>Ga0070726_10000781_pt1 | contig 36084 bp, 26 predicted proteins | sample tdAd471_FD_67275 | JGI IMG/M metagenome (GOLD analysis project Ga0070726, IMG submission 67275) | Marine sediment microbial communities from the Atlantic coast under amendment with organic carbon and nitrate - tdAd47.1 | ecosystem: Environmental > Aquatic > Marine > Coastal > Sediment | place...
ATCTCCGGCTTTGACAACATCACCTGCCTTGACCGCCATGCTCTGCAGCTGGCCGAAGCGCATACTCGTCTCCTCGCTCGCTTGCAGTAGAACTAGATTGCCATAGGCGCCTTTCTCCGCTGCCAAGGTGATGACACCATTTGCCGGTGCATAGACCGGCACGCCTTCAGCCTCTGCTAGGTCGACACCATCATGTTGCTTCATCTTACCGGTGATAGGATGCTTTCGATTGCCGAAGGTGCTGGTGAGGCGAGCCTTGTCCAGCACGGCATGGCTATAGGTAATCTCAGCCCCCGGCGCCGCGGCGGCGCCCTTGATCAGTACACCTTGTGCAATGGCAAGCGGGGCGGCACAGGCCAACGCTGCGGCCACGACTAGCCCCAGACGGCGCGGGCGTGGTTTCTCGGTAAGGAGTTCGGTGAGACGCATCTTCAGGTTTCCTTTCTTCTGCAAGATGAATGCTGCAACAGGCAGCACCGCCTCATCGCGCGAAGCACGCGCAGCAGATGTCAGGGCTTTTGCATAGGCGATCCGGTCTCCTGTCAGCTCGACCGTTTTCTGATCAACGACCGCCTCTCGCCAAAAGTCGAGCTGCCCTCGTATCAACCAGGCAAAGGGAGAAAACCAGAAAAGGTCAGCAATAAGCCGTTCAATCGGACGGGTCAGTAGGTCTCCCCGCTTCAGATGGACCAGTTCATGAACGATCACCTGCTGGGCCCCTTCCCTGCGAATCAGGGCTGCCGGGACATACACTCTGCGCTTCATAATTCCCGCCAGGAATGGCGCACCGTGCGGGATGACATGCACATCAGGCACATGGGAGAGGCCCAGGGCTTCGGCCCAATGCCCTATGGGACGGCTCGCCGGCCGGGCCCACGACTTCAGGCGCTGCAGCCGGACCTGACTGATGCCCCAGAGCAGAGCCCGGAAGCCCCATCCAAGCGCCAGCATGATGATCGTCAGCATACCGACATCAGGCATTCGCGACGCGGGTCCTTGCGCCACGACCTCATCATTCGTCTCCGGCATGATAGCGAGAGGCTCAAGCATGGGCAGGTCTGCCAGAGGTGCGTCAGCAAGAACAGGCAAAGCCGGAACGCAGACTGACGCCGCAAAAGGCGCGATCAACAGAAAGGCCGCGCCGCGCCATGTCGCCTGCGCCATTACCGGGGATGGCCGCATACGGCAGATGAGACTGGCACCCGCCCAAACGATAGCACTCCAAATCAGAGCGAGAAGAACAAGAGCGAGCGGACTCATCATTCACCGCCCTTCTTGTCCGACGCCTCATCCTCTGCCGCGTTTATAATGGCGTCCAACTCGTCCAGCTCAGCATCTGACAGATGGGGGCTCTCGGCAAAGAGGGCTGCCGGAATGGGGCCATCCATATCCAGCACCTGCCGGGCCAGATGCCTCACGAGACCGCCCAGCGTAGCCGTGCGGTCCAGCTTGGCCGTAAAAACCGCCATGCCGTGAACATCCTGGCGCGTCACCCAGCCCTTGTCTTCCATCCGGGCGATCACGGTGCGCGTCGTCGAGGGCTTCCAGCCCTGCTGAGTCCCGATGGCGTCGTGCACCTCCCGCGCACTTTGCGCGCCGCTGGACCAGAAATGCTTCAGAACGGCAAGTTCGGAGGGATTGGGTTGTGACATGGCGACCTCACTATCATCGTCGCCATTACGCTACACATGTAGCGCAAGTGTGTCAAGTGAAGTCATCCAGAATTTCTTCCGGCCTATTTGTTTCCGATAAAGTCAGGAGTGGCAGGGCCTATTCGACCGTCCAGCCTCGCGGGGTGCGGCGGGCCTCAAGCGTCATCGGATCAGACTCGCCCGATGGCGTAATCGGAGATGCCTTGCGACGATTGGCAAAGCGCATGACCAGAGCGGCAGATGCCAGCAAGACACCCGCAATCGCCGTCATCACTGCCAGCAGACCTGCGAAGAGAACGAGGAGCACACCGATACCAAGCTGAGCAAACAAGCCAATCACACCTGACAGGGCGTCTGACAGGTTCATGCGAGCCGGTTGGGAAGCTGTGCGGGTCATCTGGTCCTCTTGTTCCCCTAAAAGATGGCGTCATCAGGGCCTCACGTCAATGTAAAGCCACCTCAAATACTTGTAAGAAAGGCAGAATGTCCCGTGAATAGCCTAATCCGGCCGCACCAGGAGGCCGCGTTCGGTGCGGATCTGGGCATAAGCTGCGGTAATCGCCGCCGCCTTGGCATGGGCCGCATCCTCAAACTCTCTCGGCGCGCCCATCTGCACGACCCGGTCCGGGTGATTATCCGCCATCAAACGGCGATAGGCGGCCCGGATATCGTCGAATGCTGCATCATGTTGTACGCCCAGGATGAAGTATGGGTCTTCCTTGTCCGGTCCAAGATGACTCGCACGGATACGCCGGAAGGTCGCCTCGTCAAAGCCAAAGGCCCGAGAGACGGTCTCCAGATACTCCATTTCATCAGCGGTCACGACGCCATCTGCTCCGGCAATCTGGAACAATCCGTCCAGTACACCCTCCAGCAGGCATGGGCGATCATGATACTTCCGGCCAATCTTGCGAGCATACCCCTGATACCCCCGCACAGTCTGCCGAGCGATGTTGAACACGCGGCGGACGCTGTCAGCATCCTCAGGCGCGGCGCGGAAGACGCGCGAAAACACCATGATTTCCTTATCGGAAACATTGCCATCGGCAGCTGCCAGCTTCGCACCGAGCCCTACAACGGCAGCGGTAAAGCCGACATCATTCGGGTCCGGCGCACACGCAAACTCCCCACTGGCAACTTCGCCAGAGGTGGCATCAGGGTCGAACAAGCGTCGTCCACCCTCAAGAAGTCTTGCCCAGAGAGACATGTCTATTCTCCATATACCCGATTTTCAGAAATATGGGAGCGCGTCATCCTGACAGTTTCGTGAAGCTTTGCTCACACGCGGATGCATGAAATTCTTTTGAAATTCAGTGCATAGAGGTTTCCCGCATCAGAGGCTGGCAGGAGACGGCTAATCTCTGGACTGCGTTTCGACCACGGACCGCAGGTCTGCAAGTTCCGCCCGCATCTCCTGAATGGCCTGCAGGATGGCCGAGCGACCGAGTTCCGCGGTCTCCAGCTCTTCCTCCAGATCATCCTCAATATCCTCAAGCCCCTCTTCCAGAATGGCCTGTTGCTCCGCCGCCAGCGAATCCACCACCAACGCGATGAACAAGTTGAGAATGGCGAAACTGGCGATGAAGATGAAGATCAGGAAGAACAGCCAGGCATAGGGGTGGCCGTCATCAATCACCTTCTGGACAACCTCAAACCGCCAGCCATCCATCGTCATGACCTGGAACAGCGAATAGGCCGAACTCGGCAGATCTCCGAACAAAAGCGCCACTTCCTCATTGTCCGTATTGCCGTACATGTTCGTGGCCATGACCGCCGCCACATAGGTAACCAAAGCGAGCACCGCAAAGATGGCGCCCATGCCCGGCAGGGCCTTCATCAGAGCCTCTGTGATCCGGCGCATCATCGGTACGACATGCAGAAGGCGCAGCACCCGGAGCACACGCAGGGCCCGCAGCACGCTGAATGCTGTACCCCCGGGCACAAGCGAAACGCCCACGACGATGAAATCAAACCAGTTCCAGGCCGACCGGAAGAACTGGACCCGGTAAACGACCAGTTTCAGCAATATCTCGGCGGCAAAGACATAAGTGATGCCCTGATCGACAAATTCCAAAACCGACACAAGGTCTGGCGGCAGGGTGGCGTGATAGGTCAGGACGCCCAGTATGACCGCATTGAGGATGATCAACGCGATGATCGTGCGCAGAAACCAGGGCTGCTCGATCGCTCGTTCGAGCGCAGAAGTGTGCGTTTGCGTATCGAGTGTCGCGCGTCCCATTGCTCGTCCCGTCCCTGCGTCCCAAAGTCAAAGCCTTGCAGTTTTGCCCGCTTCGGTTGCCTCTGCCAAGTCAGAGACGGGAAGATGCATAGCGTAGCCCGGTTTCAGCCCGCCGATGTGGTCGTGTCGGATATGATGCGCCACTGCCCTGCCACTTTGCGCAGCACAAGCGTGTAGAGACCGGACGGCTCGGCCCCCTCCATGTCCAGCTTCCAGCGGCCATGCACGACTGCCGCGTCGGAAGAGAGCAGCACGATCTCATTGTCGGACGTCGTCAGATGGCCCATCGTTTCAGCCGATCCGTACCTCGCCACATACCGGTCAAGCGTCGCCTGCCAGCCTCGCGTCACGGTGCCACCGGAGGCGAAACGCAAATCGGGAGACTTCCAGTACCCCGCCATGAAACCCGGAATGTCCCCTCGGTTCCAAGCCTCATCCTGCGCATCCAGCAGCGCAGTGATCGCAGCCATCTCTTCGGTCTGCTGAGCTCCGGAAAGGCTGGCGTCAGACATAGTGAACTGAGACACGCAGGCTATAGGCAGAAGCGCCAAGGCTGTGGCGGCAATCAAAATACGCATAGCGATCTCCTGTTCAGCAGCCCCTGTTTAAACAAGGACGCCCTCAGGGCACCAGCCAAAACCGCATTTGTCAGGCGTCAATTGGCGTTGTTGCCTCATCCTGTTTCGGCAACCTGGCCTGGCGCACCCACTCAATGGCGCTGAGCACAACGGCAACACCGCCGAGCCAGAACGTGATGATGAAGACATCGTAGAAGCCATTCTTCTCGATCATTTCTCCCAACCATGGACGGCCAAGCGTACCGATCAGCATCGTCAGGGAGGCGAGCAAGGCATACTGGACCGCCGCAAAGCGTGGATTGACCACAGATGTCAGGTAAGCGGTGATAGCCACAAGCGCGAGACCGCCCGCGATATTCTCAGCAAAGATGGTTACCATGAGACGCGCCATGCGCTGGCCGTGATCTGCCTCTGCCGTGCTGGCCGAAAGGGTTGAGCCCCAGTCAGCAAGCGCAATTAGAGGCGCATCCAGATGCGTAAAGGCGAGAAAGGAATCGACCGCCACAGCGCCAGCGGCAAGGTCTGCGTAAAGTAGATTTGTAACAGCCGCGACGACACCGCCCAGGAAAAAAACGGGCATCCTTCCGATCACGCCGATCAGGACCGCGCCCATAAGTGAGCCCAAAATAGTCGCGATGACCCCGAAGAGCTTCGAGGCAATGGCGACATCCGCCAGGGAGTGCCCGAGCGCGCCAAAATTCTCGCCCAGATAAAACGGATAGGCAAACGAGCCCCAGACGGCATCCGTGAAGCGATAGGTCAGTGCCAGCAGCAGCACGAGCAGCGCCCCCCAGCGCAGACGGAAGATCAGATCCATCATGGGATCAAAGATCGAGCGGAACAGGATGCGTTGAGCTGCCTGAAGCTTTGTTTCTTCCTCAACCCGTATGGCAACGGTCTGGGGGTGCGCCTTGCTACGAAAGATCAGGAAGGCCGAGACCAGCGCGGGTAAAACGACCGTGAACGCAACAATCCAGGGGCCTTCATTGCGCACAAAGGCAGAGCCGGACGCCCCTTCCGGGCCGAAAGCCTGAATGACGAATACCACAATCATGCCAAACGCGATCAGCCATCCGAACGCGACGATCATGATGGCGGGCAAGGTCACCTTGTGCGGCAAGCTTTTGTAGAAGGTCTCACGCGTTTCACTACGGACGCGAGAGGATTCCGGTTCCGGTGCGAGCAATGTGCCGACAACGGACAGCAGCATGAAGCCTGCAACCATCAGGAACACGATGACCCAGCCATAATGTTCTGCAATCAGCAGCGCAAAAAAGCCAGTCACAAAGCCCGCAGACTTATAACCAAGCTGGTACAGCGCAGACATCATGTCCTTGTCGACATCAGACCTTGCCACTTCGATGCGCCAGGCGTCCAGAAGCAAATCATGCGTTGGCGACAGCAGTGTGATGAGGAAAGCGCCGAAGGCAACGAGGGCCATGTTCTTTGTGGGATCGGAAAAGGCAAACAGCGCCAGCAAGGCCGCGAGAGCTATCTGCAACACCAACAACCATGAGCGCCGCGCGCCAAGACGCGCAAGAAACGGAAATGGGCGCGGATCCTGAAACAGAGGGGCCCAGAGATATTTGAAAGCATAGCCCAGCGTAACGAGGGAGAGCACACCAATCGTTGCGGGTGTGATGCCGACCTCCGTCAGCCAGGCATTCAGCAGGCCCAACGTGGCGCCCATAGGCAGACCGGCCGCAAAGGCCAGCAAAGTCATCGCCACCATGCGGCGATCCTTCATCGCCCTCAGGGCACGCAACGCACGGGGCGGCTGTTTAAGGGGCGGCTGCGTCGCCGGTGTCTCGCTCATGCAACGCCTTCATGCGGATGTGTGCGTGTCCAATTCAGGGCGAGTGTACGCAGGGCTTCGGCATCCAGCGGCTTGGCAGCCACCGCGTTAGCGCCGGATGCAAGGGCCTGACGCTCAATATCCGGATTGATTTCGGCAGAGACGGCAATCATCGGGACATCTGAGCCAATCTCACGGATGCGGCGCATGGCTTCAAAGCCATCCATGATTGGCATCCTCAAATCCATCAAGATCAATACAGGATTCATGCTGGTGGCGCTCTCCACGGCTTCGCTTCCGGTCGAAGCGACTGTGACGGCAAAACCAGCCGATTCCAAGGCACGCCGTGCGATCAGCGCATTCACCGGATTATCGTCTGCGATCAGTACCAGGCCTGCGCCAGTTTCCGCTTCCGGTTCATCAATGGCCTGTTCGCCCGATTTCACAACATAGATACGCTCTGCGACGGAAGAGGCGCGTAATGGACGAACCAGCCAGCCCGCGCAGCCCAAATCGCGAAAACGGCCTATGGCTCCCCTGTCTTCCGGCCGGAGCACAACCAGAGAGGGCTTTTGCCGCGCAAAGGATTTGACCAGTGTCTCTCTTACGTCTGCGCCGATCAGCAGGATATCTATGTCCGCAGGCACCTGTTTGCAGGCCGGGTCCACCAGAACAACCCGCGCAGACGCAGCCGCCAGAGACACTGAAGTTGACAGCGTGGTGGCAGGGGGCAATCCAACAAGTCCAACCGTCACGCCCAGTTCGGGCAAGTCATGGGTGGGCGGCATGTCAGCCCGCGCGAGCGGCAGAAACACCGAAAAAGCCGTGCCCAGACCCAGCTGGCCCGTGACATCCACCCGGCCGCCCAGCAATTCGGTCAAGCGCTTCACAATCGCCAGGCCGAGCCCGACGCCACCATCCTTGTAAGCATCCTTGGCGCTCGACTGATGAAACGCATCAAACAGGCGCTGACGGTCCGCCTCGGCAATTCCCGGCCCGGTGTCGATGACGCGGAACTCGAGACCGTTATCCAGGGCCTTGATATCCAGAAGCACCCCACCCTGCCGCGTAAACTTCAGCGCATTGCCAACCAGATTGAACAAGATCTGACGAATCCGACCCGTATCCCCCACATAGGTCGGCATGGGCGTCGGCAGGATACGCGCCGCAAGGTCCAGTCCGGCGGCATGGGCTCGCGGGCTGAGCAGCTCAATCACTTCCCGGCCAAGGCGAGCCGGGCAAAAGCTCTCGCGTTCCAGTTCGACCGCGGACGCATCTAGGCGTGCATAGTCGAGTACATTGTTCAAAAGTTCCAGCAGGCGCGCTCCGCTCAATCGAATGGCCTCGGCATATTCACGCTGGGCTGGCGCGAGTTCTGTTTCAAGAAGAAGGGAAACCGTCCCGAGAATGCCATTCAGCGGGGTGCGGATCTCATGACTGGCTGTTGCCAGAAATGTATCTTCCGGTTTGGAGGCGGATGGAGGGGAATCTGGCGCGTCTGTCATGTCGACACTGGCCTATCCCAAAGGCTTTAGCATTCATTTAACCGGCAGGGCCGGCTGACGCGGCCTGAGACACAGCACTCATGGAGGCTTCGGGCATGCCAGGCGGTCTGTGCCTATAGGATAATGCCTCTGCCACGTGAAGCCTGCGCACAGACGTCGCGCCTTCGAGATCCGCAATCGTCCGGGCGACTTTCAGAACCCGGCTATAGCCCCTGGCGGTAAGGCTCAGGCGCTCCGCGGCCTGGCGCAACAAGGCCGCGCCCGCCTCATCCGGGGCTGCATGCCTCTCCAGTTCCGGCAAAGGCGCATCGGCATTCACTGGGCGACATGTATCGCTGACCACTTCACTGAACCGTTCAGACTGGATTTCGCGAGCCCGGCTGACCCGTTTGCGTACGTCTTCTGTCCCCTCAGTCGGCGACGGCAAAGTCAGGTCCACGGCTGTGACGGGCGGAGTGTCATAGTAAATGTCGATCCGATCCAGAAACGGGCCGGACAAACGTGCCTGATATTGCTGTGCGCACCGCGGCCCACGACGACATGCAGCGGCGCCCGGCCCTCCCCCGCATCGGCAGGGATTCATTGCGGCGATCAATTGGAATCTGGCAGGATAACGCACATGGCGATTTGCCCGCGCGACAACCGCTTCCCCTGCCTCAAGCGGTTGCCGTAAGCTATCGAGCACTGTGGCCGAAAATTCCGGCAATTCATCCAGAAACAAAACGCCATGGTGAGCGAGCGAAACCTCCCCCGGTTTCGCCTTTATACCTCCGCCAACCAAGGCTGCCATAGAGGCGGAATGATGCGGCGCGCGGAAAGGCCGTTTTCGTGAGAGGCGCCCACGCTGAAGAAGTCCGGCTACGGACTGTATCTGCGAAACCTCCAGCAACTCTCGTGCCGAGAGAGGCGGTAACAAACCCGGCAGACGCTGCGCCAGCATGGATTTCCCGGAGCCGGGCGGACCACAAAAAAGCAGATTGTGTCCACCGGCGGCCGCAATTTCAAGCGCCCTCTTGGCGCCCTCCTGCCCTTTCACATCCCGCAAATCAGGTCCGCTTGCTTCCGGCGCAAGTTCCCCGGGTTTGGGCGGTGCAATCACAGCCCGGCCGGTAAAGTGGTTAATCAGAGCAATCAGGCCGGGCGCCGCAATCACTCCGCCGCCGGCCCAGGCGGCTTCTGCACCGCAGATCTGTGGACAGATCAACTGCAGATCCATCGCTTCGGCCGCCATGGCCGCGGGCAATACGCCCAGCGTTTCGCCCAATGTACCATCCAGCGAGAGCTCACCAATCGCCGCATACGCTTCAAGCTGGTCACCAGGCACAACGCCCATCATCGCCAGAATGGCCAGCGCAATGGCGAGATCGTAATGGCTGCCCTCCTTAGGCAGATCGGCAGGCGCCAAATTGACGATGATGCGCTTGGGTGGCATGGCGAGGCCGAGAGAGGCAAAGGCGGCGCGAACTCTCTCACGGCTTTCCCCCACCGCCTTGTCCGGCAAGCCAACGACATGAAAGGCCGGATTCCCGCTAGTCATCTGCACCTGCACATCGACAGGCTGGGCCTCAACGCCCTCAAACGCAAATGTTGTAACCCGGCAGACCATCGCAACCCCCAGTTCGTCTAAACCAGAGGTTAACAATTAAATTCGAACAAATAAAGAACAAAAATATCGAAAAATTGAAACAGGCCTTATGCGCGCTGAAGAGATACCGCTTCCAGCGCCTTGTCCAGAACATCCAGCCCCGCCCCGGCCCTTGGGGCCAGTTCGGATAAGGTACGCCGCCAAAGCCGCGCACCGGGCCGGCCATTGAACAGGCCCAGCATATGCCGTGTCATCGCATGCAGACTCACACCTTCCTGCAACCGCGCCGCCATATAAGGCCGGTAGGCTTCGATGGCGTCAAAAGGCGAAACAGGCTCGCCATCCGCATACAGAGCGGCGTCAACTTCGCCGAGAATCGCCGGCGTCTGATAAGCGGCCCGCCCCAGCATGACGCCATCAAATTCTTCCAAATGCTGCTGGCAGGCTTCGAGTGTCGTAATGCCACCATTCAGCAGAATGGTCAGGTCCGGACGCGCCGCCTTCAGCTTGGAGACAAGACCATAATCCAGTGGTGGCACCTCCCGGTTTTCCTTCGGGCTCAACCCCTTCAACCAGGCCTTTCGCGCGTGCACGGTAAACACATCACAGCCCGCCGCACTGACCTTTTCAACAAAGCCGAAAAGGGTTTCTTCTGCCGGCAGATCGTCAATCGCAATGCGGCACTTCACCGTTACGGGAATGGACACCCTGGCCTGCATCGCGCTGACACATTCCGCCACAATCTTCGGCTGGGCCATCAGGCAGGCACCAAAAGCGCCGGACTGCACACGGTCAGACGGACAGCCGCAATTGATGTTCACCTCATCATAGCCAAAGGCTTCGGCGATGCTGGCCGCTTCGGCCATTTTGGCGGGCTCGTTTCCGCCAAGCTGCAACACCAGAGGATGCTCCGCTTCTGAAAACCCGATCAGGCGTTCGCGGTCTCCATGGATCACTGCATCGGCGGTTACCATCTCCGTCCAAAGCAGCGCACGCCTGGACAGGCACCTGTGAAACGACCGGCAATGCCGATCCGTCCAGTCCATCATCGGCGCTACGGAGAACCTGTAAACCTGATCTTGTGTCATGTTTGCCCGCTATTTCAGGACTCAAGCGTAAAAGTGAACCATAGCGGGAGCACCTCGTGGGCGTTATTAGCGGATTTGCCTCACCAGTGTACAGAACGGGCGCACATCTTAGCTCAGTAAGCCAAGCGCATGAACCGGAATGCCTAAAGAAACGTTCTCTAGCCATAATGGCGAGAAAATCCCTGGTGCCCAGAAGAGGACTCGAACCTCCACTCCCTTGCGAGAACTACGACCTGAACGTAGCGCGTCTACCAATTCCGCCATCTGGGCACGGGATCGGAAGGCGCCGATGTATAGGCTGTTCCCGGTGGCGTCAACGGGAAATCCCAGAACTTTTTGGCTCAACCTGCTTATTCCGCAGGATGGCAGGAGATGAGCCTGGAACACAGCGCGACAGCCCCCTTCCCCGCAAGACATGGATGAACGTTCTGCATCAGGTTAATGGGGCGCAAACTGTCTAAAGCTATACCGTCCTTACGAGACATTTTCCCGCGCATGGACCGCTCAAGGCTGCCGCGAAAACCGCAGGCCAATGACCGAAAGCGCAACAATCACAAGCTCAATGACGATGGGCTGAGCCACGCCTTCCGGTACGCCAGAGACCGCAAGCCCGAGAAAGCGCCCGGTGACGGCAAGCCCGTACAGCAATGTTGGCAACCACAGCCAGGCTGTTCGGCCTTTAAAAAGCGCCCCGCCAGCGCCAATCGCGCTTACCAGAAAAAAGGCGCCCATATCCGCCCTCACAGTGTTTAGCCCCAGCCCTGTCACCACGCCGAGCCCCAGGGTTTCCGCCATGCGGTCCGGCGCTACGAGGGCCAGCCCCGCCATCATTAGTGAAAACAGGAACACAAGCCCCGCACATATACGTCCCAGCCAGATCATATTCTTTCCTCCCCTTCTTGACGTCCTTCGCAACTATCGACATCAATAATGTCAATAGTTGCGAAGGGTCTTATGAGCAACCGATTATTGATAATGTGGACGTGCCTGGCAATCATTCTCACAAGTACGGTGAGCATGGCCTATCTTAATCGCAAGACGATCATTCTGAAGCTTGTCACCAGCCGGGACAGGATGGATGTCGCGCAAAACAGGGAAGTGACCTGGCAGGCAGGCCCCGAAACAGCCACCGCGGCACTTGAAGATCACCCTCCCAATATCATCTTCATTCTGATCGATGACCTTGGTATCAATGACATCTCTACTTTCGGAGGGGGCGTTGCCCGAGGGCTGGTGCCAACACCAAACATCGACAGGCTGGCAAATGAAGGCGCGATATTCTCTCAGGCCTATTCCGGCAGCGGCACATGTGCGCCTTCAAGAGCGATGCTATTGACCGGCCGGTATCCGACACGGACAGGATTTGAGTTTACCCCGACCCCAGCAGGCATGGGCCGCATTGTCTCCATGTTTGCAAATGACGAGGCGCGCGGCACGCTTCCCCCGGTTGATTACAACAAACAGGCTGCAAAGACCGCCCTTCCCTATGCGGAGCAAGGCCTGCCCGGAACAGAGGTCACGCTGGCCGAAATACTGCAACAGAAAGGGTATCATACCGTCCATATCGGCAAATGGCATCTGGGACAGAATGAGGAGTCCCGCGCCATTTCCCAAGGCTTTGATGAAAGCCTGAACATGGAGAACATGTTCTATTTGCCCAAAGACGATCCGCATGTCGTGAACGCCGAGCTGGACTTTGACCCCATCGACAAGTTTCTCTGGGCGCGCGCCCAATATGCAACATCATACAATTCGGGAGATGTGTTCGAGCCCGGTGGCTATCTGACCGATTACTGGACGGATGAAGCCAAGAAGGTGATCGAAGCCAACAGGAACCGGCCCTTCTTCCTTTATCTGGCGCATTGGGGTGTCCACACACCCCTGCAGGCCACGCAGGAGGATTACGAGGCGGTGGGAGACATTCAGCCCCATCGCTTGCGGGTATATGCCGCCATGGTGAGAGCCATTGACCGTAGCGTGGGCGAGGTCATGGACAAGCTGGAAGGGGAAGGCCTTGCCAACAACACGATCATCGTGCTGTCCAGCGATAATGGCGGTGCGGGCTATATTGGCCTGCCGGAGATCAACCAGCCCTATAGAGGGTGGAAGATCACCCTGTTCGAGGGGGGCATTCGCGTTCCCCTCTTCATGAAGTGGCCGGCCCGGATCGCAGCGGGTACGGTTATTGAGACGCCTGTGGCGCATATTGACGTCATGCCGACACTGGCCGCAGCAGCCGGTACCGAACCGCCTGAGGGGATCGAGATTGACGGCCTGGACCTTCTGCCTCTTGCCACAGCATCGGGCGAACTGGCCCGCACCGATGACGCCCTGTACTGGCAAAGCGGTTATTATCAGGTGGTGCGCGCTGGCGACTGGAAGCTGCAAGTGGACGGCCGCCAGAATAAGACTTGGCTGTTCAATCTGGCGGATGACCCTACAGAACAGAATGACCTGTCGGAACACGAACCGGAAAAACGTGCCGAACTGGAAGCCCTGATCCGCAAGCATCAGGAAGGCGCCGTGCCAGTACTTTATCCTTATACAATCGAAACGCCTGTCGCGATCGACAAGACTGCGGCTGAGATAGCCATAGACGGCGATGAATATGTCTGGTGGGCAAACTGATTTCGCCCGGTGTCATCTGGCGGCAGATCAGTAGTCAGCCAGAAGCGCGTCCGTCGTGCGGCGCACCACTTTCTCTGCGTCCGGCGCATCAAGCTTCTGATCCTGACGAAGGCGTCGCCATGTCTGGAACGCAACAGCGGCTTCGACTGCAGCGAACAGGATCTTATCCGCCACAATGGGTTCCGGCAGCATGACCTGAAGTGTCGCACGCTCCATTTCCAGCGTGCTGTAGTATTTTTCCATCAGGAAGGGTGACTGAAAGCGCCTCAGATTGGCAGACACACGCATGGAGAAGATCTGTTCGTAGATCTCGGCACGCCGACTAATCAGCACAGACAGGTTTCCCCGCCAATCAGGCGCCGTAAACGGGGCCTTTGCTTTTGGCATAATCTCCGCGGTGATAATCTCGGACATCTCGCCATACAGGCTGTCCATATCCTCAAAGTGGCGAAACACGGTTCTAAGGCCGACACCGGCCCGCTCTGCCACACTGGCTGCACTCGGGGACATATCCCCTTCCTGAATCAGGGCGAACATGGCTTCGACGATTTGCGCCCGGCTTCTTTCGCTACGCTGGCGGCGTCCGTCCGCCTTTTCGCCCTCTACAAGTGTCTGGCCTGTCTTGGTCACCTAGAACCCTTTTGTCATCTCCACTCTGTCTGTCCCTGCGGGCAGGCTGAATATCATGCCATCTTCAGACACAGTGATCTTACCGTCATATATATCCCGCGTACCTTTTGTGAACACTCCGTACAATACCGCAGACGGCATGGGCGGGATTGTATGGTAGAAAACCAGCTGCCTGGCATTCGCCTCTTTTGCAACCCTCGCCGCATCCAGAGGTGTGGCATGATATGTCAGAATATCATCCATGATCTGGGCAATATGGTCCTGTCCACGAGCCCTTGCAGCATCCCGCATGACACCCACCATGTCCGGGTTCAGCGCCTCATGGAACATCAGATCGACATCACGTGAATTTGCGACCAGATTCGGGTCGTAAATCGTGTCTCCGCTGATAGACACCGAGCGCCCCTTATAATCGACCCGGTATCCGAAAGCAGGCTCTACAGGAGCGTGACTGACGCTATAGGCCGTTATGGTAAGATCTCCGTCATGATATATGACGGCATGACTGCCCGGCCCTGCGGGCAGGCTGATGACCTCTCCCACACCGCCGCGGCCAGCGGGGTTGGCGATATCAACCCCATGATGAGCCGTGCGAAACTGTCCGTCGATTCGATACGCCTGATTGAAGCCATCAATGACTTCATCAATGCCTCTCGGCCCGGAAACCGGCAGCGGCTCATCACGCCGACCATTCACCCAAACCTGCATCAGCAGTTCGCCCAAACCGTCCATATGGTCTGAGTGAAGGTGCGTCAGATAGACATGGTCGATTTTCGAAAGCGGGAAACCCATGCGCGTAAGGTTGCGCGACCCACCCGAACCGGCATCAAAGACCAGCACATTGTTTCCAGCCAAAACCCCCAGACATGCCCCGGAGCGCTTCGGATCCGGCAGCGGCGTACCAGCACCACAGACGAAGACATGCAGCCCGTCCGGCAGAGTCTGGGACCGGTCGACACCGACCCCCGCCTTTACGGCTCTCCGAAAGGCCATTTCTGCCAATTGCGGTTTGAAAAGCTGATAGCCCCCAACCCCAAGACAGATCAAAATCCCTATGAAGATCAGCAAACGACCGAACAGCTTCACGCTTTATCCTCCCGCGCGAGCCTTTTGAGCTCGTCTTCAATTACCCACAAACGATCTTGTCCCCATGTGTAGACATTGCCGACCCTGAAACTCGGGACGCCCCATAACCCTAACTCGGACATCTCCGCGCGATTGACCTCAGCCTCCGCCCGCCAGTCACCACGGCCCAGCATGCTTCTGGCATGTTCCCAGCTCAGGCCTGCTCCGGCGACGATGGCTTCCATGCCCTTCGCGCTACCGGCATCGATCCCTTCCGACCAGACTTTCCTCATGAAGCTGAGACAGAACTCAAAGCCCCTTTCCTGGGATATCGCCCAAGGCAGTAGTGAATACCCTCGCTCGACAGGCTCCCCCACAGGGTCCGCAATCTTGCCGAAAGGCACTCCCAGGCGGCGAGCTTCCCGCGCGGTATCCTTGGTTATGTACATTCCCTTCATGCGAGGTACTGGCAGTCCTCGCATGACCATGGGCAAGACAAACCGTAGTCTCAGTCTAGCACCATAGGATTGCGCCAGGGCCTTAACCCGCTCAGCAACTATGTATGTGTAAGGACTACGAAACGAGAGGTAATAATGAATCTCGGTACCTTCAGGAACACGATCAGTCACACTGGGTGCAGGAGAAACCGGGGGCGCGAATATCGGCGTCTCGGAACACCCCGGCTTTACGGCACCAAGTGCCAGCAAACGCGCTTCGAGATAGTGCAAGCGGTCCAGTCCCCAATACCACTCGCCCGCATAATGAAACGTCGCGCCAAGATAATGCCCCAGCGCTTCCCGCCGCGCACTGCCTTTGCCCTTTCGGAAAGGAACATCTTCTCGAGGGGGCTTGTCATTCCCAGACAAGCCCCCTCCCCATAGCGTCCCCCCAATCCGTGCAGCTTGCTGCACGAAAGCTCCCTTATCCAGCGCATCCAGAAACTCAGACTCTGCCTGCGCGATCACTTCGGCCGAAGGCGTTTTGCCCGGGTCCTGAAAGTTTAGTCCCGCCTTTTCCGCCAGTCTCTGTGCATCCAGACGCGACCAGTCCGCCAGTTGCTCCCGCTCTGGAGCAGCCCAATCTGGAGGCGGCGCAACAAGGTGGATTTCAACATGTACATCATAGCGCTGTACAAATTCGCCAAGGATTTGAGAGACAAGATATGAATACGGATCACTTGCATCATGAAAGTATTCCACCACATGCGCCTCTCCCCTTGCCACTCGCCGTCTCTCCGCTTTGGCGCGTGCAGCAGCCTGCCTTTCAGAAGAGGTCAGATACTGCGTGAGGCGCGACATGATGGCAGTTCTCAGAGACATGCCTGCCCCTTCATCCAGATCCCCCGATTGGCACAAACTCCACGCACTTAAATTATGACACACCTAGTGCCATAATAATTCACGCGCGACAATAGCCAACTTACTTGCCACCCCAGAAAGTAAGTAAGGTGACCAGAATTCAGATCATGAACGCTTTAAGGTTTAGCCACATCCACCAAAGCGAGACTCATCTCTGCAACTTCATAGACGCGCAGATCATCCCGCCAGAGGCTGCCACGCGCCGTTGCAACGATGCGACCTTCATGTTGATCAACTGAGGTAATTTCCATCATGGTGACCACCTCTTTCTTGTCCGGCGTGACTTGGCCACGATAGCTCCATTTCACAGGATAATCACTCGCAAGCGTCTCGAACCTCGGCTCGGCCATATTAGTGTGCAGGCCTTTCAGTAACATCGCCCTGGCCAGCAATTGCGCAAGCGCGTCCAGTCCCAGAGAACCAGGCTGCACCGGGTCCTGATAGAAATGCGCCTTGAAGTACCAGGCGTGAGGATCGACGGCCTGACGCCCACGGATCAAGCCAAGTCCGGCCTCCCCGCCTTCCGCGTCAAAATGATCAATTTCATCCAGCATGCATAGCTGGTCCCTCGCCAGCAAGGCCTGGTCATCTTCCACAGCAATGACTTTTGAAGGCAGGGCGTAGACTGAACTGAAATGTGGCTTGTCTGAGAGACCTGCCTGACGAGCCAGTGCGCCGGATGGGAAAAAGCCAAACTGTGTTTTCAGGTCCAGAACTTTTTCACCAGACTTGCAGGATACAACAACATCAAAGGATACAATCGTCATTGGGCCTACCCGCGAGAAACTCGACAGGCTACTCTTGATGACGAGCGTTTCATCCGCTGGAAAAACTTCCCTGTAGAGATGCCCATCGCCCTCAAGGTTGCGGAACTTGAGGACGCCGGACAGGGCAAAGCCGCAATGGCTGGCCAGCCAACCGCATGGCTGAAGGGCAATCTCCGAAAGCACGGCAAATGGCATGGCGCCATTGCCATTGTCCTGGAAGTACCATGCCTGCGGAGGAATATCATACTCACAGCGCACCGCCGCGCCTACCTCCTGCACGCCCGGCCGGGTGGAGACCTCCATGACGCGCGTCATCATATGATAAGGGGGTTGCGGAAGCCTTGGCACGATTCCTTCGTGATCGAACCGCGTATACATGTCTCCGAAGGCAGCCGACGGCGCACCATTCGCGCAATCCAGTAGAGCCGCATAGTCTCCCCGGCTTTCCTGCTGCGGCCCAATGCGGCGGGGTTGCCTGTCCTGTCTTGGAGCAGGCCAGGTGCGCCTCAGACGCAAGCCGAAACGGGGACAGTGGAACACTTTCTTGCCGTCTGAACTCGCCAGCAGGGTCGCATAGATTTCCGGCGCATCTCCATCAATGATCTCATCAATGAAAACTTCATATGTCAGGTCATGGGCCTGGTCTGGAATAACCTGCCCCCGGCAAATGAATTGCGCCGTATGCCCAGGCACAGGCTCAAAAACATATCCATCACGCTCAAGCGTTAGCCCTGCCGCCGCCGCGTAAAACTCCATGGCCTGAACCGCTGCCTCGGCCATCAGGGTTCCGGGCATGCAGGGATCTTCATGGAAGTGGCCTTCATAGAACCACATATCGGCAGTCACAGCTGCGCGCGCCTTCAGATATCCCCTGCCCCAAGGGCCGCCCTTCGGATCAAATATTTCAACATCATCGAACAATTCCAGCTTGCCATCCGGCAAACAGGCGGGGAGAGACTGCGCAGCCGCAAGTTCGAACCCCACCCCAAAGCAGGCATAAATATCCCCCTGGCGAAAGGCATCGAGATCCGCCGGCGAAAAAGCTTTTTTCCGGCTAGCCTGCTCCGCGGGGAAAGGCTTTACCTCTGCCGTGGGCGGACCATCCCGCTCAGCTGACCAGACAACACCTTTTCCTGCCGCCAGCTCTGCATCACTGAAAAAGCCTGCCTGACCATTGCGGATCGAGAAGACAGGTCTGTCTCCGGCGCGGCAATCATACTGGAAGAAAAACATGCGGACATCCGCCAGCGTGGCATGACCGGTAATCTCTATCTGGAAGCGCAGTGTATCGCCAGGCTCCGGCAGTCCGCCCTCATGGAAGGTGATCTCACACCCCAAAAGTCGGTAAACGCGCTCATCCTGATTGCGAAAGTCAGCGCCCATCCAGCTAATAAGAGTGAGGTCTGCCTGACCGCACTCAATCAGCGGCCCCGGCCTTATCCGCCCATCATGCATGAACCACTGATCAGCACTCAGATCTGTTTCAGTCCAGATAACGCCCTTTGACTCAATGCCGGGCTCTGCATCTATCCCGGTGATGCGGTCCACCAGTAGCAAGGGCGGCGCAGGCAAGCGCACCTGACGGGCATACCCATCTTGTTGACGAAACTGCTCTCCGAAAAAGTCAGACATTTTCCCGCGGGTGGACGCCTCAATCGCCTCATATTCCCAAGAGGGTCCACAGGGCGAGCGTTGCAACAAGGGCTCTCCCCCACTCACCACCTTTTTCGGATCCGGCAATGGCCGATCCTTTGGGGGCGGTGGAAAGGCAATTAAACCTTCTAAGTGAGAAACAGGCTTGGCTTTCGCATAGAGGCAAGGCGCACGCCGCGGTGCAATTGGCAAAGTGGCGCAGCGGGCCATTTGCGGAACCACGGGGGGCGCATAGGGCACATCTCGTGCGACAGACCATTTCTCCGGTCGCGGCAACGCGCTGGACCGGGCTTCGGCCAAGGCTTCTTCCACCCGCTTTATGCTCACCTGACGGCCTTCAGCAAACAGTACGCTGGCCAGTTCCGCCACCTGAGCAAGATCTGAAGACTCAATCCTGTCTGTGGCAACAGCGGTGAAGGGCTTGTCTTTCAGGATATGCGGCAAGGACTGGGTCAGTGTATCGCGAGGCCCCAGCTCGACAAACGTACGCACACCATCTTGCCAAGCTTGAAGAACCGTCTTGGGAAAGTCGACCGTATCGACAGCCTGGCGGGTCAGCATGTCCGCGACCGTCTCACTATCTGGTGTGTAGGCCCCATTCACGGCATTGGCATACAGGCGCACTTTAGGGCCAGAATGAACTTTGCGCGTATGCAATCTGCGCCAGGTTTCCTCAAACGGCTTCATGGCTTTTGCATGCACGATCAAATTCTGGTGCATCTTAGCGCCAGATCCACGCCCCAGCGCCTCGCACACGCTGCGACAAGCCTCTGAAGGGCCACCAATCATGCAGTCGCGGTCGGAATAAATGATCGTAATTTCCACGCCGGGTTGGCGGGCAATCTCTCTACGCACATTTTCCAGTGGTGCCTGCACGCGCCAATTGCTCCAGTCAGAGGGAACATTTGGGCCCCAGGCCTCTCGTGCTGTTTCAAAGTCGCCACCAAGATGGCGCTCATACATTGCCGCATCAGAGATCTCATCCAGCAGAGCGCCCGGATCATCCCAGAAGCCGAATGCAAACAGCGCATTGCTCTCGCCCAGCGACAGCCCCAATGCCGCCTGTGGTTTGATACCTAATATGTCCAGCAGCAAGAACGCATGAGCCTGACTGATCAGTGTACCCGCACATAATTGCTCAAACTCGCTGAGCCTGGAGCGCATCAGCAATGGAGCAATCTCCTGCGCCTTGTCCAAACCGGACAGTTTCTGGCACAGGTCCGGGAAAGCCATCAAAAGACCGCGCCCCATCCTGGGATAGACGGCGGCAGAGCCGGTGAACATGAAGGCCAATTCCCCTTTGGCCTTGCCTTCGCCAAAGTGCAGGCCGTCTCCGGAAGGCGCCTCACCGCGTGACAGATATATCTGCGCTTCCGTCTTCTTTGCTTCCAGTTCCTCTGCGGAGGACGCCAGCAACGCGATGCGACAGGCACCTCGTCCGCCGGTTTTGCCCGATGCGACTTTCGTTGCCAAGGCATCCTTGTCCTTGCCTGCAGCCCAGAACAAATATGGCGCGGGCCTGAGGGGATCTCCGACAGTCCGCGGCGATGCAGGCAGGAACTCGGCATATCCTGCGGAATTGACCGCCGTCTCCGCGACACCAATTCGCAGAGTTTTCTTTGAACTACCCAGATCCGGCATCGCGCCGTCATCCGAAATCTTCAATCCGCGTGCAGACGCCTGAGCTTCCAGAGCCATGCAGAAAACAGTGTCTGCGCAGGGTGCATATCCATAGGCATCTTGGAGGGATTTCGGTCGACTGTCCGGTGCCGCCTTCCAGAAAACACCCGGTACAATTCCCAAATGTGACGGGCCAGAATCCGGAAGATCCTCCACACGTTTCAGGATCAGGGCCGCAGCCTGATCCCCCGGACACTCCGTCAACCCCATATTAGACAAGGCCCTGGCCCGGACAGGCTCTGCGGCAAAGTCAGCGGCGGCAATAATGGCCGTGTCGATGGTTCCATTGCGCAAGGCTTCAATCGCCAGATCCAGCGCCGCCAGCCCTGATGCCGCGTCCGCCGAGACGGAAAAGCCCATGCCGTGATAGTCTTTCGCATAGGTCAGCCGGTTTGCCGTCATATTGGCCATCGCACCGAGCACCGTGGCGGCACTCAAGGCAGGCGCAATGCGATTCTGCATCTCAGCGAGCCTGGCCGCACCAGCAGCGCCGCCGACCAGACCAGCAAGCCGTTCCCGCAACAACCATCGCGCAGAATCCGCGGCGCACCCCATGGCCGTAAAGATGCCTGTGCGCCCCTGATCGACATCCCCTGCCGACGCCAGAGCCTCTTGCACAACATCCAAAATGGCCAATTGCTGAGGTTCTGCCTCTGTAAGGTCCCTTGGTGGGGTACGGGCGCTGATGGCATCCGCGCCAATCTTCTGACAGGGTTTGGACGGCTTCAGAGAATGGTTCATAAGCCGGCGGAGCACCGTCTCATTCCCCCTATCCTGACCGGCGAGCAGCCCCGTTGCGACGAGCGCTATGTCCCCGTCATAGATTTCCGGCAGTTGCACCTGAAGCTGATTTTCGGCCGGGCTGTATTGCTCAAGAATCAAATGCGCATTGTTTCCGCCAAATCCAAAATTGCTGATGCCTGCGAGGCGCGGCCCCTCAGGCCAGACTTCTTCCTGCTGAATGACCCTCAACCCCGATGCGCTGGCTGGCTCAATCAGGCTCCCATCTATGGGGGTGGCAGGCAGAACTCCGTGTTCGAACGCAGACGTCATCTTCAGGACGCTGGCGAGGCCTGCAGCGGTGATCAAGTGCCCCGTATTCGCTTTCAGGGAACCGATGGGCAGGGCGTCATCCCGCTGGAACATCTGCGCGGAGGCGACCAGTTCCACACTATCGCCGGTTGGCGTGCCGGTTGCGTGACATTCAAGATATGAGACGCTGTCCGGAGACACACCGGACATGGCATATGCCTGACGCATTGCCTCCAGCTGCCCCTCCCCTGAGGGGGCCAGCAAACCTTTCCTGCGTCCATCATTCGACAGGCCAATCCCGCGAATAACTCCGGAGACCTTATCGCGGCGCGTAATATCGCTCAACCGTTTCAGCACGATTGAAACAGCGCCCTCAGACGGAACAAGACCATCCGCCCCCTGCACGAAAGGTCTGGATGTTCCCGTCGGGCTGAGAGCCTTCAGGGCATCGAAGCCGATATGCAGGATCAGATTATCTGCCGCATTCACGGCCGCAACAACGGCATAATCGAGCTGACCCGATTGCAAGCGACGACAGGCAATTTCCAGCGCATAGAGCGATGAGGCACAGGCCGCGTCCAGCGAAAATGCCGGTCCGCCCAGCCCCAACACCTGGGAGATCAAGCGGGCCGGCAGCGCAGAATTAAAGACACTTTCAGGCGCGCCAGAATTTTCCCCTGACCAGACAGACGCGGCATATGCCGCATGCGCTGCACTGGGATAAGAGAGATTGGCCACGAACACGCCCGTTTTGGCACGCCGCGAGCGTGCAACCCGCGCATCCTCCCATGCCTCTATCGCCGCATGGACAGGCCATGCGCAGACGGGGTCAGACACGACAAATGTGCGATAAGCTTCCGGAATACGCTCCGGGTCAAAAACACTCTCAAACCCCTCCACCAGACCGGAAACATACCCCTCTGCTCGCGCTGCAGACGCACCCCTAAGTCGCCACGCAGGCACAGGCCCATAGACGACCTGCCGATCACGTACAATTTCCCAAAGGGCACGTGGGTTCAACGCACCAGGTAGTACACAGCCCTGACCAACGATTGCGATGGGTTCAAACCGGCAAGTGCCTGTCATGATGTCCACTCGTCTCCGATAACCAATTCTGTTTCACTCGGCTCACCGAACAGGATTTGATCGGCAAAGATTCGGGCCCCGTCTTCCAGACTGATCAGTTGGATGCCGCGCTGGGCAAAATGCGCCGCCAATGTGTCATCCACCATGCCGCCTTCCCATGGCCCCCAGCAGAAGCTTTTCACAATGGCATCCGGCAGCTGATGGGACAGCTCACGAGCCACCGCATTCAGCCAGGCATTGGCCATGGCATAATCACTCTGGCCCACATTGCCGAATACAGCCGCAGCAGATGAAAAAAGGCCCACATGCCGTAGCCGGGAGATATCCAGGCAAGCCAGAATGTTCAACAAGCCTTCGACTTTCGGGCGGAATACGCGTTGCACCTCTCTCGGTGTCTTCTTGTCGGCAAGACTGTCCGCCAGGACGCCGGCCCCATGGACAAGCCCCGTAACCGGACCATATTGCGCAACGGCATCCTGCATGGCACGCTGTAGCCCATCGGCATCGGATACATCCGCCATCAGATAAACCGCCTCGGCTCCCGCGGTTTCAATGGCATTTAGAGTCTGCCGGATTTCAGCGCTGGCGAGCAAGGCTTTTGCCTGTCTGTCTATATCTGGCAAGACGGGCTTCAGGCCGCGCGACCTGGCATCCTCTATCAGGGCCATCCGAAGCGACTTAATATCCTTCATCATTGGCAGATGATGCGGCCATTCGACAATCGGAGAGCGTCCAGCCAAAAGGAACACTGAACCAGGCTGCATCTGCGCCAGACGGATGACACACGCCGCCGTAACTCCCCTGCCCCCACCAGACACGAACCAGGCATTGCGTTCACTCTGCGCACGCCTTGATCGCACAGGAGCCCCCATGACCTTCAACTCATGGGCTTGCTTCCCTGCAAAGACGACATTTCCAACCCCCGCAGACAGCGCCTGAACTATGCTGGGGAAGCCATCTTCTTCACGGCCCTCAAGCGACCAGGTCACAATATCTGTAGCCGGCCATTCCTGCGAGAGGGTTCTGGAGAGCCCCTGCAAACCGGAGACGTGCGTCAGCTCATCGGCCTGCGCTCGCTCAAGAAGGATCAGCTTGCGCCCTTCAAGTTGCAGTCGGCAGCAGGCCTCGAGAACCTGCCAATGGCGCTCGGTAATCGACCCCTCGCTCAACCCCTCTGTCATGATGACGCAAGCCGCATTCACCGCATTGGCACTGTCCTGCAGACAAGCTTTGGCGCCTGCAGCCCGCAGTGCTTGAACAAGGCCAGACGCCAGCTCAGGCGCACCTTCGGTGACAGAGATCATCCCCAGCCCCTGTAGAGGACGCATGCTGCCCACAGCACCACAGGGCTGAAGCGAAACCACTCCCACACGGCTTTGATACTCTGGCTCAGTCGGTGTATCCGCAAGGGGACGGGAGAACGCAGGCGGCGTTCCGCCGCCCCTTATCTGAAAAAATCGGCAATCGCCCGGATCGTTCGGAGGTCCGTCAACTCTTCCGGATCCACCTCTGGCAATTCCGGATACTGATCTCTCAAGGATGACAGAATTTCGACCTGCTTGATGGAGTCCACACCCAACTCGCCTTCAAGGTCCATGTCGTCTTCGAGCATGTCCTCCGGATAGCCTGTTTTTTCCGCAATAAGGGCACGCACGGAATCAGCCGTTACACCGCCCGTAACCGGCGCTGACGCATTAGATGCCGGTGCCATGGTAGAGAGCTCCGCGGCTCCGTTTTTTTGCGACGGGGCACCAATGCCTGCACCTTCAATCATCTCAGCGATTGCGGCGATGGTGCGCAACTCGACCAATTGCTCAGGATCGATTTCCGGAAGCGCCGGAATGCGCTCACGAATTGTCGACAGGATTTCGACCTGCTTGATGGAATCCACACCCAACTCGCCTTCAAGATCCATATCGGCTTCCAGCATATCTTCCGGATACCCCGTTTTCTCCGCAATGATGCCTCTCACCAGAGCAAGCGAGTCCCCATTCACGACATTCCCGGGTGCTTCCACAGCTGCAGGCTGGGGCGCAGGCGCGGCGGCTGCGGGCTTCGCAACCGGCGCGGCGGGCGCCGCAGCTTTAGCAGACACGGGGGCTGGCGTAGGAACGGATGGCTGTACCGAAGTATAGCTTCCATTTGGGCGTCCGCTAGGCACAGGCGCGGGTGCAGACGGGGCCACGGGCGCGGGAAGCGCCGCAGGAGGCGGCGGTGGCGGCGCAGAAGGCTGATGTCCAGTCACGCCAGCGATCTGCCCTGCCACATTCAGGAAAGCCGTATGGGCACTCGTCATAGCAGACATATATTCAGCGTGCCGCAGGGACATTTCTGAAATGATCCGATCTGAAGCGGTTGCAGGCGCAGCACCCATGCCCGGTTCGCCCGGCGCAGAAATGGAATGAGCAGGAGGAGTATCTTTTGTCATGGGAGAAGAGCCTGTCTGTTCTGGAAGAGCGGTTTTGGAAGCCGGCACAGCTTCACGCACCGGTTTGTGAATATTCGGCGCAGCCTTTCCAGCCGCACCTATTTCAGGAGGATAAGGTTTCTTGTAATTGGCGCCTGAGATCATCACGGCATGTTTTGATGGCGCTGGTTTTTCCGGCTGAGGCGGCAGCGCCTCGAACAGCTTTACAAAATCCAAGGAGATGCCTGAGACGGCTAGCGTCGCGGATGCTGCCAGGAACTGGTTTACACCATTGCGTCGCTTGTGATCCAGCGACACAGCAAGATGCTCCTTGCCCTGCAGGATATTTCCCACAAGACCTGACACAACAGAGCCCGGACCAATTTCAACGAAGATCCGCGCGCCTGCCGCATGCATCGCTTCGACTTGTTCCCGGAATCGCACAGGCTGTACCAATTGGCCGGAAATGAAGTCTGGCAGCTCAGCTACTTTGCACGCATACTTGCTCGCAGTGGCGTTCGCATAGACATCCAGTTTCGGGCTTCGCAGTTTCTGCTTTGCCAGTAGCTTAGCGAATGGCGTGACGGCCCCCGCGACGATGTCCGAGTGGAAGGCTGTGGCGACTGGCAAGCGCCGCGCCTTGAAGCCTGCCTCGTCGCAAGCCTGTTGCGCAGTCTCAATCGCCTCGACAGTACCTGACAACACAATCTGGTCTGGTGCATTGTCATTGGCCAGCACAACGGACAGCCCAGCTTTCTCAATCAGCCCATTGATTGTGTCCGCATCGGTCTGCACGGCCAGCATGGCACCTTCAGATGTACTCGCCGCCACGGCCATCTGCGCACCACGCTCTGCAGACACGGTCAGGGCCGTATCAACATCCATGACACCAGCCTGATGCAGAGCCATGATTTCCCCGAAACTGTGCCCGGCTGCCATGTCCGGCTGCAGGCCCAGCGTATCCAGCAGCGCAAGCTGCGACAGCGCCACAGCAGCGATGGCGGGCTGGGCATGCTGCATTTCTGTCAGCCGCTGAGTCTGCGTTCCGAAATCCAACTGGTCGAACGCGGTGGGCGGAAAGGCCAGCCGATCAAGGCGCAGGTCACCTGTCCTCTTGTGACCTGCGGCACGATCCCAGATCTCACGCGCAGCCGGGAAAGCCATCGCAAGATCGCTCCCCATTCCGACATATTGGCTGCCCTGCCCCGAGAACATGAAAGCCACTTTACCCTCAACCGGCGGGTCGAGAGACGCTACGCAATCCTGCTTAAGTGGCCGCTTGCCAATTTCCCGGGCCTCAATCTGGCCAGCCAGTGCGGCGCCCTTGCTGACAAGATCAGCCGAATTTTCTGCTATGATCGCGGCCCTTGCCCCGGCTCTAGCGTCAAACCCCTCATGCGTGCGGGAGGCACGTAGCGCCAGATCGGCTTCGGGCACTTCACAGCACACGGATTTGATTGACGACGCCAGTTCCTCAGGCGTCTCTCCAGAGAACAGGAACAGCTCTGCCGGCAAAACCCGATATGGCCGCACCGCACGCGCGCCGACATATTCTTCAAGGGTCACATGGAAATTACTGCCGCCAAACCCAAAGGAACTGACTGAGCCCCGACGTGGCCGCTTGGGCGGGCTGATCCAGGGACGTGGCTCTGTATTCAGATAGAAGACCTTGCTGTCCTTGATAACATCGGCGGGTTCTTCAATCTTGATGGTCGGCGGAAGCACCTTGCGGCTCAACGCATTGACCACTTTCACCAGGCTAGCCGATCCCGCGGCGGCCTTTGTATGCCCTATCTGGGATTTGATGGAGCCCAGCGCGCACCATGGGGCTTCGGCGCCTTCCCCGAAGACAAGATGCAGGCCGTCGAGTTCGGCCTTATCCCCGGCGCGCGTGCCCGTGCCATGTCCCTCGACAAGGTCGACTGTATCCGGGCCATACCCCGCCTGCTCATAAGTTCTCTTCAGCGCCTTTGCCTGACCTTCAGGAACAGGCGCATAAATTGCCGTACCCTTCCCGTCTGACGATGCACCAATGCCGCGAATAACCGCATGGATCGTATTGCCATCGCGCTCGGCATCTTCAAGACGCTTCAGGGCCAGCATGCCGACGCCTTCCCCCAGCATCGTACCATCAGCCTCATTTGAGAAAGGCCGGCAATCTCCGGTCGGCGACAGCGCTGGCGTCTTGGAGAAGCACATATACATGAGGATGTCGTTCAGCGCGTCGACCCCGCCGGTCAACACCATATCACTGTCGCCGAGACGCAGTTCATTTATGGCGATCTGTAGTGCCGCGAGACTGGACGCACAGGCTGCATCCGTCACCATATTGCTGCCATCCAAATCCAGGCGGTTCGCAATCCGCCCCGCAACCACATTTCCAAGAAGGCCCGGAAATGTCGCTTCCTGCCACTCGGCATAATGCGCTTCGATCCGGCCTGAGATGTCCTGAACCTCATCTTCCGCCAGGCCAGCATCCCGCATGGCATTGACCCAGGCAGGTCGCTGAAGGCGGCCTGCCATGTGCGCGGTCAGCTCCGTGGCAGAGGCGACACCCAAAACGACACTGGTCCGACTACGGTCAATCAGCCCCTTGCTGTCGCGTTCAATATCCTCCAGCGTCATCTGCGCAGCAATCAAGGCCAATAGCTGGGCGGAATCCGTCCCCTGCATGGCCTTGGGCGGAATACCAAAGGTTACGGGGTCAAAAGCCAGCGGATTAATGAACCCGCCGCGCCGCCCATATGTCTTGTCTGGTGCCTTCGGATCAGGATCATAGTAATCCTCGATCAGCCAGTGACTGGCGGGCACATCCGATAACAGGTCCCGCCCTTCCATAATATCGCGCCAGAAACCGGTGACGTCTCCCCTTCCCGGAAAGATCGCGCCCATACCTACAATGGCGACAGGAATGGCAGACCTGGATGTCATGTTCGTGTGTTCCTCATCACCCTTGCGCGTCACAGGAAATGCCGCGGCCTGAAAGAAAATTCAGTCGGCGGAATAGAAACTCCGCAAGCCCGCATCTGTCCCGCTCTGGACAGGTGCGCGGCTCCCTCCATCAAATTGAGGGCAATCTGGCGAACAGTTCGATTTTCGATCGGCTCCAGGAAAGTTCCGGAAACCCACTCGTTAAACGCGCCCTGCGCCGGACCACACCAGATCTGATAATCCGAGACGCGGCCTTCCGCGCCCTCGCGCGCCCATTGCGCGCCCATGAAAAGATATCGCCGCGCCACCAGCGCCAGGCGCTTGTTGTCATCTGTCTCAGCGCGCGCGGCTTCTTTGGGATTCGCCTTCTGAATATAAGCCCGCGTCTTTTGCCAGGCCGCAGGAAATGGCTCGCCCAGCACGCTATCCAGCCATTTACGATCTTCCGTACACATTTTTTCGTAAGATGCACCTGCCCGGTAAAACGCGTATAGCTTGCGCGCCCGCATCGCAAACAGGGTTCCGCGCTTCAACACCTGGACCTCGACGCCCTGCTCGAACATATCTGCGGCGGGTGCCATGGCCACATCTGCCGGGCCCGCCTTCGCCAGCAGTTGACGCGCGCGCTCCGACAGGCCGGACTCGACTGCTGCCTGATTGATTGAGCCTGTCAGCACATAAGCCGCGCCCATCTGAAAAGCTGCAGCAACCCCGTGCGGAGTTGCAATGCCGCCGCTAAGGCCAATGCGGATCGTGTTGGCATCGATTCCTGACCGCTCCATCACACGGTCACGCGCGAGACACAGGGATGAAAAGAGCGGGGCCGCGGCCCGGTTATCCGTATGGCCGCCGCTATCAGCCTCGGCCGTAATATCCAGCGCGACCGAAACCTGCGCAGCCAGGTCGGCCTGCGCTTCACTGATACGCCCTTCCGCGACCAATGCTTTGAGAATGTTTTCAGGTGCAGGTGCCATGAACTGCTCAGCCACCTCAGCGCGGGAGACTTTGGCGAAGACATGGTTGGCACGTGTGATGCTGCCATCTTCGGCGCGGGTCAGACCCAAAGCGGTAAAGCGCACGATTTCTGGAGACAGGCGCATATAGGCTGAGGCCGACAGGCGGCGCACGCCTCGCTCCAGAAACAGGTCGACTACTTTGGCCTCATATCCCGGCTGTTGCGGAGAGTGGATAAGATTGGCGCCCCAGGAAACCTGATCGGGACCCAGCGCGGATTTGATCTCTTTCAGACCCGCATCAATCGCGTCGGGCTGAAGGCCCGCACTGCCATAGAAACCGACACAGCCGCACCGGACTGCTTCAATCACCATGCGCGGTGTGGCAATCCCTCTCGCCATTTCACCAACGACATAATTGAATCGTGCGCCGTGTGCCTCTGCAAACGCCCGGTCTCCCAGCCATTCAGGATAGATCGGAGGAAAGCAGATCCGCCTCTTACTCTCCCCGTCCGAGTTTGCATTTTCGTCGACACAGACTTCTTCCCGCAAACGGGAGAGAAGTTGCTCGCCTGAGTACCCCATAAGCCTTCTCGCTCACATTCAGAGTCGATTTCTTCGACTCCCCTAGACTAGACTCAACTATCACCTCTCGTGGCCCCCTTCCCAAGAATTCACCACAATACGTGACACCTTCACACACAAAGCCCACCCAATAGTCAGCTCTGAACAGAAGCTTATCCCTCCAATCCCACGAAGCAACCCATAGTAGATTTATTTCATAAATCTATTCTTAGTATGCATTGTTTCAGGAAGGCGCATTAAACGCATTCTGTAGGAATACATGCAAGATGCGCACCATGGTGGCGCCTCCGCTTGACCTTATAATTGCCATGAAATCAGTATTTCCGATGCTTGGCTATACGGCTCTGAGAGGTAGTAACCACTCTTGCGTCCCGGATTGGGAACCCCTAGTGAACCACTCAGCTATCGTGTCCCAAACCGGCATGCTAGTGACCGGGAAAAGCCGCATCAACGGAACACCGACGTAACAAGGAAACGCCTGCGTGAAGAACTTGAAACACCTCCTGGCTGCGGTGGCTCTCGCATCCATGACGGCAGCCGCCGCGAATGCTGACAGCGATGACCGCACCAGCGATTCCGCCGTCATGGGATATGTCGAGAATGTTTATGTCGGCAAGCTGGACCTGGAAATGAAGGGCAAGCTGGATACCGGTGCAGATTCCAGTTCAGTCTTCGCCCGCGACGTTCATATCTACAAGAAATCCGGCAAGGATGACTGGGTGCGCTTTCGCCTGATCGGAAAGAATGGGCGCACAGTTCGCTACGATCAGAATGTCCGCCGCTTCGCCCTCATCAAGCTGAAGAAGGGCGGTACGATCCGCCGTCCCGTTATTCACCTGCCGCTCTGCATTGGCGGCGTGAAGGGGCTCGCCGAAGTCAACCTCGCCGACCGGGAGGATTTTGAATATGATTTTCTCGTCGGCCGTGAGTTCATGGCTTCCCGTATTCTAGTGGACTCTGCGTCAACCTTCATTGCCGAAGGCAGCTGCGAAAAAGACGACCGTGAATAGTTTCACCCATACCCGTCTACTCGCCCTGCTGCTAACAGTTATCGGGCTGAGCATCTTTGCCACGAAAGTGGTGAGGTACGACTATCCCCTGTCGCCAGGTGCGCGCACCACAACATGGGATTTCGAAATTTATCTGGATTTCGACACCAACAATCAGCCTGTCAGGCTGGAAACCTTCATTCCCTCCAACAGTGAGAGCCGCCGGGTTTCCCAGGAGCAGTTCTATAATGGTGCGTTCGGTCTGCGCCTGGATACCAAATCCGCTGAAGGCCGCACGGCAATCTGGACCTACCGGTATCCAAATGACCGCAAGGTGCTTCGCTATCGGGCCCGACTAGTTGGGGAAACCGAAAGCACGCCGCTGCCTGAAGGCATGCATCGCAAGCTGCAACGCGCTGCACCGGAAACAGAAAATGATCTCGAGCGCCAAGCCTTCCTCGTCTGGTCGACCGATCTGCGGCGGCGCTCGGCGGATGATGAATCCCTTGCCGATCTCGTCCTGCAGGAAATTTTCGTGGATGAAGATGTGGACGAGGTCGAGGCTCTTCTCTCCCCCACCCTTCCATCATCCATCAGCCGCCTGGCACTCGCCCGCGATGTGTTGACGGCGCAGGGCATTCCGGCACGCGTTGCAAATGGTATCTATCTGGACCAAGCCCGTCGCCGCGCCGAGATCCACCACTGGCTGGAATATTATGCCGATGGCGCCGACCATCGGTATTTCCCTGGCCTCGACCCGGAAGAGTTTTTCACGATCTGGCATGGAACGGATGACTTCATCCGCGCCGAAGGCATTTCCGATCTGGACCTGCAAGTCAGCATCGAACCCGTGAATGCCGCCGTCGCCGATGTCGCCCAGCGCGTCGCGCGCGATGAAGGGTCTGCGATGCAATGGTTCGGCTTCAACCGCCTGCCCATTACGACACAGCTTGTCTATCAGGTTATCGTGACCATTCCTGTCGGCATTCTGATGCTGGTTTTCCTGCGCCAGTTTATTGGCTTGCAAACGCTTGGCACTTTCATGCCCGTGCTGATCGGGATCGCCTTCCGGGAAACTGCGCTACTAAACGGCATCATCCTGTTCACGGCCCTGATTGCTCTGGGCCTTGCCGTTCGCTTCTATCTTGAGAGACTTAAACTGCTGCTTGTGCCCCGATTGGCAACGGTGGTCGTTTTCATTGTCATCTGTATGGCTGTTGTGGCCCAGCTGATGTCAAATACCGGACAGCGCATCGGCCTTTCGATCTCCCTGTTCCCGATGGTTATCCTGACGATGACAATCGAGCGCATGTCGATTGTGTGGGAAGAATACTCTGCGACAGATGCCATCAAGCAAGGCCTCGGCAGCCTGCTCGTCGCATCGGCCGCCTATCTGGTGATGACCAATCCGACGGTTGAGTATTTCATGTTCAACTTCCCCGAACTGCTCCTTGTGATCATGGCGATCTGCCTGCTGATGGGCAAATATACGGGCCTTCGTCTCAGCGAGTTGATCCGCTTCCGTGAACTGGATACGCGCAAATGATCGGGCGCTATCGGGCATTGCGGCGCGCCGGATTGCTCGGGATCAACGAGCGGAATCTCCGTCTCGTCAATGAATTGAATCCACGCCGCCTGATCCGTCTGGTAGACGATAAACGGGAAACCAAGCGCCTCGCCATGGCGGCAGGAATCCCGACACCGGAACTGTATGGCGTAATCGCCAACCCGTTCCATATGCGCCATCTGGAATCCTATCTGGACAAGCCGGACGGCGTGGTCATCAAGCCGGCAAACGGATCCCAAGGTAACGGCATTCAGGTTCTGATGGAGCCTATGCGCGGGGGATGGCGCAGATCCAACGGTCAGCGCGCGATGCTGGAGGATATCCGGTTCCACGTGAACAATATCCTCTCCGGCATGTACAGCCTCAGCGGCCAGCCGGATGTGGCGATGTTCGAGTATCGCGTGAAGTTTGACGAGATTTTCAATCCGATTTCGTTTGGTGGCGTGCCGGATATCCGTATCATCGTGGTGCGCGGCATCCCTGCTGTAGCGATGGTGCGCCTGCCCACTGCAGAGTCAGACGGCAAGGCCAACCTCCACAAGGGCGGCGTCGGTGTCGGTCTGGACCTTGTCACAGGCAAGACGCTGAGCGGCATGCAGAATGGCAAGACAACTGACATTCACCCCGACACAGCCAACCCGCTAAAGAATTTCTCGGTGCCGCACTGGGACGCGATGCTGGAAATGGCCGCCAAGGCCTATGATGTGACCGGGCTTGGCTATCTCGGTGCTGATATCGTACTGGACAAGGGCAAAGGCCCCCTGCTTCTGGAGCTGAACGCACGCCCGGGCCTCGCCATCCAGATTGCGAACCGGATTGGCATCCGCCCGCTGCTAAATGCGACGCTGGAAGCAGATACTGAGGGCATGGACGCCTTGGCCCGCGTTGAGCTTGCCCGCAAGCTTTACCGCCAGAATGTGCCGGAAGTCGTCTAGGTCCTCGCTAGAATTCGTAGTCCGGCAAGGAATTGAAGGCGAGCTTCAAGGCATCGCCCCAACGTGAGGAAATGGTCGAGAAGTACGGATCATTCTCTTCCACCCGGCGCCGGGCTGCAACCTTGCACGTATCTTTTTCGATCGTTTGCAGATCCAGCGGCATGCCAACAGACAAGTTCGCCTTCAGTGTGGAGTCGAAAGACACGTAGAGCAGTTTGACCGCCTCTTCGAAGGTCATCTCCGGACGATACGCACGCAGTAGGATAGGACGTCCATATTTGGTCTCCCCTATCTGAAAGAAGGGCGTCTCGTCACTGGCTTCAATGAAGTTTCCTTCCGGATAGACCAGGAAAAGGCGCGGGCCGATCCCCGCAATCTGCCCGCCGACAATCATGGTCGCGCCAAAAGGAGATTCCGATTCAGGACCATCTGATCCCTGCGTGCGGATCACTTCCTTCAAAGTCTCGCCGACCAGATTGGCCACCTGAAACATGGTCGTTGCGGCCATGATGCTGGGATTACGATCTTCTGGCGCCTTGAGGCGCTCATCCAGCAAACTGACCACCGCCTGCGTGGTTGCCAGATTCCCTGCCGTCAAAATCGTGATGACACGCTCGCCCGGCTTTTCCCAAGTGAACATCTTGCGAAATTTGGAAATGTTGTCGACGCCCGCATTCGTGCGCGTGTCCGACATGAAGATAAGGCCACGATCAAGCCGTAAAGCAACGCAATACGTCACTCCGAATCCCTCCGCAGAAAACCAGCTGTCACTTTACTGTTGTACTTGGATGGATACTACGAGATTTTCCCGTTCAGCCCCATATAGAAGGCCCCGCACAGGCGCGGCGTCTCTATAATCCAGCCCCGTAGCTACGCGGATGTAACGTGCATCCGGGCAGATGCGATTTGAGACATCAAAGCCCGTCCATCCGAGCCCATCGACCCAAGCCTCGGCCCAGGCATGGCCAGCCTCCTGCTCGATACGGTCCATCATCATCAGATAGCCGCTGACATAACGCGTCGGGAACCCGAGCAGCCGCGCCGTTGCGATGAAGACGTGCGCATGGTCCTGGCAAACGCCTCGTCCCAGTTTCAGCGCCTCCTCTGCATTGGTCTCGGCATCGGTGGTATCTGTCTCATAGGCAATGGCTTCACTGATCGCTCCCATCAGGTCATGCAGAACATTCACATCCTTTGGAGAGGCATCCGGAAAACGATCAGCCAAAGCGCGGATCTCTTTTCCCGGCGTGGTCAGCTTGGTTGCCCGCTCATATAGCCAGAGCGGGATAAGTTGGTTGTGCGCGCCAGAGACGCCAGCGGTGTCATGCGTTTCGACCTCTCCCTTGTAGGTGACCGCCACACGCTCTGCGCCCGGCTCGAGAGAGACCAGATCAACGAGATTTCCATGATGGTCGGAATAGCTGACTTCCTTGCGGGCACCATCAAGAACAAGATCCCATGACAGGATGGATTGTGACGGCAGATTCTGTGGCCGCTTGCGCACCTGCAGCAGCGCGTAACTCGCGCCGCGCTCATAAGTATATGTGGTTGTATGATCTACAGTCAGTCGCATAGCGTCACTCCATGAACCTGTAGTCTTGCACGATCTGGTAAGACAGTGCGCCATTGCGCCCCATGAAGTCCGTCAGGAATTCATGCAGCCCATCATGGAAGACGTTTTTAATGGATGCGGCGGTCAAACGGGCCTCAAGAGACTCCGCCAGATCATGAGATGGCATCCTCTGGCCATACTGAGCGAACAGGCCCTGCAGCTGGAAACTGATTGTATCATAACAATAAGCGAGCGATCTGGGCAGGCGCGTGTCGAATATCAGAAAGTCCGCGATGGCAATGGGGGTGATATTACCGCCATTCAGCCAGTGGAACGCCCGCTCTGCTGATGCAGACCGCAAGATCATTTCCCATTGAACATTGTCCAGGGAAGACCCGATCGATGCGCTGGACGGCAGGAGGACGTAATACTTCGTGTCCAGAATACGGGCGGTACTGTCGGCCCGCTCAATCATCACACCCAGGAAGATGAAATTGTAGATGTCATTGCGCAGCATTGTGCCCGCCGTCGTGCCACGCACCTGTGCGCCCTGCTGGCGGATCAGATTCAGCACTTCCGGCAAATCGGCCTCTGACGGTGCCCGGCGCAGGGCTTCCTTGGTCGTCATCCAGAAATCATTGATCGACTCCCACATTTCCCGTGTCAGGGCTGTGCGGGTCATCCGTGCATTCTCGCGCGCCGTGTGCAGCGTCGACAGAACACTCACAGGATTACTCCGGTCCCGGAGGACAAAATCGGCAACCTTGTCGCCCCGAATCGCTTCATGCTTTTCCAGATATGCGTCGCGGCAACCGGCCGCCGTGAGGACAGAACCCCACTCCTCTTCCCCGGCTTCAGCACGCGTCAGCGCCATACGGAACCCCGCCTCGACAAGGCGTGCCGTATTCTCAGCTCTTTCCATATACCGGGCCATCCAGAATAGACCCGCTGCAGTCCTGCCCAGCATGGCCTAGTCTCCCTTCAGTACCCAAGTGTCTTTGGTTCCGCCGCCCTGGCTGGAATTGACCACCAGAGAGCCTTTCTTCATGGCAACGCGCGTCAACCCGCCAGGCGTTACGTTCACGCCTTCGGGAGAGACAAGCACAAATGGCCGTAAATCCACATGGCGGGGGGACAAGCCGCCCCGCGTCAGAACCGGCACGGTGGACAGCGCAAGTGTTGGCTGCGCGATATAATTGGCCGGTTTGGCCTTCAGTTTCTGACGGAAGGCCGCAACCTCCTTCTTGCTGGCAGCAGGCCCGACCAGCATGCCGTAGCCGCCAGAACCGTGCACCTCCTTCACCACAAGTTCTTCCAAATGCTCCAACACATAAGCGAGCGCATCCTTTTCAGCGCAGCGCCAGGTCGGAACGTTCTGCAATAGAGGCTTCTGGCCTGTATAGAACTCCACAATGTCCGGCATGTAAGAGTAGATCGCCTTGTCATCGGCAATACCCGTACCCGGAGCATTTGCAATGGCAATACTCCCCGCTCTGTAGGCATCCATAATACCGGCGACACCCAACAGGGAATCAGGCCGGAAATTCAACGGGTCAAGGAAATCATCATCGACCCGGCGATAGAGCACATCAATTGGTTCATAGCCCTGCGTTGTGCGCATAGCGACCCGGCCATTTACGACCCGAAGGTCATGCCCCTCGACCAGTTCGACCCCCATCTGGTCTGCCAGGAAAGCGTGTTCGAAATAGGCTGAGTTATGAATGCCCGGCGTCAGAACCGCGACAGTCGGCCGGTCGTGCGTTGCTGCCGGGGCCGACCGCTCAAGAGACTTGCGAAGCGCCATGGGATAGCCGGACACTCTCT
>Ga0070726_10000783_pt1 | contig 36041 bp, 29 predicted proteins | sample tdAd471_FD_67275 | JGI IMG/M metagenome (GOLD analysis project Ga0070726, IMG submission 67275) | Marine sediment microbial communities from the Atlantic coast under amendment with organic carbon and nitrate - tdAd47.1 | ecosystem: Environmental > Aquatic > Marine > Coastal > Sediment | place...
ACCGCCCAGATGCGCGTTTTCTTATTATTAAAATCAAGCTTCCCGGGTTTGAAAAAATCCACCAGCGACGGTCCCGATTTTTTTTCATCACCCTCAACAGGGCGTTCAGGGTGCAGCTCACCCGACATGCATTGGCTGATTGCCGTGGAAAATTCTGTTGCACTGGAGTAGCGGCTGCGGGGCGGTTGCAGGGCTTTCTGAATCACCTGGTCAAGTTCCTGTGGGACATCCGAACGCGTGGCACTCGGTGGGTTCCACATTCCGTCCGGGAGCACGTCCATTAGCATTTCGTAAAACATACGTCCCACTGAGTAAATGTCGGCACTGGGACCCACCGAGTCGGGCATGGTCATCTGCTCAGGCGCCATGTAAAGCGGCGCGCCAATTGCCCCCTTGGAAGTGGTGGTGCCTGGCGCTTTCAGGCCAGTGGCGATACCAAAGTCAATTATCTTAATCCTGAAATCACCGTCCCCGGGAGTTCCCTCCAACATGACGTTTTCGGGTTTCAAATCCCGGTGAATGACTCCTGCATCATGGGCTGCAGCGAGGCCTGCCAGAATTTCCCTGATGATTTTCAAGACGTGATCTACGGGAGCATTGCTGCCTGAGGCCATGGTGGCAGCCATCCAATTCCGCAATGACTTGCCCTTGACGTGCTCCATGGTCAGGTAGACCTGGCCGTCCACCTCTTTGACGTCATGTACCGATACGACGTTCGGGTGCTTGATCTTCCGTGCATTGACTCCTTCGGCAATCATACGTTGCTTGGACTCTTCGTCCATCAATGACGGATGAATCACCTTGATCACGACTTCTTCGTCGGTCAACTGATCACTGGCCAGGTAAGCGGTACCCATGCCTCCAGCGCCAAGGCGCTCCGTTATCATATACCGACCGTCGAACAGTTCATTCAAGTTGAGCTCTACGTCTACCGATGCCCCACTTGACTTGTATACCGTCTCAACACCACTAATGTTGTCACTCATAGTCGTTCCCTTCGATATCAGGAAATCACCCTGGCCAGCTAAAGACGGGCAACTTCGATTGTATTTACGGAACCATGCATGTCACTGATGAATTTTACCTGCAATGAAAGGGATCTTGCCTGGCCGGCCAAGGGAGCAATAACATCTCCATCGTTCACATCGGTGATCGTGTTCGAGCCCAGCATTTTCCCGTTCAAGGCGAGTCCCTTGCCACTCCTGGCAAATACCACGAGCCGGTCGTTCAGGACCAATAAATCAAAATGATGTCGGGACAATAACAGCGACTGGTCTACATCCAGTTCACCGGTTGCATTGTAACAGCGCAGCCGGACATCCATCGGCAGTGGATTGGCGTCGCTCCGTTCGCGATCAGAGCGCCCGAATGCCAGGTGGCCCTTCGCGCCGAGTCCGACTTCCCAGCTGGGTGCATCGTCTTCATTGAATCCTCTCAGCCGAAACTTGGCTGCTCGCGATACCTGCATTCCGGACTGTGTATAGCCACGCGTACCCAGTTCCCGTTCCAGGCTTTCCACGTGCTCCAGTTTCACTACCTGGCGCTGGTCTACGGTTCTGCCTGTTGTCTCTTCCTGGCTGCCTCCGGTATTGGTGCTGGGGATATGCAACAATGCATTGTCTTCCATATGGGCGCCGGATAGATTGATATTCTGCACCACCTGTTGCGAACCGGACTGCGAGGCTACGGAAAACATCAGGGTACCTTTAAAGACGTGGTTCTCTTCGAATCCTTCCTTGGAACGGGTCGCCAGTTCCAGAAAAACATCCACCTTGTCTGTACCGCCCGCGCCGAATGTGCCGGTTTCGACATAAAACTCGCGTTCCTTGCCGGCATCTATAGACTGCCAGTCGATATTGACCGGCACGAGCTTCTGGTCGCGTTCCCGCTTATAGATTCGCTTGGCCCAGATTGGTCTCAGAATAGGCGCCGTGGAATCTATCTGATTCCGCACAATCATCGGTATGGCAAGACGTTCGCCGACCTGGGCACTGACCACCGCGCCCGCATCTATAACCAGTTGCGGTGCCAGACACACCGGGCAGGGCTGGAACGGCTCAACCAGCTGTTTGCATTCCTGGTAAGAAATACAGCGGAGAAGCGGTGTTCGACAGGTGCCGCAGAAACTGGCGTTCGGGTCCACCGCCTCGAGATGGCAACACTCTTTGTAGCCCATAATCCGTCACATTTGTAGGATGCTGATTATCGTGTGCCTCAGCCTCGCAGCGGAGCACCGCAGCCAACACAGAATTCATTACCCGCGGCGTTTGCAACCTTGCACTGTGGACAATTTGCGCTGACGGTAGAACTGCCAGCCGCCGGATTGCCCGCATTGCCCGGACCGGCTCCGGCTGCTACCCCGATCACGCCTTCCTTGAACTGTTCGAAGAAGTACCTGGCGTCGGCACTGGACCTGGCTCCGCTCTCAATCAGTTTTTCCATCATGGCTTTCTGTTCAGCAGCCGAGGTTTGATCTGTCTTGGCCCGTTCTGCGAAAACTGCCGCCACCTCCGGCGAGAGCCCCGCCTGAAGAGCCAGTAATTGATCGGCAGACATGCCCTGTTGCAGTTTCAGTTTTTCTATTTCCGTGGTGTCCGCCTGGCGCGCTTCGTCGAGACGGCGCTGTGCAGCCCTGTCGGCACTTTCGTCGGCAATCGAGGTTTTGCCTTTTTCGAGTGCCAGGTCCGCTGCATTCAATCCCTCGATGGATTTGATCTGGTTTTCCCTGGCAGCCGCGGCAACCTCCAGCTTGGACAGCTCTTCAAGCTTGTGCAGGGCAACTTCCTGGCGGCGTTCCAGCTCTTCCGTTTTCAGGTCCAGTTGTTTTATCTCAAGCTGTATCTTTTTGACTTCGACCTCGTTCTTAGCCTCGTTCAGGGCATTGTCGAACCTGGCATGTTGTTCGACGTTAAATTCGGCGATTTCTCCTTCCAGGGCACTGAGTCTGGCGGCCCGTTTCGCTGCTTCCTTGACCTCGACGAATTCCGCTTCCTGCGTCGCAATCATTTTGCGCAATTCGTCTTCGCTCATGGCCTTTATTTTTTCGATTGCCAGGTCGGATTCCAGTTTCAGCACGGTGGACGTTTCCGCTCTCTCGATTTCCTTCTGGTAGTGCGCCAGCTTTTCATCCAGCAGAGCCTGTTCCCGCTGGCGATCCCGACTGGCCATCTGAGCGATTTCTTCCTCGTTGGCAGCCCAGTTGACTGAACTCGCCCGCACCACAATGCCCATGTCGCCGAGCACATCCTCGGCGACATTGAGCATTTCTGCCTGCAGTTTGTCCTGTACATCGACGGCACCGCGTAAGCTGGTTGCGTCCACCTGGCCGACGATGGATTGCAGTGCCCGGTCATTGAAATGGGGGATAAGGCGTTCGAAAACAGCGGATTTATTGGTTATGTTGTTCTGGCTCGCCAGGCCAAGAATATTACTGCCAGACTGTGGATCAACCTGGATCTGCAGGGTGATTTCCGCTTCGACTTCCACGTTGTCCCTTGAGCGTCCCTGGAAGGAAAACGTGGACTCAAAAGGCCTGGCGTCAGCGACGAGGAGTTGCAGTGCATGGCTTCCACCAATAGATTCCTTGACAGATTGCCAGATCCCCCCGACGGACAGGTGCGCCCCGTGAGACACGTCCGCAACCTGGCCGTCCCTGATCAGTACGGTGAGCGTATCGGGAGCGATGCCGATCCGCTGCTGCAGAAACCCCTTGAATTGCTCCATGGGAACGTATTCACACAAGACCTCATCGCCGCTCAGTGAGATGTTGTTGGAAAGCATGTCCGGACCCCTTGTTTTTATATTAAATAGTCTGATCTGGGAAGGTGTAATCGGGTTCCTGGCTACCGACTAAGCCAGCAGCTCGACTAGGGTACTTTGTTGTTTTTTATGGCAATTGTAATGCGGATGGCCTGAACCAGAATAATGAGTCCGGCTACGGTGGCACCAAGCCAATAGGTTCTGAGAATATTGAAAAAATGCTCGGCGCTGCTCAGGTTCTCCACAAAGCTGTCATACATCTGTATGCGGGCAACGGCACTGACTATGGCGACAACAAACGTCAAAACCGACGCAATGATGGTTACAGAGCGGACAATTCTGCAGGCCCTGCCGGTAGGGACTGTCGATTCCTCCGTCGCTTCGGCCGCCATCCGTTCGTCGAATGCTTCCGCTTTCTTGCGGATTGCCTCGGAACGACCGGTGTTGTCGAGGAATGCGGGAGATTTTCCCCCGCTGGTCGTTTCGGCGGCCTTCAGGTTGTAGGCACGCCGATGCAGGTAGCCAAGCAGTGAGAACCCCATCCACAGGACCAACCCGACCACGACCACGTACGATAGTACGTGTAACAGTGAAGCGACCCAGCTTATGTCAACGACTCCGCTGTCCAATTACCACCCCCTTCCTGTCTGACCAGAACTTGTGGAACCTCTGAAATTAATCAGGGGTTCCTTATTATCGACCCCGCGCAGGGAAGTGTCTCAGAAACAGAATTCCACCGCAAGGTACAGAAATCCGGCGAACTGGTTGAAGTTTGTATTTATCTTCGGGCAACCAGGAAAGAACCGTAGTCTATGATAGCTACCGGTAGAAATAATACCCAAAGCGCCTCGCAGTCAGATTCCCACGGCCAGGGGATCATCCCGGCCTGTTCGTCACCAGGACTGGACACCTTCCGGCTTCGAAGCTACTTTAGGTTCATCAGATTCATCAGATTCATCAGAGTGTTACTCGATCTTTGACCGGCTCACTGAGCCTGGTGGACGCATGGCCTGGCGATTATTCCAGCCGTTCGTCATACTTGTGAATCGGTACATCACGATAGGCGTCGGCGGGTTTGTCACAAACCAGGACCATACTTGTACTCGGGGCAACCGGGCATTTCGGTGGCAGGATTTGTCGACGGCTGGTTGGCGAGCCGAACACGCGACTTGTTGTTACGAGTCGAAGTCTCCCCAGGGCAAGGTCCCTTGCCGAGGAATTGCAAGGCATCAACGCTGCCTATGAAGTCTCTCCGTCAGCAATTGACCAGTTTTCAGACAACTTCCAGCAGGAATTGCTGAATCTCAACCCGGACATCGTTCTTCATACAGCCGGCCCCTATCAAGGTCAAAGCTACCGCGTGGCAAACGCCTGTATCGCCGCGGGATGCCACTATATCGACCTGGCTGACGGCAGGGAATTTGTCGCGGGGTTCAGCGAACTTGATGAAAGCGCGAAAAGGGCCGGGGTTCTGGCAGTGTCCGGCGCGAGTACGCTGCCCGGACTTTCCAGCGCTGTCATTGCTCATTACAGAGACAGTTTCCGGTCCATCCAGGCTGTTAATATTTCCATTGCGCCTGCCCAGCAGACGCCCAGGGGAATCGGTACAATCCTGGCCGTACTAAGCTACTGCGGAAAGCCATTTGCCGTTCCGGAACAGGGTAAGGCAGTGATCAGGTACGGCTGGCAGGATCTCCGTTGGCAGCACTATCCACTGCTTGGCAAGCGCCTGTCCGGATCCTGCGATGTGCCTGATCTCTCGTTACTTGAAGATTATATACCGGGCCTTGAAACTGTCACCTTTCATGCGGCACTGGAGGCGCGCTGGGAACAGCTGGGTCTGTACTGCATGGCATGGCTCACCCGTCTTGGAATTGTAAAAAGCTGGGTTGGGTTGGCACCTTGCCTTGATTTCATCAGTGAAAAGCTCATCGGTTTCGGCTCCGATACAGGAGGAATGCAGGTGCGAATATCAGGAACAGGAACGGATGGAAATGCCATGGTACTGGACTGGTACCTGACAGCCAGGCGGAATCACGGCCCGGAAATACCTTGTACACCGGCATTGGTGCTGGCAAGAAAACTCGCCCGGAACGAATTATCCAGGACCGGGGCGTACCCATGCCTGGGATTGATCACGCTGGACGAATTTGATGCGGAAGTTGAGGAACTGGAGATTTCCTGGCAGGTTGATCAGAGGTTCCTCAGTGGATTGAGCTCATGAACACCTACCTTTGGCTTAAAATGATTCACATTGTCGGGGCAACTTTAATACTGGGAACTGGATCAGGAATCGCCTTCTTCATGTTGAGGGCGTATCTCAGCGGCAATGTGGAAGCCTTGAAAGTCACGGCTCGTACTGTTGTCCTGGCCGATTGGCTTTTCACAGCGCCTGCCATGGTCACCCAGGTAGTAACTGGTTTCCTGTTAACCGCGTCTATGGGGATCTCTTTCAGCTCAGCCTGGTTTATAAGCGTCATAGGTATTTTCACGGTTATCGGACTTTGCTGGTTACCAGTGGTATTTATTCAGATCCGGATAGCTAAAATCCTGAATGGCGGTGGTACAGTGGAGCACTGTGCCGGGTTAATGAAACTATGGATGGCACTGGGAGTGCCGGCTTTTGCAGGAGTGCTGTTACTTATCTACCTGATGTTGAGCAAGGATGGTATCGGTACAGTTCTGTTTGCCACGCAGGATTTCAATGACGCTATCGTCGCTTTTCAATAACGCAAACTGAGGTACCCATAATGGTCATGACAGGAAAACCAGTAAAGTTCATAGCCCTCATTGCCTGTTCGCTGGTGATAGTTGGTGCCGTATCCCAGGAGGATTCCATCAGGCTGGCAACCGACGTGCCTTATCAGCAATGGCAGTCCGTCATACATGCGCCGGAGGGACGGGTGGACCGGCAGGTCAGGGTAGTGGACATAGGAAATTCCCACGTTGGTGTGGGCGTATTGTTCCGGGACCCGATAGTCGCGACTGACGAACCGGTTCGTGGCATCGTTCACACCCGTGTGTCTGAAGTCTATTACATTACCCGGGGCTCCGGTGTATTGGTCACCGGCGGGACAATACTCGGCCGCAACGATATTCCGGCCGACAGCGATATCGTTACCGAACTGGTTGGGGAAAGTTACAGCGCTGCTGTTGCCAGGGGCGATGGCCAGGTCCGCCTGGTCTCGGAAGGGGACATAATCGTGATACCGGCAGGTGTTTTCCACGGCTGGCACGAAGTGGAAGAGCGCGTCGAAATGGTGAGTATTCGCCCGGACCCGGAAAAAGTTCTACCTGCGGGCTACGTGAATCCCTTTATCGAGTAGCGGGGGGGGGGTTGCAGGACAACAGAGACCATGGTTTCAAAACCTGCAGGTTGAAAACTTGAATGGGGAGTGTACCCATCCTGGGAAAATTCCGAACGCTAATCGTCCTGACCTTTGCGCAATGCTTTGGCATGACCGCCGCCCCCGTGCTGGTATTGCTGGGCGGTATCGTCGGCACGCAGATTGCACCGTCGCCGGACCTGGCAACTCTGCCACTTGCCATACAGATTATCGGGATTGCCTGTGCCGCCATTCCAGCATCCCTGTTGATGTCAAGGATAGGGAGACGGTCCGGCTTCCTGGCATCAACGGCACTGGGCGTTGTTGCCGCGCTGCTGGCCGCCTTGGCTGTTTATATCGGGTCCTTCGCCCTGTTTATCGGCGCCTGTTTCCTGGTGGGCAACTATATCGCATTCCTGCAGCAGTTTCGTTTTGCCGTGGCGGAATCGGTTCCCGGTGAACTGGTACCGCGATGCCTGTCAATATTGATGCTGGCAGGCATCGTGGCCGCATTGCTCGGCCCGGAAGTGGGACGACGATTCAGCAATGTTCAGGGATTACCGCTTTATGTCGGGTCTTTTCTGGGGCTGGCGGTGATGCTTTCCATTTCCTTCGTAATCCTGCTGCTATTTTACAGGAATGCCAGCGTTGAATCGGTGGGCCACGAGAGCGCAACGAGGCCGCTGCTGCAGATTCTGAAAAATCCCGCGATAATTCTTGCCATAGCTGCTGCTGCCATGGGTTATAGCATCATGGCCCTGGTCATGACGGCGACACCGTTGAGCATGCATGAGTTTGACAATTTCTCTCTGGCCAGCACCACCCGTGTCATTCAGAGTCATATTCTTGCCATGTACGTTCCGTCTTTTTTCAGCGGCCTGTTGATCTCCTGGTTTGGTGTCATCAGAATTATCAAGGCAGGGCTGGTGCTGATGCTGATCTGTGTCCTGATCGGCTGGGAGGAGCCGGGGCTTATCCATTACTGGGGGGCGTTGCTGTTTCTCGGGATCGGATGGAACTTCCTGTTTCTGGGCGGCACCACGTTGCTGGCGCAGAGTTATCGCCTTTCAGAGCGGTTCAGAGTCCAGGCCGTTAACGACTTCATTGTTTTTGGCCTGCAGGCCGTCGGTTCACTCAGTGCCGGGGTGCTGTTGGCGACTACTGGCTGGAACGGCGTGATGGGATTTGTCCTGCCGGGTCTGTTAGTGTTGCTGACGACACTTGTTATTGCCGGCCGGAGTGCTGGTCGGCTGGCGACTGACTAGCTGTCAAATTCTGGCCTGACTCAACGAAGACGACAGGTAACAGGCGACAGGTAACAGGCGACAGGTAATAGGCGACATGTCGTTTTATGACCCGGCGCCGTCGCGGAAATGGTGCGTCACGGGGATTCAGCGTTGTGGCGCGGTGATGGCCTGCAGGAAAATCAGCGAGACCTGCCGGATCTTTTTCCTGAATTCCGCCGTGGTGCTGACTTTCTTCTTGATGCCTACGATGGAGGCCAGTAACAGTTCAACGAAGGGCTCCGGTTTCAGCGGTGAGTTGGTAAAGTCCACTTCGCCAGCCGCTTCTGCCTCGGCGAGTTCCCTGGCCAGGGTGTTGACCAGCCTGATGTATCCCTCTTTCATGATATCGGTTGCCAGACTCTGATTGATGTCCATCAGGTCTTCTCCATGGGGCGAATTCATCACCGGTTCGTAGTAGATCTTTTCGTAGTCCAGCAAGGCTTCTATAAAGCGCTCCTGTATATCCCCCTTGCCCGACAGCACGGCGGTCGCCCGATCGATAGCCTGATCCAGCCGGTAGGAAGCCAGCTCGTGAAAAAGATGCTCCTTGTTGTCGAACAGCAAGTAAAGGGCCGGCCGGGAAATTCCGGCCGCCTGGGCGATGTCGTTCATTGTTGTGCGCCGGAATCCGTACTGGGCAAAAACCGTCGCGGCCGCCTCAAAGACGACAACGCGTTTGGCCCAGTCACGGGTGGAATCCTGGTTCAAGTTTGTCATGCGTGGGTACTGTCCTTGAGATATGTCCTGGTGAAAAGTCCCTGGGGAACCGGGACACTGCCATTTCCGCTTAAAGATAGACATTCTGACATATTATGCATATTATGTCATGCCGACCGGTAGCGAGGATCGTCGGCAGTCGATACCAACGGTCGATCCGGACAGTTGCTCCGCACCGTCAGTATCCGTATCAGCCGTCGGCGCGTCTCAGTACACTGCAATACCGGATGCATGAGCTGATTAAAGTTTCGTTCCAATTTGAAAATGGAGAACAGGATGAGTACTACTTTCTGGGTAAATGGCGTCCAGCAAACGGTGGACGTCGACCCGTCTAAACCTTTGCTTTGGGTATTGCGGGAGCAACTGGCGCTCACCGGGACCAAGTTTGGCTGTGGTATCGCCCAGTGTGGTGCCTGCACCGTCCATGTTGATGGACAGGCGGTACGGTCCTGCGTCAGGTCTATCGACAGCGTTGCCGGTAGACAGGTGACCACGATTGAAGGGCTGGGGTCGGCGCCTGACCAGCTTCATCCGCTGCAACAGGCCTGGATCGATCACCAGGTACCGCAATGCGGCTACTGCCAGTCAGGCCAGCTGATGTCTGCGGCGGCGCTGTTGTCCAGCAATCCGAACCCCGGCGATGCGGAAATCGACCAGGCAATGCGCGGCAATGTCTGCCGCTGTGGCATGTACGGACGTATCCGCCAGGCGATCAGGTCAACCAGCCAGGTCGCCAGTCATGACCAGCCACTGTACACCAACGCGATGAGGGAGGTGGATCATGCATAAGTGGACAAGACGTGCCTTCATTACCAGCGGACTGGTGGCAGGCGGAGGCCTGGTAGTCGGTGTGGCGATGCGCCCGGGGAACCGGGCGGAGAAGCTCAGCAGCCTGGTAGGCAGCGAGGGCGGCCAGCTGGTTCATGCCTACGTGAAAATAGACAGCGACAACACGGTGACAGCCATCATCCCCCATGCGGAGATGGGCCAGGGTGTGCATACCGCACTGGGCCAGATGCTGGCGGAAGAACTCGATGCCGACTGGGACAGTCTGGTCGTTGAAGAGGCGCCGGCCATCGGTGAGTATGCCCAGTACGGACTGGGGCGGGGCTACCTGTTTGCCGGGATGGATTTTCCGGACATCATGGTACCGTCCGTCGACGGACTGATGATGCGGGTCGCCGACGCGCTGGATATGCAGATTACCGGCGGCAGTATGAGTGTGCGCACCACCGGTGTCTATGTCATGCGGGTTGCCGGTGCGGCTACCCGGCAGATGTTGCGGCAGGCGGCCGCCGACGAATGGGGTGTACCGTTTGCCGAGGTCATGACCGAAGACAGTCACCTGGTTCATCAGGCAACGGCGAACAGGGCGCCTTATGCGGCGTTTGCCACCGCGGTGGCCGGCATGACGCCTTCCTATACGCCGACGCTTAAGGATCCTGCTGACTTCAGGATAATCGGCAAGCATGTGCCGCGCCGGGACATCCCGGCCAAAGTTGACGGCTCCCTGAAATTTGCGCTGGATGTGCAGCTTCCCGACATGCTCTATGCAACGGTGGTGCGTTCCCCGGTATTCGGTGGCAACGTAACCGACGTCGATGACACTGCCGCACGGCAGGTCGATGGTGTCGTGGACGTAGTCAGGCTGCCATCCAGTTCGTCCAGCTCCATGGTCGGTGCCTACCGGACCGGGGAGTCAATTGCCGTGGTAGCGGACAGCTACTGGTCGGCCAAAAAAGGCCTCGATGCCCTGCAGGTCAGCTGGAGTGATGTCGCCACCGAAACGGTATCCAGTGACGCTATTTTTGCCCAGTTTGATCGTGATATAAGCGCCGCTACGGACCGGGAAAACGATATTGTACAGGGCGACCTGGAGTCGCAGTTTGCCGGTGCCGACCGGGTACTGGAAGCCGACTATCACGTACCATACCTGGCTCACGCCTGCATGGAACCGATGAATGCCACGGCCCGGGTGAGCGGCGGTGAGGCTGAGATCTGGGTAGGTTGCCAGAATCCGCTGGGATTCCGCCGGCAGGTGGCCACGGCGCTTGAACTGGACGAGGCGAATGTCACGCTCCATAACCATTCCATGGGCGGTGGCTTTGGCCGCAAGGCTGTTCCGGACTACGCCATTCAGGCAGCGCGCGTGGCGCAGGCCATAGGTCGCCCGGTGCAGCTTATCTGGTCAAGGGAAGAAGACGTGCGCCAGGATTTTTACCGGCCGGCGGTCCAGAGTCGATTTCGCGCCGCGTTGGATAATGCCGGCAGGCTCCTGGCCTGGGAAAATACCTATACCAACAAGAATGAACCCATCGAGGCTCCACTCATTCCCTACGCCGTTGAGGCCCAGGATATCGGCTACGTGAACAGTCCCACCCACGTACCTTTCGGTGCCTGGCGCAGTGTCGATCATTCCCAGCATGGCTTCTTTACCGAATCCTTCATCGATGAAGTTGCCCACGCGGCGAGTAAAGATCCTTTCGAGTTTCGTGCCGAGCTGCTCCGGGAGCACCCGCGCCACCTGGCGGTGCTGACCAGGGCAGCGGAGGAAGCGCAATGGGGTCAACCACTTGGGGAAGGGCGGGGGCGCGGTATTTCCCTGCAGGAATCCTTTGGCTCGCTGGTGGCCCAGGTTGTGGAAGTCACCGTGGCCGATGGCCAGGTGTCTGTCGACCGGGTGGTGGCCGCCATCGATGCCGGTATTGCCATTTCTCCGGACGGCATCGCCGCCCAACTGGAATCCGGTATTATCTACGGTCTCACAGCGGCGTTGCACGGTGAAATCACTATTGAAAACGGCGCGGTGGTGCAGAGCAACTTTCACGACTACCAGGCGGTGCGGATGGATGAGGCGCCGGTCATCGAGACGCATGTCATCAACAGCGGCGAGGCTATCGGTGGCGCCGGTGAACCGGGGACACCCGGAATCGCGCCGGCCCTGGCCAACGCAGTCTACGATGCCACCGGTATCCGGGTTCGCCAGTTGCCGCTGAAACGCTACAATTTCAATATAGGTGGCGCAGAAAGCGGGGTCGTGTGACCGCAGAAAACCGGGCTTGGCCTAAGGCTTAGCGCAACCATTGAGTCCGTGACCTGTCAGCCTTGCCCTGGCAGGTTGCGGCGTTGTGTGGCGGGCATTTTCCAGCGGTACAGAACCTGCCGGGATCCTGCCAATACCGGCGCGGACCGGCCTGCCCCGGAAGTAACAGAACACCGGACCGTGTTTGCTGTTTGCCGGCGGCTGCCGGCGACAGGTCAGCCTGGTTTCTTTCCTGTCTGACTATCAGTAATCGTGCGGGCATTCTGCGATTAGTATTCCCTGGGAAACTCTGATTGATTATCGGGATACTCAGGCTTTCAGGCGGATTCACTGACGAAGCGCCTTCCCACTGCAGTTGGCGAGCCCATCGGCCTTGCCCTCGAGAGCTACAAGGCCTGTGAGTATTACCCCCTTAAAACCTGGAGAGAATGCATGAGCAAGCGGATGAGCACGCTGACCGATCAGATAGCCAGACTGGAAAAGGAACTGCAGGAGGAAATCCGCGCACAGCAGGAGCAATTCCGCTACCACCTTGAAGGACACAAGGTCAGGTTCGAGGAATCCATGCTGGAACTACACCGGAAATTCCGTGTCGCCTTACTACCCTGGCTGGGTGGTTCAACACTACGCAATACCCTGTCGGCACCGTTTATTTATGCCATGGTCATCCCGATAGTTTTTTTCGATTTCAGCATTACCCTGTACCAGCATATCTGTTTCCGGCTGTACGCCATTGACCGCGTCAGGCGATCCCGTTACGTGGTGATGGATCGTCATCAACTGGCGTATCTCAACGGCATCGAGAAGCTGAATTGCCTTTACTGCGGATATGCCAACGGCGTCGTCGCCTATAGCAGGGAGGTTGTGGCCCGCACCGAGCAATACTGGTGCCCGATTAAACATGCGAGGCGAGTGGTCGGCTCCCATGGTCGGTACCATAAGTTTCCCGCCTATGGCGATGCCGAATCCTTCCGGGAACAACGTTTAAAACTGCGTGATGAGCTACGGGTTGAAGAAAAGTAGTGCTTTCCCGTGACTGAGCCATCAGGTCACCAGAAAACTTGAATTGACTGCAGGTCAGAAACTGCCTTTAACAGTGAACGCGACCTGGACGGTATCGACTGCCGGATCATCTCTGTTGGTCAGAGGAAAGGCGAAGTCCAGGTGCGCGAGACGGGCGGAAGCTGCTTTACTTGAGGCAAGGCGCAGCCCGAAGCCAATATTGGCCAACCAGTTTTCCTGCAATCCATCATCGGCACCAGGCGCCCAGGCACGTCCGACATCGATGAAAAGAGCTGCGCCCACCCGGATCAGGTTCAACAGATGCAGATCGCTGTATACCCGTTCTTCAAGCGTCAATAGTACCTTGCGATCACCCGTTTGAAATTCATTTTTGAACGCCCTGGCACCTGAGGCTCCGCCCAGCAACACCTGACGGTGACTGTTGAGATTGTGCGACCAGGTCGCATTGAAACTGGCAAAGAAGGACCGATTATCCGCCTGGCGTCGGAAATAGCGATTTTCATAGCTGATCAGCACATCTTCGGATTGGCCGCTGGTTTCATTCCAGAACCCTTCGACCCTGAGGTGATGTTGCCAGAGGCTGATCCTGTCGTAATTCAGTGTATTGCCGTAGCGACCCCGAAACACCAGCCGGTTCTGATCGGAGCCCAGGGCATCGGTGGCAAAACCCAGGGTCAGTGACAGGTCGCGTCCAAGGTGCAGGTCTTCGGTGCGATAAAGCTGATCGAGATTGAACGCGGTGACAAAGTCATCCTCCACCAAAGCAAAAGTTATGAAGGGATAGGATAAGCGTCGGTCACGGGGAAACAGGTCGGGTGGGGGCAGATCGGGAGAACGCCGGAACCGGTGTTGCTCGTAACGGTAACCGAACCGCCATCGCCTGATGGTACCCTCAATCAGCCCCCCGGATAGCCCGACATCAACGGAATAGTCGTCGATTTCATGTATTACCTCGTTAACTTCCCTGCCGCGATAAAATTGTTCGTCCTGACGTTCTTCATTTTTCAAGTTTACTGACCAGGCGTTTCTGGACTGCAGGGAATAGAACGGTAGCCCCAGGTCGAATTCGTACAATTCTCCCTCGTCGGAATCGATGATGGCGGTATAGTTGCGCAAACGCGTCCCGCTGACATTCGGATCCCGGTACTTCAATTCACGGGTCCGCCGATCTCTTTCCCTGGCAAGGGTGAAGGCCAGGGATTTACCCCATCCCGACAGGTTGGACTCACTCAATCCAAAAGAGTACGTATTGTCGCCTCCCTGTCGGTCAAAGGACAGGTTGGGCGTCAGCGACCAGTTATCCTTGGTGATAACCTCCACATCCACCACGCCACCACACTGACTTACCGGACGTATTGCTGCGTCGTGGACGAATCCCTGCCTGCGCAGTATACGGGCAGATTCCTGCAACAGGCGCCCGTCGTATACTTCACCGGAGGTAAACAGGAGTTCCTGCGCGAGGGTCTGTTCTCTGGTCAGGACATGAATCCGGTTGGCCCAGCGGAACAGGAAATTGTTTTCCCGAGGATCATCTTCATCGAAGATTGGCAGCCGGGTGTAAATTACTTCACCGACCGCCACATCCCCCGGTACCGGTACTGTTTCGGTCTGCGACCCGGTAAAGTCGAACCCCGGCCCGGCTGGCTCAAATTCCGGTCGGCACTCCAGTGCTGAGTCATCCTGAGCCAGGGTTCCGCGGACAGGGAGCATTACCAGGATAACCAGCCAGGGCAGAATCCACTTACCGCCATCGCGGGAAAATGCAAAGCGGGAGAAACCCGATAAATACAAAAGATCAGTTCCTCTGCCAAGTGTCAGTGACCTGTGGCCGACCACGTAAACCAGTTTGCACAATGCGTCAGCATAGCAGATAAATTGAAGCGAATTTGCCTCACAATCCGCGGCCTGGAAATCGACACCGCCGGGAAGTGTCAGGGGACGGGCTGGCTCATGGTCTGCGCAGAAGTCCCGATGAATCGCTGGTGAAACTGGCCAACTTCCCTAACAGGCTGTTGAAAAACTATTGCGCTTGCCAAACCTTCGTTAAACCCTGTCTCAAAATGCGCATTTACACTGGGTAAACTGCGCTTTTTCGACAGTTTTCGCCTCGTCTTGGCAGCGCTCATGACGTTTTTCAACAACCTGTTAATTAATCAGAGGATCCCCAGGGCCTGCTGCAGCATCTTCTGGAGCTGTGCATGGGAGTTGACATCCAGCAGGTTGAGCGCCGGCAGGCCGGTCAGCTTCCTGACCAGCTCGATACCGGCACTGGTATTGGTCGCGCCGCCGGCAACCAGGTCCGGTTCGCGCGCAAATGCCGACTTGACTCCCATGACTGCATAAGGATCGTACGCGCACAACAGTTCAAAGCAGATGTTCTTGCCCAGTACCTCCATCGCGATCCTGCCATTGTAGGGCTCCAGCGGTGATGCGCCGGCTTCGGCGACCACCACGTCCGGCCCGGTTTCGGCGATTCGCGACAGCAGGTAGGCCAGTCGGCGGCGATACTCGTCCCCGGAACACACGCTGGAGGGGATACCGGCATCCACGAAGTCGAACACTGATACCGCACCTGCATCGCCGTAGCTGAGCACGTCCCGATAACGGGCCGCGCCGGTGAGCTTGGCGCCGGCCACACGCAATCCGGCCTGACTGAGCAGGTGCACGATGGTGCGGCCAGAGAGTGTCTTGCCGGCAGACATCGAGGTGCCAATGATCAGTATGACGGGGATATTGAACTCTCTGCCTGGCAGGTCCGGCAGACTGTTCAGCATGGTTACCGGCTCGCCGATCCGGAATGCATGACCGCGGTAGCGCAATTTGAGTAGCGAACCCAGGAAAGGCGACTTGGATGTGGTTCTGCCAAACAAACCTGCCGATGTCAGTGCATCAAACTCGCCGGAATCCATGGCCTGCCAGTTGCCGACGGCTTCCAGGGTGGCGGCACGAGCACCGAGACAACCGACTACCAGGTCGCCTTCCATCACCTCCATCATACGACCGGTGGGCAGTTCGATGGAACGGTAAGTGCAATGCGCATTGGTGACTTCGCCGACAACGTAGTCACCGGTCTGCCAGTGATTTCGGTCGTGTTTGACCAGTTCGAATTCGCGCCTTGCCAGGTCGCTTATACGGGTCACGGACGAATAAACGTATCGAGTCACCAGGCCGACTCCTTACCCGAAGCGGCAAGTGGCGGGGCCATGAGTAGAAGTGTCAGCAGGGTGCAGCGGTGTGGCAGCTGGTCAACATAAATAAACTCATGGTCGGCATGGGCGCCGTCACCCACGGCCCCCAGTCCGTCCAGGGTGGCGGTGTAAAGGCTGGTGGTATTGCCGTCGGAACCGCCGCCCGCTGTGGCCTCGTCGAGTTCCATGGGAATCCCGGCTGCCAGATCCCTGGCAAGTTGCCAGAACCGTTGATTGGCGTCGGTACGCTCCATCGGCGGACGACCTATTGCCCCTTCAATTGCCAGGGTGACGCCCGGGGTCTCCGCCTTGAGGGAATGAATGGTGGACTCGATTGACTCGGCATCCTCGCGTGACTCGACCCGTACGTCGACAATGGCGTTGCTCTCGGGTGCCACCACGTTGGGACGCACGCCGCCATCGATCATGCCGACGTTGACCGAGACGCCACGATCGGGATTATTGAGCTGGAACAGTTTCTGAATGACGTGGGACAGCTCCAGGATGGCACTGGCACCGGCCGTCGGATCGAGGCCCGCATGGGCTGCCCGACCCTTGACGCGGATGACAAAGCGGCCCACACCCTTGCGGGCGGTTTTTATCTTGCCATCGAGGCCCAGCGAGGGTTCGAGCACCATGCAGCGATCTGCGAGCCTGGCCAGTCTATGGATGTAGCGTCCTGATTCGCGGCTGCCTATTTCCTCGTCGGAATTGATAAAGCATACCGGATTCAACGCCATGGCAAGGCCCAGTTCCCTGATCGCCTGGATGGCAAACAGCATCTCCACCAGACCGGCTTTCATGTCATAGACTCCCGGGCCGCGCAATATGTTGTCGTCATGGGTGATGGGCATGGTTTCCAGTGTGCCCAGGGGCCAGACCGTATCGCAGTGCCCCAGCAAGAGCTGAATTCCGGCATTACCCTGTGACTGTGGCGGTGCTGCATACAGCTGGCCACCGGAACTGCGTCCCGGGATCATGATCGTTCGGTAGCCCCGCCTTTCGAATTCCTGTTTCAGCCTTGCACGCACCGGCTGCTGGGATTCAGGATCGGTAGAAGGCGATTCCATCGCCACCAGCTCTTTCAGCAGACTCACCATGGGCTGTTGACAGGAAGTCAGGTACTCCAGAATGCGCTGTGCCGCTGCCATATAGAGACTGCCTTACCGTTTAAATCCGGCTGGGAAAGGAAGCTTGCTGGTGGTCTTGATTTCGGCAAAGCGATCCGGAAACAGGTAGGCAAGCAGCGGCGCTTCCCGGATCAGGTCCTGGTCGTCCCGATCGCTGCACCGCAGGGCATCGGGGGCAATCCGGGCAGCAATTATTTCACCGATGATCAGCGAGTTTTCACCTAACCCCTCCACGGTCTGTAGCAGTCGGCACTCCAGGAACAGGTATCCATCCTGAAGAAAATCACTGTCAATCTGCACCGCCGGAAAGGTTGGCAGCGCGCCGATAACGGGTTTGTCACCCTCTTCGCAGCGGGGCGTGGCGCTGAGGCTGGCCAGTACGGTCTGGGAAGGCCGTACAAACGTTACGGCAAACTGACCGGTACGCTTAATGTTCTGGTAGGTGCCATGGGCAGGTGTACAGACAAAGCCAAAATGGTTCTGCCAGCTCATCGGCATGGCCAGATGCTTTGGCGCCAGATCGGTACCGCCGCCTTCCTCGCGGGTGCCAACCAACACCAGGGGGTGCACCGTGTAGAACCGATCCCAGATGGAATTTTCAAGGCTCAGGTCTACCAGGTTCGGTGCTGTCCTGCCAGTGCTCATGCCAGTTCCTTCGATGGGTAACTCTCTCCACGCTACCACGCCGCCTGGACAGCCCGGTTGATCAGTATCAATCTTAGAACCCTCTGGTCATTCAGAGGGTCCCTTGTGTTTACGTCAGCATCGCCGAGAGGGGCCTGCAGTCAATCGCTCGCCCCGATCTGCAAGAGCTATTACTGACAAAATATTGGTCTCAATCAATTTTTTCATTGAGGGCTTGTTTATGATTTTTTCCCGGATTCACCAATCGCAACCATGGGTACAATCATGAGAAATCCATTCAGGGCAATCGAACATCTGCGGCCAAGATCCCTGGGCAGATTGAGCGGATACCTCACCGGTCTCGTCAGGGGTCGCCTGTGGTTGAAAGTACTGATCGGCATGGCTCTGGGACTGATCGGCGGCATATTGATCGGGCCGGGAGCGGGGTTTGTCGATCCATCCGCCGGCGTCACCATCGGCAACTGGCTGGCATTCCCCGGCCGCCTGTTCCTGGCCACTATCCAGATGATAGTGATTCCGCTGGTCATCGCATCGGTCATTCGAGGGCTGGCAGCCAGCGAAAATGTGGAACAGCTTAAGCAGCTTGGCATTCGGGTCACGCTGTTCTTCGCCGCCACGACGGCGCTGGCGGCGGTCATAGGTCTGACCGTGGCGGGATTGATCGATCCGGGACAATCATTGACCAATCTCCAGACTTTCGAAGAAGCAGTGCCGACAGCCGAATCGACTCTGGCCAGACCGAATGTTGTGGCTTTACCGGACACCCTGCTGGGCCTGCTGCCGGGAAATCCCCTGAACGCCATGGTTGAGGGGGAAATGCTGCAGATCGTCATTTTTTCCATCATTTTTGGTATCGCACTGGTATCGATGGTGCCCAGCCAGGCCAAGCCCATGCTGGACCTGCTGGGGTCTTTACAGGAGATCTGCATGACGATCGTCAAATGGGCGATGCGGCTGGCGCCGATTGCGGTTTTTGGACTGATGGCGCAGCTGACATCGAAAATCGGCTTCGGCGCACTGCTTGGCATGGCAGTCTATGTTGGCACGGTGCTGCTGGGTTTGTTCTGCATGCTGGTCGTCTACCTGCTGCTGCTGCAGATATTCGTGCGGGAAAATCCATTCAAGTTTCTTGCTGCCGCCAGAGACGTCATCCTGCTTGCTTTCTCAACATCCAGTTCGGCCACGGTAATGCCCCTGTCGATCAAAACTGTTGAAGAAAAGTTCGGCGTCAGGTCCTCAATTTCTCAGTTCGTCATCCCCCTGGGTGCCACAATCAATATGAACGGTACGGCACTCTACCAGAGTGTTGCTACGTATTTTCTTGCGCAGGTCTACGGCATCGAACTGACCCTCGGTAGCATGGCACTCGTAGTCGCCATGGCAACGGGCGCGTCAATCGGCTCACCCGCCACTCCGGGAGTGGGTATCGTGATACTGTCGATGGTCCTGGGAAGTGTGGGAATCCCTCCATCCGGCATAGCATTGATCATGGGCGTGGACCGTATTCTCGACATGAGTCGCACGGCCATCAACGTCACCGGAGATCTTGTGGCCGCGCGACTGATGGAGAAGTGGGTGGGAAATCACGACGGCAGGGAACAGGCGAAGGATAGCTGATCTTCCCAGGCTCACCACTTTGCCTGTCGCCGAGCTTGGCGACAGTGGCGGGCACAACTTATTTGGGGACATGGGTGCCACCGGGATACAGATGCGTGGTGCGGCGGGGATTATTATCGATGGTGGCATGCGGGATCCGCTGGGGTTACGGGATCCGCGGTTTGCCAATTTTCCGGTTCCTTAAGGTAGAACGCCATTCGCCCTGGTCCGGATACACCCTCGACCGGGCTTATTAAATCAGGGTAATGGACGCTACTGGCGTTCTTCGCTCAGCTCTTTATCCAGTGCACGAATATTGCTGATAATCTCCAGCACTTTCTCGCCGGCATCGGTCAGGGTATATGTTGTGCGGGGTGGCACCTCGGCAAATACCTGCTTGTTCAGCAATCCATAGTGGGTCAATTTGCGCAGACGTTCCGAAAGAACCTTGGTCGATATACCGACGATATGCCGTTCCAGTGCGCCAGGCCTGTCGACACCTTCGCCCACGGCGGTCAGGACCGAGACTGACCATTTACAGCCGATGACCTCTTCGAGTTTTCGGTAGACTGATTTTTTGCTGGACATTTTTTTAGTGCTGCTATTTCAGTAAATTACACCAGAAAGTGCCTGGGGCACCGTTTTGTGCCTGCTTTTTTTGACTATCCCATCCAACTAGAGTCTATGTCAGGCACGACGATTTGTCGTGACCTATTCTGCTTTTTTTGACAGCTGAAGAGGATATTTTCATGAAAACCATAACAGGCACATTCCTTCTCGGATCTACCCTGGCAGTAGCCATGTATTCTACATCGTTGAGCGCAGATGCGATTCATTCTCCGACTGGTAACGGCAGCCTAGCGGAATTCGATATCGTCAGGGCTGCCATACGAACAGAAGGCAGAATGGCAATATTTGATATGGAAGTTGCCTCGGCCGCAGGCAAAAGCAGGCCGACTGCGACGGGCAAGCTGGCAGGCAGTGAAGTATTCAGCTATGTCTGGCCCACCAGCATAAACAGTTCCGAGGTAGGCTTTGAGGCCGATGCCGGCATTCTTGCTCTGGCAATCACAGCCCACGCGGATTTTGATGACACGCCGCTATTCGATGAGAACGGCGACAATAATCCGGACAATGACGGCGATGTCTGGCACAGCCACTGGGTCGTGCTGCATTCCAATGATAATTGCGGGCCGGGAGCGCTTGCCGTGGTTGATATACCGCAAGGCAGTCAGCCGCGCCTGCCGGCAACCTGGCCTGGCCTGCCAATCCTGATCGACAGCCCTGGCTGGGATCCGCTTATTGCATCGGACAGGGTCAGTATCCGTGTTGCTTTCGATGATATCGGGGCGGTGCAGGGAAGCAATTTCGATGGTGTGACGGCTGGATTGCGAGTCAATGAGAGCGTGCACGCGCCACTGCTTTGCGTGGTGAATGTGTTCGATGTGGCCTCGGGAGACCTGAGCCTGCCCGGCGTGATTGAGCCCTGAACCGGACAAGGCCGGACCGCAGAAGTCCGGCCTATTGGCTGTCCCGGGAGGAGTATCCAACCTTGGCAGCCACGCCCAGGGCAGGTAGTGGGAATTTTTCTCCACGACTGTCCGCTGATCTCAGGCTGAACCTGGACAATCCGTCCCTCCCGATATAACTTTTGTCCCGTGTGAACGCAGCTTCGGTTACACCTTCAGTACTCCTAAAAAAACAATGAGCTCCAGGGAGAATCGATTATGAAAGCAGCCACTGGGATTAACCAGGCGAACCCCACCATCCCCAACCCGACGGCTGTGCAGCTTCACCAACTGGTTTCGATTTCCGGTTGATGCCAGCCTCACCCGCGATCACTCGGAATGATCACTAACGAAAACCCTGTGTGCTGTCCTGTTAATCGGCAAGCGGGACAGGGCAGGCGAATTTCAGGGAGACCAGGCCGTGGACAAGAAAGACTTACCCCTGTCAGGCTACCGCGTGCTGGATCTTACTCTCGCCAGGGCCGGGCCGACCGCCGTACGCCTGCTCGCGGACTGGGGGGCAGACGTTATTCGTATCGAGCCCCCGCACGTCGGAGACATTGCCGGAAAGCGGCATGGACCGGATTCGCAGAATCTGCATCGCAACAAGCGCAGCCTCTGCCTGGACCTGAAATCAACGGTCGGCAAAGCTGTTTTTTATGAACTGGTCAAACAGGCTGATATACTTGTCGAGAATTTTCGCGTCAGCGTGAAGCATCGACTGGGTATCGACTACGAATCGGTGAGGAAGCTCAATCCGGCGCTCATTTACGGGAGCATCTCCGGCTTCGGGCAGGATGGTCCATATTGCGATCGACCGGCGGTCGATCAGATAATCCAGGGCTTGAGCGGCCTGATGTCGATTACCGGCAAGCCGGGGGATGGACCCATGCGCGCCGGTATCGCCGTCAGTGACACCTCCGCCGGCATGTTTCTGGGGCAGGGCATACTGTTGGCACTGCTGCATCGGCAACGAACCGGGAAAGGGCAGTGGGTAACTACCTCGTTACTCGAGGCCATGATGTGCAAACTTGATTTCCAGGCGGCACGCTACACGATGCGTGGCGAGGTCGCCGGGCAGGAGGGCAACAACCATCCAACGCTTTCGCCGATGGGGGTGTTCGATACCAGGGATGGCCAGGTTAACCTGGCGGCCAGCACGGACAAGATGTTTGCTGCGCTATGCGAAGCGCTGCAGGCTGGACACCTGGCACAAGACCCGCGCTTCGCAAGCGTGCCGGACAGGCTGGCGAATCGTGAAGCGATGTGGGCAGCGGTGAACGCGCTGACATCAACCTATGCGACCGCTGACCTCGTGGGCATGCTGAATGATGCCGGCATACCCTGCGGCCCGATCAATCGCATCGACGAGGCATTCGCAGACCCGCAGGTACAGCATCTGCGCATGACGCAATCAGCCACGCACGCGACTGAAGGCGAGTTGAATCTGTTGCGCTCGCCGATAAATCTTTCACATTTTGAGCGGTCCGAGCGTTTTGCGCGTGCCGGACCTGGGCTCGGAGAACACAGTATCGAGATACTGAGAGAAGCGGGGTTCAGCAGGGGCGAAATCGATGAGCTGGTATCGGCAGGCGTGGTGAAAGCCGCGTGCAGGCAGGCAGAGTAACCAGGGAAGATTGTATGAGTGTTTCCTCACCAAGTGACAAAGTCCTGGCCGATGAGAGCGATGGTATAGGGCGCATCACATTCAACAATCCACGGCGGCATAATGCGATGTCGCTGGAGATGTGGCAGGCATTGGGCGACGTACTCGACCAGTTTTCGGCGTCGGCGTCTCTACGCGTGCTGATTCTGGCGGGGGCAGGCGGCAAGGCGTTTGTCTCCGGCGCGGATATCTCTGAATTTGAAACCAGGCGTTCCAGCGCTGAACAGCAGGAAATTTATGAAAGCGCGTTTGACCGGGCGCAGGACGCGCTGGCAGCTTGCAAAGAACCAGTGATCGCCATGATAGGCGGGTACTGCGTTGGCGGTGGGCTGGCGCTTGCGCTGAATGCCGATATCCGTATCGCGTCACGTAATTCAAAGTTTGCGATTCCTGCAGCGAAGTTGGGCCTGGGGTACGGCTACGACTCAATCAAGACGTTGACCTCGATCGTGGGTCCGGCATTCGCCAAGGATATTCTGTTCAGCGCCCGCATGCTTGAAGCAGACGAGGCTCTTCGAATCGGGCTGGTGCATCGGATGGTAGAGAGCGGGGAGCTGGATAAAGTCACTCAGGCTTATGCTGAACGACTGGTTGCGAATGCGCCTCTTACAATCAGAGCAATTAAGGCGGCGGTCAATGAAACAGTCTATGATCCGGGCCAGGCGAGCCCGGAATATGTCGATAAGCTGGTGGCCGCGTGTTTCGAAAGTGAAGACTACAAAGAAGGTCGAGAAGCCTTCATGAACAAGCGTAAACCGGTGTTCAAAGGCCGCTGAATTCAGCAGGGGGCGCAGGAAGCTTCTCGCCCATGCCTGTTCTGAAGCGGTTTATTTACGGCCAGGACTGCGTTCGAGACTATGAAAGAGGCCCAACAACCAGGATTTATCCGTTATACCCGATAAGTTGACATACAAGCAATTGGCTATCTGCTTGCTTGGAATCAGAAGATCAACAACAAAGCCCAATTTCAAGCCCTGTCCGCCATAGAACCTGTAGCCTTTCGAGCCAGCTGAGACAGGTCACGCTCAGACTATCACGGACGATTCTGCGACTGGTAATACTGGCTCTTCTGGCACGAGAGTTTTAATTGGGCAGGTTTCAGCCCCGGTAATCTCGAATAGCAGTCATCACAATATGACTGCTATCGAGATCAGGCGGCTCTGCCGTATCGATCGCTTACAGTTCAAAATCAATCGATACGGCCATGATGCGGCCAAAATTGTCATACAAGCGGCTTTCGAAACCACCCTGCACCGGCAGTCTGCGAGGCTCCCAGTCGAACAGATTCACAGCGTTCAGCGTGATACTGCCAGAGTTACTGAACAGGATGTCATCGAAGAAATAGGTATAGCTCGCGTTGACGATGTATGAATCAGGGATCACCTCGCGTGGCATTGTTCCCCCCTTGAAGGTGCCGTCGAAGGCGAAACTGTCGGTGTATTTGGTCAGCAGGCTGGCGGCGTGACTGCCACTGCGCCAGCTGGTTCGCAGTGTTGCCACCAGTTCCGGCAGCGGAGGGGCCAGGGCGGTGTCAGCATTACGCCTGCCGCGGGCATCGACGATTACGTTATCGAGACCTGCGTACTCGTACGTCACGTAGTAGGCAGCATTCAAATCAACGATGAACGTACCCCAGTTGGAGTAATCGAATGAATAGCGTGCAGAAAAGTCCAGTACGTCAACGATATTGGTGTTGATGTTGTCGGCGATTGCTATGACTTCGGTTACCCGATTGCTTTGCGGATCACGAAACACGGTACTGCTTGGATTTGCGGCCACCCAGGCCAGCGCCGCTTCGCGGCTGGCCGATCCTTCAGTCGGATCATAGTCAGCCTGTGAAACACCAATGGCCGCCAGGGCGTTATAGTATTGTTGATTGGTCACATCCTGCGCGCTCAAGGTGACGATTCGATCCGTGTATTCGATCTCCTGATAGTCCAGGCTGATGCTCAGGTTCTCGATACCTTCCCAGGTGAAACCGATATTCCAGATATCGGACTCTTCCGGTGTCAGGTTGGGATTCTTGGAAGCGCAGGACAGTGTGCCCAGCAGGTCAATGCCGGTTAACAGGTCCTGTCCAGTCCGAACATTGGCACAGCCCGTGCGGTTGAAATTGCCGACATCCGCAGCTGACGGGGCAATGAAACTTTGCCCCCAGGAGCCGCGAAGCGCAAGATTGTCCAGGGCTTCCCAGCGGAACGCAATCTTGGGAGAGGTGTTGTCGAGGCCAAGGTCCACAAAATCTTCATAGCGTGCAGCAAGCTGTACGCTCAGATTGTCCAGTACCGGTATTTCAAGCTCGGCAAAAACTGCTCTGGTCAATGAGTCATCCCGCTCTTTCATTCCCAATGGCGCTGTTTTACCCGCGGAACTTGACCAGTCGATGCCTTTCCTGCGTAGTGGCGCATCATCACTTTGATCCACTCTGTCGCGCATTGCCAGTCCGAAAGCGGCGGCAACGGTACCACTGGGGATCTCGAAAAGGTCGCCGGTGACTACCGAATCAAAAATAACCAGCCGGTCATTCTGAATATCGTAATCGCCGCTTTCCAATAACCAGTCAACGACTTCCTGGGAATTATTGGTCCAGGTTCCGTCACTGGGGTCATCGTCATAGAACGGCGAACGAATATCCCGTGACGCAAACGGATTGAACCATTCATTGCCATTGGGGCCTCCCCGTCCGCTCAGGGCAGCGATCATGCGGCTTGCATTGCCATCATAGGTATCCACGCGCTGCTCGTAGGTCTGGTAACCCAGCCATGCCTCACCCGTCCAGCCGGTGTCACCCACATCGAATGTCGCACCGAACTTGTAGACTTCGGTGGTGTACTGATAACGCTCCGGAAAATAGGCGTAGCCTCCGATCTGTTCGGGTTTGGCGCCCACGCCCTGCTCAAAACCGTTCCAGATCGTGAAGGTGCCGATGCCGAAAGTACCGGGGTTCAGCGTCCTGCCCGTCGGATTAGCCGGATGCTCGGGTGGAATTACCATTTCATCGTACCAGGCGGATGCCATCGGGCTGACAGGCTCAGTGGTGAAGATGGATTCGCGGTAGCTGTCAGCTACCTGGAATTCCAGGGTCAGGCTGTCACTGACCTCGTATTGGGCATTGCCGTAAAACACATAGTCATTGGCTTCGCGGTTGTAGTCGGTCCACTGGGCATAGTGGAAGCCACACAACAATGGGCCGAGGGGGAAGCCGGACTGAAAACTTCCCTTGGCACCCAGGTCGGTTTCGTTTCCATAGGTACCACAGCTCGGGTCACGGTAGGGATCGAACTGATTGCCGTCAAAATGGTAATGGCCCGGTGCGCCTATGAAAGTGGCGTTGTCCACCCGCAGATACTTGGGTCGTTCAGTACGCTGCAAACGCGATTTGTGACCAACTTCCAACGCTGCAACAACATTCAGGGCATTGCCAAAGCTGCCGCCCCACAGAACGCCGAGCTTGGGTTCCTCCAGCCCGCCGTTTTTATCCCGGCTATAGAATGAGCGTACGCGAATACCTTAGTACTCTTTGATAGGAATCAGGTTTACGACCCCGGCAACGGCATCGGAACCGTAGAGCGCCGAGCCGCCATCAAGGACAACTTCGATGCGGTCAGTTGCGATGTCAGGAAGAATGGCGGAAATTGCTGCTTCATTGATATTGCGTCGACCGTCCAGCAATGTCAGCGTGCTGTCTGTCCCCAGGCCGCGCAGATTGAACTGCGCCGAGTTTGAGTCCTGGCCGCCGCCTGCGCCGCCCAGCACATTGGCCACGGTGTCTACGTTCTGGGTGTAGGTCAGGTCGCGGATATAGTTGCCGATATTCGCCGAACCATAAGTAAGCAAGGTTTCCTGGTCGACTGTATCAACAGGGCTGGCACCGGTGAAATCGCTGTTGCGGATGTAGGAGCCGGTTACGGTAATTTCTTACACGTCGCCCGATTGCTGTTGTGCCTGAAGCGCGGTTGAAGCAGCGACGGTCATGGAGATGCCGATGAAAAGTGCTGTTCTCTTGAGAGTCGTCGGCAATTGAAAGTGATCAGGTAGGTTCATTATTTTTATTCTCCCCGGTGAGGATTTTAATTATGTGTTATTGACTATATACAATCTTGCCCCGTGATTTTCAGTGACATTCCCAGGCATACTACCTCCAGTTCAGGCGAAAATACAGAATAATATTGCTCACCTGGAGATACTTATTTACCTGTAGGTGCAAAAGGGGAAAGCTAAGAAAATTTCCAGGGATTGCGCGCAGTTAGACATTTTCTCAATTGTCTGAACTGCTTTTTGTTATTTTCCGTCAGTAATTCTGATTCTTGTTGCAATGCCAATAACTATAAAAACAATGCCAATGGAAACTAGCTCAGTTCGATCGTTTCCCAGAATACCGGGTAACATGAGTAAGATGCCCCCCAGGAGCCACAGTGGTGTTGCATACTTGCTCAAAAAAATAAAAACCATTTATAGCAGGATTGTTCTGGGCAACGTTCATCATTCTATTGTGTCTTGAGACGGTTGTTGCGCTTTTATCAATTCTGGCTTCCACTTTCGTGCCCGTTTTCATTACCTTGCGGCTAACCAGAGGTGGATATCCTGGGATCTTCTGGAGAGTTGGAACTGTTTCCACGAATTGCTGAAGTGGATTATTCACACATCTGGACATTGCCCGGGTTCGGCGATCCCTATTGTACTTCCCAAAAAGCGTTCACACCAGCAGCACATAGTCTTATGCCGTAAGTGTTTTTCAAATAGTGAAAACCCTTCTTTCGTAGGCTCTCAACAAATGGCCGTAACGACACATCATGTCCTTGTTCCAGCTTCAGTCTACGGATGCAGGGATCCACTGCCTTCAGGTGATATGAATCATTGATAGTCGATGTTTTGTCGTGGTTCACCGGGAGATTTCCCTCCGTAATATCGCTGATTACTCTGCAGACCGATTTGGCAGCCCCTGGTGGCAGGGAATGGTTGCAGAATGCGTGGCCATCCGCCTTGTAAAAACGTGAGGAATGGCACTGACAAGTTAACTGGGTATCTGCCATGATCGAGGCATGAACCTCAGTAAATTTTACAAACGAAACCGCTTTCCGCCTGAAATTATCCGGCATGCAGTCTGGTTGTGTTTTCGAGTCAACCTGAGCCACAGAGATATTGGAGATTTGTCAGTCAAGCGTGGAATTTAAATGAGCTACGAGACCATCCGGCTGTTATAAGACAAGTTTGGAATGCTTTATGCAAGACGCCTGAAGCGAAGACATTAAGCATTCGGTGATATACTCGAAAACGACCAGTCGCTGTGAAAATCCATGGCGTTCAGTTATCTCTGGCAAGCGGTCGATCAGGACTCTGAGGTGGTAGATGTTTATACTCAACAGAATCTCGATGGAGCTGCTGACAAGTATTTTTCGAGCGTTTTCTGCGGAAAGCGAGGTACGAACCGATAAAAAAATTGCGCAGTCATAAAATCGCGCCTCGGGAATTATTGCTTTATGCAACTCACGACTCGAATCAGACGTCGCATAACAAGGCAGAACTTTTTCATCAACCAACGAAGGTACGAGAAAGAGGTATGCGTGAAATCGAAGCGATGCAACAGGCTCAGAGGTTCATTAGTGAATAACCGAGTGACTTGCGCAAGGATGTTGCACGCCGAATGCTGAAAATTTGGAAACGGCTAGCCTCGGAACTCAGCGCGCACCGCAGGGTTTTCTTTATTTTAGTAACAGACTCGAGCAAAGGCTCTCCGGGTAAGGCGGGTTGCTTGCTGTTGTTGACGGAAACCGGCGTGCAGGTTGGGACGATTGGTGGCGGCTGTATGGAGAGAGAACTACTACGCACCGGTCGTGATGCACTGGCGAGTGGATCTTTCAGGACCCTGGTACAGACACTGGTTCATCACAGAACTGACGGTGCAAATGCCTCTGGATTGATTTGCGGCGGCAGCCAATCAAACCTTTTAGCATTAGTAAGCCCCGCGCAATTGCCTGCAGTGGAGTCAGTTATTGACAGCCTGGTCTCTGGTAATCCTGGCGTGCTCAGTATCACAGCGGATTCGTGGTGCTATGAGCCCGGTCTGGAATCCGATCATAGCATTCGTTTTGAAGAATCGGAGGACAGTTGGCGAGTTGAACTTTCAACGCTGAATCGACGCAGGGTTGCAATCTTTGGCGGCGGGCATTGCGGTGTGGCGCTGGCAAGGCAAATGGAGCTGCTCGACTATGTTGTCACCATCATTGAGCCACGCGAAGGACTGTTTACGCTCATGCCTTTTCAAAAGCAGACTCGTGGGCCGCGAATATTAAATGCCGAAAATTTCGCCGCAGGCGCTGGCCTGGTCGATCATCCAGAAAAAACCTTCGCCGTGATCTTGTCACCTTCATACCACGATGATGTCAATGCGTTGAGTGGAATTCTTCGTTGTCCGTTTCCTTATATCGGCATAATGGGTAGTCCCGCTAAGTTAGCAAAAATACAGGAAGGCCTTTGCTCGCTGAATTTTGACCTTCAGGAATGGGAGCGAGTAACAGCCCCGGCGGGATTGTCCATCGACAGCGATTCTCCGGAGGAAATCGCAGTGAGCATAGCTGCGCAAATTCTGAAAGAGGCTGACAGGCTGGACTTAAAGTAGACCAGGTCTTGGTTCAAAATGAGCAATAAATTCCCCATACAGTTCATACTTAACGCGGATCTTGTCACAGCAGAGGTGCCAACTGGAACCCTTGTCCTCGATTTTATTCGAGATCAAAGGCACCTTTCGGGCACCAAAGAAGGTTGCCGAGGAGGCGACTGTGGTGCCTGCATCGTGCTCGTTGGCGAATTGGAGTCAGCTTGGGCAGATAAATCCGGGGAGTCCAGTCTTGAAAAGAACGCCGTGAAAAGCGGCATGCACTATCAGCCGATGACTTCCTGCTTGCTACCCGTCGGTGACTTGCAGGGAAAACACCTGGTTACCATTGAAGGCTTACGGGGCGCAAGGAATGCAACCTGCGTAAAGGCTGTTGATCCGGAAGATTCAGGTTCAGGGGGTGAACAGCTGAGTACGGTTCAAGCTGCCATGATTGAATGTGGTGGAACGCAATGTGGTTATTGTACTCCCGGATTCATCATGTCGCTAACCGGATGGATTGCCGATCCTGGTCAGCCGCTGGACCGCAATGGGTTCAACCAGGCAATATCTGGAAACCTGTGTCGCTGTACCGGCTACAATTCAATTCGAAAGGCTGGTCAGCGCATCGCCGATAGTCTGAGTGATCTGGTTCAGCGAGTGGACCGAATCGAGGCACTCTGTGAGCGCGGCGAGTTACCTGCGTATTTTCTTGGCATTGAAAGACGGCTGCTCGAACTCTCGCAGAGCAGTTTCCCTAGTGATGCCCGCGGAAAGGATGCCGTCCCCATTACTGGTGGGGCTGCCATCAGAGTTGCCGGAGGGACCAACTTCTTTCTTGAGCAAGGTGCTCAAGCTCAAACGATGGCTCTTGATTTATTCCAGTGTTCCGCGCCGGCTGCGGCCGTTGTGGACGAAAACAATTGGCTAATAGTGGATGCTCGAATGAGCTTTGAGAGCTTTGGCCGAGATCCGCTGGTACAAGATGCCATACCAGACATCCAGATTTACAATGAACTTATCGCCAGTTGGCCCATAAGAATTCGTGCTACCTTAGCGGGTAACCTCTGCAATGCCTCGCCTAGCGGCGATCTTACCTGCCTGATGCTGGCGCTTGGCGCGGAACTGGGCCTGGAAGGGGATGACGGAAAGCGGTCATTGCCACTACGTGAATTTTATCTGGGCTATCGAAGAATCAACAAGACTGACAATGAAATTCTACGCACGATTCAATTTCCCCAACCCTCAATAAACGCTTTTGTGGGTTGGCAGAAAATCTCAAAGCGCCCACACCTTGACATCGCTACGGTTAATTCGGCCGTAGTCGTTGAACTGGAAGGCAAACGACGAATAAGATCTGCGCGCCTGGCGGTAGGCGGGGTAGCTGAGATCCCGCTGCTGCTGGATAAGACTGGCCAATTACTGACGGACAAAGAACTGGATGTTGAGTTGCTTTTCGAAGCGCTTGCATGGGCTCAAAAGGAAATTGCACCTATCAGCGATATTCGTGGCAGTGCCGACTACAAACGGTTGCTGGTCCGCCAGCAGTTGCTTGCCCACTTTATGAGAGGGTTTCCAGAGCATATTTCAGAGGATATCGTCTTTGAAGCATTACGATAGCAGGCTCCACGTCAGCGGCAGTGCAGAGTTTGTCGATGACGGCCCTGCTCCACAGGGTATGCTGCATGCCGCCGTGTTCGGTTCACCCATCGCCCACGGGACTATCTCCGCACTGAATATTAACCCTGCCCTGGCCGTGCCGGGAGTCAAGGGGGTGTTTTGCTTCGATGATATTCCCGGGAACGGGTACCTTGGTGTACTTATGCAGGATGAGCCGCTATTTGCACACAGGCAGCTGATGTATCAAGGCCAACCCATCGCGCTCGTTGTCGCTACCAGTGCAAATGTGGCTCGAGCAGCCGCCGCGCTGATACAACTGGAGACCGAGCCCCTGGACGTAGTTAGCTGCCCCCGGGTGGCGTTCGAACAGGGCTTGATACTGCAGGCTCCACGGGTATACAGCAAGGGAGATGTTGAAGCCGCCTGGCCGACGTGCTCGACGGTTGTTGAGGGCAGTATAGAACTTGGTGGCCAGGAGCATTTGTATCTGGAAACCAATCGCGCCCGGGCGATTCCACAGGAGGATGGCCGACTCAAAGTGTACTCGTCCACCCAAAGCCCTTCTGCCGAGCAGAAAAACATAGCACAGGTTCTGGGCATACCCATGCACCTTGTGGAAATTGATGTCAGGCGCATTGGCGGTGGTTTTGGTGGTAAAGAAAGTCAGGCTACTCCCTGGTGCTGCATGGCGGCCCTTGCTGCATATCATCTGCAGCAACCCGTGCAACTGGTGTTGAATCGCGCAGAAGACATGCGAATGACCGGAAAACGCCATCCTTATAAACAGGACTATAAAATAGGGTTGGACGACCGCGGTACGATTCTGGCGTATCAGGTCACCCACTATCAGAATGCCGGAGCCTATATGGATTTGTCGGCAGCGGTCCTGGAAAGATCAATATTGCATTCAACAAACGCTTATGCCATTGCCAACGTTCATATAGTAGGTACACCTTGTCGTACCAATCTGCCACCGAGCACGGCATTCAGAGGTTTCGGCGGGCCGCAGGGCATGTTTGCTTTGGAGGCTGCTATATTCACGGCTGCCGAAAAGATGGGTGTCGAACCTGACTTCATTCAAGAACAGAATCTTATCAGTGACGGTTATCTTTTCCATTACGGCCAGACCCTAAACGAATGCCGTATGAAGAAAGTGTGGCGCGAGACAAAGGAATGCTTTGATTTACGGGGCGCTAAAAAACGCGTGGCTGTGTTTAATGCTGCTCACAAAAGCCAGAAGAAAGGCCTGGCATTAATGCCTGTTTGCTTTGGTATCAGCTTCACGAGAACCTATCTTAATCAAGGCAGTTGTTTGATTCATGTCTATACAGATGGTTCCGTCGCGCTAGCCTCTGGCGGCGTTGAGATGGGGCAGGGTATCAGCTCGAATCTGATTGCCATTGCGGCCCGAACTTTGGGTATCTCAGCAAAGCGGATTCGCTACAATAGTACCAACACGTCTCGAATCGCTAACATCTCGCCGAGCGCGGCAAGTTCAACCACTGACATAAACGGTGGCGCCACGATAGTTGCCTGTAAAAAAATACTCGTAGGATTAAAGGGCGTTGCCGCCAGGCATTTTGCATCCAGTCCGGAAACGATTAGCATCGTTAACGAACGAGTGCAGGTCAATGGCAGCGACACCGAACTCAGTTGGCAAGAGCTGGTGTCGATGGCCTATTACTCGCGTGCTCCATTGATGGCCCATGGTTTCCATACTTCACCTGGTATTCATTTTGATAACCTGGCGGGCAAGGGCAGTCCCTTCCAGTACTATGCATTCGGCACAAGTCTGATTGAAGTGACCGTGGATTGTTTGAATGGGAGTTATGTTCTGGATTCCGCCAGGGTGGTGCATGATTTAGGGCGGCCCTTGATTCCCAGTGTTGACCTTGGGCAGGTGGAAGGGGGGCTTGCGCAGGGTATCGGCTGGGTCACTTTGGAGGAGTTGAGCTACGATAATGAAGGGAGGCTCGCCTCCAACAGTCTGTCAACCTATAAAGTGCCTGATAATTACTTCATGCCAGATGTTATTGATATCAAGTTTCTCGAAACTGACAGCAAGCGGAGTGGTCCATTTGGTAGCAAAGCAGTCGGTGAACCGCCGTTTATGTACGGGATTGGGGCTTATTTTGCCCTGAAACAAGCCATCAGCGCATTCAGGTTGCAGCAACATGATGATAAACCCACACGCAGTAAAGTCAGCCTGTCTCCGATGACACCAGAGCGGGTGTTGCTTTCCTTGTACCCGGATTTTCTACAGTCAGGTGAACTTGATGGAATCACAAAAAATCAATAATGTTTTTCGACTGGCGTGGTCTGCGCCACCAGTTATCATCGAAAAAATAACACGCCGAATCAAATACAGCCGCTTGCTGCCTATTGTCTCTGTATCCTGCAAAGCGATGAGGCAAAAAAAGCGTTTGCCGCCAGGCGGATTTATCGCACTTAACCTGGCGGAGCTGTCCGACCAACAGTTTTTACTGAAGCAGTCCCAGCGGATTGGTCCGGTGTTTAAGGCTATTTGGGGTAGAAAGTATTGTACTTGTATAGTGGGATTACCCTTGTGCCGGCGCTTTCTGGACCAACACTCCAATGACGTGAGGCCTCAATCGTTGGAATTGGAATCTTTGTTTCCCAAGGGCTTTCTGCGCAGAATGCAGGGAGAGGATCACAAGAAGTACCGTCGATTGATTCTTAAAAGTATTGATTCACAGATCATCACCAGGGATTCCACACTGTTTGAAAAAATCGTCACAGATGAACTGGCGGCCTTTCAATCCCAACAAATAGGTGATGTGTGTCCGCCAGAGCGGTATATCGAAACACTAAAAAATATCGCCAACCGATTGTTGATTCATATTTTCTTTGGTGCGCAACCGGGATCGGATTACTTCGAAAAACTTGAAAAAATGTACAACGACTTGGGACCTGATGGCCTGGTATGGGTTCCAGAAGAAAAGCAAAAGCGGATCTTTAATACCATTCACGACTATCTTCTCAAGCAGCTGGAAAAACATATTGATAACGAAAGGTCAGGGCTGCAACGGAGCATTATCGGTAGAATGTACTGCGCTGGGGACCTCGACGAAACCAGCCTGGGTAATCTGATATACATGGTGGAAATGGGTCGCTACGATTTGCGCTTACTGTTTCGGTGGTTGAGTAAATACGCGGCAGAGAATTCCGCACTACTTGAACGCATCGCAGCAGGAAATACCGTGGCTCATGACGGGCGCGTTTCGTTAGAAGAAGCCTTTGTGTTGGAGACCTTACGGTTGAATCAAAGCGAGAGGCTGATGAGATCTGTCAATCGTGATATCAACTTTGAAGGTTTCTTTATTCCGCAAGGGTCATTAGTCCGTTTATGTTTGTGGGAATCTCATAAATCTTCCGAGTCCTTCGCCGAGCCATTCATTTTTAACCCGGATCGATTTATTCATCAACACCCTACCAAGAATCAGTTCGCACCCTTTGGGCTGGGAAATCACAGCTGTCCCTTCGCCCAAATTTCAATAAAATTGAGTTCGATCTTCATTAAAATGCTTGCCATGAATCATAAAGTTGAGGCCATCGCCGATGGCCCGCCATTTCGGGCAACTTTTCATTGGCAACCCGCAGAGCAATTTTCGGTCCGCTTAACTGAAAGATAGAAGAGTAGCAATAATCGTTAATCCAGGGTTACTTGCGTCAACTACGCAGTCACGTAAATGCTTTAAGTGACGAAGTCATTGACGTTCAGTGATTGAAGACCAGCAACAATGCAGATGACCGAACCTCCGCTGAAGGCCATGCCGACATGATCCGGGCCCAGCCCCTGAAGCAATGGGATGTTCACTATCGACATAGAAACCTGTGAGAAGTGTGAGGGGCCGGTAAGGATCATTGCCTGCGTCGAAGAACCGGCGGTGATCCTGCAGATTCTGACACATTTGAGAAAGAAGGAGTCGATTGATCTCCAGGCGCAGCCGCCACGAGAAAGGGCGCCGCCACAGCTCGGGATGTTTGATGAAACCTGATTCAACATTAAAAGAAGAAGGGGAAAATACAGTCTGCCAGTGCAGGGGGCCGGGGTGCCTGTGGCTTACTGACAACCCCAGCTGGGCTCAGTCAGAAACGAACGGGAATTGGTGAGGCATCGAAGAGCGAAAGTCGACGGATTTTTCGGCAATTTTGCCGGTAAACGGGATTCAACGGATTCACCGCTCATGCAACCGGGCAATCCCCCGTTCTGGATATACCTTTTTGTTCTTCTTATAAGCACTAACGAATTCGGGTTGCTGACAAATATCGCAATTCAACAGTAGTAATCCGAGGTTCCTTAGTTTGCGTCCAAATTGACCGATAGGTCATAATAGTGCGAAAAGATCCATTAGCCGGCCTGCGTTTTTACCGAAATCACTACCACCTACCCGCGACAGTGAGCGAGCATTAAGCACAGTTTCATTGCCTTCACGGGTGATGTAGATCACCACGTCGTCCTTGAAGCGGAACCAGAAGGTGGTATCGGTAGCTTCGATTCGCCCCTCTGCCAGATTGGCATCCACCAGTTCCCACCCAAGTGCTTCCACTGCTGCCAGGGTGCGATTAAAGATCTCTTCAACCGGCTCATCGAATCGTTGTGGGACGATGTCAGGGTAGGCACGTAATTGTATTTCCCGAAGACCTTCCGCCGTCCGGTTGCCATCTTCGCCGTATACCATGGAATTGGGCGCATCTGCGCGGAGTGGTGCAATAGCCACATAAGCCGGAGGATTGTAGGTGTCGGTGGTAATATCGTGTATTGGTGCCCCCGGGGCACCGGCAGACCGGTAACTGGTTGGGATATAGTAGGCTAGGCCCACTGCAATAGTGCCAACCAGAGCAAAGCTGGCAAGCCGCGTGCTGTTACCCAGAGACAATGCCGTCGCTCCGATGAAGGCTGCAACAGTAACCACTA
>Ga0070726_10000784_pt1 | contig 36031 bp, 28 predicted proteins | sample tdAd471_FD_67275 | JGI IMG/M metagenome (GOLD analysis project Ga0070726, IMG submission 67275) | Marine sediment microbial communities from the Atlantic coast under amendment with organic carbon and nitrate - tdAd47.1 | ecosystem: Environmental > Aquatic > Marine > Coastal > Sediment | place...
CCACGAGCACGACTACGAAGCCGACGTTGAGCGCGCCCTGGCCAAAGCGGCCCGAGCGCAAGCCATGCTCGACGCCTATGACCGGTCAAACAAGAATTAGCGGTCACGTCGACTCGCTCCCATAGCCGCACGCTCGCCGTGCGGCTTTTTTATTTCCGAAGATCGTATCACGCTCCAATTCAGCAGGTTCCGACGCCCCGCGCAGGGCCGGGAGAGGAGCGGCTTTTACAACAGGGCCGCTGTTGTACTACACTCCCGATGCTCGGTCGAGCTACGAAGCTCCTTGCGAGTAAGGAATAACTGCGCATGAAGGACTACGACGGGAAGGACATCCGCAACATCGGAGTCGTCGGACACGGCGATCACGGAAAGACGAGTTTGGTCGCGGCCGCATTGCATACGGCCGGCGTCACCAACCGGTTAACTCGCGTGGATGAAGGGAACACCGTCACGGACTACGACGACGAGGAAGCGAGCCGGAAAGTCAGCATCTCCTCCGCGCTAGCGCACGTCGAATGGAACCAGCGCAAGATCAATCTGGGTGATACGCCCGGCTACAACATCTTTATCAATGACGCGAAGGCCGCGCTCATCGCCGCGGATGCGGCCTTGGTGGTGGTCGATGCCGTGGCGGGCGTGGAAGTCCAGACGGAAAAGGTCTGGCAGTTCGCGGTCGACTACGGGATTCCCCGAATTGTCTTCATCAATAAAATGGCCCGGGAACGGGCGAGTTTTCAGCGCGTCGTCGACCAGCTCCAGGAGGTTTTCGGCTCGGGCGCCGTGCCCGTCGTGATTCCGATGGGCGCCGAGAAGGAGTTTAGGGGCGTTATCGACGTCATCACGCAGAAGGCTTACGAATACACCATCGACGGCGACGGCAAAGGCAAGGCGATCGACATACCCGCCGAGTTCGCGGATGAAGCGTCGGCCGCCCGCGAGGCTCTGTTCGAAGCGGTTGCGGAGACCGATGAGGCGCTGCTCAACGAGTACTTGGAGGAGATGACGCTGCCGCCCGAGAAGCTCCGGGCCGGCTTGCTGAGCGGCGTACTGTCCGGCGACCTCTACCCGGTCCTGGCCGGCTCGGGACTGCACAACGTAGGCGTCGATCGGACGCTGGAGTTTATCTCCGAGTACGCGCCCTCTCCGCTCGATCGAGGCGAGATCGCCGCGGTCGGCGGGCCACGAAAGATCTCCGATGCCGACCCCTTGTCGCTGTTCGTCTTCAAGACGGCGGCCGATCCCTTCGCCGGCCACGTGACCTACTTCAAGGTCGTCTCAGGCGTGCTGGAGAACGACGCGATCGTTGAGAACCATACTCGCGCCGGACATGAGAAGTTCTCGCGCATCTCGGTGGTGCAGGGGAAGGATCTCGTCAACGTCTCGAAGATTCACGCCGGCGACATCGGCGCCGTCGCAAAGCTCAAGGATGTCCGCACCGGAGACAGCCTGGGCGACAAGGATTCGCCGGTCGAGTACCCGAAAGCCGAGATTCCGCCGCCCGCCATCGCCTACGCCATCGAACCCAAGACTCGCCAGGACGAGGATCGGCTCTCGGCGGCGATTCACAAGGTGCTGGAGGAAGATCCGTCGCTCACCTTTGAGCGTGATCCCCAGACCCACGAATTCTTGTTGGGGGGCAACGGCCAACAGCACCTGGAGATCGTGGTCAGCAAGCTGGCGCATCGCTATAACGTCGCCGTCGACCTGAAAGCCCCGCAGATTCCCTATCGCGAGACGATTCGCGGTCATGCCGATGCACACGGTCGGCACAAGAAGCAGACCGGCGGGCATGGGCAATTCGGCGACTGCAAGATTCGCATGGAGCCGCTTGATCACGGCGGTGGATTCGAGTTCGCCGACGAGATCTTCGGCGGGGCCATCCCCAAGACCTACATTCCGGCGGTTGAGAAGGGCATCAAGGAGGCGGCCGAACGCGGATTCCTAGCCGGGCATCCAGTCGTCGACTTCAAAGTCACGCTTTACGACGGTTCCTATCACGATGTGGACTCCTCCGAGTTGGCCTTCAAGCTGGCCGGGCGAAAAGCGTTCCGAGCCGCCATGGAGCAGGCGCGACCGTCGCTGCTGGAGCCGCTGATGCAGGTAGAGATCACAGCTCCCATGGACTTCGCCGGCGATTTGATGGGCGACCTCAACTCGCGCCGCGGTCGTATCCAGGGCATGGAGACCAAGGGGCAGAACCAGATCATTCGCGCCGAGGCTCCGATGGCGGAGATGCTGACGTACGCCAACGACCTGACGTCCATGACCCAGGGGCGCGGCAGCTTCACCATGGAGTTCAGCCACTATGACCATATGCCCGCCCAGATGGCGAGCAAGGTCATCGCGGATGCAAACCATACGCACGACGACGACGAATCCGACGACTAAGCGGCCCACTAAAACCGTTTCGGAGCACATTCGTTTCGTGTGCTTTCATTGACCCTCTTTCCGGCGGTCTGATAGCATCAAGGCGACCCGCTGGAAGGGGCCAATGGCAGTCTCCCGGCGGGTTTTTTGTTAGCTGGATTGGGTCGCCGATCAACCAGAAATATGCGCCGTTTTCTGTGCCTGTCGCTCGTCCTCGCCGTTGGCTTTTCTTGCGGAGGCGAGAGAGTCGCCGTGGAGACTCCTCCGGCCCCTCAACCAACACCCTCGGTCGTGACCGCGCCTGCGGCGGAGCCCGTGCCGGAGCCGCCGAAGACGGCGACCCTCACGCCCGGCGTGCCGACCGTCGAGGCGCCAGGCGACGCGGCGCCTCCTGCCGTCGTCGAACCCGAGACGCCTGCCGAGGTCGCGGAGGCGATCGAGGTTGAGGAATCCCTCCGAGTTGCAGATCCGGAGGAGATCGAGATCGCCGAGTCCCCGCGCCGCGCGGCCATTGTCGAGCAGATCGCCCGACTAGAAGCCGAAGCGCAGGAAGATCCGATCAGCGCGGCCCAGCTGGACCCGGAACAGCCCGCCCTGGCTGAGGAGTCGACGGCGCTGTTCGACGAGTTGACGGCCGAGGCGATCCCGGAAGACTACTCGATCCCGGAGGTTCGTGAACGCCGCCTGCTCCGCACGGAGTCGGATCTGCCGCTCACCCTCAACAGCCAGGTCGCGCGGCGCATCAACTACTTCGGTTCCGGCCGCGGCAGGGGAACGATTCGAGCCACGCTCGGCCGAGCGGGCGCGTTCCGCGAGATGATTGAGCGCATCTTGGAGGAAGAGGACGTACCGAAGGAACTCTTCCACCTGGCGCAGGCCGAGTCCGGTTTCCGCCCCAAGGCGCGTTCCTACGCGCGGGCGACAGGAATGTGGCAGTTCATGTCCTTCCGCGGCAAGCAGTACGGTTTGCGGCAGGATCGTCACCTGGAAGAGCGCTATGACCCGGAAGGCGCAACCCGCGCCGCGGCTCGCCACCTGAAAGATCTCTACATTGAATTCGACGACTGGTATCTCGCGATGGCGGCCTACAACTGCGGTCCCGGCCGGGTGACGCGCGCCATTGCGCGGGGCAAGACTCGCGATTATTGGGAGTTGAGCCGACGACGCCTGCTGCCTCGCCAAACTCGGGACTATGTGCCGATCATCTTGGCGATGGCGTACGTCGACAAGAATCTCGACATGTACGACGTGGGGACGATCGACTTCGCTCCCGTGCGTCGCTACGACACGATTGAGACCAACGGAGAGGCTTCGCTCGAGCTGCTGGCCGATTTGACCGGAACCTCTGCGACGGCCTTGGAGGATCTGAATCCCGCTCTCGCCCGTTCCGCGACGCCGCCTTATCGCTATGACCTGCGGGTGCCGCAGGGTTCCACTGACGGGTTTGAAGAGAGATTGGCGGCGGTCCCGGCGGACAAGCGTCTGGCTTGGCGGAGCCATGAGGTTCGCGAGGGCGACACCCTGGAGGCGGTCGCCAAGCGCTACAAGGTGACGGCCGCTCAGCTCGCGGCGACCAATGAGTTGAGCTCCCCGACGGCGTCGCTGACGGCCGGGCTGCGGCTCAACGTGCCCGCCCAAACCAAGCTCCGTTCCTTCCGCAGGTGGGGCGGCGCGGGCGGACTGCAAGAAGCGGGAACGGGTCGATATCGGGTGGCGAACGGCGACACCCTCGGCGCCATTGCTCGCCGCTTCAACGTCAGCGTGGCTCAGCTGCGCTCTTGGAACGGCTTGCCCAACACCTTCATTCGAGCTGGGCGCTATCTCGTCGTCCGTCCCAACGGCGGCAAAGCTTCGTCCGGTTCCAGTACGCGGGCGTCGTCCTCGCCCGGGCCGGCTCCGAGCGGCAGTTACCGTGTGCGTTCTGGCGATACGCTCGGCAAGATCGCCTCTCGCCACGGCACCAGCGTCTCGCGGCTGATGGCCTGGAATAGTCTCTCCTCGACCCGTATCAGCGTCGGCCAGCGCCTGAAGGTTCCAGGAGCCTCCAGTTCCTCGCCGACCTCCGCGCCGACCTCGGCGGGCCCCGGACAGTACCGTATCCGGTCGGGAGACAACTTGGGTGCGATCGCCACTCGTTTCGGGGTCAGCGTGACGGACCTCAAGGCGTGGAACGGCCTACGGTCAACGCGCATCCGTGCGGGCAACTACCTGCGCGTGCGCCCCCCGTCGGCGGGAGCGTCGAGTGCTCCGGCAGCGGGCGGCGGGTCCAAGTACAAGGTGCGCAGGGGCGACTCTTTGGACCTCATCGCCCGTCGGAACGGCGTGTCGGTCGCCGACCTCAAGGCGTGGAACGGGCTCTCTTCGAGCAGCATCCAGGCGGGGCAGTCGCTGACTGTTTCCGGTCGAACTACTTCCACGAAGAGCGCGCCCGTTCAGACGGTCAAGGCGGCCTCGGCTCCGGACCCGGTGTCGCAGCGTGCCGCTAAGCCGTCGGCGCCGGTTCCCTCGGATGGTCGCTACCGTATCCGTTCCGGCGATACGTTGGGCCATATCGCGGAGATGTACGGCGTGCGCGCGTCTGACCTGCGCCGCTGGAACAACATGCGAGGCAGCCGGATCAGCGCGGGCAAATACCTCCGGGTGCGGCCCCCTTCGGCTTCAGCGCCCGCGCGTGCGGCGGCACCATCGTCCTCCACGGGCGGCCAGCGTTATCGGATACGCTCGGGCGACACGCTGGAGCTGATCGCCAAGCGGTTCAACTGCAGCATCTCGGACCTGAAGGCCTGGAACGGATTGCGCTCCACGCGCATTCGGGCCGGGGCCTATTTGACGGTAAAGCCGGGCAATTCCTCCGGCGGGGCCGAATAAACGTATAATGCGGTCGGATTCGTCCAGAAATCCTTCCGCATGTCCATTCGCGCCAGAGAACACGTCCGACGCATGCGCGGCGGAGCGAACGCTCACCTCATGCTGGGCGACGACGACGGCTACTGGGTAGTTAAGTTCCGCAACAATCCGCAGCACGCGCGCGTGATCGTCAATGAGGTGATCTGCTACACGCTGCTGGACCACCTCGGATTGCCGGTCCCCTCCTGGGATGTTGTGGAGGTCTCCCCCGAGCTGGTGGCCGCTAGCCCTGATCTGGTCATGGAAGCCGGCCGCGATTCAAGGCGCTGCGAGCCGGGCCTTCACTTCGGCTCCCGCTTTCCGGTCGATCCGGTCCGTCAGGCCGTCTATGACTATGTTCCGCTCAGTTTGCTTCGCGAGCTGGTCAACCTGGAGGCCTTTCTCGGCATGCTGCCTTTTGACAAGTGGATCAGCAACGCCAACGGCCGCCAGGCGGTCTTCTTTCGAGATCGGGCGAAAGACTGGTTGCGCCCCGGCGAAGAGCGTTGGATTGCGGGTCGCGAAATCTCAGCGCGCTCGCTCGTCTACGTCGTCAACATGATTGACCACGGCTTCGCGTTCAACGCCCACCGTTGGGAGTTCGCCGCTCTTCCGGAACAGGGCGTCTACACTCGCCGAGAGGTCTATTCGGAAGTGACTTCGCTGGACAGCTTCGAGCCGTGGCTGAGCCGCATCGTGGATTTGCCGGTCGGCGTTCTGGACGACGCCTACAAGCGCGTGCCGGCCGCTTGGTACGCAGACGATTGGCAGGCGCTCGAGAGCCTTCTTGAGAGGCTCTATGAGCGTCGTACCGAGGTTCCGGACCTGGTCCGCAAGACCAAGCAATGCTCCGTGGATCCGTTCCCTGGATGGGCGCTGACCGCTACGATTGGAGCGCGCGCGGTCGGAGGAGACGCGTGATGGCCCGGACTCCCGATTCTTCCACGATGGGGAATGAGTATCGTTTCCAGTTGCTACGATACGCGCCTAACCCGATCTCCGGCGAGTTCTTCAACATCGCCGTGATGCTCTACGACGCCGCGGGTTCAGTGATCGGCGCCCGCTTTGCGAGCGACCTCAAGCGACTTGCTTGCAACCCCGCGGTGGAGATGGATTTCCTTCTGCGCTTGCGCGACGAGTTTGAAGAACAAGTGCTGCTGGGCGAGGGGGCGGCCGACTATCTTCGGGTGGTGCAGCGCCATCTTTCGAGCAGCATTCAGGTTTCGGATGAAAAGGTCTTCTGGGGGGGCGATCCGACGGCGGAGCTTGATCGTTTGCAACGGACCTACACCGCCACTCCAAGCGGTCTGGACCCGAGGACCGGTACGGGCGACATCGGCGCGGGTTCGCGCGCGGGCGTTCGTCGAGCGATGCAGCAAGCCTTCGACGAAGCCGGCCTGTTTCGGTCGGGCGCCGGATTCCGGCGGGGAGTTGAACTCGACTACACGCCGAGCGGGCTTACGTTTGAATTTGATTACGGCTACGCGACGGCGTCTGGTCGCGAGCGTCTGCTGCATTCTCTTGGGGCGCGCAACGATTTGCGGGAAGCCTCGCGGCTGTGTTTCGTTTACGAGCGAGTTCGCAACGGCTCGGGACCGGGGCGGGACCTCACCACTGTCTTGGCCGAGGGGGTTTCCGGTGAAGCTCTCCAGCTGCTGGAGTCGAGCGAAATTGAACATGCTCCGGTCGGCGACGTCAACCGTTTGGCCGAGCACGCCCGCACGGAACTTGGACTCTCCTAAGGCGGACCCGCGCTTCTGCCCGGACCGCTACAATGGCCGAGAATCCGAGTGCAAACAGGGGATTACATCGACGGCTACCGGCTAGAGGGGAAAGTCTCAGTCGAAGGCGCGGGAGAGGTCTGGCAGGCCTTTGACGATTCCTTGGAGCGAGCCGTACTCCTGCGCTTCCCGCCTTCCTCGGCCGGCGACGGCGAGGAACTGCTGGAACGCTTCCGCCGCTGCGGACGAAGCCTAGCCCGACTCGACCATCCCCACGTATCCAAGGTGCACGAGCTCGGAGAGCACGAGGGAGTACCCTACATCGTGATCGCCCACGACGGCGACGAGCTTCTATCGGAGGCGCTCGCACGGGGTCCGCTGCCGGAAGAGGCGGTCGTCCGGCTCGGCGTTCAGGCTTCCTCGGCGCTTGAGTCCGCCGCGGGCGTTGGACTGTTGAACGGATTGTTGACCCCGAGCGCCCTGACGCTCAATTCCGGGGGCGAGGCAAGACTCATCGACCTGGGTTTCGCCGCCTGCATCAGCGCCGACGCATTGTCGGCTTCCGCCACGCCATATGCGTCCCCCGAGCGAGTCGCGGGCGAGGAGGCTTCCCCCGAGTCCGACGTCTGGTCGCTGGCCGCCGTTCTCTACCACGCGCTCTTGGGGCGTCCCCCGTTTCAGGGCGATTATCCGGCTGCCGTGGCCTACGCCATTCAGAACGAGCCGCCAGCTTTGACTTCGGTAGAGAACGCTGACCTGAGAGCGGTTCTCTCCGACGCCCTGGAGGCGAACTGCGAGGCGAGACTCTCGGACGCGGGTGCTCTCCGGAAGAAGCTGGAGGCGATCCGCGAAGATCAAGAAACGACTCGCTCCATCCCTTCGATCGCGCCGCCGCCGACGCGGACTCGGACGCGCTCAAGGAACTCTCGGCGATCGTGGATCTACGGAGCCGCAACCGCCGCGGTCGCCGCCTCAACGGGCGCCTGGTGGGGGCTGTCGCGTTCCGAATCGGGTCCGAGCAGGCGCGGCGGACCAAGGTCTCTGGCGGTGCTTCCGCTGCGCAACCTCTCTGCGAATCCAGACGAAGACTTCTTCGCGGACGGCATGACCGACGAGCTGATCACCTCTTTGGCTCAGCTTGAGGCTTTGCGGGTGATCTCGCGGACCTCGGTCATGCAGTATCGGGAACGGGATGCCGCGATTCCGGAGATCGCCGACCGGCTGCAAGTCCAGTACGTGCTCGACGGCTCCGTCCAACGGCAAGGCGACCAGGTTCGGATCCAAGCGACCCTGATTGACGCCGCCAGCGACCGCAACGTGTGGGCCAACAGCTACGACGAAAGTCTCACCGACGTCTTCCAGCTCCAGAGCGACGTGTCTCGCGCGATTGCCGAAGAGATTCAGCTCGAACTCACGCCGGACGAGCAGCAGCGCCTGACGGCCAATCAGACCGTCAACGTCGGCAGCTACGAGGTCTACCTGCGGGCGCTCTATCTGCTCAACCGTCGGACCCAAGAATCCATCGCGCAGTCCCGCGAGCTCTTTGAGACGCTTGCTCAGAGCGATCCAGGCTTCGCGTTGGGACATGCCGGACTGGCGGACGCCCTGATGTTGCAGGCGAGCCGAGCGGTCGAGGCGCCGGACGCGTTGTGGCCCGCGGCGCGGAGAGCCGTCGACCGCGCCCTGGAACTCGATCCGGAGCTGGCGGCCGCGTACTCGACGCGGGGCGTGATGCAGTCGTTCTACGAATGGGACTGGTTGGGAGCGGGACGCTCCTATGAGCAGGCCCTGCGGTTGGGACCTGGGGACGCGGTGGCGAGACAGCGCTACGGCATCTATCTGTCCCGCGTAGGTCGTCATGAGCAGGCGATCGAAGAACTCGACCGTGCCTTCGAAGCGGATCCCCTCTCGCCCCCCATCGCCCATTCCGCCGGCGTCGTGCGCTTCATGGCACGCCGTTACGACGAGGCTTTGGAGCGTTTCCGCCGCAACGAGGAGTCCTCGCCGACCGGCTACCGCAGTCCCTGGTACATCGGTCGTTGCCTGGTCGAGTCCGGGCGAGCGGGCGAGGCTCTCGCCCCGCTGCGGCTAGCCGTCGAGCGGTCCAACGGACTGCCCTTTCTTCGCGCCGCGTTGGCCTACGGGCAAGCGCGCGCGGGTGACCAGGCCTCGGCGCGGCGGACGCTCGACGAGCTCCGTCGGGGCGGAAGACAAGCCTACGAGTCGCCCGCCGTGCGGGTAATTATCCACCTGGGCCTGAGCGAGGCGGAAGCGGCGCTCGACGCGCTCGACGAGGCGATCGATCGTCGCGACGGGTTGCTGGTTTGGCTGCTTGTTGATCCGCTGTTTGATCCGTTGCGGGATCGGCCCCGTTTCCAGGCGATGGTGGAACAAACAGGCCTGGCGGAGGCGGCGAACGCGCGTGCTTGATAGCCTGACGGTTTGATGGATTCGATATGGCGTCGGACGCTGGACGGCGAGCAGGAGCATCTGCTCGACCACTCCGATCCTCTCCCCGCGACGGTGGACGTGGCGGTTGTTGGGGCTGGTCTCATCGGCCTCTGGGCGGCGCGTGCGCTCAAGAGAGCGGGCGTGGGCTCGATCGCGGTCGTCGACCGCGGGCCTATCGCCGGCGAGGCGTCGGGCGCCAATGCCGGCGGCCTTTGGTTTGCGCATGAAGCGCTCGACTCTGAGGAGTTGGCCGCTCTGGGGCGGGAGAGCGACCGGATCTACCGAGAGCTTGCCGAGGAGTTTGAGTTCGACCATCGCCGGGACGGCATGATCGAACTCGACGCGGACCCCGCGGATGAAGCCAAGTCTTCGGAGCGGGCCGCCCGATTGCGCGCCGCGGGCTACCTCGCCGAGACGGTGACTCGCGGTCAGCTGCGCAGCCTGGAACCGCATTTGGCCGCCGCTAACGGCGGACTGTTTCTACCTGGCGACGGCCAACTCCATCCGCTCAAGTTGGCTGCCGGGCTGACCTCCGAGCTGCGACGATCCGGCGTCAGCCTCTCTAGCGGTGCTGAGGTGCGCGGTATCGAGTCCGAGGGCGGCCGGGTGCGCCTTGTCCTCAACGACCACACAATCTCCGCTGGATCCGTCGTCGTCGCCTGCGGCGCCTGGACCCCGCTGCTGACTGAGGCGCTGGGCTGGCGTCCGCCCATTCGCCCGATTCGTGGGGCGCTTCTGGCGTTGCCCGTTCAGCCGGAAGGCACGCTCCGTCACACCGTGGTGAGCGACCGCTACTACTATTGGCAAGGTGCGTCAGGTGCGTTGGTCGCCGGAGGCTCCATCGAAGACGTCGGCTTTGAGCGCGGCGTCGATGCCGAAGTCATCGATGAGATTCGTGGCGACCTCGCCCGGCTGATTCCCTCGCTTGCCGATCAGTCGACGGCCTGCTCCTGGTACGGTTTCCGACCTTTTTGCGAAGATCACGCGCCGGTCGTCGGCCCGGCGCCGGGGCTGGAGAACGTGTTTGTAGCCGCCGGGCACTTTCGACGCGGAGTGCTCTTGGCCCCGGCAACAGCCGGTCTGCTTGCTCGGCACGTGACCGGCGGCGAGCTTCCGGCGGAGGCGGAGCGCCTCAGTCCTCTCCGTTTCGCCGCTCTGGCCGGCTGAAACCGGAGCCGGAGCTATCGCGTCCCACGTACAGGTCCGCTAGACTCTGGGAGTAGGTCTGCGACCGAGGAGAACACCCGTGATGATTTCGACCCGTCGACACTTTTTGGCCGCCGCCGTCGCCGTCATACCCGTCGCTCGCCTTGCAGCCGAGCCCGCTAAGAAGGACAAAGAGCCTCCGACGCGTACGGTGAAGGGGCTTGTCGCCGACGAGGGCGATCAACCGTTGGAAGCCGTCGTTCAACTCAAGAACACCAAGACGCTCGACGTGCGCTCCTATCACACCGACGCGCAGGGTCGCTTCTACTTTGCCGGTCTCGATCCGAACGTGGACTACGAGATCCGTGCCGCCGCCAAGGGCATGCGTCCCAAGACCCGGCGTGTGTCCAGCTTTGACGACCGCATGGAGCTCTTCTACGAGTTCCGGCTCAAGACCGAGTAAGCCGGTCTGGTGACCCGCCGAACACTGCTCGCGGCCGCCTTCGCTTCAGGCTGCATCTCCAAACAAGAGATATCCGTCGTCGACTGGCCGCAGGTCGGCCGCGCCGTCGGTTCCGGTCCCGGCTTGATCTATTTTTGGGCTCTCTGGTCGCGACCGTCGGTCGAACTCCTCCCGAGCGTCGCAGAGCTTGCGACCGAACACGAGGCTCTCCGTTTCGTGGCGGTGTGTCTGGACGACGATCCTGACGCGGCCCTCCCTCGCGTCGCGTCCATTACGCGCTCGCTCGCCGCCTCGTTGGAGCATCTTGTGGCGCCGCTGGATTTTGAGCGGTTGGAAGCCGAATATCAACTCACCGAACCGCCTGCCGCTGTGATCTTTTCGGCGGCGGGAGAGGCTCTTGCTCGCCTTGAGGGAGAGGGCTTGACCCCCGATCGGCTCGACGCTTTTGCGGCCGAAGCGGCTGCTATGATGACCACACCGCCGTTAGGGCGATAAGGAATAATGCTTTCTACCCGCCGCGCGACCTGGCTGATCCTGGTCGGCCTCTCGTTGCCGCCGGTCTATTTGTTGGCGCAGAACTCGCGGCAGGAACGACTCAAGCAACAGCGCGAGGCGCTGCAGTGGCAGGTGATTCGCCCGGTGGTGCGTGGGGAGCGTGCGGCCGTCGCCGCTGGAACCCCTCTCGTGACTGAAGCGTCTATGCGGTTGCTGCATGCGGGGGGAAACGCGGTGGATGCCGGCGTCGCCTCGCTCTACGCGGGAGCCGTGTCTGAGTTTTCTCATTTCGGTTTTGGCGGCGAAGCTCCCATCCTGATCCGCAATCCTGAGGGTGAAGTCGTCTGTCTGCCGGGTATTGGCCCGGCCCCGAAGCGGATGACGCGTGAGGTCTTTCTGGCCCTACGGACTGATCCGGAAGAGGATCAAGAGTCGCGGCGGCGCGGTCGTACCCAAGGCCCGATCCCCTCTTACGGAATACTCCCAGCCGTCGTGCCCGGCATGGTGGATTCCGGTCTGGCCGCTCTGCAACTCTACGGCACCAAGTCGTTCGCCGAGGTGATCCAGCCGGCGATCGATCTGGCAGACGGCCACCCCATCGACGAGATGCGCGCTCGCTCCATTGCGTCAGCGAGCCGCTTCTTGCAGCGTTTTCCAACCTCTCTCGCCGTCTTCTCTCCAGGCAACGTGATTCCACGACCGGGCGACGTTTTCCGCCAGACCAATCTGGCCAAGACGCTGCGGGCCATGGTCGCCGCCGAGGAGCGCGCTCTCGCCTCGGGCAAGAGCCGTGAGGAGGCGATCGAGGCCGTTCGCGATTATTTCTATCGCGGCGAAGTGGCGCGCAAGATCGGAGCGTTCTCAGCTGAGAACGGTGGTCTGCTGCGCTACGAAGATTTCGCGAACTTCCGCGTCGAGCCGGAGAAGCCGCTCACGACGACCTTCGAGGGATATGAGGTCTATAAGGGCGGATTCTGGACCCAGGGTCCGGTCATGATCCAGGCGTTGAACATCTTGCAGGGATTCTCGCTGCGCGAGATGGGCTGGAACTCCGCCGACTACATCCACACCATCGTGGAAGCCCTCAAGCTGGCCTACGCCGACCGCGACACCTGGTATGCCGACCCGGACTTCTACGACGTGCCCGAGGAACTTCTCAGCCTGGAGTACGCGGAGAAGCGCCGCGAGTTGATTGATCCAGGCGCCTCGTCGCCCGACTTCCGTCCTGGGCGCTTCGGGAGCGGAGAACCGCCGCACCCGGCCAACTACGCAGGGCGCCTGCGGCCTCTGACGGACGCTTTGGCCTCCCGCGACACGACTTCCATCAACGTCATCGACAACAAGGGCTGGACGTTTTCAGCGACGCCCTCCGGCGCTTGGATGCCGTCGGTCATTGCCGGCGATACAGGGATCCCGTTGACGCAGCGCGCGCAGAGCTTCGTGATGTACCCCGACCACCCGAACGTCGTTGAACCCGGCAAGCGTCCGCGCATCACGCTCACTCCGACGATTGTCACCCGCCGCGGTCGCCCCTTTATGGCGCTCTCCACACCCGGCGGAGATCAGCAGGACCAAGCGCTGCTGCAAGTCATGCTGGCGACCATGCTGTTCGGCTTCCATCCGCAGGCGGCGGTCGAGGCGCCGCGCTTCCAGACGCGCCATCTCGTCGCCAGCTTTGACGATCACGCCATGGCGCCGAACAGCTTGCTGCTCGACGAGCGCATCCCCGACTCCGTGTTTGAGGAACTGCTCGACCGAGGACACGAAATCGAACGACGCAGCCGCTGGAACTCCGGCTCCGCCCCGACGGCGCTTAAGCGGCTTGGCAACGGCGTCATTGAAGCCGGAGCCGACCCCTACAACTTTCGCTACGCCGACGCCTGGTAGAGCTCGACGCTTGCTAACGTAGACGGATGCCGTCGACGCAGACGCCCCCGAAGAAGGCCGCCCCGCCTAAGAACCCGAGCCTCTACTGCCCGACTTGCTCCTCCGAGTTGGAGTCGCTGAAGTGCAAGCTCTTCTGCAAGAAGTGCGGCTACTACATGAGCTGTTCGGACTACTACTAGGTCCTCTATTGGCGGGCCTCGACAGCCCGCTCGGCAAAGAGTTGTCGATCTAACGCCCGGCCAGGCGCAGCACCTGATGGTTCTCGCTGTCGCCTACGTAGACCACGTCCTCGCCGTCCACAAAGACTCCGTGCGGGCGGGCCAACACGCCCCGCTCGCCGTCGCCCAGCACGGTACGGATCGTCCCCTCTTTGAGATCGATCCGCCGAATCGTATGGCTCTCGGTATCCGCGATGTACAGCCCTCCGTTCGGGCCGATCTCAATGCCCTTCGGGCCGGAAAGCTTTGCCGCCCTCGCCGGACCGCTATCCCCTGAATAGCCTTTCTCCCCCGTTCCGGCCACGTGCCGCCAGCGATCCGTCTTCGGGTCGAGCAGGTAGACTGCGTTGCCCTCGCGCAGTGCGAGGTAGAGCGTTCCGTCGCTTCCGAACGTCATCGCCCTCGGACCGTTGAGCGGCGTTCCTTGACGCGCCGCTCCGTCCGGCGTCGGCAGCTTCTCGCCGGTGCCCGCAAAGGTATCTACGACGCCTGCGCTGAGGTCCACCCGCCGGATCCGGTGGTTGCCGATGTCGGCGACGTACAAACGTCCTTGAGGGCCGAATGCGATCGAGTGCGGTTTGTCGAAAGCCGCCTCGACGGCCGGACCGCCGTCTCCTGAGAAGCCCGCTTGGCCCGTCCCGGCGACGGTGGAGATCCGGCCGGTCGATCGGTCGACTCGCCGCACGATCGCGTTCTTCATCTCGACGAAGAACATGTCGCCCGCCTGGTCGAAGCGGACCTCATACGGCTCGTCGAGCTTGGCCTGAGTCGCCGGACCGCCGTCTCCCGAGTAGCCGCGCTCGCCTGTTCCCGCGACGGTCGCAATTCCGCCGTTGTTCCGCAGGTCGATCCGGCGGACGCGATGCGTGTCGATCTCGCAGACGTACAAGGCTCCGTCGGGGCCGATCGTGAGCCCGTAGGGATTGCCCACTTGCGCCGCGATCGCTCGCCCGCCGTCGCCGGTGGCTCCGGAGATCCCGGTCCCGGCGAGCCGTTCGTAGTCGGCTCCGGTTAGGACGGTCGCGCAGAGCAGCGTCACGGTCAGCTTTCGAACTAGGCGTCGCATCAGAGTCCGTATCCTACCCGTTCCGCCGCTACTTAGGCGACCCGATATTTCTCAATCGCTTCGTCGTTCAAGTCGATACCCAGTCCGGGCTCTTGCGGGACATCGAGCATGCCGTCCACGGCCTCGATGCGCTGGCGCGTAATCTCGTCGCGCAGCGTGGTCTCCTCTTCGGCCACGAACTCGAGAATGAACGAGTTCGGAATCGCATTCAAGAAATGCAGTGCGGCCGCTACGTTGATGTAGGTAGTAAACCCGTGATTGACCACGGGAAGGCCGCGGTCGACGGCCAAGGAGGCGACCTTCATGGCCTCGGTAAACCCGCCCACCCGCGTCAGGTCCACCTGCACCACGTCGATGCGTCCGCGGTCCATCAGCTCGATAAACGACAACCGGTTGCTCTCTTCCTCGCCCGCGGCGATGCGTACGTCGACTGCCTCGGAGAGTTTGCGATAGCCGTCGTAGTCGTCCGGCAGAAGCGGCTCCTCCAGCCAAAAGATGTCGTAGTCGGCGAAGGCGCGAGCGCGCTGGATGGCGGTCTTGGCGTCCCAGACGAGCCCGGCGTCGACCAGCAGGTCCGCATCGTCGCCCAGTCCCCGTCGCGCCTCCCGGACCAACGCGATATCGGTGGCCCGGTCCCGCCCCATTGGGTCCCAACCGAACTTGACTGCGCTGAAGCCGCGATCGACGTAGCGCTTGGCCAACTCGCGGGTCGCCTCCGGCGTCGGTCCCCACAGAGAACTCGCGTACGGCCGAATCTTCTGGTGGAACCCGCCGCCCAGCAGCTTCCAAATCGGCAGCCCGAGCGCCTTGCCCTTGATGTCCCACAACGCGATGTCAATGCCGGACATCGCATGCAGCCCGACACCCCGCCGGCCGCCGTAGGTGTTCTGGCGGTACATCTTGTACCAGATTTTTTCCGTCTCAAAGGGATCTTCGCCCAGTACGAGTTCGCGCAGCCCGCTGGCCGTGGTGTGCGAGAACGGCCCTTCGATGGCGCCCTTGACGGCCATCGGGGAGGAGTCGACCTCGCCGATACCCGTGATCCCCGCATCGGTGTGTACGCGTACGATCAGCGCGTCCTGGCCAGAATCACATTGCTCTTTGACTTGCGGCAGGCGAAGGTAGATCGCCTCAACGTCCGTAATCTTCATCGAACGAGAGCTTACCGCGGAACACGTCGGTCCGGGATGGAAACTTGCAGGTTACGGGGGCGGCTGCTAGGCCGTTAAGCGCAACGGCGTTACGGCGATCCGGCCGCCGAAGCAGACGTCGATATCGGTCCCGGGTTTGCGCGGACGCTTCTGGTACGACCCGGAATAGTACAGCTGGCCCTGTTCGGCGCGGAACTGCAGGTCGTGCGGCGACAGGTCGACCTCGCATTCCACCACTTCCGGCGCTTCAGCGTCAGCGGAAAGACAGGGCAAGTTGATGCTCCACAGGTTGGAGCTTGCGCCGTTGCGTGCGAGCAAGTCTTCCACAATCGGACGCACCCATTGGGCCGCGCGAATCCAGTCTTCCGGCGTCAACTTGCGGTTGCGGTAGTGCGACACTGCGATGCCCGGCAGCCCGTGTAGGGCGCCTTCGCGGACGGCGGCTACCGTACCCGAGTGGAAGACATCCGCTCCTAGGTTCCCTCCGGAATTGATGCCCGCCAGAACGCAGTCGAACTCACCGCTGAACTGATGGAGGGCCACCCGCACGCAGTCGGCAGGCGTGCCGTCGACGGACCAGCGGCGCTCTCCGAAAGACTCCACCGTCAGCGGCGAGCCGGTCGTGACCGAGTGGCTCATGCCGGACTGCTCCACGCGCGGCGCCACCACCAGCGGCGTCTCGTCGCCCGGCGCAGCTCGTTCCAACGCCGCCAGCCCCGGCGCTTCGATACCGTCGTCATTGCTCAGCAGAAATCGCACTCAGCCCCCTATCATCATTGTTGCAGAGGGCCTTCCAGCATTTGCGGCAGTCGGATCGGCAACAGGTACTCGTCTTGTCTCTCGCTTGGGGACTGATTGCGGTTGGCTGCGGCGGCGGACGCGTGGCCTCCGCCCCGGCGTCGGCTCCGCCGCCCGCGCCGCGGCCTGAGTCGGTTCAGCCGGGAGAGCCGCCGGAGGTCGAGCCCGGGTCGGCTCCCACGGTCCCGACGCCTGTTGCTCGGCTTCCCGGCGCGTTCAAGGCTCCTGCGTCGCCGCTAAAAGGCCCGCCGCCGCTCGGGGATGATCTGCTCCTCGGGTTCGAGGCTCGTTCGTTCCGCAGCCCTGGCGGTCTCCGTCTGCGCTATCGTCTGTTCCGCCCGCCCGGTTATGATCCCCAAAAGAAGTATCCGTTGATCGTCTTTCTGCATGGCGCCAGTGGATCCGGGACGGACAACCGCAAGCAGCTCACCGGCAGCCGTCGTTATGGAGTCGAACTCTGGGCCTCGGCGGAGGTGCAGGCCGAGCATCCGGCGTTCATTCTTGCGCCGCAGGCTGATCCCGCTTTGTCGCCGACTTGGGTGCGCTACTGGCGCGCCGCCGCTGATCCGGACCCCATGCGCGCCGAGCCGTTGGAGATGGTCGTCGACCTCATAGCCGAACTCCAGCACGAGTTCTCTCTGGATCCCGACCGTTTCTACTTAACTGGAATGTCGATGGGCGGCTTTGGAGCTTGGATCGGCATCAGCCGTTATCCGGGCCTCTTTGCAGCCGCGACGCCGATGTGCGGAGGGGGCGATCCATCGCACGTCGGTGAGACGGAGGCCGCCGTTTGGGCTTTCCACGGGAAACTAGACCGCGTCGTTCCCGTTCGCCGGTCCCGTGAGATGGTCGACGCCCTGCGCAAGGCCGGCAAGAATCCACGCTACAACGAGTACCCCAAGGTGGGACACGAAGTCTGGAAACGAGCCTTTGAGGAGCCTGAACTAGTCGAGTGGCTGTTTAAGCAGCGGCGCTAGCCGTCCTTAATGCTAGGCGCGGCGCTGCGTGCGGTACCAGTCGAGCATCGTGGCCAAGCCTTCCTGTAAGTCGACCTTTGGCTCGAAACCAAGCTCTTCCCTCGCTCGGGTGATGTCGGCTACCGAACGGCGGATGTCTCCGGATCGAGAGGACACGTACTTGGGTTCAATATCGACGCCCGCCGACTGTTGCATCATCTTCCACATCTGGTTGAGCGACGTCTCTTCGCCTCGGCCGCCGTTATAAACCTTTCCCGCGGCTCCCTCCGCCCGTGCCGCCAGCAGGTTCAAGCGCACGATGTCCTCAACAAAGATAAAGTCCCGCGTCTGCTCGCCGTCGCCGTGGATCGTCGGTTGCTCGCCCGAAAGCAACCGCTCCGCGAAAATCGACAGCACTCCCGAGTAAGGAGACGACGGATCTTGCCGGGGACCAAATACGTTGAAGTAGCGGAGGGCCACCGTCTCCAATCCGTAGTTTTCCCAGAATGTCTTTAGGTAGTACTCGCCCGCCAGTTTCTGAACGGCGTAGGGCGACTGCGGGTCCGGACACATCGTCTCGCGCTTGGGCGTTTCGGGGTTGTTTCCGTACGCTGCGGACGACGCTGCGAATACGACGCGGCGGACGTGTTTGTGCGCGGCGGCTCGGAGCACATTGAACGTTCCGTCGATGTTCACGCAGTGCGTCTCTACCGGCTCCTGCACCGAGCGCGGCACAGATGCAACGGCCGCCTCGTGGAACACTACGTCGACTCCGGAGAAACAGGCCTCTAGTCGATCGTAGTCGCGAACATCGACCTTACGGATCTCGACCTTGCTCCAGTCCAACCCCTCCAGATTGTCCTTCTTGCCCGTGTCGAAGTTGTCGACGATGACGACGCGCTGGACCTGGTCGTCGTCCAGCAAACCGCGAACCAAAGACGAGCCGATGAAGCCGGCGCCGCCGGTAACGAGAGCATTTTCCATAACAAACCGATCATTGCCTAATGAAGACGCGCAATCTCATGGCCGAGATAGGCAAAGGCCTCGTTGACGATCTTCTCCGCGCCGGGCGAAAAATCAAAAACTTCCATCGATACCCATCCGCCGAACCCGAGATCTTTGGCGGCTTGCAGGACCGGCTTGAAGTCGTAACCGCCGTCGGGCCGAGGGTAGCTGCCGTCGAGTTCGTTTACGTGGATATGCCGAATCTGCGAGAAGTGCTTGCGCACCAACTCTTCGTGGGGCGTCGTTTCCGCAACTGCGTTGTGCGAATCGAACATCGTCTGCACGTTCGGACTGTCGATCTCGGCAGCCAGAGCGGCTGATTCGTCCAACGACAGAATCACGTCGCATTGATCAGGAGGCAATGCCTCGATCAGCAGGGTTACGCCGCGCTCCTCCAACGTGGGCACAATCGAGCGCACGCCTTCCATGTAGTTGCGCGTCGCCTCTTCGCGCGTCGCCCCTCCAGTCGTCTTGCGTTGACCCGGCGAGCCGAAAACCATGACGCCGCCCGAGGTTTGGTCTTCCGGGCGCAGGTCGGCGCATAGGTCGACCAAGCCGCGCACGTACTCCCAACTCTTCTTGCGCGTCGTCTCGTCCGGAGTTGTGACCTGCAACCCTTCCGGGCCCACGGTGAGCCAATGCAGGCCGACGAACTTCAGCCCGGAATCTTCGATCTGTTTGCGCGTCTCGTTGCGAGCCTCTTTCGGAAGTTGAGTCGCATCCGTCATCAACGTGAAGGGAGCGACTTCGATTCCGTCCCAACCCGCCGCCCGAATGGAGCGGCACTGCTCCGGGAATGGAGTCTTCTCATAGAGTTCATTACAGACCGATGTGCGAAATGGACCGAGCGGCATGCCCCCAGTTTATCCCGCCAGCGCTTTCTCGACCAATTCGGCCAGATCCGGCCGCAACTCCAATCTCAGCGCCGCCTCGTGTCCGCGCGGAGACATCTTGATCCAAGTCCGCTGCAAGATATGAACGATCTTCTCCTCGCTGTGCTTCGGCGCGAAGTCGGCGAAGTAGTTCTCAAGAAATACGAGCGCGATCACGTCTTCGAGCGTTTGGCACTCCGGATCGGTCTTTAGGCGTTTCTTCTGGAGCAGTGACGACGTGCGTTCGATCGTCTCCTCGTCGTATCCCGCTTCCGCCAGGATCGACGCAGTGGTTTCCGCGTGCAGCTTGGCCAGATCCGTCCGCCAGCGCTTGTAGCCGGCCCGGTCCATGGGATAGGTTTCTCGCGGGATGCGCCAGCGACCGATATGCTGGGCCCGCGCGGCGATTTGCAGCGCCTCGGAAGCTTCCGGCTCCAACTTGACCAACCAGGCCGTCATGCGCTCGGAGTAGGCGACTTCTTCGCCCTGTGGATCTTCGCGGTTGAAAGCGTCGATTGCCTGAAGCGCCCGCTTCAGCCTAGTGTCCTGCCGGTCCATCTAGCCATTTTGCAATGTCCGGCGCCACGACGGCCTGCATCTCGGGCATATCGACGTTCTCGGCCGTAATTAAGTACGCGCCGGAATCCATCTCGCGAGTCGGCTGCTCGCCTCTGAGGTGTTGGCCCATCGCCTTCGTCGACTCGTAGCCCATCTTCATCGGGTCCTGCACCACAATCGAGTCGGCGACGCCCGCGCGCATCTCCTCGATCAGTTCATCGGAGGCGTCCATGCCCACGATCCTTACGTCGGCTCCGCGTTGTTTGACGGCCCGCACGGCGCCGTCAAACGAGGACTCGTTGTCTGCATACAATCCCGCCAGGTCCGGGTGCGCGGTCATCAGGTTCTCCGCTTCGGCCATCGCTTTGGCGCGATCGGCCATGTTGAAGCGCACGCCCAACATCTCAATTCCCGGATGGTTCTCCGCGATTTCGTCCACGAAACCTTGCTCGCGCTTGACCGTCGACGCCGATCCCGGCATGAATCCGATCACGCCGACCTTGCCCTCGCCGCCGAGGATCTCGCCCATCCGTCTAGCGGCCATCCGTCCCGCTTCATAGTTGTCCGTGGCAACAAAGGTCAGGATCTTGTCCGACCGAATGGCCGAGTCGAAGATGGCGACAGGAATCCCCGAGTCCACGGCGCGTTCGACCACGTTGACCAGCGCTTCTTCATCCACCGGCGCGAGAACGATTCCCGCCACGCGTCGCGCGATCATCGTCTCCACGATGGAGATCTGCCGGCTTGAATCGATCTCGCTCTGCGGCGCGTTCCACAGGATCTCCAGGCCGTACTCGGCGCCCGCCTTCAGCGCCCCGGCGTGGACGGTCTGCCAAAAGATATGGCTCGTTCCCTTGGGAACCACGCCGACCACGGGATTTCCCGAGGCTTCGTTGCAGGCGGCGAGCGAGGCTGCGGACAGAGCCAAGAACTCACGTCGAGTAGTCATCGACCGAAATTGAAGCACAATCCGGCCCAGGACGGGCAATAATCGGGGATGGGAACGCCGCTGTTCATCGTCGATGCTTTTGCCGCTCGTCCTCTCGCCGGCAATCAAGCCGCGGTCTGCCTGCTGGAAAAGCCCGCTGACGCCGGCTGGATGCAGCAGTTTGCCGCGGAGATGAACTTTGCTGAGACCGCCTACGTCGTCCCCGGCGAAGAGGCCTTCCAACTGCGCTGGTTCACTCCCGCAGTTGAAGTCCAGCTCTGCGGACACGCGACCTTGGCCTCCGCGCACATCCTCTGGGAAACCGGACGAGCGGACCGCGATGCGGAGATCCGGTTCGACACCATCCACAGCGGCCGACTCACCTGCCGTCGCAACGACGACTGGATCGAGATGAACTTTCCCTCCGATCCGCCCGCCGCCTGCGATCCTCCGGCGATCCTCGCCGAAAGCCTCGGTGCAACGCTCCGGGCCTGCGCCAAAGGCCGCTACGACTACCTCGTCGAGCTCGACTCCGAAGCGGCCGTCCGCGGGTTGGATCCCGACTTTCGCAGGTTGGCCGAGCTGCCGGTCCGCGGCATCATCGCGACGGCTCCAGGCGAGGGCGACTTCGATTTTGTGTCTCGGTTCTTCGGCCCGGCCGCCGGCATCGACGAGGATCCGGCTACCGGCTCGGCGCACTGCGTACTCGCGCCCTACTGGGGCGAGAGGCTGGGCAGGCAACAGCTGCTGGGTTTCCAAGCCTCCCAACGAGGCGGTACGGTGCGTGTGCACGTGAACGGCGACCGGGTCATTCTCGGCGGCCAGGCCTGGACCACGGTTGCCGGGGAGATCGCCGTCGGCGCCGCCAGCTAAACTACAGCAGCAGGTACTCCAGAATGAAAGACAGCCCTCAAACCGAATATCCGCTCCACTCGCTCGTCGTTGAACGCTGGAGCCCCTACAACTATTCCGATCGCCCGATCCCGGATCACGACCTCCGCGCAATATTCGAGGCCGCGTCCTGGGCCGCCTCTTCCTTCAACGAACAGCCCTGGCGCTATCTCGTAGCCGCCAAGAGTTCGCCCGCCGACTACCAGCGCCTCCTCGATTGCCTTGTGCCCCAAAACCAGGCCTGGGCCAAGAACGCCCCGGTGCTGGCGTTGGGCGTCGTCAAGAAAACCTTCGCTCGCAACGGCAACCCCAACCCGGTCGCCGAGCACGACCTCGGCGCCGCCTCCGCCACGCTCACGTTTGAGGCTTCCGCGCGCGGCCTCCACGTTCATCAGATGGCGGGGATCGACCCGGGCAAGGCGCACGAACTCTGCAAGATCCCCCGCGACGACTGGCACGTCGTCACCGCCCTCGCCATCGGCTATCACGACCGCGATGCTCCCGAAGAGTTTCGCGGCCGCGACGAGGGCGCGCGTACTCGCAACCCGCTCTCCAGCTACGTCTTCTCGGCTGACTGGGAAGATCCGGGGCCGGCGGCCTAGGTCTTCGCTACTCCCAGAAGAACTTCGCTGTTTCTTTGTCGGCTCCGACCTCTTGCATCGTCGCGGCCTCGAACAGCCGCCCGTTGATCATCGTGTAGCGGACATTCTCCGACTGCCGGATATCTCCCAACACGTCCCCGTCAATCACCGCTAGGTCCGCCAGCTTTCCGACCTCAATCGACCCCAAGTCGTCGTCGAGGCCGATATAGCGCGCTCCGTCCAGCGTCGCCGCTCTTAGCGCCTCGTGCGTCGTCATTCCGCCCTGGACAAACATCCACAGCTCCCAGTGCGGCGCGAGCCCCTGGAGTTGGCCATGTGCTCCCAATTGCACGTGCCCGCCCTCGCGCACCAACTTCGCGGCCTGCGCCGCAATGTCGATGTGGTTGAACTCTTCCTCGGGAACCATCGTGCGCCGTCGCGACCGCGGGTCCACCACAAACCGCGGCACAAACCGCATCAGCCGTTCGTTCTCCCACACGTTCGTCTTCTGATACCAGTAGTTCTCGCCCCAGTTGCCCCCGTACGCCACCACCAACGTAGGCGTATACGCCGTGCCCGTCTTCGGCCAAAGCTGCCACACGTCGTCGTACAAGCGCGCATTGGGAACCGAGTGCTCAATCCCCGTATGCCCGTCGACGACCATCGTCATGTTGTGTTGGTAGAGCGATCCGCCCTCGGGCACGATCATCATTCCCTGTTCGCGTCCGGCCACAATTACTTGCTGGCGCTGGTCGCGGCGCGGCTGGTTGTAGCTCTTCACGCTGAACGCTCCCGCCGCCTTCAACCGCCGCATGTGTGCCGTCGCGTCGTCCAAGCTGTCCACGTCGGCGCGAAAACTCGTCTTCGCCCCATAGAGAATTCGTCCCGTCGAGTAGACTCGCGGCGCCGTCACCACCCCCGCCTTCGCCATCTCGCTCGCCGCGAAGACCGTGGCCGTATCCGACGACGGGTTGTGCGTCGTCGTCACCCCGAAGGCCAGCGTCGCGTAGTACTGCCAGTTCTTCTCCGGCGTCATGCCCGCCGTCGCGTTCGCGCCATGATGATGCACGTCGACCAATCCTGGAAGAACCGTCGAGCCGCTGACGTCGACTCGTTTCGCGCCCTCTGGAATCTCAACCTTGGTGCGCGGGCCAACTGCGACGATGCGCGACCCGTCGACGACGACCACGCCGTCCTCGATCACCTCATCGCCCTGCATCGTCACGACCTTTCCGCCCACCAGCGCGACGATCCCCTCCGGCTCGTCCGTCGGGACTCCAAAGCCTACGTCGATCCCGCTTTCCGCCGGCTCGGGCAACTCCTCCGGGGCTCCTTCCAGGAACTCGAACGTCTGCCGCAGCTCCCGGGTGAACAGCTCCGGGCCCAAGGACCAGTGCAGGCGTTCGCCGTCGCCCGAAAACTGTACCTCGTCGCCGGCTGCGAAAGTCAGCTTCTTCACCGGGATCGCCTTTGTCCCCGCCCCGATCTCCTGCGTCTGTCCGGTCGGCGTGAACGGAGCGACATAGACGTGGAACAGCTCGGTAAACGCCAGCCACTTCTCATCGGGCGAGAGCGCGAACTCGGCTGCGTCCGCGCTCAATAGATGGGTGCGCTCGTCGCTGCCGTCGAGCTCTACGCTGCGCAGCGCCGTCTCGGAGTTTTCGCCGCCGCCCTCACGGCCCAAGAAATAGACTCGATCTTCGGCCTGGCCGAACTGGGGTGCGCGTCCGTCTTTGCGGATGCGCGCCATCGCTCCCCCGGCCGCGGAGATCCGATAGAGCCCCGGTCCGGCCGAATAGAGCGGCGACCGCAAGTACCCGCCGCCGGTCTTGCGGAAAACGATCGTCTCGCCGTTAGGCGAGAACACCGGCTCCACGTAGTGCCCTGGCTCTTGGGTGATCGTGCGACCCTCGCCGCCTTCGGCGGCCACCACCCGAATCGTCCCCAACTCCTCGTCGTCCCACGTTGTGTAGACGACCGACGTCCCGTCGCGCGAGAACGAGGGATAGAACTCGAAGTGTTCCTCCTGCGTCGTTAGGCGTCGCGCCTCTCCGTCCGGCAAAGCCCGCACGTAGAGCTTGCCCAGCGCCTGATAGACGACGCTCCTGCCGTCGGGCGCAACGCGCATCCAGCGCAGCATCTTCGTCCGAAAGCGCTCCGGCGCCACCTCTACCTTGAAGCGCACCGCGTCTAAGACCCTCCGCATGGTCTCGACCTCGAAGGGAATCGCCGAGACCTCCTGGCTCTCCACGTCGATGCGATGGATGCCGCCGTTCGCCCAAAAGACCAGCGAGCGCGAATCCGGCGTCCAGTCCATGGTCGGGTAGACGCCGTGGATCGCCCACGTCTCCTGCATGTCGCGGTCGAGACCGTCGAAGATCGGCCACTCGCGTCCCGACTCCAAATCTTTTAAAAACAGCGTCGTCTTGTAGCGGACCCGCCGAACGAAGGCCAGCAGTTTGCCGTCCGGCGAAGGCGTCGGACGCACCGAGCCTCCCGGGCCGGTCACGTAGGCTTCGATGTCGCCCGTCTCGCGGTCTAATCGCTCGATCGTGTAGATCTGGCTATTCGGGTCCTTGCTGTACTCGAACGTCTTGCCTGGAGTCGAGTCGCGCGAAAAGTATACGTAGCGCCCGTCGGGAGAAAAGGCGGGTTCGCCCAAGTCTTTCTGGTCGTTCGGACGCTTGGTCATCTGCATCCCCGAGCCGCCTGTGCGGTGGTAGAGCCAGATTTCACCCGCGCCCAACGAACGTTGTGAGGTGAAGTGCTTGCGGGCGGCGATGAAGCGCCCGTCCGGCGCCCATACCGGACTGTTCAGCAGTCGAAACTTCTCCTCCGTCACCTGGACCGGATCGGAGCCGTCCCGCCCCATCACCCAGATGTTGTCTCCACCTCCACGGTCCGAGGTGAACGCGATGGATTTGCCGTCCGGGCTGAACTGCGGTTGGATATCCCAAGCCATGCCGCTCGTGAGGCTCTTCGCCGCGCCTCCCTCCATCGGCAGCAGGTAGACGTCGCCCAGCAGATCGAACACGATCTCCCGCCCGTCCGGACTCACATCCAAACTCATCCAGGTGCCTGAGTTCGTTTTGATCTTGATCTCGCTCGTCGGCCCCGGAGGGTTGTTGACGTCCCAGGCCTTCTCGTCCTTTTCTTCTTGTGCTGGGGACGGAATGGAGGCCAGTGCCGCGAGAATCCCCGCGGCTAGGACTTTCCGGAGACGACGGCAATGATCGAACGACATGGCCGTCAGGATAGCTGACAGCGCACTCGTCGCTGGAGCGGTGCGGTCTGGTCCGCACAGCCGGGCCAGAACTCCCTTCCAACGGGAACTGCTTCATAGACGCGGTTCTTGCCGGCGAGCGAGCTAGGTCCAGGCCTCTCAAGAGGGCTTGGGCGTCCGTACCGGCGCAATCGTCCACCCGGTGAAGCCATAGAGCAACGAAATGAATGGCGTCAGCAGATTGAGAAAGGCGAACGGGGCGTAGCTGAAGGTGGCTACGCCGAGGACGGTCGCCATGTAGGCGCCGCAGGTATTCCAGGGAACTAGGGGCGAGGTGAGCGTGGCGGAATCCTCGACGGCTCGGGAGAGGTTCTTGGCGGCGAGATCGCGGTCGGCGAAGGCCTGCTTGTACATCCGGCCGGGGAGGACGACGGCCAGATACTGATCGCCGCCGAAGATATTCAGACCCAGCCCGCTCACGACGACAGCTGCGATTAAGGATCCGGCCGACTTTGCCAAGCCGAGCACGGCCTCCGTCAGGCGGCCGAGCATGCCGGACGCTTCCATCACGCCGCCGAAGCTGAACGCGCACAGGATCAAGGCGATGGTGTCCATCATGGAGGTCAGGCCGCCCCGAGAGAGCAGCTCGTCGACGGCGGCGATGCCTGTCTGGCTCTGGAAACCTTCATAGAGGACGGCAATGACCGACGCAGCCCCGGCTGGGGCATTCTGCGGCTGGAAGACGAGCAGCAGGATGGATCCAACGGCCGTCCCTGCCAGAAGCGCCGGCAGCGGCGCGGTCTTGCGGGCGATCAAGAACAACACGACGGTGGGAGCGAGGAGCAGCCAAGGGGTGAGGTCGAAGCCCGACTCGAGAGCCGCGATCATCTGGGTGTAGGCGGGGGACGACTCCGATACCGAGGTGGCGCCGAAGCCGAGCCAGAGATAGATTGCGAGGCTGACGCCGAGCGCGGGCAGCGTCGTCCAGAGCATGTGGCGGATGTGCTCGAACAGGTCCGCTCCGGCGGCGCCGGAGGCGAGGTTAGTGGTGTCCGACAGGGGCGACAGCTTGTCGCCGAAGTAGGCGCCGGAGACGACGGCCCCCGCCGTCATGCCCGGGTTCATTCCGAGCGCTTGACCTACGCCGATCAGGGCCAGGCCGATGGTCGCCGCCGTCGACCACGATGAGCCGGTCGCTAGAGAGACGATCCCGCAAACCAGGCACGAGGCGGCCAGGAAGTAGCTGGGCGCTAGGATCTTGAGGCCGTAGTAGATCAGCAGCGGAACGACGCCTGAGGCGATCCAAGCCCCGATGAGCAAGCCGACCGCCATCAGGATGAGGATGGCGGGCAGCGCGTGTTTGATGCTCTCAATGAGGCCGGCCTCGACCTCTCGCCATGGCTGCTTGAGGACCCAGACGGAGACGAGTCCGGCGACCGAGGCGGCCGCGATGAGCGGGATGTGGCCGGAGGATTCCAGCAGGGCGATGGAGACGAAGAGCAGGCCGACCAGTGCGGCGGCGGGGATCAGCGAAACGCCGAGAGAGGGGCGAGGGGGGGACGGCATCCGGAAGGGGTCATCATAGCGCCTTGCGAGAGCGGATCAGGCCATCGATCGATCCGGTTGGCCGTATGCGAAATGAGAAACGGGGCCCAGCTAGGAAGGAGCCGGACCCCGTTTGCAATTGGGACCGCCGTCGGGCAGATCGAGCGGTCCCAAACTCGAGAAAGCGAAACTACTTGGTGATTCGGCCGATGAAGCCGGCCACGTCCAAGAAGGCGGTGAGCAGTTCGTCGGCCGACGTGGCGGTAACGAAGCGGCCCTTCTTTTGAGTCGTATCGGCAGCGTCCGCGGCAGCGACGTTGGTACAGCCGTCACAGTTGGCGAGACGCTCCATGATGTCCGAGAGAACTACACCGGTGCCTTCATAGCCAATCGTGTGGATTCGGGCCTGTAGGTTGACGTCCCTACGGACGGCACGCGCGAGGTTATCGACAACGTTGGCGGCGATCTCCCGTCGACGGGCGTTGTTGAGGGTGACGAGAGGAGGCGCGACGTTCTTGAATCCCGCCATCGGCACGCCGAGCGGAGCGATGGGCGTTCCGTTCAGAGAGTTCGGCGGAAACCAGGTCGGGCGAATGGACTGCCGCCAGGCGCTGTTCCAGCCGGCGCAGTCCGGAGTCGTCGCCGGATTACCGGGAGAGGTCGTGGGCGGTGGGGCGAGCAAGGACCAGACTGTGCCGGTCTGAGTTCCGAAGACGCCGCTGACAAACGGAACGGGCGGATTCACGCTGGTATCCAGCACGGCGCCCGGGCAGTTGGCGGCCGCCGTGATGTTGAACTGGGCGGGGAAGTGATTTGCGCGACCGTCGGTGAAGAAGACGATCTCATTGTTCTTCAGGTTCTTGATCGGGTCGTTGAGATCCAGCAGCGCTCGATAGGCGTAATACAAACCCGAAGCGTGGTTGGTCAGGTTGCCCGTCTGGATCGCGTCGATCGCAGTGTTTAGGTTGGTTTTGAAGGGCTTCTGCGGCGCCTGGTAGAGGCTGGCAGACCTGGAAAACACCGCCAGTCCGACATTGTCGTACTGATCAGAGAACGAATTGACGAAGGCCTTCGCAGCGGTCTTGATGTCGCCCAGAACCGGACCGACCGAGCCCGAGTAGTCCAGGATGAGCATGATGTTGCGATCACGGCGGGCCGTCGTCGTGCCGGCGTTGACCGTGAGGCTCTCTTTGCCGAAGATGCGGGCGAAGAACATCGGAACTTCCGCGGAGCCGGTGACTCGGACCTCGATGGCGCCGTTGACCGGCGTCATGACCGGCGTGGTGATAGCCGGGTTCTTTGTCAGCAGCAGTCCAGCGGGTAGATTCGCCTGGAAAGTCCTCTGGGCGGCCGCCTGCATGGGGCCGACGCCTTGCGGGACGAAGCGAATGGCCGCCATGGTGGCGGCGTCCACAGCGGAGACCAGCTTGGCGCGAACGAGCATGGCGAAGCCGATGTCGAACGCCAAAGCCGACATGCCGAAGAGGAACCCGATGAACAGAGTCATCAGGAGAATGGTTTGGCCTTTTCTCGAATGATTGCGTGGGCGCATGACAGAAACCCCTATCCGGTTCGTTAGTAGTAAATGACGCTAGCCAGCGAGGCCGTCTTGCCGAGCAGCGGCAGGCCGAAGTTGAGATCGCTCGCGGAGTGATAGACCTCCGTGACGTACATGCTCTCTCCCAACGGAAGCGCTCCCAGGCTTGGGGGTGCGGCGGCTACGGCCGAGGCCTCGTCCTGGTAATCCTTCACGTCGCCGTTGGGCAAGGGGAAGTCCGGGTTCGGCCAGATACCTCCGACGGGGGTGGCGATGACGCTTGATTTGAAAGATGAGTCGCCGATCACGAAGCGTTCCGCGACGACTAGGTTGCCGTCGTTGCCTGAACCCGGAGGCGCTTGGACCAGGCGCGAGAGATAAATGACGCCCTCTCCGGAAGCCTTGGTGATCTTCACGTCCGCCGCGGCTAATAGGAGCAGGTCCTTGTTCGCATCCACCGAGAAGTCCATGCCTCGCGAGAACATGGCGGCGCCGTTGCGTCCGAGCTGCAACACGCTCATGTAGCGGTCAAACCAAAGTCCGCCGGTGATGACGGTCAGCAGGGCTACGACGAGGACCGGCAGGCAGATGGCGAATTCCAATATCGCGTTGCCGCGGTTGTCGAGTTTCGGAAAGAGTAAGCGCATGACGAATATTCCGGCTTAGAGGGTGGGGGCTGTGGTGTAGGGCTCCAAGCGACCGACGCTGGCGGCCGAGACCGTCAGCGCGTCGGGAACCCAAGAGAGAAGCGGGGAAATGAGTGTGGGGATGGGGTAGTTGCTGACTCGGACGACGACGGTGTTGCCGCCTGAGTTGGCTCCTACGCCCGCGACCTTGGCTCCGGAGGCGTCATGGAACTCGACCAAAACGTGGCTGTCCACGTTGCTGTCGTTGATCAATCCGGCGGAGCTGTCTTTGATGACTTGTTTGATGGAGCCGACTTGTCCGACGCCCGTCAGCGTGGAACCCGTGATCGCATATCGCGACCCTTCCCGGACAGAATGATGCAGTGCGGTCTTGATCCATACGGCCATCGCCAACTGGGCAAAACCGGTGACAATCGCCGTGAAGAGTAGAAAGCTGAGCGCGAACTCAATCATCGATTGGCCTGATCGCGGGCCCAGACGCTGTGAGCGGTGCGGATTCGACGGTAGACGGCGCATGAAAAAGTCCTAATGTTGTCTAGGAGTTTGACCTTAGTGGTCACCGAAAACCACCGGGAGAACTCCTAGTTTCCGGCTGAACGAAAGTAGTAGGACCCCGGACCAAAGGGCCATAAGAATCTGTCTGTTACAAGCGTTTCGAGCGCCCGCTGCAAGAAGTCGGGATTTTGTGGGGCGTGGAGCGTGAAGCGATTGGGAACCTTAGACGGGAACGAGCCCCGCGTACTTGACGATCATCTTCTTGAGGCCGTGGCTCTCAAACATGACGGTCACTTTGGCGTTCTCGCCGTCGCCTTCCCTGCGGACGACCTTGCCCACGCCGTAGCGTTGGTGGCGGACCCTTTGGCCGCTGGGGAGTTGTCCCGGCGGCGTCTTTGGAGCGGATTGGAAGGGCCTCGATTTCGGTTTGCGAGCCGGATAGGCCTGGTTGCCGAGTCGCGAGGCGGGTCGAGGGGAAGGCGTCCCGGAGGATCCGCCCTTCTGGAAGAACTGACTCACCGCGTCCGCGGAGTTGTACGTTTTGCCGGGATAGGGGCGGCGGGCGGATGCAATCGTGCCCTCGGCCATCGAGCGAACCTGGTTGCGTTCGGCCAGCAGGTGAAGATCGTCGCCTGCGTGGACTCCCCCGGCGAAGACCTCTGAGCCGCCGACGGTGCGGTCGTCGATCAGGTCTGCCGGAACCTCTTGAAGGAATCGTGACGGGGCCATCCAGTCGGGCGCTCCGCCGCCGTAACGTCGGCGGGTACGGGCGCAGGTGAGCACGAGTTGCTTCTCGGCGCGGGTCATGCCGACGTAGCAGAGCCTGCGCTCTTCCTCGAGAGCGTTGGGGTCTTCAATGGAGCGGCTGTGGGGGAAGAGTGTTTCCTCCATGCCAATCAGGGCGACGAGCGGAAACTCCAGACCCTTGGCGTTGTGCAGGGTCATGAGCAGGACTTGCGCCTCGTCGTCGATCTTGTCGGAGTCGGACACCAGTGCGGCCTGGTCGAGGAAGTCCTGGACGGATTCCTCGCGCTCGGCGGCGTCGGCGGCAGCGTTGACGAGCTCGTTGATGTTCTCGCGACGGCTTTCGGCCTCGACCGAGGGGTCGGTCTCGAGCATGCGGCGGTAGCCGGTCTCCTCGTAGACCCAATTGAGCGCGTCGTTGGGCGAGGCGTCGACGACTTTCTCCTGGATGCGCTCCATGAGGTGCCGGAACTGCTTGAGAGCGGTGTGCGCGCGGGTGGAGAAGGAGCGGTTGTCGAGCAGTTCGTTGAGCGCCTGCCAGAGGGTGATCGTCTGTTTGGCGGCGTGCTGCTGGAGTTGGTCGACGGTGGTTCGCCCGACGCCTCGGGCGGGGACGTTGATGATGCGCAGCAGGCTGGCGGCGTCGTTAGGGTTGACGCCCGACTTGAGGTATGCGATGAGATCCTTGACCTCGGCGCGCTGGTAGAAGCTGACGCCGCCAACGACGGTGTACTTGCGTCCGAAGCGCCGGAAGGCTTCTTCCATCTGACGAGACTGCGCGTTGGTGCGGTAGAGGACGGCGGCGCGTTGGTCGGGGTGGTCGTTGAGGTACTGCTCGAAGAAGTCGGCGACGAAGAGCGCCTCCGCCTCGGCGTCGGCGCCTTGGTAGAAGAGGATCTTCTCGCCTTCGGAACCGTCGGTCCAAAGCTTTTTGCCCTTGCGCGCCTCGTTGTTGGAGACGACGTCGCCGGCGGCTTGGAGGATGCGTTGGGTGGAGCGGTAGTTCTGCTCGAGGCGGATGGTTTTGGCGTTGGGGAAGTCGCGCTCGAAGTCGAGGATGTTGCGGATTTCGGCGCCGCGCCAGGAGTAAATTGACTGATCCTCGTCGCCGACGACGCAGACGTTGTCGTGTTGCTCGGTGAGCAGACGCAGTAGATCGTATTGGGGCCGGTTGGTGTCCTGGTACTCGTCGACCATGACGTAGCGGAAGCGGCCGCCGACGCGATCACGCGTTTCTTGAGAGTGGCGGAGCAGGCGGACGGCTTCAAGCAGCAGGTCGTCGAAATCCAGCGCGTTGGAGCCTTGCAGGGCGTCTTGGTACTTCTCGTAGACGGTGGCCAGCTTCTGGCCTTGCGGAGAGGAGGAGTTTCGGTAGAGCTCCTGCGGCGACTGGGCCTGGTTCTTGGCCTGAGAAATGATCGACAGGGCCGCGCGCGGCTTCATGAAGGCCTTGTCGTCGAGGCCGAGGTCGCGGAAGACCTGCTTGATGATCGAGACCTGGTCGGAGTCGTCGTAGATGTTGAAGCTGCGGGTGAAGCCGGAGCGGATCTCGGCGAGTGGAGCGCCGTGCTGACGGAGGAGGCGGACGCAGAAAGAGTGAAAGGTGGAGACGAGGGGCAGGGACGAGGGCGGCTGACCTTGGGAAGCGAGTGCTGCAGCGACGCGGTTGCGCATCTCGGCGGCGGCCTTGTTGGTGAAGGTGACGGCGAGGACTGCGTGGGCGGGGACGCCCAGATTGGAGATCAGATGGGCGATGCGCGAGATGATGACGCGCGTCTTTCCACTGCCGGCGCCGGCGAGGATGAGGAGCGGGCCGTCGACGTGCAGGACGGCTTCCTTCTGTTGGGGGTTGAGGCGATCGAGGAGAGACAAGGTCAGGTGTTAGGGGCCGGGTGTCGGGTTCCAGGCGTCAGGTTCCAGGTCCTAGGAGCCTCGACGGGAGCCTTGCATCCCGGCTGAACGTTCATGGTAGCGAGGATCGGTTCGAGTGCGTCTACAGTGGGTCCACCCAGCGCCAATGATACTCGTCGTCGCTCAAGAAGATCACTGCGGCCCCGTCTTCCCACAACATCAAGATCGCCTCGCTTTCCATGTCGAATCGCTCGGCGAGTGGATCGTCCGCCGGTAAGACTTCCCAGTTCGGCGCGCCCAAGTAGTCCGGCTCGCCGCCCTTGAGGTCCGGCCCCAGCTCGTCGCCCGTTAACCTGCGCTTGCCCGATCCGTGGCAGATCAGGAGGCCAGCCTGGAACCCAGGTCTTCTCGGCGAACCCTTGTAGACCATCACGGCGTGATCCACCTTTCTGTCGCCGTCAAAGTCACCGCGCAGATAGAACGGGTTGTTCCCGATATCTACTTGTAGCGCCCCGTACTCCTCGGCGACACAATTCTCGATGGGAAGCGGGACGACCTGATAGACATCTGCTGCTGAGGTTGCAGAAGGCGCCAGCAGCGCTAGGCAGGCAACTACGATCTGAAACCCGGCCCCTGACGCCTGGAACCCGCGTTACACCGTTTCGGCGAGCGAGTCGGGGATTTCCAGCTCGGGCATCGGCTTCACTTTGAACAGCGGCATCGCGCGCGCCCCCCACCAGCGAGCCCACCCTGTCGCCTTGCTGCGACGTGCGCTGTCGGCGGCTATGCCGGTCTGGGCGTACATCTGCAGATAGAGCTTTGAGACCAAAAGGAACATCAGCTTCGAGCGGATCTTCTTAATGCCGCAGTTGCCCGCGCGCTTCCAGACGTAGCTCGCCGAGTAGTAGTCCTGCCAAGCCGACAGAACGCCCTGGCGGATCTCTTCGCCCGACATGGTCGGGTGCTCGATGGTGGTTTTGGGACGCTTGGCCGCCGGCAGCAGCCAGTAGCGGGTAATCGGGACGCCGTCGACGTACTTGAGGTCCTTTTCCTGCTCCTTCTCCCAACGATTGAAGTCGATGGTGCCGGGGAAAGCCGTGAGCGGAACGAACTGCGCGAAGGCCGTCTCCGCCGCTTGGGCGAGATCGACGGTGGCGCGGAAGGTGTCTTCGCGGTCCGTGGGCAGGCCGAAGATGAAGGAGCCGAGGATGAAGACGCCGGCGTCGCTGAACTTCTTCAGGCGCGCGACGAGATCTTCACCGGACTCGTTGAATTCTTTGAACACGGCCTTGAGGCCTTCTTCGGTGACGGATTCGACGCCGACCAGGGCGCCGCGAACGCGCGCCTTGCGCATTGCAGCCAGGTACTCGGGATCGTCGGCGGCCTCCATGGTGATCTGCGTGAAGAACATCAGATCCTCAGGCAGCTCGGAGAGCCTCTCGAGCAGTTCAAAGCGCTCGTTGCGAACCGCGTGGAGCTCGGCCAGCCGGGCTTCGTTCTTCTGGATTTCGGCGAGGCGAATGTCTTCCAGAGTGACGGGGTAAAAGTTGTCGTCGGCGAGGACGATGAAGCGGAAGCCCTGGCGGCGCAGTTCGACGACTTCTCGGACCACGATGTCGGCGGAACGCTGGCGGGGCTTTTGGCCGTCGGTGCGCCAGACGGAGCAGAACGAGCAGTGCTTGGGGCAGCCGCGCACGGTCTGCACCGAGGCCATCATGTAACGGTCGGAGGGCAGTAAGTCCCAGCGGGCGGGCATGAAGCGGTCGGCCTCGACGCGACCGCCTTCATAGGTTTCCTTGGGTTCGCCGTCGATGCAGTCGGCGATTACGCGCGGCCACACGTCGTCGCCGTCGCCGGTGACGATGGCATGTGCTTGTCCGTGTTCGCGAACCTCATCCGGGAACAGGGTGGAATGGATGCCGCCAAAGACGACCCAGGCCCCCCGTTTGCGGGCTTCCTGGCCGATGGTATAGCCGCGAACCGCATTGCCGGTATGGATGCCTATACCGACGATGTCGCCTGCCTGGATGGAGTCGAAGTCCATCTGTTCCAGCGTTTCGTCGACGATCACCGGATCGCCGTACTGCAACGGGGTGGAAGCTGCTAGAACGTACAGCCAACGGGGCGTGATCACCGCGATCCCGAAGGATGAATCGCTGGGGTTGATGATGTGAACGCGCATGGGAAAGATGGTACAAATCGACCGGACGGGCCGCGGTTCGGATTACCGATCCAAGCGGCTGATGGTACCACGCTGTGGGGCTCCTCACCAGGAGAAGGCGCCGAACGGTCGGCACAGCCATTCAACTGCGAACAGGGCTGTTCGACGGGTCGGAACGAAGAAATCAGCTGCCGGCGAGGTGAAACCCTGTTTCGACGACCATCGTATAATCTGTAGAGCCCGCCCGTCCTCGCCTGCCGATTTTCTTAACTGGCAAGGAGTCCTGAAATCATCATGTTGAAAAGCACCGGCTGGATCAGCCTGTGGCTCTTGGCGGCCTTCGTTTGTTCCGTACCCGGCCCGGCTCAGCGTATCGCCCGTAGCCGGGCTGCCGCGGAGCCTGTTCGTCAAGCGCAACTAGCGTCCTATTTCCCGCTAGCCGTAGGGAACACATGGACTTACGGGGTGGAGGGCATCGGCGCTCCGCAGTCCGAGACGATTCGAGTGGTGGACTCCCGCGACATCCGCGGGGTGACCTACTACCAGGTGGAGGGATTGGTCCCCACGGCCGGGCTGTTGCGGATGGACGCCCGCGGTCGCTTGGTGGAGTACCGTGAGGGGCGACCGGAGCAACTTTGGTACGACTTCGCGGCTCCCACGGGTTCGTCGTGGCGGATTGACCGGCCGGATCTGTGTTTCGCCTCGGCGACGATCCAAGAGCGTGGTATCGAGCACAAAGTCCCCGCCGGGGTCTTTCGAGGGGTGATGGAGGTAGATTTCGGCCCCGAGGCCAATTGCGCCGACGCTGGACTCGACCGCGATCTGTTTGCTCCCGCAGTGGGCCTGATCGAGCGAAGCGCCATCACGATTGCGGGGCCGCGCACGATGCGTCTACGGGAGGCGCGGATCAACGGACGCACGGTTCGCGCCGCGGGGATGTCGCTCTCCCTAGGCAGTGACAGGCCGTCCTACACTCCGAACTTCTTCCCTCCGGTGGACGAGGACGGCGGAATTCCGACTCTGCGCGGTCGTTTGGCGTTGGAGAACTCAAGCGGCTTCCCGTTCCGGATGACGTTCAATTCCGGCCAGCAGTTTGACGCGGCGATTCGCAATCCGGAGGGTAAAGAGGTTTGGCGCTGGTCCGACGGCAAGGCGTTCACCGAGGCGATTGAGACCGTGACGATTGAGGGTGTCCGAGTTTGGGCTTTTGAGAAAGCGCTCGGCGACGACGGCGAAGCTTGGGCTCCGGGAATCTACAGCTTGGAAGCCGAAATCACGAATGCCGGTGCGCGGCGGTTCGGGGCAATCATCAGCTTTGAAGTCACTGAACCGGTTTTCTAGCGGGCAAGCGCGCGGCCCGGTCGACCTGCGATGTAAACTTTCGCGGG
>Ga0070726_10000787_pt1 | contig 35942 bp, 28 predicted proteins | sample tdAd471_FD_67275 | JGI IMG/M metagenome (GOLD analysis project Ga0070726, IMG submission 67275) | Marine sediment microbial communities from the Atlantic coast under amendment with organic carbon and nitrate - tdAd47.1 | ecosystem: Environmental > Aquatic > Marine > Coastal > Sediment | place...
AGACGCAGCCATAATATTCCCGCAAGTAGGGCTTTTCCGCCAGTTCCGGCGGCAGTTTCACACTTGCCGCCAGCTGGTCCATCGTCAGCCCGGCATCCATGCCGTTGCGGGTTTCATCAATGACATGACGTATGGCATCGCGATAATCGGTCAGAACCTCACGGACATGTCCGGCGCCAATCAGCGCTTTGGTATGCCCGGGCGCAAGGATCTCCGGCTCAAAAGCCATGAGTTGGTCCAGCGTGTCCGCCCATGTGTCGAAATCGCGATACTCTGTTCCCCGGATCGCGTAGAGATTGGGGAAGGAGCGGTAGAAATTGTCACCGCTGAACAGGACTTTTTTCTCGGGATACCAGACAACCATATGGTCCGGTGTCTCGCCGGGCGCCATGACCAATTGCAGTTCTACTCCGCAGGTTTTGATCGTTTCGCCTTCGCGGCCGATACGCCGCGTGGGCGGCAAAATGCCGGCCCCCATGCCCTGAAGCGGGCGGTCCCCGGGGCCGACACCAATGCCAATGATCTCGTCAGGGTAGGACAGCCCGATACCGAACTGGCGCTTTGTGCGGACCTGCATGGACTTGGCGGGCCGTGGGTGCGGTGTTTTCTCGATCAATGGGTCGCCGGAGGGGATGTCGCTGGCCAGGATTTCCGGATCGGCCCCGTCTGCGAACACGCTTGCGCCAGAAACATGGTCGCGATGGGAATGGGTCAGGATGATGGTCTTGACCGGCAAGTCGGTTATCTTGCGAAATTCAGCCAGCACATTCGCGGCGGCCGTTGTCGTCTCGGTTGTGTCGATGATGGCGATACCATCGTCGCCGACGATCATGTAAACGTTCGAGGCCGCAAAGCCGAAAGCCATGTAAACATTGTCCGCAAGGCGAACGACTTCCTTCTGGAAGTATTTCGGATGTTCTTTCAGTTCGGGGTGCATCGACGCTGTCTCCTTGTCTGCAGATTGCGCAACTTACCTGCTTCGTGGCTCCTTGGCAAAACGACCAGGTGGCTGCGCGCAGTTGCGGCTTCAGGCTCTGTTTTTGTATGGCGACCCGTATCAAAATGGGATCCTTAAATCAAGAAAATCCACCAATTTTGTGAAAGAATCACACGAAAATTCAGATTAATTATTGTTTTGGGATCCCGTTAATGTATTTTGGAGGCCAGTTCACAACAAGAATCGCGGCGCTTTGACGTAATTCGAAAGCGATAGGGAAAATGGCGCACAAGAACGTTCTTTTCATCATGTGCGACCAGCTCAGGTATGATTACCTTGGCTGTACGGGGCATCCGACGATCAAGACGCCGAATATCGATGCCTTGGCTGCGCGTGGCGTGACGTTCAAGAATGCCTTTTGTCAGGCGCCCACATGCGGCCCGTCCCGCGCCAGCATGTATACAGGGCGCTACATGTCCTCAAACGGCACATCTGTGTTGCATGCCCCTTTGCGTGTCGGTGAAAAGACGATGGGCGACCATCTGAACCCTCTTGGGGTCCGGACCGCCCTGGTCGGGAAATCTCACATTATTCCCGATGCCGAAGGAATGGACCGGCTGGGTATCGACCCTCAAAGCTCCATGGCAACCCATCTGTCCCAGGGCGGATGGGAGCCATTTGAGCGGGATGATGGCATCCATCCGGATGCGTTGGTCAAGCCGGATCTGCGCTATAATGAATACCTGCGCGCCAAGGGCTATGACGGTGAAAATCCCTGGCATTGGGCCGCAAATGCTGTCGACACGAAAGACGGCGTCAGGTCCGGGTATTTCAATGACATCGTCGATTTGCCCGCACGGGTTTCAGACGAGGATTCAGAAACTCCGTACATGACGCGGCGGGCCATGGATTTCATGACCGAGGCCGGAGATGACGCGCCTTGGCTTTTGCATCTCTCCTATATCAAGCCCCATTGGCCCTATGTTGCACCGGCACCCTACAACGATATGTACTCGGCTGAGGATGTTGTCCCCGCCGTCAGGGACGAAGCTGAACTGGAAAACCCCAACGGCCTGATCGACCTGTTCCGAACGCGGGTGGGGGCCAGGACTTTCAGCCATGACGAGGCGCGGCAAAAGGTGATCCCTGCCTATATGGGCCTGATCACGCAGATCGACGATCAGTTGGGCCTGTTATTTGATTTCATGGAAGGCCGCGGTCTTCTGGACAACACCCTTATCGTCTTTACCGCGGATCATGGTGACTATCTGGGCGATCACTGGATGGCAGACAAGGAATACTTCCATAACCAGTCGGTGAAAATTCCCCTGATCGTCGCCAATCCGGACAGCAGCGCCGATCCAACACGGGGCAGTGTTGACAATGACCTGGTCGAAGGGGTCGACCTGTTGCCGACATTCCTGGAGTATTTCGGCGGAGACATCCCGGAACATGTACTTGAGGGGCGTTCCCTTTTGCCGAAGCTTCGGGGTGAAGCCCCTGCATGGCGGGAATTTGCGGTCAGTGAAGGCGATTATTCGTTTCAGCTTTTCGGTCTTAAGGACGGGCGCGCGCCGCTGGACTGCCGGTCATATATGATCGTCACCAAGCAATGGAAATACGTCTACGCGCCGGGTTTCGCACCGGTCCTGTTCGATCTGGTCGAAGATCCGGATGAACTGCGCGATCTGGGGCAAAGCGACGCCCATGCCGACATTCGCCAGGCCATGTTCAACAGGCTTGCGGAATGGTCATTGCATTATCGCCAGCGCGTTGCCTGTTCCGAAGAGCGTGCCCGCCACATGTCCGGCATCGAAGAGAAGATGGGTGTGCTGATCGGCTATTGGAACGAGGAAGACGCAAAGCACCTCGACCCAAGTACTGTGCCGCGAAACCAACCTGCAATTCCAACATAATCCAGAAGGGAGCCGCCGGTTTCATCGGCTAAAATCCCCGCCCCGCCCAAAAACACTGTCATTTCTAAACCCAAGGGAGAGAAAAAATGCCAAACTTCAAGAACCTGTCGCTCTTTGCAGCCGCGATGAGCGTCTGTGCCGGGGGCGCCGTCGCCCAGGTCATCCTGACGTCGGAAACCGGTCCGCCGGGCACCGTGCCCTTCACCGCCCAAACCACGCTTGCCGAATTTGCGTCGGCTGCGAAAGTGGCTGACTTTCAGGTGACCGACAGCGCGACGCTGACAAACTCGGTCCAGAACGTGGCCGAGGGTAAGACCGACGTATCCGGTGCGCCATTGATCATTACCTTCCTGATGTCCAAGGGCGCCGGTCCCTTTGCGGGGCTTGGCAAGGAGAAAGGCGCCGAGCTCGCCAGCAACTTGCGCGCGCTGTATACGTATAACTACGGTGGTTTCGGTCTTTATGCCTACAACAGTTCCAGCGTGAAGGGCTGGGGTGATCTTGGCGGAAAAACCATCCTGAATGGTCCGCCGCGCGGAGCCGCCCTGACCAATGATCGCCAAATCATGACCATTGTCAGCGGTGTGGAAGATGGCAAGGATTACAAAGGGATCCAGGTGAACTGGGGCCAGATGCCGAAAACCATCACCGACGGCTCGGCAGACGCGATGATGCTGCCGGTGACCTTTCCTGATGCGCGTATCACCCGCTCGTTGGCAGCTGGTGACATGACACTTTGGTCGATCCCAAAGGATGTCTGGGAAGGCGCTGCTATGCAGAAATACATCAAAAGCCCGGGCACGGCTGGCATCACCTTTGACCTGAAGGATCTTGCACCGCAAAAAGGCCTGACCATCGTCAGTGAAGATGGCATTTGGCGCAGCCCGACAACCGTTTCCGCCGAGGTGGTTCACAAGGATATGGACTTTGAAACAGCCAAAGCGTTGACGGCAACCATGCTGAAGAATGTCGATGCGTTCCTGACCAAGACGACCTACATGGGGACAACCAATATGGGAGAAGTCGACCTGGCCAAGTCGGGCTTGTGTGGTGCGGTGCCGCTGAAATACCATCCGGGGTCCGTTGCCGCCTTTGAAGAAGCCGGTATAACTGTTCCGGATTGTGCCAAACCCTGATCCGAGGGACATTGAAGAGTTGATACGATTTCGGGTCGCGGTGTTGCCGCGGCCCGACAGCCATAGGGCGATAGAATTCAGGAGCCGAGATGTCTGATCAAGACGCGCTTGCCGAAAATTCCAACAGTTTTGCCTTTCGGCTGACATATTGGCTGGCTGTCATCTTTGTCATTATCGGCATGATCAACGCGATGCCGGGCGTTCCCGGTCTGGATCAGTTGGCCAAAGACCTTGCAGGTAATCAGAATTTCATCATTCGGAAATTCCCTTTTGAATATTACTATCCGTTTGCATTTGCGCTGATGATGCTGATCGTCGCGCTGCATCATTCCATCTGGCGAACCTGGAAAAACAAGAGCCCGCTCCAACGGCGCTTTGGTTTGTTCATGGATCTGGCGCTGGTGCTGATGGCCGTGACGATTTCAGTGAGCTACATGGTCGAGCTTGATGCGGTTTGTATCATTGACCAGTTCACCGGTGAACGGGCGCGCCTGATTGCCGAAAGCCTGGTGATCGAAAAGGAAAATGCTGAACTTTTCGGTCTTCCCGAGCCGACAACCGTAGACGACCCGAAATGCCAGGCCACGACGGGTGGCTGGCTGGTTCTGATTGTCGGTCTGGCGATCGTCGTGTTCCTGTCCTACAACGTCAAAGTCTGGGGGCTTCCTCTGGTTCTGGTCGCAATCATCATCGCGACCTATACCATCCTGACCGTGATGGTCTGGTACTTTTTCGGCACCGAAGACATCAATAAATACTTGGTGACCAAGATTGGCGGAGAGCCGCGCCTTTTATCCGACGGTCAGCCGCGCGTGCACGACATCCTCGTCAACAATGCCTCTGGTCTTTTGGGCCGATTCATCGACATCATCCTGAACGAGATCTTCCCCTACCTGATCCTTGGTGCGCTGTTCGGGGCGTCTGCGGGAGGGAAGTCGCTGATCAAACTTGCCTTCCGTTGGACGCGGAAGCTGCGGGGCGGTCCGGCCCATGCTGCAATCGTTTCGTCAGCCATGTTCGGCACGATTTCCGGTGGTCCGGTTGTGAACGTGTTGTCGACGGGAGTCCTGACCATCCCGATGATGATCAATCGCGGGTTTTCCCGGGTGTTTGCCGGTGGCATGGAGGCCGCGGCCTCCTCGGGCGGGTCAATCATGCCACCAGTGATGGGCGTGGCCGCCTTTGTTCTGGCGGCCTTGACAGGGGTGCCCTATGGCGAGGTGATCATCGCCGCCGCCCTCCCAGCACTGGCCTATTTTGTTTGCCTGTTCCTGTCTGTGGTTTTTCAGGCGCGTAAGCAGAAGATTTCGGCGATCGGTGAGATCACCGAAGACATGCAGCTTGGCCGTCAGGATATATACAACCTGGTGATGATCTTCCTTCCTATACTCGTCATCCTGTTTCTGCTCTTGACCAGCAAACAGGACATTGGCTGCGGTTGGGTTGGCTGGTTGCTCGGGCTGGAACGGGTTTTTTACGAAAGCGGGGCGTGCCAGGTCCAGGATCTGCCCTGGGCCCTGAAACTGGTTCAGAATGCCGCCGGAGACGCGGGCAGTGCCGGCTGGTGGGCGGTTGTCGTGCTTCTCGGGGCCTTGTTCCTGGATCCTGAAGTGCGGGCGCGGCCTGCCAAGATCCTGGATTCCTTTTCTGACGCGGGGAAACTCATCTCGACCCTCTATTTGATGTTTCTGGCCGTTTCGATCATCGACTTCTGCCTGAAATTCACAGGCATGCCGTTCTTCATCTCGCTGGATGTGCTGCAATGGCTGCAAAGCCTGAACCTGGGCGGCGGAGGCTCCGTCTTGTTCCAGTTCTTGGCGCTGTTTGTCACCATGCTTCTGGCGGTTCTTCTGGGCATGGGCATGCCGGCGGTTCCGGCATATATCAACGTGGCCCTTTTGATGGGACCCGTCCTTGCTGGCCTGGGGATTTCGATCTTTTCGGCAAACATGTTCATCTTCTACTTCGCTGTTGCCTCGGCCATCACTCCGCCGGTTGCCGTGGCCGCCTTCGCCGCGGCGTCCATCACCAAGGCCGAGCCGATGGCGACAGGGTTTTCCGCCGTCAAGGCTGGCATTGTGATGTTCGTCATCCCGTTCGTATTTGCTTTGTATCCGGAAATACTTCTGATCGAAGCGGCGGTGATTGACCCCGCGACCAGTAGCGGTAGTGAAATCAAGTACCTCCCTGGATATGACGGGCAGGTCTATTTGGCCCCTCTTGGCTGGTTGCTCTTGCGTCTGCTGATTGCGCTCTATCTTCTGGCCAGCGCCTTGGCCCGTTTTGACCGGGCCAAACTGCCTTTGTGGGAATGTGCCTTGCGGCTTGCTCTGGCGCTGATGATCATGGCTGCCGACCCTCTGGTGCATGGTGCGGCGATCGCTGGGACAATCGCACTCTTGGGGCTGCATTTTGTGGTTGCTGGCCGGGCAGGCGGCGGTCAGGAAAAAGTGCCTGCCGGTGACTGAGGGCGACCCCGGGCGGGTGGGCTTCTGTTCGGGTTGCTGCGTAGGTCTTGCTTTTTGATGCACGAAAGGCTGCGTCCGAACCTCGATGCGCGCGATCCGTGTGTCCGAGGGGAAGGTGGGTGTTCCCTATGCAATCGGATTGTTTTCAGAAAAGTCCGCTCGCGAAATGTTGACGCCGGAATAGCTGATCAGATCTGACAGGGTCAGCGCCTCGTTCCGCTTTTCGAAGACCTCAATATATTCGATCATGGTATTGGAATGTTCGCGCATCATGCCTTCGGCGCGCACGGCATCGCCACGTTCGATGGCCTCATAGATCACTTTGTGCTGCGAATTCCCCATTTTCAGGCGAAACAGGCTGCGTTCGACGCCTTCGGGGGTCGACAGGACTTGGCGGTCGAAAACCATGGAGCCAACTTCCATCATAGGCAGGTGGCTGATCTGATTGCAGGTGAAGCTGACGAAATCATTGCCGCAGTTTTCCAGGATTGTCTGATGGACGATTGCGTTCTGTTTCTGCATGGCTCTGAGGGACGGATCGTCCATTTTGCCGGCCGCGACCAGTTGGTCGATCTCTTCAATGGCGGCGCTGATCGTTGGCAAAACATTGTCGCGCCCCGGTGATTGGGCCATCAACCGCGCGGCGAGGCTTTCAAGGTGGCCGCGTACCTGTACCGCCTGCATAACGTCGGCCACGGTCGGGCTTTGTACCAGATACCCCCGGCCTTCGCCTTTGCGGATCATGCCCTCGCGCTCAAGAATGCGCAGGGCGAGCCTAACCGGCGTGCGGGAAACCTTATGTGTATCGCAAAGTTGGGATTCTGACAGGCGTTCGCCGTTGTCATATGCGCCCAGCATGATGTCCTGCCGGATTTTTCCGGCGAGTTCTGCGTCGATCGAGTCCATACGGTTATACACCCAAAATGGGATCCCAAAGTCAAGTATTTTAGCGCAAGACTGCAAAATCCTGCCGAGAATTACTTGATGTGGGATCCCATTTGTGAGACTATTCCCCAAAATAGGTGGTAAACCCTTATTGTAGGGCGCCTGAAAGCGAAATGTAGGATCCCAAGTTAACTCTGGTTCGCGAAATCTACGGCGCGCCGGACAAGTGATGCAAAAAGGGCGGCTCACAACAGCGTGCCGCCCGCCTGGGCCGAAATGAAAAGCGCTTTTCCCGAGGCGTGAGGCCCAGGCCCGAAATTTCCCGGAAGTCAGGAAGGTCAAATCATGGTCGTTGTCGTTCCAACCAACAAATCAGTGGAATCCCTGAAAGGGCTGCATCTGTATCATGGCGCAATTTCAAATTGTTCTATGCGGGTCCGAATGACTTTGATCGAAAAGGGGCTGGACTGGGAAAGCCACCATATCGACCTGAAGAAAAAAGAGAATATTTCAGACGAGTATTTCGGGATCAATCCCAACGGCCTTGTACCGACTTTGGTCGACAATGGTGTTGTTCATATCGAGTCAAATGACATCATCGACTATTTGGACGAAACCTATCCCGAACCCACACTGCGCGCGGCCAATAACGATGAAATGATGGAGTGGCTGCACCTGGCCGCCGCCATCCATGTTCCGGCCTGCAAACCCTATGTCTATGCCACCAAAATGGCCAAGAAGATCCAAAAGACACCAGAGGAACAGGCGAAATACGACGCGCTTCAAAAGAATCAGGAGTTGAAGGATTTTCATTCAAAACACGCCGGAGACAAGGATTTCAGCACCAGCGACTTCGACAAAGCCAAAGCGATATTGGGCGCGTGTTTCACCAAGCTGGACGTGACCCTTGAGGGGCGAGACTGGATCATGGGCGATCAGTTCACGCTGGCGGATATCTCGTGGATCCCGCTGTATTTCGTCATCGTCGGCTGCGGCTTCTCGTTTGAACCCTATCCCAATGTCAGACGCTGGGCGGCGGCCTTCGAGGGCAAGGAAAGCTATCAGGAAGGTGTCCTGAAATGGTGCCCGGATTTCGCTGACGTTTGACGATCAGAAACCAAAGAGCCTCGCCAATGCCGACTGAAACGTCAAAACCTTCCGGTCCGAACCGGATCCTCGACCAAGAGCCGACAATGTCTGCCTGGATTGGAGAAGGGATGACCCCAGTGCGCAGGACCGGGCCTCTCACGCTCATTCAACAGATCGAAAAATTTTCCCAGAAACCGCTATTGGCGGAAAGCTAGAACAGGAGCTGCTTCATGGACACCAAAACTGAGATCAAGACGGTTCAACATTTCATTGCCGGGCAGTGGACAAGCGCGGATGACGGGCAGGTTTTTGACGTGCTGAATCCCCTGGATGACAGCCTTTACTGCCAGGCAGCCAAAGGCACCGGAGGTGACATGCGCAAAGCCGTTGCGGCGGCCAAAGCTGCATTCCCTGCCTATAAGGAAACTACCCCGACCGAGCGGGAGCTCTGGCTGCTCCGGGTTGCCGAGATTATGGAGCGGCGCAAGGACGATCTGATCAATTGCCTGATTGATGAAATCGGTTCACCGATCAGCAAGGCGATGTTCGAATACACCAAGGGTCTGACCATGATCCGCGCCGCGGCGGGCCTGTGCCGCCAGGTGCGCGGTGAAACGATCCCGTCTGACACCCCTGGCAAGTTCTCAATGTCGATCCGAGAGCCCTTGGGTGTCGTCGCGGTCATTACGCCTTTCAATGTGCCGTTGATCAAAAACACCCGGCTGGTCGCCAATGCGCTTGCCGTCGGCAACACTGTTGTGCACCTGCCGTCGGAAATGGCGCCGCACTTGACGGTTTTGTTTGCGGAAATCATTGAAGAGGCGGGCTTTCCCGCAGGGGCGTATAACGTCGTGACCGGTATGGGTGCGGAAATCGGTGATGACCTGACAAGCCACAAAGATGTGGATTTCGTCACATTCACGGGGTCCTCCGTGGTCGGGCAGCATATCAACGAGATCTGCGCAAAGAACAAAACGCCCAACACGCTGGAACTGGGCGGCAAAAGCCCCACTGTCATTCTGGCGGATGCCAATCTCGATGAGGTCATGCCACTGGCGGCGCGCTCGGTTTTCATGTTTGCAGGGCAAGCCTGCATCGCGTCCAGCCGGTTCTATGTCGAGCGACCGCTCTATGACGAATTCGTCAAGCGTTTTTCGATGATCGTCGGCAAGTTGGGGATGGGGGATCTGCGTGACCCAAACACGGTGATCGCACCGGCCATCTCGCCGCGCCAACGGGACAGGATCAAGGCCCATATCGAGGATGCCAAGGCCAAGGGGGCGACAGTCGTCGCCGGTGGCGAATGGGAAGGCAATCGCTGCCAGCCGACCTTGCTGACAGGGGTGGTCGAGGAAATGACAGTCTGCAAATCAGAAACCTTTGGTCCGGTCACCTCGATCTATCCGATTGACAGCTATGAAGAGGGCCTGGAAAAGGCCAATGACACCGAATACGGCCTGTCTTCGGCGATCTTCACCAAGAATATCGACAAGGCGTTTCACTTCGCCCGCAATATCGGCGCAGGCATGTGTCACATCAACGGCCCGACGATCCATGACGAAGCACATGTGCCTTTTGGCGGCAATGGAGAAAGCGGAGTGGGTCGCGAAGGCACCGACGCCGACATGGAAGCAATGACTGAACTTAAATGGGTAACGGTGCAACTATGACATTTACACTCTATCACCACGGGTCCTCCGTCTGCGCTGCGAAGGTGCGTTTTGCCATGGCCGAAAAGGGTCTGGAATGGGATGGTGTCTATATTGACATCCTGAAGGGCGAGCAGTTCGATCCCGCGTATCAGAAACTGAATCCGAAATCGGTGGTGCCGACGCTGGTCCATGACGATACGGTTGTCACCGACAGTACGGTCATTTGCGAATATCTCGACATCCTCTATCCGGAAACCAGCCTTCACCCGAAAGACGCCTGGGGTCATGCGCAGGTGCGTTATTGGACCAAGGCGGTGGACGAAGACCTGCATCCGGCGTGCGGTGCGGTGACCTTTGTCTGTTCTCACCGTCACACGGTTGCCCGTAATTTGGGGCCGGAGGGAGTGAAGGAATTCCTGGCCTCGACTCCGGAGTTTTCAGTGACGGCCGACTGGAACACCAAGAAGAAAATCTTCGTTCGTGACGGTTTCGACGCGCCCGAAGCGCCGGTCAAGATCCGGCTGTACGATTCCTACCTGAAGAAAATGGAAAAGGCGTTGGACGGCAATGACTGGCTGGTCGGGAACGCCTTCACCATGGCCGATGTGGCGCTGACCCCTTACGTCAATCGGCTCGCGATGATGTCGATGCGTGGCATGTGGGAGGGCGGACGCTTGCCCAATGTGGAAAACTGGTTTGCGCGTATCGAAGCGATGCCGAACTTCAAGGGCGTGTTCCTGGACTGGGTTCCGGACCACTTGACGAACGACTTGCGGGACAACGGGGCCATGAGTTGGCCGGAAGTTGCGAAAATCCTCGAAATTGAAATCTGAGCACAGGGAGAAAAAGATGGGACGACTTAATGGAAAAACCGCAGCAATAACCGGCGCTGCGCGGGGTATCGGTGCGGAATATGCGAAGAAATTGGCGGCTGAGGGCGCCAATGTCGTTGTGACCGACATTCTGGATCCTGCTGAGGTTGTCGCAGAAATCAACGCAGCGGGTGGCAATGCCGTGGGCATGGTTGTGGATGTTACCTCGGACGATGATCTGAACGCGATGGTTGCCAAGGCGGAAGGCGATTATGGCGCCCTGGACGTCCTGATCAACAATGCCGGTCTGTTCGCAAATCTGGAACTGAAGCCGTTCTTCCAGATAGACAACGACGAATTCGACAAGGTCATGACGATCAATGCGCGTTCGATCCATCAGGCGACCAAAGCGGCCCTGCCAGCGATGCTTCGCGCAGGCGGTGGCAAGATCGTCAACATCGCGTCGGGTACTTTTTATTATGGCCCTCCGGGTCTGTCGCATTACACCGCGTCCAAAGCGGCTGTGATCGGTCTGACGCGCGGCCATGCCCGCGAACTGGGAGACAAGAACATTCAGATCAACGCCATCGCGGTCGGCTTGACAGAAAGCAGTTCGATCAAAGACGAAGACAAATGGGACCGCGCCCGCGCACCGACGGTCGATTCCCGTTCGATCAAGCGTGAAATGGTGCCAGAGGATCTGCTGGGAACGTTGATGTTCCTGTGCACGTCGGACAGCGATTTCATCACCGGGCAGACGATCAATGTCGATGGCGGCAAAGTGAACCTCTGAAGATCATCTGACCATGCCACAGCCCGGGTGTTCCGGGCCGTGGGACCTTCGGGTTCAAAACATGCGGGCCGGTTTTTGAAATGCCGGCCCGGTTGCGATCGAACATGCACGACCAAAAGGAAATGCCATGGCCAAGCTGGGCGAAGACCTCATCGGGGCAAGCGGCCTGCCGCCGTTTTTCAAACTGGAAAACGCAGAGGAAGTTGGCATTGATGCCCCGGACGACCGCAAGGGCGATGCGCTCAGAACATGGGTGCGCTCCCTTTCCGGGTTCCAGAAAGAGGCGCTGGTCCGCTCGGCCAGAACCGGCGACACCTGGCGGCTGGTCTCCGATGAAGGGCCATACCTAAACGGCCATGACAAAGCGCCCTGTCCCCTGGCGTTTCTGTCCGCGGGTATGGTCGCAAGCTTCATGAACGAGATCCTGGCGCTGGCAAAACTGCAAGGCGTCGAAATCCGCCAGCTGCGCCTGACCCAGGACAATTACTACACCATGAAGGGGTCGATGCCGAAGCGCACCATGGTGGGCGGGGCCGAGAATATCGAGTTGCAGGTAGAGATTGATTGCGATCTTGAGGATGCGGCGCTGAACGCGTTTCTGATCAATGCCACTTACGCGTCGCCCCTGAACGGGTTGATGCGGGGGAAATTGGACAGCCTGTTCAAGCTGGGCAAGAACGGTTCCGAGCTGCCGACCGCCAAAGCACTGGAGCTGGACGGAGCGCTGTTTCCCGACCCCGGCAATCACTTCGCCAAGGCCCGCCCGGCGGCAAGTGACCTGACACTGATGATCCCCGTCGGGCCGACCCCGAAGAAAGACGTGGCCAAGGGCACAGCCACGGGTGGGTCGTCGCTTTCCGATGAACAGGACCGGCGGCTGAATATCGGGGCCGTGGCGGTGCTGCGGGATGACGGGCTGAAGGACATCCAGCAGATGCAGTATTCGCCCTATGGCACCTCGTTCAGGTTCCTGAGTTCCGAAGACGGGCGTGCGCCGGATGCCAATACGTTGATCTCGGCGGGCATCGGGTTTTGCTTCATGACGCAGTTCGGGCGGTTCGTGTCCATGCTGAAGCTGGACCTGCCGGATTATCGCATCGTGCAGGACACCCATTTTTCACCCGGGGGCGCGTCGGGAGGCACTGGCAAGGCCGGCGACGCCGACCCGATTGAAACCCATGTCTACCTGGAAACCCGTGAAAGCGACAGGACGGCGCAGGAGATGCTGGACATCTCCGAGCAGACCTGCTTCCTCCACGCCTTCTGCAGGACAGACCTGAAAACCAAGCTAAGAGTCAAAAGGATTTGACGCTGTGTGGGGCGTTTGACGGCCGTCCGGCCTTCAAACCGACGCCCAAGATCAGAGAATTCGACGGATATCAGGGGATGGCGCGGGATTGAGCAGCCCTCGTCGGAGCGTCCCGTGGCAAGACGCGTCGTTTTTTCAGAGCGCGAGGGTATGTCACTTCCGCTGATAACTGCTGTCCACCGCGAAACTCGCCTTCAGGGGCACAAGGGCGCCGCCACGGGCGCGGGCATCGCGGCCGATTTCACCCCTGTAAATAGTCGGGCGTGTCAAACCTTCGAGTTGATATTCAGCGAATTGTTCTTCGACCCGGTCCACCAACGCCGACACAAGGTGGCGAGACAGGCCGGCGTCTATGACAACGGCTTCGGGTTCGAAAAACGACGCGCCGGACACGGCCGCGAAGGCCAGGGAATCGGCGACGCCGTCGCACCAGGCATCGAAACAGGCCTGCTCTGGCGGTTGTAAATCCGACTCATCGGTAAAGGCTCGCATGTCGATACCGCGGTTTTGGGCGAGGGTTTCCAATTGGTGGAGCGAGGCGGCCTCGATCAATTGCGATGGCTTGGCATCTGCCGCCTGGCCCCGCACATGGAGCGGCAAAGATCCCACCGCCGCCGCGTTGCCCGATCGGCCTTCACAGAGTTTTCCGTCCAGCACCAGACCGCCGCCGACAAAGGTGCCAACATAGAAATAAAGCATCGACTGAAACCGGTTTTTCTGGCCGATTTCGATCTCGGCCAGGCAGGCGGCCGAGGCGTCGTTCATCAGGGTCGAGGGAAGGCCGGTGACCTCTTTCACCCGCGCCTGGATGTCGATGTCTTTCCAGCGGGCGAGCGCGCCGGTTGGGGCGCCAATGATCCCCTCCCAGCCTTCTATACCGGTTGGTGCGGCGATCCCGACCCCAATGACACGGTCCCGCTGTTCTGCGGTCAGTTGCGACAAAAGGGTGGTGCTGGCCTGTTCGATCAGGGAAAAGACGGTTTCGCAATCGGGGTATTCGTAATCAAAGGACAGTCGGCTCAGAATAGCCCGATTGAAGGTCAGGACAAGCATGTCAAGCGAGCGGCGACCGATCTTGATCCCAAGTGAAATTGCTCCATTGGGGTTCAGTTCAATGGGCGTGGATGGCTGGCCGACCTTGCCGCGAACGACGTCCTTCTTTTTCAGGAAACCCTGTTCAATCAAACGGTTGACTATGATCGTCACCGTTTGTGCGCTGAGCTTTGTGATCCTTGCGATCTCCGCTTTGGAAAGGGCGCCTGCCTCCTGAATCAGGCTGATGACCAGGCGCTCGTTATGTTGTTTCAAGCCGACCTGATTGCTGCCGCGATGCTGGGCATTATTTTCCAATGAAGCTGAGCGATCGCTTGAAGCAGACATCAGATATAGCTGGCCCCTTCGTGAACACCCTGGTCATCCACGCCGGTGATCATCGCCACCACCTCGTTCCCTGTGGTTTCCTTTGCGTTCAGCACTCCGGCGATGCGGCCGCGGCGGAAAACAACGATTCGATCTACAAGATTAAAGACCTGCCGCAGATTATGCGAGATGATGATCACGGGCACGCCGCGTTCCTTCAGGCCGCGGATGATGTTTTCAACCCGCGTCGTTTCCTGAATGCCAAGGGCGGCGGTTGGCTCATCCATTATGATAAGCTTCGAGCCCCAACCCGCCGCGCGGGTGATGGCCACACATTGACGCTGGCCTCCGGACATGGACATGACTGGCTGGCTCAAGTCGGGGATCTTGATTCCGGTTTGCTCCAACAACTCAGCCGCACGGCGGCGCATGAAGCGCTTGTTCATCCAGGAAAAGGGTCCCAGCTTGAAAATGAATTCTTCCCGGCCAAGAAAAATGTTGGCCGGAACATCGAGATAGTCGGCCAAAGCGAGATTCTGGTAAACGGTTTCGATGCCGACATCGCGCGCATCTGTCGGATTGTGGAAATGAACTTCTTCCCCGTCGAAGATCACTTGACCGGCGGTCGGTTTCTCCACCCCGGTGATGTTGCGCACGAAGGTTGATTTCCCCGCACCGTTATCGCCGACAATGGCAATATGCTCATCGCGCTTCATGATGAAATCGGCGTCCGTCAGGGCGTGTACGCCGCCGTAATGCTTGGTCAGGCCGCGCGTTTCCAGAATGATGTCGTCGGAATCAAGGGGCATTTCTTATTCTCATATCATAGGAGCACCATATGGGCGCGGGCATATCATTTCTGCCTGCATATTGACTCCAAAATAAAAAGTAAATCAAGTTGATTTATTTATTGACGCGGAGAAAGTTTTGCGCTTTTTATGGCGGCACACGAATTTCTCGGAATCGCATGTAGGGAGGAACCCATGCTCAATAGAACCAACCTTTTCGGTCTTACGGTTGCCGCCGTTCTGGCCTCCACTTCTGTTCAGGCGCAGGATGTTATCGGTTACATCACGAAATCGGCCACCAATGCAGGCTGGATGATGATCAACCAGGGCGCAACTGACGCTGCGGCTGAAGAAGGTGTGACGCTGGTCGCCGTCGGCCCGTCGTTCCAGGGCGACCTGTCGAGCCAGTTGGAAGTCTTTGAAAACCTCGTCGCACAGGGCGCCAAAGCCATCGGGGTTGCCCCGGTGGATTCGTCCGGCATCGCGCCGGCCGTAAATGATGCTATGGCTGCCGGCATCCCGGTTGTTGCAATCGACACTGGCGTATCCGGTGCGGAAGTGACCTCGTTTGTGGCCACCGACAATTATGCCGTTGCCAAAGTGCAGGGCGCCGTTGCGGCAACCCTGATCGCTGACGGCGACGCTATCATCTATGTGACGGGTAACCAGGCCCAGTCGACCGGCCAGGAGCGTCGCAATGGCTTCCTCGAGGCCTTCAAGGCGGCCCGCCCGAATTCCGAAATTCTGGAAGTTCCGACCGAATGGAACTCGCAGCAAGCACAGGAAGGTGTTGAAGCCATTCTGAACTCGCGCGATGATGTCAAAATGGTCGCCAACGCCTGGGACGGTGGCACAATGGGCGCCAAAGCTGCTTTGGAAAACCTCGGCTATTCGGCGGGTGATGTGAAACTGGTCGGCTTTGACGGTGCCGGTGACGCAATCGAAGCCATGGACGGTGGCTGGGTACACGCTGATACCGCTCAGATGCTGTACCAGATGGGGTATCAAGGCATCAAAGCCGCCGCTGCTGCGGCCCGTGGCGAAGACGTTTCCTCGCGCATCGATACCGGCTTCTTCTTGGTGACCCCGGAGACGGCTGGCGTCTACAAGAAGATGGTTGGCATCGAGTAAACGCTTATTATCGGGCGCCGGGCTTGTGCCTGGCGCCCGATTTCATGATCATATTTCCCTATGAATTCAGGAGTGGTCTGATGACCGTTAGGTCTGCAACATCCCTGCAGGACACGCTTGTGCGCCTGCTTGTTCGCTTTTTCCGTGCGGAGTGGTCGGGTGCGTTGCTGGCCATTGTGATCCTCGCCGTCTCAATCGAGCTGGCCACCAGCGGAAAACCGTTTTTCCATCCGTCGAACCTGATGACGATCCTGAACAACTCAGCCGCAATCGGAATCGTGGCCGGGGGCATGACACTGGTCATCCTGACCGCCGGGATTGATCTTTCTGTCGGCTCGGTCATGGGTATGACTGCCGCGCTGACGGGCTATGTCGCGAGTTTCTGGGGCTTTCCGCCGTTTCTTGCCATCACTACAGGCTTATGTCTCGGCGCGCTGATCGGACTGTTTCACGGCTCACTCATCGCACAATTCGGGATGCCAGCCTTCATCGTGACCCTGGCAGGCTTGTCGATCTGGCGCGGTACCGGTCACTTGTCCACCGGTGCTCAGGCAACCCCGAAACTTCCCGAGACCTTTGACTGGTTCGGCCGTTTCAACCCGCTGTCGCCGATCCGTGACGCATATAAATCCGGTGACCTGCCAGGCTGGCTGAACTGGCTGGGCAGCTTTCTGGATGAACATTGGCTGAGTTACTTCCGCACCTTCCAGATGTCGATGATCATCTTCATCCTGTTCTTCATTGTGATCGCGCTGATTGTCTCAAACACCGCCTATGGCCGCTATATCTATGCCATCGGTTCGAATGAGACCGGGGCGCGTCAGGCGGGCATCAATACCGTCCGCTACAAGATGATGACCTATGTATTCTGTTCGCTGTCCGCAGCCTTGGGGGCGCTTTTGTTTCTCGGGCGGGCCCCTTATGCCAAATCCGACTATGGTCAGATGTGGGAGTTGGACGCCATCGCCGCAGTCGTGATCGGTGGCACCTCGCTATTTGGTGGACGTGGTACGATCTGGGGCACCTTCATGGGTGTGATCCTTTTGAAACTGATCAACAACGGTCTGACGCTGGCCCAGTTGAACACGTTCTGGCAGATGATCGTAACCGGTATGATCATTCTGATCGCCGTCGGTCTAGACATTGTGCGCCAGTCCCGCGATCCCGAGGCCGTGCGAAAATTCCTGGCTGCCGTCGGTGCCGCGCTGGCCTTTTTCACGTTGATGACCCCGGCCAGTTTCGTGCTGCGCTCGGCGATCACGATGCACGAGCATAATTCGGTTGCCGCGCTGAAAGATAGCGGCGTCAAATTGGCGGGCGGACAGAACGCGCGTCTGTTGTCTCCGGCGGAGTTCGAGGCGATGCAGGCAAGCGTCAGCGCGCATCTTCTGCCATCTCTCATTTGTCTGATACTGGTCGTGATATGCGTTGTTGCGGCCGTTCGGCCTGGGCGAACCGAGGCGATGGTGGCCACGGGCCTGTGCGTCGTCACAGCCATCGCCATGGCCCTTGTCGGTCTTGCCGGCACGATACCGTTTTTGATCCTGGCCATGATCGTGATCAGCTCCAGTATGTTCGTTCGCAACATGTTTGACCGGGCACGCGATTTGAATGAGACGTGAAATTGCGCGATTTTGACCAGAGTTTTGGGCCCGTATTGCACGATGCGGCACCCAAATGCCGCATCTGATCCGCAGATCAAAAGAGATCGGAGAGGACCTCGATGCATCAGACAACCATCGCGGTCGGCGGTGAAAACCTGATCGACATTGTCGACCGGGACGGTGAGGAAACGGCGCTGCCTGGCGGCTCTCCCTTCAATGTTGCGATGGCTCTTGGACGGCAAGGGGCGCCGGTCCACTATGTCTCGCCCATTTCAACGGACCATTGGGGCGATATGTTGGCCGCGCAACTGGTAGGTTCGGGTGTCGTCTTGTCTGGCGGGCGGCGGGATCAGCCGACTACTCTGGCGCGTGTGATCGTGGCAGGCGGCATCCCTAGTTACCGGTTCGAACGTGACGGCACCGCTGAACGCGAGGTATCCGTCGACAGCTTGCGGGCGGCGTTGCCCGGCGGTTCCGTGGCGATCCATACCGGCTCGCTTACTTTGACGGATGGTGAAGATGCTGCCGTTTGGGAGCGGTTCTGCGCCGAGTGTTTTCGGCAAGGGGCAGTATGTTCCCTTGATCCCAATGTCCGTCTGTCGGTGGTAGAGGATCCAGACGCATATCGCGCACGGATTTTGCGCATGGCGGCCAGGACGCATATCTTGAAGTTGAGCGACGAAGACCTGCAAGGCTTGTTCCCGACACATTCTGAAGCCGATGCGATCCAGACATTGCGTGCCGGCGCGGCGGTCGCGGTTCTCATCCTGACGCGCGGCGAGAATGGCGTTAGCGCATGGTGCCGAAATGACCGCCTCGATCTTGCGGTCGCGGCGGTTCCCGATCTTGTCGATACTGTTGGGGCAGGGGATACCTTCATGGCGACCGTGTTGGCCGGATTGGCTGCGCAAGGCTTGTTGACGGTGGAGCTACTGAACAATTTGACGCCATCGGAGTTGACCCCGTTGCTGCGGCGCGCGATGACCGCAGCGGCGATCAACTGCACGCGCTCGGGCTGCAACCCGCCGAGTTTGGACGAATTGACTGACGCAATGACTGAAAAGACCTGACGGGACATGGACCTTTATATCGATACGGCAAATATTGTCGATTGGGCGGAACTGATGCCAACTGGCCTGTTTAGGGGCATCACGACCAACCCTCTTTTAGCCAAGCGGGCGGGCCTGACCTATCCGGAGATCAACTGGGCAGACATGGCCATGCGGGCCGCTGATTTGCGCGCGACGCAGCTTCACGCGCAGGTTTTCGGCCCTGAGGCGGGGTGGGTTGATTGGGCCGCTAGCCTCTATGCGCACGGCGAAGCTGCCGGAATTCAGACAGTGGTGAAAGTTCCCCTGACCGGCGGTGGCATTCGAATGCTGCCCTCGATCCGCGCGTTGGGCGGACCGATCCTTGTCACTGCGGCCTATGATGCAAAACAGATGTTTGTCGCCTGTGCCTTGGGCGCCGACTATATTGCCCCATATTTTGGGCGCATGTTGGAAAAGGGTCTGCCGGCCTACGAAGCGATGGCGAACATGCGTGCCATCGGGCAATCGGCGGGCGGGAAAACGCGTATCCTTGTCGCCTCGCTTCGTGACACAGACCAGATGGTGCGGCTCGCGGCGGAAGGACAGGATTGTTTCACCATTGCGCCTGCTGTGGCGCGGCAATTGCTGTCCGACGATAATACACTCGCCGCCGCCGCAGAGTTTGAACGTGCAACCCTGCGATAGGGCGGTTTAGGCGCCCCTTCCGACGTATCTGCTGTGCATTGCAACGACGTACAAAGTACAACCGATTGCAGATTTGGCTCGTGCCGGATTTTCGAAGCATCATGCAAATTGCACGTATACGTCCTCGCCAATTCCCAATATCCTTGACTGGGTGCCATAACCCCAAAAAGCATCGGGCCGCCGATCATTTCCGCCATCCGGGAGTTTGTCAAAAAAATGAGGTTGATAGTATGATTGTTGGTTTCCATACAAATCAAATCGGCGAGCGCGGCACCGAAGTCGCTTTGTACGATTATGCCATTGGAAATATTGCGATACTTGGAAATCAATCAGTGATTTTTGCGCCGTCCGAAAAGGTGAGAAATGTTGATGTACTGAAAAAGTTCCAGGAAAAATTCTCAGTCGTCTTGTATGAGTCCAGGGAGGATTTTTACGAAAAAACAAAAAGTTACGGAATCGACGTATGCTATTATATCAAAAGCGGTGAAAATGACGGGCTTGTTTCTCCGTATTGCAGAAATGCTGTACACGCAGTCTTCAACTGCAACGATCCCCATGGAGATAGGTACGCATATATTTCACGTTGGTTGTCGAAAAAGGCGAGCAAGAATGACCAGAATTATGTGCCTCACATAATTTCGATCAAGAAAAGCAGTGACTCCCTGCGACAAAACTATGACCCCAATAATACCAAGAAGATTTTTGGGTGTTATGGTGGTGAAGACAGCTTCAACATTTGGTACGCAACTCTATTGGTAATATTGATTGCCAACCTGAAATCGAATTTCATTTTCATTTTTATGAATACCAGACTGAGACCAAAGTCGAGGTTCCTAAAATCTCTTTTGCAGCGGGGTCTGAAAAGAAAAAACATCGTATATCTGGAGGCTCAGGTCAGCGACGAAGAGAAATCGAAATTCATCAATACCTGCGATGCAATGCTGCACGCGCGTCGGCGCGGTGAATCCTTTGGGATCGCGATCGGTGAGTTTTCCGTTCATCAAAAGCCCATTCTCACATGCAACAACTTTCTTGTCCGGGACCGTTGCCACCTTGATATCTTAGGGGCGGATGGAAACTACTATCACGGGCCGTTGTCTCTGTTGTTTCAACTTTTCAAGAGCGTTGATGAATATGGTGTCTCGGACGTTTATCAAAAAGAATACAATTCTGCCGTGGTTATGAAGCGGTTTGAAAACATTTTTTTGGATTTTCGGAGCGACACGTAACTGTATTGAATGTCACCGAATTGTCGGCGTCCATTGAAACGGTCCTGATTTTTTTGAGCGGGTTTGCCGGCTTCCCAAGCTATTTACAGCACGAAGAGACCCCACAGTGCATTGGGTTGTCGCTCACCGGACCCGGACACCAACATCCCGATGGATCGCTGGCCGATCAAGCACCAATTGTCAAATTGGGCCAGTCAGATGAGGCTGCTCGCTCTGCTGTCTGGGCAGGGCAGCGCAAACAGTTCGCTACGATCTGAAACAGAACACCCCGAAATCCCCAAACTCGTACCGCCGGAATCGCAAACAGAGACTACGGCCCACAATCGGCCCTGTTCGTGCTCTTGTCTGCGTCTCTGTTGAAATCGCTGTCTGCCAAGCGCCCTGAAACACGCGACAATTGTGCGGCAAAGTCTCAGCGATTGAAATCAGGGGAGTGTGTGGCTGGGGTGGTAGGATTCGAACCTACGATACACAGTACCAAAAACTGCTGCCTTACCGCTTGGCTACACCCCAGCAGTGGCGGCTTACTTACGGCCTGATTGCCAAGGCTTCAAGAGGAAAAACGAACCGTTGCAGGGGAAAATGCGGACCGTTACACCCAAGTCCATGGAGCGGTTGGATGTCATTGTGATCGGTGCGGGGGCGGCTGGTTTGTTTGCCGGTGTCGAAGCCGCGCGGCGCGGCCGGTCCGTCGTCGTGATTGAACATAACAGGGCACCGGCCGAGAAGATCCGAATCTCAGGTGGTGGCCGCTGTAATTTCACCAATCTCGACATCCGGCCCGAGGCCTATCTGTCTGAAAACCCGAAATTCCCGCTGTCGGCGTTGAAGCGCTACACTCAGTGGGATTTCATTGCCCGGCTGGACCAAGCCGGGATTTCCTGGCATGAAAAAACCCTTGGACAATTGTTTTGCGACGGATCGGCCCGGCAGATCGTGGCGATGCTGGTCGACGATCTGGATGCGGCTGGCGGAGTTTTGCGGCTTGGCGAAAAGGTGACGTCGGTTGGTCACAATACGGCAGGTTTTGAGGTCCGGACCGATGCCGCAACCTATCACGCGGCGTCACTGGTCGTGGCAACCGGGGGCAAATCCATCCCAAAGATGGGCGCCACCGGTTTTGCCTATCATCTGGCCGATCAGTTCGGCGTTGCCAGGGTGCCGACCCGCGCCGGTCTTGTACCGCTGACATTTGGGCCCGAGGTGCTTGCGCGAACCTCCCCGCTGGCGGGGCTTGCTACGAAAGCCATCGTGCGCTGTGGGCCTTCGTCTTTCGAGGAGGGGCTGCTCTTTACCCATCGGGGTCTGTCGGGACCGTCGATTCTGCAAATCTCGTCCTATTGGCGGGAGGGGGCCGATCTTGCGGTAGATTTCCTGGCAGGTCAGGCACCTGAGGCATTGATTGATGGCTGGCGCAGGGGGCAGGGCGGGCAAAAACCGGTGACGGTGTTGTCTGGTCTTCTGCCGCGTCGCCTTGCCGAGATGTTATGTGCCGATCTGACGGCAGACCGGCGGATTGCTGATTTGACCGGGCCAGAGATCGCAGCCTGGGCTCAGCGTCTTTCGGACCATCGATTTCGCCCAAATGGCAGCGAGGGATATCGCACGGCGGAAGTGACATTGGGCGGCGTTTCGACCGCGGCGCTGGATGCGAAAACCATGCAGGTGCGCGCCGTGCCAGGCTTGTATTTCATCGGCGAAGCGGTGGACGTGACAGGATGGCTGGGCGGGTATAACTTTCAATGGGCCTGGTCCTCGGGCTGGGCGGCAGGACAGGTTGTCTGAAAGGAATTGAAATGTGCGGTCGATTTGCGTTGACCTTACCGCATGAGGCGATGGCCTCGATTTTTGAGGCGACGATAGCCGCCAGTCTGATGCCTGTGCCAGCTTATAATATCTGTCCGACGCTGGGGATCACCACTGTTGTCGCAGGCGCTGAGGGGCGGCAACTGGTTCCGATGCGTTGGGGGTTTCTGCCGCATTGGTACAAGACCGAGCGGGACGGCCCGCTTTTGATCAATGCACGCGCCGAAACAATTGCCGAAAAACCCGCCTTCAAAGCGGCCTGCCGTGAACGGCGCTGCCTGATCCCGGCCACAGGGTTTTACGAGTGGACCAAGGACGAAGACGGCAACCGGTTGCCCTGGTATATTCATCCCAAAGGCAACGCGCCCCTGGCGTTTGCTGGAATATGGCAGGATTGGACCGGCGCGGATGGTTCCGGGCACCGGACCTGCGCCATTGTCACCACTGCGGCCAATGCGACGATGTCGGCGATCCACCACCGGGTGCCTGTGCTGATCGGTTCGACCGACCAGGGGCTTTGGCTCGGGGAAGAGGGCAAGGGGGCTGCCCGGCTGATGCAGGCCCCGGCCGAGGACGCGCTGGCGTTTCACCGGGTCGACCGGCGGGTCAATTCCAACCGGGTTGAAGGGCCGGATTTGATCGAAGAGATTGATCCCGCCACTTGATTTCCTTTCACCAAATCGTGCGGTTTCAAGCTTTTTGCGTGCAAGCCGCGCAAAAAATGCCTATGTCACCATCGACCAACAGAAAGGCATCGCGACAATGTCCGCAGACAGTTACACTCCACCGAAAATCTGGACCTGGGACAAGGAAAGTGGCGGCCGTTTCGCGACGACCAACCGCCCGATTGCTGGGGCCACCCATGAAAAAGACCTCCCCATAGGCAAGCATCCGATTCAGCTATACTCGCTCGGCACGCCCAATGGCGTAAAGGTGACTGTGCTGCTGGAAGAACTTCTTGCCGCAGGGTACGAGGGCGCGGAGTATGATGCCTGGTTGATCAAAATCGGCGATGGCGAACAGTTTGGCTCGGGCTTTGTCGCGGCCAACCCGAATTCGAAAATCCCGGCGATGATGGATCATTCGACGAACCCGCCGACCCGTGTGTTCGAAAGCGGTTCGATCCTGTTATATCTTGCCGAGAAATTCGATGCGTTCCTGCCGAAAGATCACGCAAACCGGACCGAATGCCTGAACTGGCTGTTCTGGCAGATGGGCAGCGCGCCCTTTCTGGGCGGCGGATTCGGACATTTCTACGCCTATGCGCCCGAGAAATGGGAGTATCCGATCAATCGCTATGCCATGGAAGTCAAGCGTCAGATGGATGTTCTGGACCAACATCTGGCCGATCACGAATATATGGCGGGCGACTATTCCATCGCTGATATGGCGATCTGGGCCTGGTATGGCCAATTGGCGCTTGGCCGTCAGTACAATGCCGGTGAGTTTCTGGACGTGACCAGCTATCAGCACCTTCAGCGTTGGGCGCAGATGCTGGAGGCGCGCCCCCAAGTCAGCCGGGGCCGCATGGTCAACCGGGCCGTGGGTGACAAGAAATACCAGTTGCGCGAACGCCATGACGCCAGCGACTTTGACCTCCGGACCGAAGACAAGCTGAACCCGGACGCGTAACGAATCTGGGTGCCGCGCGCAGGCCGCAGACCCGTCAGAGTGTCAGGACGGTGCTGCCGGTGGTCAGACGGGCCTCCAGGGCGCGGTGGGCGTCGGCGACATGGTCCAGACCAAATTGCTGGTCGATGCGGACCTTCACATCGCCCGATGCCACCTTGTCAAACAAGTCGCGGGCCATTTGCTGGCAGGCCGCATGGTCAGCGATATGGGTGAACAAGTTCGGGCGCGTCAGTTTGAGTGAGCCCTTCGCCGCCAGGGTGCCAACCTCAATGGGGGGAACAACGCCCGAGGCATTTCCAAACGAGATCATGAAGCCGAGCGGTTTCAGGGAGTTCAGCGAACCTTCCCAGGTGTCCTTGCCGACAGCATCCATGACGACATCGACGCCTTCGCCATTCGTCAAGTCCTTGACGCGATCTTCGAAGTCCTCTTCGTCGTAATTGATCATATGCGTAGCGCCGTAATCGAGGGCGAGCTGGCATTTCTCCTCGGAGCTGGCTGTGCCGATCAGGGTGATTCCCTCGGACCGGGCCCATTGGCATGCGAAAAGACCTACGCCCCCCGCAGCGGCGTGGAACAGGACTGTGTCACCGGGATTGATCGGGGTCGTGCGGCGGAAAAGGTACTGGGTCGTCAAGCCCTGCAACATCATCGCAGCACCTTCGTCGAAACTGATCTCATCCGGCAAGGGACAGACCTGTGCCGCAGGCATCACCCGTGCTTCGCAATAGGCGCCCGGAGGGGCCGAGGCATAGGCCGCGCGATCTCCGACTTTCAGATGGGTGACGCCGTCGCCAACTGCCTCGATTACGCCGGATGCCTCCATCCCCAGCGCGTGGGGCAGGTCCAGGGGATAAAGACCGGATCGCTGGTAAACATCTATGAAATTCAGGCCCGCAGCTTCCTGGCGGATCAGGATCTGGCCGGGGCCAGGGGCCTCCAGATCGCGCATGATGATCCTCAGCTGTTCCGGTCCGCCAAACTCTTCGATGACGACTGTCTTTGCCTTGTCCATGGTTCCCCCCCCTTTATTAAGTCTTTAACGGCGTTCAGTATCAAACGAAGTCCGAACATTGAAAAGGGCTTTGCGGAACGCAGCCCCCGGTTTGGTCGCCCCCAGACAGGATTTTGTCGAAAAAGCGCATGTCTTTTCAGCGATTCAAAGCGAAAGAGGGACGAAGGCCCTAATTGGGGCCACGATGCAAGTTCGGAGGGTGGCATGGCCAAAGATCAGATGACAGATATTTCAGCCGCGTTGGAGCCGATCGAAACGGCGCGGGGTCTTCCGAATGCGCATTACATCTCAGACGAGGTCTACGCCGAAGAACGGGATGCGGTGATGTTCGCCAACTGGGCGGGGATCGGCTTCGGATTCGATGTGCCGAACGCAGGCGATGTGGCTCCGGTGGATTTCATGGGAATGCCACTTTTAATCGTGCGGGGCGACGATCAAAAGGTGCGGGTTTTTCAGAACACTTGCCGTCATCGCGGCATGGTTCTGGTCAATGAAAAGGCTAACGTCCGCGGCACGATCCGCTGTAAGTACCATTCGTGGTGCTATGGCCTGAAAGGCGAACTGCGCTCGACGCCGCATGTTGGCGGGGCCGGGCAGAATGTGAATGAACATGTCGATCGCCGTACCCTCGGGCTGGTCGAGATCCGCAGCCATATCTATCGCGATGTGGTGTTCGTGAATGTCAGCGGCACCGCGCCGGAATTCGAAGATTATGCCGCGCCGCTGTTGCGTCGAATGCATGAACATACCGCGCCGGTTTTTCACGGCGGGTTCAATCAGGGTTTTGAGTTTGATGTCAGGTGCAATTGGAAGCTGGCGGCGGAAAACTATCTGGAAAGCTATCATCTGCCGTGGGTGCATCCGGGGCTGAATTCCTATTCCCGGCTGGAAGACCACTATCATTTGCCCGAAGATGCCCCGATGAGCGGGCAGGGCGTCAAAGTCTATCGCCAGATCGAGGGTCATGAAGGCGAGGTTTTCCCGGATTTTGACGGGCTGGGTCCTTTCTGGGATGCTGGCGCGGAATATCCGGTGTTATTTCCCAACACTTTGTTCGGCTTTCAGCGCGACCATGCCTTTGTGATGCTTTTGCTGCCACAGGGGCCCGAGCGAACGGTTGAGCGGACCGAGCTTTTCTATGCCTTCCCGGCAGAGGATCACCCCGAGCTTGACCCCCTGAAAGCAAAGAACGCGCAGCAATGGAAAAGTGTCCTGTCAGAGGATCTTTTCGTGGTCGAAGGCATGCAGCGTGGTCGCCACGGGGTCCATTTCGACGGCGGAAAATTTTCGCCGGTGATGGACAATCCAACACATGAGTTTCATCGTTGGGTGGCCGAGCACCTGTCCCGTGCCCGCGCCTTGTGAAGAGGGCAGCAGCGCTTGATCAGGCCTTGCTTGCCGCCCATGATTCTGGCGATTTTCCAGAACTGGTGCGGCTCTATCGTCTGGCCGGTGAGACCGCGTTGCGGGGCGGAGATGCCGATGCCGGCTGTTTCTACCTGACGCACGCCTATGTCTATGCGCTCGATTGCGGGGATGATGCCGCCGACGAGTTGAAGGCGCTGTTGGTCGCCCATGGGCGCGAGGAATAACACCCGATGTGCCAGGCTGGCCGTTTTCGTCATCTGATGGGCACAGAATGTCGGTTTCCGGCTTTCCGGCGGCGGTAGATTGTTTCATCAATACCGAAAGCCAGACAGATCCGGAGACCGCGATGAAAACCCATGCACAGGCCGTTGTGATCGGGGGCGGGCTTGTCGGATGTTCGATCCTTTACCATCTGGCGAAACTCGGCTGGAAGGATGTCATCCTGCTCGAGCGGGACGAACTGACATCGGGCTCGACCTGGCATGCGGCGGCGAATTTGCATGGGCTGCACGACAATAACAACATATCCAAGCTGCAATATTACACGATGGCCCTCTACAAAGAGCTGGAGGCAGAGACCGGCCAGGGCTGCGGTGTGTTCCAACCTGGCTCGATCTATCTGGCCCAGACCGAGGACAGGGCCCACCAGCTGCGCCTGCAAGTGGCCAAGGCTCGGATGTTCGATGCGGATTTCCGCGAGATTGCCCGCGATGAGGCCGAAACACTGCATCCCTTGGCCGATTTTGACGGCGTCCGTTATATGGCGTTCGAGGCCGATGGCGGCAATGTGGATCCGTCGGGTGTGACCATGGCTTATACCGCCGGTGCTCGGGCCCTGGGGGCCGAGATTCACCGCTTTACGCCGGTGACCGCGACTCTGCCGCAGCCCGATGGTACTTGGATCGTCGAAACGCCCAACGGCTCGGTTCACACGGATTGGGTGGTCAATGCTGCGGGTCTCTGGGCGCGGGAGGCAGCGGCCCAGGTTGGCCTGCACCTGCCGTTGCAGCCGACCGAACACCAGTATTTCGTCACCGAGACAATTCCCGAAATTGCTGGTCTGGGGCGGCGTTTGCCGTCGATCGCGGATCGCGACGCGGAATATTACATGCGCCAGGAGGGGCAGGGACTCTTGATCGGGGCCTATGAAAAGGACATGCGGTTCTGGGCCGAAGATGGCACGCCGCAAGGCTTTGGGCATGAACTGTTTGCTGATGACCTTGACCGGATCATGGACAATGTGATGCGGGCAATCACCCGTGTGCCAGCGGTTGAAACCGCTGGGATCAAGCGGGTGATCAACGGGCCGATGATCTGGTCGCCGGACAGCGCCGCTTTGTATGGGCCGGTGCCCGAATTACGCAATTACTTTTGCTGTACCGGCATTATTCCGGGCTTTTCCCAGTCCGGCGGGCTGGGTCTTATGACCGCGCAATGGATCGTCGAGGGCGAGCCGGAATATGACATGTTCCCCTGGGATCTGGCGCGGTTCGGCCATTGGGCCGACAAAGGCTTCACCATGGCCCGCGTCCAGGACCAATATGCCAACCGGTTCAAAATCCACTTCCCCTATGAGGAACGTGCGGCGGGACGGCCCCTGCGCAAGCGCCCGGTCTATGATCGCCAAAAGGAACTGGGTGCCGTCTTTGGCCTGAACTACGGGTGGGAACACCCGTTGTGGTTCGCGCCCGAAGGTATGGAGGCGGTCGAGACATATGGGTTCAGCCGCCAGAACTGGTTCGATCCTGTCGGCGCGGAATGCCGGGCGCTGCGGAATGGTGTCGGGGTGATCGATGTCTCGAATTTCGGAAAGTATGAGGTGTCTGGATCCGGGGCTGCGGCTTGGCTGGACCGGATCGTGGCCAATCACGTCCCGACAGAAATCGGGCGATCGTGCCTCACGCCGCTTTTAGGGGTGCGGGGCGGAATTGCCGGGGATTTCACCATCACCAAGCTGGGTGAGGATCATTTCTGGATCGTCGGATCGGGCATGGCGGAACGGTATCACCAGCGCTATTTCAACGCTGTGCCGCGACCGGAGTCGGTGGCGTTCCAAAGCCAGACCGAGGCCTGGTGTGGGTTCAATGTGGCCGGGCCCAACGCGCGGGAATTGCTGTCCCGCCTGACCCAGGAAGATGTGTCGGGCGACGCCTGGAAATTCATGCGGTCTCGCCGCCTGAGCATCGCCGGAATCGACGCCATTGGCTTGCGGGTCAGTTTTACCGGCGATCTTGGCTGGGAGATTTACGTCCCCGACGCGCAGCAGGTGAAGCTGTACAATGCGCTTCTGGAGGCGGGGACCGGTCTTGGCGTCCGTCCGGTTGGCGGGCGCGCATTGCTGTCGATGCGGGTCGAGAAGGGCTATGGGTCTTGGGGGCGGGAATACAGCCCCGAATACTGGCCGCAAGAAGTTGGTCTGGACCGGTTGATCAAAACCGAAAAGCCGGAATTTTTGGGGCGTGACGCCTATCTGACGCTGGAGGGTCGGGCGCCGCGCGAAAAGCTGGTGATGCTCGAGATCGCCGCCGAGGAAGCCGATGCCGTAGGCGGCGAGCCGATCTTCCTGCCCGATGGCACGCCGGTCGGTCGGGTGTCGTCCGGGGCCTATGGGTTTACGGTGGAAAAATCGCTGGCTTTGGCCTTTGTCAAAACAGCCCATGCCGCGCCTGGCACGGTACTGGATGTCGCGGTGTTGGGCCGGCCACATCGCGGGGTCATCCTGCCCGAGCCACCGTTTGATCCGTCGGGGGCACGGTTGCGCGGCTAGAGCGTGATTTCCAAAGGCGGACCGAGGCGCGCGAAGGCCTACAGTTTCGAACTTATGATCCTGGTATTGAACCCGCCCATGCGAAGCTCGCCATACAACCGCTGATACTCGATTTTCGGGCAGCGGTTCATGATCACGGTTTTGCCCGCCGCGCGGGCGATATCGGCGGCTTGTTGGTTGATAACGCCGATTTGCATCCAGATGGTTTGAATATTGGGCTGCGCTGCCAATGCCTCATCCACAATGGGACCTACCTGATCAGACCGGCGAAAAATGTCCACGATATCAATGGAAATATCCGCGGGAATATCGGTGAGGCTGGCACGGATCTCTTCCCCAAACAGGGTCTTTCCGGCATGCCCCGGATTGATGGGGATCACACGGAATCCTTTCAGCGAAAGATAGCGCGCCACGAAATAGCTCGGGCGGACGGAATTCATCGACACGCCAACACAGGCGATGGTTTTCGGCTTTGCCAGGACCTGGCGCAACTGGTCGTCGGAATATTGCTCAGTCATGCGGCCTGACTAGCCGCGTCGCGACAGCGATGCCAGATAAAAAAGCGCCCGTGAGCTGGGGGGAGCTGCGGGCGCGAGTGTGGAACGAGGGACAGTGAGGGACGCGCGGTGTTCCATTCCGCGCCTCGTACAAGACATAAGTCTCGTCCGAAATATTTAAAGGAATGGTAAAGAACTTGTGAAAACTCTGGGAAATCACCGCCTGCGGGCAATTTCATACAGCCCGACCGCCGCAGCGTTGGACACGTTCAGGGACCCGAAATCGCCGGCGTATCGGATTTTTGCCAATGTATGGCAAATCTCCTTGGTCAAGGCGCGCAGTCCCGGCCCCTCGGCCCCGAGCACAAGGGCCGTCGCCACCGGCGGCAGCTTGTCCAGGGTTTCAGCAAGGTCCTCATCGGCTGTGCCGTCCAGCGCAACAAGGAAATACCCCATTTCTTTCAAAGACCTGAGGGAATTTGCCAGGTTCTGCACACGCAGATAGGGCTGACGTTCCAACGCGCCCGAAGCGGTCTTGGCCAGAGCGCCGGTTTCCGGGGCGGAATGGCGGTGCGGGGCGATTACGGCACGCGCACCGAACACTTCGGAGGAGCGCAGGATCGCGCCGACATTATGCGGGTCGCTGACCCGGTCGAGGCACAAAACGATCGGTGCCTCACCCTTTGGTGCGCACAGTTCCGAGACCGAGCCCCAGTTCAGCGGGCGAACTTCGAGCGCGGCCCCCTGATGCACCGATTGCGGGTCCAGCGGGGCCGAGAATTTTCGCGGGTCGACAATCTCAGGCTCAATCCCGGAGGATGGAATGGCATCGCCCAAACGATCCGCGGCATTCTTGGTCACCATCAACCGCAGTTTTTCGCGCCTTGGGTTTTGCAATGCATCCCGAACCGCGTGCAGACCGAACAGCCAGACAGTGTCCTCGCGCGCGGTTTTGCGGGTTTTCTCTTTGTCGACCACCCAGGTCGGCTTTTTCTTATGTCGGGGGGCCATGAGGGTTCCGGTTGTTGGGGCGGGATTTGCTTGGCATGACGAGACGCGTTTGACAAGTAGGCCACTTTCGTCTTGACGCCCAAAAGGCTTGCCAGTATCCACGCCCTGTTCGCCGAAACAGGCGGCAAGGGCGACGTGCTGCAAGGTGCGGCAGCGGACTGTAACTCCGCCGGGGAGACCCACGCCTGGTTCGATTCCAGGGTCGCCCACCATTCTCATACGAGATTGAAATTCCACGATTTGGTTGATCCTGATCAGTGTTTCCTGTCTGAGTGCCCTTGTGATCGGCCCCCACTGTGCGGTCCAGTTTGAATGTTAGGGCATGACCGGCCTGGGTTCCATCGGGGCGATGGTTTCTGGGCGCGGGCGGGCCTCACGGTTCTGCGCCCTGTTCAACTTCATGCGCCGTCCCGTGGAATGCAGGGCGCAGTCATGGGCCATCCATCCGGGGTTCCAGATCAGACGCGAGGTAATCTGAGCGGCGCGCGGCGCCGACGTTTGTGGAATGCGACTGGCTTTGCGATTTCAGTCACACGGCGCCCAGTCTTTACGCGGTTCCGACACGGGGCTGATCCGGTAGAATGTCGTCCGGGCGCGAGGCAATATATCCTTCCAAAGTGGCGCGGATATCGGCGGCTTCGGCATCATCAAACAGGTTTTTCAGTTCGGCCGGGTCCTTTGCAAGATCGTAAAGCTCGCCCGCGCCTGAATTCAGGTCCACCGTCAGTTTATGGGTCCGCGTGCGCACAGTGCGCAATTCCAATGCGACCCCGACGCGGCCCGGTCCCAGACCCCATTCGTTGCGGGCAAATTCTCGGGTTGCGTCGCCCTCGATCAGCGGGCGCAGCGTTTCGCCATGCTGGGGCAAGAGCGCCTCGGCCTCGCCATAGTCACAGAAGGTCACGCCAAGGTCGATGGTCGAGACTGGCTCCTCCACGGTTTTGCCTTTGGGGACACCGGGACCTTTCACGATCATCGGCACACGCAACAGACCCTCAAAATGCATCGGCCCTTTAAGGATCAGCCCGTGATCCCCCAGCCAGTCACCGTGGTCAGAAATGTAGATCACGATGGTGTTGTCATCGAGGCCCATCTCTTCCAGTGCGATCATCATGCGTCCGATCTGATGGTCGATGAAGCTGACCTGGCCATAGGTATTGGCGATGATCTCGCGCAACTGGTCATCGGTTTGCGGCTGAATGCGGCTATAGGACTTTCGGATATCGGCGAATTTGGGATCAGCCGGTTCGCCCTCCATCGCCGCTTCGTGCCACCAGGGACGGCCCTCATAGCTGCGGGAGCGATGCTCAGGCAGGTCGACCTCAGCCGGGTCATGCAGGCGGGACCATGGTTCGGGGCAGTCAAAGGGATGATGCGGGTCGGGGAATGAGACCCAGGTGCAGAAGGGTTTTTCCTCATCCCGGCCATGGCGCAACCATTCGATGAACCGATCCGCCGTCCACGGCGTGTTGTGCCAGGCCACCGGCAACTTGGAATGCCAGACCTGGGCCGCGCCCTTGGTGTCGCCGGCATTTTCCCACATCAGTCGGGTCTTTTCGTCGCCTTTGCCATCCATGTGATAGAAGCGCTCGTAATGCTGGCCTCCGGGCGGCTTTTCGGGCGCCCACCAGTTATGGCCGACCAGCATCAGTTCCACATGCTCAAACCCCATATACGGGCCGTGCCAATCGGCATCGTAATTGGCCGATGATCGCAGGCATTCCGGCGTGCCGGTCGGCTCATAGGTGTGATAGGTGGAAAAATGCGCTTTGCCGAAATAGCTGGTCTGATACCCGGCCGCCGCCATTGCCCCGGCAAAGCCCTTGTCCCCTGTCTCGGGTGGCAGGTCGATGCCGTTGTCATGAACGCCATGGGTCCGGCAAAGCTGCCCCGTCAGGATGGATGCCCGCGCCGGCTGGCACACCACGGACGGCGTGATACACGCGTTGAAATGCGTGCCCTCGGCGGCCATCTGGTCCAGATGGGGTGTTTTGATATTGCGCCCCATGAAGCCCATGCAATCGGCGCGGTGCTGGTCCGACGAAATCAGAAGGATGTTGGGACGGGTCATGAGAGGCCTTTCGACTTGCGGGCGGAATAAAGGACAACCCCGACGGACAGCGCCATGAATACGGCGGCAATCGGGTGGGTAAACAGGAAAAACGGGTCATTGCCTGTGGCGGAATAGGCCTGGCGCGCGCTTTCTTCCAGACGACCGCCGAGGATGAAGGCGATGACAAAGGGCAGGGGCGATATTGCAAGGATGCGCATGAAATAGCCCAGAACACCGAAAGCCAGCGCAAACCAGATCGCCTCGATCCGGGTCTCCTGGACATAGATGGCCGTCAGGGTCAGCAACAGGACTGAGGGCAGAAGGATCTGTTTCGGGATCCGGATCATGATCCCCATGGAGCGCATGAACAGCCCGCCAATGGTCCAGTTCATCAGATTGGCAATCACCATGGCTGTGAACAGGCCAAATGCCATGACAAGCTCGGGATTGATGCTGTCCGGGGTAAACTTGAACACGGACGGGCCGGGATTGAAGCCGCCGATCGATTCCATTGCCAGGATCAGGAAGACCGCCGCAGCGTTTCCCGGAATGCCGAGGGACAGGACTGGAATGAGGTTTGCGCCCGAGACCGAAGAATTGGCGGCTTCGGTGGCGGCGATGCCCTCCATCGCCCCGTCTCCGAAGGCGGTTTGGTCCGGGGTTTTGCGTTTGTCATGCCGTGCCTTGCCGATCGTATACCCCAGGGTGGCCGCCAGGGTAGAGCCGATTCCCGGCAGCGCGCCGATCATGGTTCCGATCACGGCGGATCGTGCGATAAAGGGCGACAGGCGGCGAATATCGGCCCAATGCAGGCGTTGGTCGCCCTCTTCCGGCACGGACGCGATCGCACCGACGCTGCGTCTTTCACGCCAAAGCTGATCCAGTTCCTTGAAAACAGCCCCTATGATCAAAACCCCCAAAACAGACGTGGCAATGGGAAAGCCCCGCGCCAGTTCCTGTGTGCCCATGCTGAGCCGAGGATAGAAATCCTCGCCGGTTCCGACATAGACGGCAAGGAGCCCCAGCCCCGTGGAAATCAGCCCTTTGGCCGGTGAGCCGCCGATCACGGCGGCAATGAAGGACAGCGACAGGATCAGAAGCGCGGTCTTTTCCGGAAGGTCGAGATAGGCTTCGACCAGAATGGCTAGAAACGGCGCGCAGACAAACAGGACGATGTCGGAAAACGTGTCGCCTGACACCGAAGACAGGTGCGCGACCCTCAGTGCTTTTTTCGCGCTGCCGCGCTGTGCCATGGGATAGCCGTCAAGCGTCGTCATATAGGCATCAGGCGTGCCCGGTGTGTTGAACAGGATCGCGGGAACGGCCCCCCCGATGGTCGCGCCCTTCATGATGCCGATCAGGAACCCGACAACGGGCAGCAAAGCGTCCGGGTGATATCCAAAAACCGAAATCAGGATCGGCAGCGAAATCGCCATGGCAACTGGTCCCGCCATGCCCGGTGTCGCTCCAACCATGATACCCAGCAGGAACCCCGCAAGAATCATCACCAGCGTGATCGACACCGGCAGGCCAAGGATGGAAAATGCCTCCGGTCCCTGGAAAACAGCCAGAATACCCATCCAGATATAGTCGAGGACACCCATCACACGTCCCCGTTCGGAGGCAAGAGCAGGTTTTCGAACGGAAGGTCATAGATCGCGATGAGGGCCAGGACCACGCAGGCGGCGATCAGGACACTCCGGCCGGTCAGCCGACCCTCGGCTTGAGAAATCAGGCCAGCCACGATGAAGATGCCGCCCAGTGAATACCCGATATATTTCCACGGTGCGGTGTCGCGCAGAAGGCGGTACTCGACCTCGCCATCACTAAGCGCGACCGCGATCGGCCCGGCATAGAGCATGATTGCGAAACCCGTCACCAGGATGGCCAGTTGAACGCAAATGAAGCTCAGATTGGACATGCGCAGACGGGGCTGATCCGGGACTTTGCGCTCCGACAGGATCAGGACCAGCCCGCCCATGCCGATGAAAAAGGCAGCAACCGTCGGGGCCAGCGCATCACCGATGACGACGCGCCGGCGAACCTTCTCGATCAACCCGGTCTCCACGTCCAGTGGCACCCAGACAAAGGCAACCAAGGCGGCGAAGGCGACGAAAACGAGGCCAAGGATGAGGTTGCTGCGGGAATGCGAGGTCATGTCGGGCCCCCGAAATGACCGGCCCGGCAAAAAGATGCCGGGCGCAGCCAAAGGTTTGTTGCGATATTACTCTGCCGAAGCTTTCAGCAAGCCGCCAGCGTCATTATACGCATTGGCAATCAACGCATCCAGCTCGCCGCCCGTGCGCAGGTCAACACCACCAAAAGCCTTGTTGATGAAACCACCGGCTTTGGAGCCGTCAGCATTCAAAACCCCGGCGATGGCAGCCGCGATCGCCTCACGGGCGGCGGGGTCCATATCCGCTGGGCCAGCAATCATGAACATGGTGTCGTTGGGGAATTTCACGCCGAATTCGCTCAGAAGCGGCGCGTCCGGCGTGCCAGCGAGCGGTTCGCTCTTGGCCGAGGCCAGTTCAACCATTTCTCCGGCTGCAACGGCTTTGGCCTGAATGCCGGCACCAAAACCGACGTCCATGTCACCGGCAGTGAGACCATTCATGACGGCCCTGCCGCCACGCACCGAGATGATGTTGAACTCCACCCCATTTTCCTTGCCGATCACGTAGGCCAGGTCGGCCAGCGACGGGCTCATCACGCCAAAGCGGATCTCTTCGCCACCTTTTGCGGCGGCAATCACATCGGCCATGGTCTTGTAGCCCTTTGATGACAGAGAGACGACAGCCATCTGGCTGCCGGCGGTTGACGTGATGGCAGTGGCAGCACTTGCCGGATCACCAGCATTGGCAGCCGCCAGGTTGTAGCCCAGCGTTTCCGTCACGATCATCGCAATTGCGGTGCCGTCTTTCGGTTCGTCCGCAAGTTCTTTGACGG
>Ga0070726_10000788_pt1 | contig 35920 bp, 25 predicted proteins | sample tdAd471_FD_67275 | JGI IMG/M metagenome (GOLD analysis project Ga0070726, IMG submission 67275) | Marine sediment microbial communities from the Atlantic coast under amendment with organic carbon and nitrate - tdAd47.1 | ecosystem: Environmental > Aquatic > Marine > Coastal > Sediment | place...
TCGGCGAAGGACAGCGGCTCAGTCGGCTGATCGGCAATGTCCTGACGTTTGCCAGGCAGCAGCGACGCACGCTGGAACCGCAGCCGACCGAGGTCGTCGTCGACGACGTTCTTGAGAGGACGCTCGAACGCTTTCGCCCGTCGCTCGACGAACTGCAGATTGACGTCTCGACCGAATTCGCCGCCGCCGAGCCTGCTCGCATTGACGCGGACTTTCTGGAACAGATCGTCGGCAACCTGATCAGCAACGTCGAGAAGTATGCGGCATCAGGGAAATCGTTGCGGATCAGCAGCCGGGTCGAGAACGACAACATCATTGTCGACGTGGCCGACGCGGGGCCGGGAATTCCAAAGTCCGACCACGATCGCGTGTTTGCTCCGTTTGTTCGCGGCTCGAACGAAATCAGCGCGGCGGCGGGAACGGGCATCGGGCTGTCGATCGCTCGGGAACTCGCACGGCGGCACGGCGGCGATCTGACGCTGCTGAAGTCCGAAAAGGGATGCGCGTTTCGAGTCGTCCTGAAGAGCGGAGGCTGACGAACGGTGATGAAGATTCTGATTGCCGAAGACGATCGACTGACACGCGAGGGACTTGTCGAAGTGCTGCGTGACGAGGGTTACGACGTCGTGTCGGCTTCCGACGGCGGCGCGGCGGTGCGCGAGTTTCGAGCCACGCGGCCGGATTTCGTCTGCCTCGACATCATGATGCCGGATCAGAGCGGTTACGAAGCGTGTCGTCAGATCCGGGCCGAGGCTCCGGACATTCCGATCATCTTTATCAGTGCGAAATCGGAAGAGATCGATCGGCTGGTCGGCTTCGAGCTGGGGGCCGACGACTTCATCGCCAAACCGTTTGGAGTCCGCGAAGTTGTTGCCCGCGTCCGCGCGGTGGCTCGCCGCTGCTTCGCGCGAAGGTCTCCGAAAGCTCGCGAGTTTCAAATGGACGATCTGCTGATCACGCCTGCCGAACTGCGAGCCCGCCGCGGCGAGTCCATCATCGAGCTAAGCCCCCGCGACGTCGCGATTTTGCAACTGTTGCACGCCAACAAGGGCCGGGCACTCGACCGCAACACGATCTTCAATCACGCCTGGGGCGAGGACTACTTCCCCAACAGCCGCACGCTCGACCAGCACGTTTCGCAGCTGAGAAAACGAATCGAAACCGACCCGAGGCACCCGCGCATCATTCAGACTGTTCACGGCGTTGGGTACCGGTTTGATGCTGAGTAAGTGCTCTGTCGCTGACTTACTCAGAGGCCGCCTCAGCCAGTGATCGAAACTCGCGAATGAGCTGCGTTTCGCCGCGCTGCAGACGCTGGCCGATCAATCGAACGGCGTCGGCAATGGGAAAGGCGGGGAGGACGTGACTTTCGGTGACCTCTTCATAGCCGAACAATTCGTTGCGTTGTTCTGTGCGAGTGAAAAGCCGCAGCCCTTCGCCTTCCCAGCGCCAGACTTCGGCAACCTGCAGGCTGGCGTAGATACCAAACTTCCGCATGGATGAATTGGTGATGTCGATTTCGACGACCAGGTCGGGGCCGGGGTGCAGCGTCAGATCAACTTCTTCGAGATGAGTTACCTGGTCCGCATTCTGGATGTAGTAACTCTCGTCGGCCTCAAAGCCCTTGCTAACCTCATCCTGCTTGAAAGTCGTTGATGCAACGCTGACGACGTCGATGTCGCGGACTTCAGTCCAGGTTTCGATCATGCGACCGAGCAGGCAACTGACGCGTTCATGCGCCATCTTTGGCGACATGATTTCCATCACTCCCTGGTCGTAGGCGATTCGCGTGTGCCGGTCTTCGATCTCAACCAGACTGAGATACGTCTCCCACGGGACGTCCCTCATCACGATGCGTTCGGCGGTATGAGTTGAAGTTTGCATGGAGTCACTCCGAGCCTGGGGCAGCCATCAGCGTCCCACGCCGTGCCGCATGTTTCAACTGAGAAGGTCGCACGGTGCCTCCCTCGTTTGTCGCCGGACGGACAGCCAGTCCGTCAAAAGACGATACAGACGACGGCGTGGAAGTCAGTCCTGCCTTCTCTTGAGGCAGGATCGGGTTACAGAATCAGCATCGCGTCGCCGTAGCTGAAGAAGCGGTAGCGCTCGGTGATGGCCTCGCGGTAGGCCTCCTGGACGAAGTCGGTTCCGGCGAGGGCGCAGACCAGGACGAACAGCGTTGACTTTGGCAGGTGGAAGTTCGTGAGCAGGCAGTCGATCGCGCGGAACTCGTACGGTGGGCGGATGAAGAGGTTGGTTTCACCTTGCCAGGCTGCGAGATGTCCGCGGGCCGCGACGGATTCGAGTGTGCGGACTGAGGTTGTGCCGACGCCGACAACGCGACCGCCGGATTCACGTGTCTGATTCAACTCGGCAGCGGTCGTTTCCGGCAGGACGCACCATTCCGAGTGCATGTCGTGCTCACTGAGTTTGTCGACTGCAACCGGGCGGAACGTGCCGATGCCGACATGCAGGGTGACTCGCGAGTTTGTGATTCCGCGACTGTCGCATTCGGCAAGCAGCTCTGGCGTGAAGTGCAGGCCGGCAGTCGGTGCGGCAACGGAACCTGGTGTCTGGGCGAACGTCGTCTGATAGCGGCTCCAGTCGGAATCGTCGGCGACCTTCCGCTGCATGTACGGCGGGAGAGGCACGGTGCCGTAGCGGTCGAGCAGTTCGAACGCATCGAGATCGGATTCCGGACGGGCGATCCAGACACCGTCGTTGCCACGCTCGACGAGCTGCACTCTCAACGGTGGAGTTTCCTCGGGACGATGAATGGATTTCAGTGTGATTGTTTCGCCGGGAGTCAGGCGGCCGCGTGTCTGGCCGATGATCTCCCAGTCGCCGCCGGGCAGCTTGCGAAGAAACAGGCCCTCCCATTTGCCGCCGGTTGCTGATCGTTCGCCGACGATTCGAGCGGGTACAACACGGGTGTCATTGAGCACCAGCCGGTCGCCGCTGCGGAGCACATCGGGCAGATCGCGGATCGTCCGATGCTCGATCGTCTTTTGCTCTCGATCAAGTACCATCAACCGCGCACCATCGCGACGTTCGGGCGGCTCTTTGGCGATCAACTCTTCGGGCAGGTCGTACGCGTACGTGTCGAGACGGTCGGGGTCGCGGTCTGGTGTGGTCATCGAAAAACAAATCAGTCGTTGAAACTGTGAACTCTTCGGGAAAGGAACGCTCGCACGATGCGACACGACAATCGGCAGCCGGACGAACTGCGGCCCATCGAAATCATCCGTAACTTCACTCGGACCGCAGCCGGCAGCGTGCTCATCAAGGCTGGCGGGACGTCCGTTCTGTGTACGGCCAGCGTTGAGGACTCCGTGCCGCCGTGGAAGATGCGGGACGAAAATCCGACCGGCTGGGTGACTGCCGAGTACAGCATGTTGCCGGGCAGCACCTCGCCGCGGAAGCGTCGCGAGCGGAGTAAGATCGACGGTCGAACGAGCGAAATCCAGCGACTGATTGGCCGCAGTCTGCGATCGGTGATCGACTTCGAGGCACTCGGGCCGCGAACGATCACGATTGATTGCGACGTGCTGGAAGCCGATGGTGGAACGCGCACGGCCAGCATCACCGGCGGTTACGTCGCGCTGGTTGAGGCTTTGCGGTCGATCGACGGTCTGCCGACGGATCGTCCCGTCGTGCGAGCAAACGTGGCGGCGATCAGCGTCGGCATTGTCGACGGAGAAGTGCTGCTCGACCTGCCGTACGTTGAGGACGTCGCCGCCGAGGTCGACATGAACGTCGTGATGACCAGCGACGGCGAATTTGTTGAGGTGCAGGGCACGGCGGAGAGCCGGACGTTCAGCCGGCAACTGCTCAATCAGCAACTCGACTTCGCCGAGAAGGGCATCCGCGAGCTGATCGCGCTGCAGAATGAAGTGCTGGGACAGGACGCGTAAGAATCGTCCTGAAATTGCTGGCCGAGTTCTCCGCAGCGGACTTCGCCAGCAGTCCTCATCAGTCAGCGAACGGGGAGTTCTGGCAAATTCCACTCTGGCAGTTCGTTCCGGGACGTTCCTGTGCGGCGCGGCTCATTCGGCCGGGATGCAGCAGTTGCGGTGCGATCGCTGATTTACAGACAGGTTGGTTCGCCACGCAACGCGCTGGGTTCGCGGCAAACTCGCTGCGCCAGACTGTCGGGAAGCTCGACGGCGTCGTACGTGATCAGATCGCCGGGAGCGACGTCGTGTCTCAACCGAGCATTGGTCATCAGTCCGATGGGAACATGGTCGGGGCGATCAAGCAGTCGGACGGCTTCGCCGCGCACGTCGAAACTGCCGATGCCGCGTTCGATGACGGTCCCTTTGCGAAGCGGACGTTTCGCGATTGCAGCGACACCGATTGTCGGGCGGGCTGAGTTCGTCAGCAGTGGCGGTTCCTGGCGGTAGGCGGCGCAGATTGTCCGGAGTGCTTCCAGGTGGCACAGGTGGTAGTTGCGGACGAGCACGTAAACCGGGCCGCCCCCCAGCTTCAGGTATTGAAGATACGGCTGCTGACTGTCGTGGTGCGTCGCGGCGAGAAACACGCCGGCGGGCAGCGGCTGGCGATCTGACAACAGGTAGTCACTGATCGGGACATCGAGCGGCAATGCGAGTTCGGCCAGTTGCTGGGCTCCTTCCTCGACAGAATCCGACTTCAGGCCGGCGAGTCCCTGCTGCAGGATGTCGGCTCCCAGTCCGTTGGCGACGAGTGCCTGTTCGATCTGCAGCTTTGTGCCATCAGTAAATGACGTGACCTGCGGCAGACGGATGCCCTGCTTCCTGGCCCACATCCGCATCGAATCTTCCGGCGGATCGTGATCGAGGAACCCTTTGAGGTTTCCGTAAACGATCGGGCGGAACCCCATCGCGACAGCTTCGCGGCGCAGAGCGGCCAGAGAGCCGGGCTGGTCGCCTTCGGCCTCGGTCAGGTAGCCGTGTCCGACAAACGCGGAACCGGTTGTGACCTGAAACTCGGCGTTCATCGTGACGACGGGAATGAATCGTTCGAGCGCGGCGTTCACAACATCGGTGGCATGCAGGACATCGCCGCTGCACTCAACGAGAACGTCCGTGCCTTCGAGCACCTCATCGAGTTCCTGCGTCAGGCAGTCCTGCCTGGGAAACTCGGTGCAGGAAGCGATCGGACGGCGGGTCAGAACTTTGTGGAGCTGGATTTGAGGGTGACGTTCAATCGCCAGCGTCAGACCGCGGGCAATAAATCCAGAACCGCAGATCGAAACGGAAAATGGTTCAGAGTCAGAGGTGAACATCGTGGTGTCCGTTGCAGACAGGTCAGGCAGGGAGCGGCGCACTATCCGCTGATCGACTGGGGAAGTTGTTCCATGCGGTCGCAGGTCTCAGAAACAGCATTCATGTTCTGCATCGACTCCGCAAGCTGACGGCAGCGAATCCTGACGTCGTCCGAGCTGAGAAGGTGTGAGAGTGCGGTCGAAAGCGACGATTCCCGAAGGGCTCGCGGTGCGATCTTCGCTCCCGCTCCGCAGCGGGCGAGCCGGGTGGCGGTGTCCTGATTGATGTGGAGATTCGGGACCGCGACCTGGGGGACCGCCGCTTTCAGACACATCGCCGTGGTCCCGATGCCGCCGTGGTGAACGACGGCGGCACTGCGTTTGAGCAGCGGGCCAAACGGGACGAATTCGAAATGCCGCACGTTTTCGGGAAGAGGCTCCGGCAGCTGCTCCGGATAGGCGGTCAGAAAGATTCCCCGGAGCGACAGTCGGCGGCAACTTTCGGTGGCGACCGCAAAGAAGTCGCGAGCCTGCCGGTTGACTCCGCCGGGGGAAAACACGATGGGCGCGTCGCCTGCGGCCAGAAAGGTTTCCACGTCGTCGGGCAGTTGGCTCGTGTCTTCAGGCGGCAGTGGAAAGCCGGGCTGAAAGGTTGATGCTGGCCAGTCGGGCTGGCGAGGCCCCCACCACTCGGGAAACATCCCGACGGTCAGATCGGGCGAATGGAACCAGTCGTTGAGAAATCCATGCTTCGGTGGCAGGCCGAGTTCGCGTCGGAATTCGTTGACCGGCTGAAAGACGCGATCGATGACCAGCCAGTCGGCCAGGCGGTACTGAATTCGTTTCAGCCACGCTGGCGTCGACTGGTAAAGCATCATGTGGGCGGGCATGACCGACGACTGATACGCCGTTCGAAACTTGTCGGGCTCAAGATGCAGCGTGACCAGCGGGACGCCGAGTTTTTCCCTGGCAATGATGGCGCCGTGAGCTGCCCAGCTGCCTCCGACGACGGTCTCGCCGGGTTCGTTGTGTTCACGGATGAAGTCATAGGTCTGCCGCATGAGAGGCAGGGCGCCGAGCTGCAGCCATAATGGCCAGCCTTTTCGCGGATGCCACAGATCGGGGTGCGCGAGCATTCGCTCCTGGTCATCGCGACTGCCCGCAGGAACGAGTTCCGCTCCCGTTTTCTCAACGTGTTTCTCATACCAGGGATTGGCAATGAGCCGGACGCGATGTCCCCGCCTGACGAGTTCGCGGCTGATCTCCAGCAACGGAAACACGTCACCAATACTGCCGACGGCGACCAGAATGAATTGCACGCTGGGGTCCTTACAGGTCGTTGAGCAGTCGCCGGGTAGCGCGGATTTCCTCGGCAAGGCCGTCGACCAGCGATGGTTTTTCAGCGCCGGGCAGGACTTCCCAGGTGTAGGTTTCGACTTCCAGGTGCGGGGTGTCGGCAAGCGTCTTGACCGTTGCCAGAGCCGCTCTCAGGTCGGGACGGGTGGTCTGCAGCGGCCCGAGCGATTCGGCGTTCACCGGAACGTGAAAGTGGATCCGCCATTCGTCGGCCGCGGCGAAGTCGGCGTCCGGATGGAGAGCGGCCTCTTCGGTCAGGTCGACGAGGCGATGAATCGTGCCGTCGGTCGAGCGGCCCATCGTCTGGTGCAGGTAGCGCGGCTCGGCGTACGTGGCGAGCATTCGGCGGGCCTCGTCGTTGGTTGCTGGATTCTCGACGCGAATCGCGCAGGAAATGTGAACCTTGTTAATCGCGATCTCGGCAGTTTGAAGCCGCCGGAGCGAATCGGCGACGTCTTCAAACTCGACGGACTGATGGCAGACGTCGTAGCAGACGCCGATGAAGTCGTAGACCTCGTCAAGCAGGTTGCGGTCGGCGGCCAGCTTCCGGAGACGCTGAAAAAAGTCGAGTGTTTCGTCGATCGTCTCCAGGACACAGAACGGTTCGGGTTCGATAGCGAGCCGGATCGTGCGACCGGTTTCGTCGCGCAGTTTGGCCAGAGACTGGGCGAGGTCGATCAGTCGCTGAGCACACTGATCCTGAAAGTCGATCGGGTGCGGAAATTCCTTAAAGCCCAGCGGGACCGTCGAAAGGCTCCCCCAGTCGAGTTCCGTCGGCAGCAACCGCGCGAGTACTCGGGCACAATCAAGCGTGTACTGAACTCGCGAGTCGCGCGTCCAGTCGGGCAGGTAGACGTTCTCTTTGACGCGGGCATCATGAAAGTTGCCATACGGGAACGCGTTGAATGTGTAGGTCGTCAGGCCGTTGTCGTGCAGGAAACCGGCGAAGTCGTCGAGCCGCCCGTCCGCTGTCAGCAGCTCTTCGATGACCGGCTGGGCCAGCCACAGCCCGGCGGCAAGTTCTCCGACCTGTTCGCGAACTGGCAGCGTGAATTCCGTCAGGCCGCGAAGCACCTCGTCAACCGTCAGTCCGGGATGGACATTGCTGCAATAACTCAATGGGTGCGTGCTGAGTGGCATGAGAAAGCTCGGTCGCCGAAGCGGGCGGCTGGACTGCTGGGAGGCCGGAGAGAGAACGCGGAGAGCGGAACCTGGTGTCGCAGAAGTGGCAAGCGTAGTGACGACGTCTCGATGGTCCAATCGAACCCGTGTTAACCGACCCCGGTGCTGGTCAGGCCGAGCTGGCATTGCCTGTCGAGTGCCCGGAAACCGAGATGCCAGTCGTTAAGGAATCTCGTCGAATTCAGTTGTCCGCTGTGATTCCGCTTCAAGTCGTGGCGAGGACCCCGCCAGCGGCATCCCTTTTGACGAGGCCGCGTTAAGTAGTCCTGTCAAGGTTTGCGGGTCAGGTCCCGAAAATCCGATGCCTCGACGATTCCGGCAGGGCGTTTCTTTCGAGGGATTCGGCAAACCCACCCGATAGTTCAGACTGGATAGCGCCCTCGCGAACGGGAGGGCCGCGGCGAATGCAACAGACAGGCTGCTCAACGATCGATTTCTGAGAAGATTTCGAGAGTTCTGTCCGCGTGCTGCTCGCCGGGAATCACTGCAAAGCCAATGTCGTATCAGGACAAGGATGATCAGGATGAAAATGCAACGTCTCTGGAAGAGCGCCCTGGTACTTCTGGCCGGCCTCTCTGTCGTCCTGCCAGGTCCCGTGATGGCGGGTGAGGCAGCGCCGAAGCACGAAGTTCAAAAGCCGGCCCAGAAGATTCGAGACGTGACGCTCGACGCCGACGGCGTTCTCTCAGGCTACCTCGTCGATGTTCAGGGCAAGCCGGAAGCGGCAGCAGCCGTCGCCGTCCTGCAGGGACGCAAACAGGTCGCTCTGACGAAGACCAATGCGAAAGGCCAGTTCGAGGTCAAAGGCCTGAAGGGCGGCGTGTATGAGGTGACCTCGCAGAAGGGCACCGCCGTGTTCCGCGTCTGGAAAAACGGGACGGCACCGAAACAGGCGTCGAAGCTGGCGCTGCTCGTCAATGATCAGTCCGTTGTCCGTGCTCAGCTCGAAGGCCTTGGTCTTGGCGGCGTGTCGGCGACGACAATTGTCGTCGGCGGAGCGATCGTCGGCGGAGTGACCTACGCGATTGTTGAGGCGAGCGACAACAGCAACTGACATGCTGGTGTTCGAAGAAATTCGAGACTGAGAAGAGCGACGGTTTCCCGTCGCTCTTTTTTTGTGGGTGGATCGAGAATCCAGGTCGGCAGATGCGGCCTCTGAAACCGCGGGGGCCCCCGCGTCGTCTGTCTTGCGGTCGTTGCGCGACCGGACTTGACAGTCCCTGCATGGCCGAGCCAAAGATGCCGGTCTGCGACTCGTCGGGCTGCTCCGAATATGTGGATTGTTGCTGGCGGGACTTTGTCTGCTGAAGATCGCGCGCAGCAATTCATCGATCGCGTCTGATGCTGGGGACGATATCTCAGACAGGACTCAAAGGGGGGCCTGGCTCTGGCCGCCGCGACTCGCGGCCAGGTTTGCCGATGCACTGCCGGAATCGCCTGCCCGCTTCAGGAACACAGTCGCGACGATGACGTATGGATGCCCGTCTCGCGAAGGAACGAGGATGCTATGACTCAGTCGTTTTCCAATGATCTCTCAAACACGATCAGCCGCCGCCAGTCCCTGAAGAGCCTGGCAGCGGGTGCGTTCGCGATCGGTGCTCTGCCCCAGGCACTGCTGGCTGATACGCCGCGGATCGCAGCCATTACCTCGAAGATCGGGAAGTCACATCCGCTGGCTCCTGGCCTGCACATGGCTGCTGACAGTCTGGACGCTCTGGATTCGATTCAGGATTACACAGCCACGTTCCACAAGAACGAACTGGTTGGCAATAAACGCATCGCGCAGCGGATGTCGCTGAAGCTTCGCGAGAAACCTTTCAGCGTCTACCTGCGATTTGAAGCTCCGGCAGAAGGCCGCGAAGTCATCTACGTCGACGGGCAGAACGACGGCGATCTGCTCGTTCATGAAACGGGTCTGACGAGCCTGATCGGAACGATCGGCCTGGATCCCAAGGGCGGCAAGGCGATGGAAGAATCCCGCTATCCCGTCACGATGATCGGGATGCGGACGATGGTCGAAACGGTCGTTGCTCAGTGGCAGTCCGAAGTTGCTCTGGCCGACACGAAGGTGCGTTACTTCCCGAACGCCAAAGTCGACAGCGTTGAATGCCGCGTCTTCGAGTCGTCTCACGCTCAGAAGGCGGGTGGAGTCAAGTTCCACATGACTCGCCTGTACGTCGCCAAGGAGAACAAGCTGCCGGTTCGTGTCGAGCAGTTTGACTTTCCCGCGAAGACGGGCGCTCAGCCGGCAATCGTCGAGCAGTACACCTACTCGAACGTCAAAACCAACGTCGGCCTGAAAGACATCGACTTTGACACGGAGAACCCCGCGTACGAGTTCTGATCTGAACTCGGCAAGCGATTAACCGGCAAACGGCCACGCGGACGAATCGAGTTCGCGTGGCCGTTTTCGCGCGCGGTCGGTTGCCCGCAGATCTTCATCGCACGATCGTAGGCGGATTCCTGTCTGACGTGAGCCGAACCGTGAAGCGTCCTTGTCTGATTCTGTACCTGCTTGCGGGGTTGCTGGTCGTCCCCCTGCGCTCCATCAGCGCGCAGCCGGCGGACCGATCGCGGGAAGTCGATCAGGCCGTCGTGCGGGCATTGCAGTATCTCGCGTCCGAGCAGCGGGATTCCGGAGCGTGGCGGACAAACAACCGTGAGGCCGCGTCCGCAACATCGCTGGCCATCATGGCCTTTCTGGCCGTCGGGCATACTCCGGGGGAGGGGCCGTATGGCGATCGCATTGAAAACGGCATCCGCTGGGTCCTCGACCATCAGGACGACTCGGGGCTGTTCCGGCATCGAGCGGGCTCCGGGCCAATGTACACGCACGGAATCTGCACGCTGATGCTGGCCGAAGTTTCCGGAATGGTTCGGGGCGAACTGGCACCGCGTGTCCGACACGGACTGGAACGCGGCGTCCGTGTGATCCTCGCTGCTCAGGCTGTTCCCAAAGGGCCGAAACATCAGGGCGGCTGGCGTTATCAACCGACCGACAATAACAGCGATTTGAGTGTGACCGGCTGGCAGTTGCTCGCCTTGCGGGCGGCGAAGGACATCGGCTGCGACGTTCCGGCTGAGTCGATCGAGCGGGCCGTCGCGTACGTCCGGATGTGTGCGACTCGGCAGGGGGGCTTCGGATATCAGCCCGGCCACGGCACATCGCCGACACGCGCGGGCACCGGAATTCTCTGCCTCGAAATCTGCGGCCAGCATCACGCGGACGAATCGCTGCGAGCGGCGGATTACCTGCTCCGGGAACCGCTGCGGCCAACGGACAGCTTCTTCTACTACGGCGTCTATTACTGCACGGTCGGCATGTTCCAGGTCGGCGGCCAGCACTGGGACACGATCAATGCTCGCATGACCGGCCTGCTCCTGCCGATGCAGCTCCCCGACGGCAGCTGGCCGAATCAGGGCCGCGAGAGCGCATACGGCAAGGTTTACTCGACCTCAATGACGGTTCTTGCGCTGGCCGTCGAGTACCGCTACCTCCCCATCTATCAGCGATAGCGGACGCGGCAACGCAGCTGGCGTTTTTCGCACTCTGACGCCTGCTGGCGATGCCCGCTGCGGTTCGCAGCGCTCGTCAGGGGAACGCTCCATCGCAGTGATCCTCGTCTCTGCTGAGGATCCTGCACGGTGAGAATCGTGCGGGAACCGCGATCGCTCCGGCTCCTCTGAACGCATCGTGCTCGGGGCATTGAGTGAAAATAGGCAAGATAGACAGTTGACATAATCGTTACTGTCGGCACAATTGGACCAATCGTTAGTTTGTCCATTCACGGGAGAGAGACAATGATTGGACGTTTTTGTGTTTATGCGTGCGTTTGTGGTTCGTTGTTGACGGCCTCGCAGGCCGTGGTGGCGGGATCTGCGTGTCAGACGCCGTCGGGCTATGGCCCACAGACTCAGGTCTGGGTTCCTCAGGCCCAGAGTCCCTGCACGACGAGCGTTCCGCCGGCGCCAGCGACGGCGAGCTGTGCCCCGTGCGAGCAGGTTCAGACTGCTCAACCCTGCGTTCAGATGCAGACGGTCTATCAGGCGGTTCCGAAGGTCACGGAAGTTGATCGCGTTGAAACCGTGATGACCAATCAGGTCCGGTACGAGACCTACCAGAAAACGGTCATGCAGCCGGTGTATCGCACAATGTCGGTTCCGGTCACCGTTCCGGTCCAGCGAATGGAGACGATGGTCGGGACGCGGCGCGTGCTCCAGAATGTGGCTGTTCGAGTGCAGCGGCCAGTGACGACCCAGTGCCAGTGTGTGCAGACGGGCTTCGGCGGGGTGTCGACGTACTCGACCGGAGCGCCGGTGACGCAAATGGTCGAGACCGTTGAGAACCGGCAGGTCTGGACCGACCAGCACTACACGTTTCAGGCGCCGGTGACGAACTACGTCACGCAGTACCAGGCCCGGCAGGTCCTCGACTACCAGCCGACGGTGCAGACGATGCAGGTCCCAGTGACGGTGCAGGTTCCCGTTCAGCAGACCCGCAAAGAGCAGGTCGTGACGTACGATTACGTGCCGACGCAGGTCCCCGTCACGCGCTGAAACCGAACAAGCACTGAAGTCGAACAAGCACTGAAGTCGACGACCGGACTCCAGATTGCGAGCGTGCATTTCGCGAGTTCTCGCGATCATGGCTCGAACGGTTTTCAGATCGAGTCCAGCGCCTGTTTCATATCAGCAACCAGATCATCCGGGTTCTCGATTCCGACCGAGACCCGGATTGTCTTTTCGGTGATGCCGGCTTCGCGCCGCGCTGCGAGCGTCATCGACGCGTGGCTCATCGATTCCGGATATTCGAACAGCGATTCGACTCCACCAAGCGATTCGGCCAGCGAGTACAGCGTTGCTGTCTTGAAGACGTGCTCCGCCGCCGGGCGTCCGCCAGCGACGTCGAAGCTCATCATCGCCCCGAAGCCTTTCTGCTGACGCTTTGCCAGTTCGTGCTGCGGGTGCGTCGGCAGGCCGGGATAGTAGACCTTTTCGACAGCCGGATGAGCATCGAGCATTTCGGCCAGTGCCTGGGCGCCGCGCTGATGAGCTTTCATTCGTGGGGCCAGCGTCTTGACACCGCGCAGAACGAGCCAGGCGTCGAATGGCGAGCAGCCGAGTCCCAGAGCGTTAACGAGATATGCGACGTTCTCGGCATGCTCTTTCTGACGAGTGACGATCGCGCCGCCCACGACGTCCGAGTGGCCGTTGATGTACTTCGTCGTTGAGTGCAGCACGATGTCGACGCCGAACTCAAACGGCCGCTGCAGGTACGGCGAGAGGAACGTGTTATCGGCGACCGTAATCGCGCCCGCTGATTGAGCAATCTCAACGACAGCGGCAATGTCGACGATATTCATTAACGGGTTGCTGGGCGTTTCGATCCAGACGCACTTCGTGTTCGGCTGCAGAGCGGCTTGGACATTTGCCGCGTCGGTCATCTTGACGAACGAGAACTCGAGGCCCTGTCGCGTGAAGACGTCGGCGAAGAGCCGGTAAGTCCCGCCGTAGATATCGTCGGACGCGATGATGTGGTCGCCCGGCTGAAACATGTGCAGAACGGCGGTGATGGCCGACATGCCGGTGCAGGTTGCCCGGCAATCAATGCCGCCTTCCAGGGCCGCGATGTTCTGCTCGAGCCCTGTGCGCGTCGGGTTGCCGCTGCGCGTGTAGTCGTACCCTTTCGTCGTCTGCAGATCGTCCCAGTAGAACGTCGACGACGGGTAAATCGGCGTGATGACGCTGTTGTAGGAACTGTCTTTGGCGACGCCGCTGTGAACCGAGCGGGTCTCGAAGTGCTGGTGCTGAGAGTCCATGAGCCTGATCTCAAACTGAGATGAAAGAGAAGACACGACCGCCGGTTTCGAATCCTGCAGGTCGGACCAACTGTCTGTCTGTTGATGATTTCTGCTGGGGGACGGGAAGTTCGCACTGTGATCGTAGTTCGATCCTCCCGCGACGACGATCTGCCATGAATGCCGCATCGACGCCAGGTCGGCGATCGCGGTTCGAGCCCGGAGTCTATGCCGGTCCTGTCAGCAGAGCGAGTCCCGATTCCGGTTCGTTTCGGCAGCCTTCGCGTTCGGTTCTCGACCAGAAGGGTTGACGTTTGGGAGCGATCCGAAAATCCATCACCTCCGGCTGCGGTCAAACCGTCACCTACGAATCTCTGAATCAGAATCTAAGGCTGCGGAAAGCCGGCTCCGCGGGTTTTTGTCCGAATCCGGCACAGGTACATGTCGGACGTCAGGTAGAGCACCGACCCGTCGTTACCCCATCCAACATTGGCGATGCGTTCGCCAGTCACGATTCGCCCCAGCAGTTCGCCCTGCGGCGACAGCACGAGCACTCCTCCGGGACCGGTCGCAAAGACGTTGCCGAGCACGTCAACCTTCAGGCCATCGCCGCCACCAGTCGGAATGCGGTCGTCTTTCGAGGAATCAAAGAACGGTCGCGGTTCACCAAGATTTCCGTCCTGCTTAACGGGAAAAGCTCGCCAGACCGGATCGCGACCGTCACTGTTCGCGACATACAACGTCGTCCCGTCGGGCGAGAAACCAATGCCGTTCGGTCGGGACAGTGCCCGCGACTGCAGTGTGACCGACCCGTCGGGTTGCAGTCGGTAGATGCCACAGAAATCGATCTCGCGCTGCGGATCGTTCTCGCGTTGAGGCAGCCCATAAATTGGATCGGTGAAAAAGATGTCGCCGTTGCTGCGGATGGCGAGGTCGTTCGGGCTGTTGAATCGCTTGCCGTTCCAGCGGTCGGCGAGCGTCATTTTGCCGCCGTTCGGCGTGAGTACCGAAATCCGTCGGTCGCCGTGTTCGCACAGAACGAGACGCCCGGCGGCGTCGAGTGCCAGCCCGTTGCTGCCTGGTTCGCGACCGTAGTTGGCGACCCCGGTGTAACCGGCAGGCTGCATGAAGATCGAAACTCCCGTGCCCTCCTGCCATTTCATCACGGCGTTATGCGGGATGTCGGAGAAGAGGACGAAGCCACCGAACCTGTTGCCTTCTTCCGGCACCCAGACCGGGCCTTCTGCCCAGTCGAAGCCGCCGCAGAGCACTTCAATGACAGCGTCTTCGGCGATCAGAGTGTTGATCTCGTCGCCAAAGCGGTCAACGTGCCCGATGTGCGGGAAGTTCGTTGTGTTCTGAGCGGTCGAAATCTGAGGCAGCATCAGGATCAGAGCTGCGACACACAGGGCGGCAAATTTCATGAGCGATTCTCCAGGCGATCCGGAAGTCTGATACGATCTCACGTTGTTCAGCGGCGTCGTTGGATAACTCATTTCGCAGATCGAAAGAAGGGAGCGCCAGCATGGGATTCCTCAACGGAATGCTGGGCCTGTCGTCCGAGGCGGATTCGGAAAAGATCGAGTCGCAGTTGCAGAAGATTCTGATCTCAGGCGAGCAGGTCGAACTTGCCTATCAGCTGGTTCGTGATCTGACCGTGCTCACCAATCGGAGGATCATTCTCGTCGACAAGCAGGGACTCACGGGACGCAAGACCGAGTACGTCTCCATTCCCTACCGCAGCATTGTGAAGTTTGCCGTTGAGACAGCCGGGCACTTCGACATGGACGCTGATGTCACCTTGTGGCTCTCTGGCCACACGGACCCGGTGAAACTTGAGCTGCGTCGAAGCGGAGACGCCGCCGCACTCGTCCGCCTGATCTCGAGTCACACCTGCTGACTGGAGTCGCTGATCGAAGAGGCAGCAGAACGGCGTACGGACCGTCCTGGCATTCCCTGTCGACTCCACAATCCAATTCCGTAGTGGACGAGGTTACGAGTCCCTGGCTATCCAATTCAGGATTGGACGAGGTTACGAGCCCCTGACAGCAAGGACTCGTAACCTCGTCCACTACAGACCAGTCGGGACGGTTATTCTCAGATCGGCTTTGAATCGCCCGGTCGAGATTCAGTTGGCTCCTGCCGTGTCTGTCTGAGGCGGATCGTCTGTTTCGCCGTCGGCTTCTTCTTCGGTCTCGCCAGTTTCTTCTGACTTGCCCGGTTGCGGGTGCGTGCCGGGAACGATCTGCGGTCCCGGATGATGCTCGTCGAGAATGCGTTGCAGATGGTCGGCATCCATCGTTTCGAGTTCAAGCAGCTCGCGCGTCATCTGTTCGAGCACGGCTCGGCGACGCGTCAGAATGTCGAGGACGGCAGCGTTGGCTTCGTCGAGAATCCGTTTCACTTCGAGATCGATCTCTCGGATCGTCTGTTCCGCGTGGATCGGTTCGCCAGCGGTGCTGACTCCCAGAAACGGCGAGGATCGCGATTCGCTGTAGTGAATGCGGCCCAACTTCGGGCTCATGCCGAATTCCGTGACCATTCGACGGGCGATGTCCGTCGCGCGCTGCAGGTCGTTTTGAGCACCGACGGATGTTTCGTTGTAAATGACCTCTTCAGCAGCAATGCCGCCCAGCAGGCAGCAGATCGTTCCGGTCAGCTCGGACTGAGTCTTGTTGTGACGCTCCGAGTCCGGCCGATGCATCGTGTAGCCGAGAGCCTGGCCGCGCGGGATGATCGAGATCTTGTGCACCGGGTCCGTGTGCGGCAGGCTGCAGGCGACGAGGGCGTGTCCGCATTCGTGGTAAGCCGTGCGTTCCTTCTCTTCCTCATCGAACACGCGGCTCTGTTTTTCGAGGCCGGCGACGACGCGCTCAAAGCCTTCCTCGAACTCCTTCATCGTGACGCACTTGAGGTCCTTGCGAGCCGCGAGCAATGCCGCTTCGTTGACCAGGTTGGCCAGATCCGCGCCGACAAAGCCAGCCGTCAGCTTCGCGATTCGCGACAGGTCAACGGTCTCATTGATTTTGACCTTTGTTGAGTGAACCTTGAGAATTCGCTCGCGGCCTTTGATGTCGGGGCGGTCGACGATGACGTGCCGGTCGAAGCGGCCCGGCCGCAGCAGGGCGGGATCGAGCACATCAATTCGGTTGGTCGCGGCCATAACGATGACGCTCTGATCGGAACCGAAACCGTCCATCTCGACGAGCAGCGCATTGAGCGTCTGTTCGCGCTCGTCGTGACTGCCGGGAACTCCGGCTGAACGTGCCTTGCCCAGCGCGTCGAGTTCGTCGATGAAAATGATGCACGGCGAGCGTTGAGCAGCCTGCTGGAACATGTCCCGGACGCGGGCTGCACCGACGCCGACGAACATCTCGACGAAATCCGAACCAGACAGGCTGACGAACGGGACGCCCGCTTCACCGGCCACGGCCTTGGCGAGCAGCGTCTTGCCGGTTCCTGGCGGGCCGACCAGCAGCACACCTTTCGGGATGCGGCCACCGAGTGCCTGGTACTTGCCCGGCGATTTCAGGAACTCGACGACTTCCTTGAGTTCTTCGACGGCTTCATCGATTCCTTCAACGTCGTCGAAGGTGATGCCCAGATCGTCCTGGGCGTAGAGCTTGCCCCGACTGCGTCCGAAGGCGAGCGCTCCGCCAGCACCGCCGACGCGGCGCAGCATCAGAATGAAGAGCAGCAGGAACGGCGCGGCGATCAGCGCCAGCATCAGATAGGCATCCCAGTTCGATGGACCGGGTTCGAACTCGTAGGCGATGCCTTTTTCCTTGAGCAGTTTCCGCAGGTCTTCACGGGCTTCCGAGTGCATCGATCCGGCAGGGATCTGATACGTCTGCGGTTTGACCTCCGGCTCCTTGCCGTCTTCGGGAGCAGGCTGGTCCTGATACGTGATCGAGTTCAGGCGGAAGAACAGCTCGTGGACGTTCGTCGGATTCAGCTCGCCGGCTTCCACCTTTGCCTGGAAGTCGCTGAACGAAATCGTTTCAGAACTGTTTTGCGCAGAGAGCAGCGGGTAGAAGACGAGCATCACTGTCGCAGCGATCAGCAGAATCAGGATGATCCTGTTGGACGTGGGCGACTCAGGTTTGCCGGGCGGCTTCCCTTTCTTCGGTTCTCCCGATTCGGGAGGAACCTGCTGCGAATCAGACATGCGACGCTCGTTCTGCGAATTCCAGTGCGGACTTCCGTCCCGCGAATTCAGGGGTCGGCCAATCGGGGATCAGTTCAGCGAACTCTACGACACTCAGGATCAGGACTGACAGGCAAATCCGGAATTTCCGGAATCGGCAACTGCAGACAACATGGTGATCGGCATGTGCAGGTTTGCTGCCGGCTCCCGATGGCTCGGGAATTCAGTGGCTCGTGAAGAACGAGCCGGTGCCTATTGCACGTAGGTTTCGAGGAAGCGGGCGAGCTGGTGGAAGTCGCACCCCGGTTCAATGTAGCGGACGACGGTGACCAGATCCTGCGGATTGACCAGTTCCTCGAACGGAACATATCTCAGGTCGAGCTGACCGACGATCGAAACCATGACGCCGTTGAGTTTGTTCTCGACGATGGCTCGATAAGCACCGACGCCGAGCTGGCTGCCGAGCATGACGTCGAAGGCCGTCGGCGGAGCACAGCGGGATTCGTATCCGAGCTGCAGGCCGGTGACTTTGCGCGTGCTTCCGGTCTGAGCCTTGTATTCGGCAGCGACCAGCTTCGCGAACTGCTTGCCCAGGTCGACATGGGCGACCGAGATGTGTCCGTGATCGTCGCGGGGGATGCCTTCGAGCTGGCTCGACGGCATCATCTCGGCGAGGCCTTCCGCGAGAATGATCGTGCCGTAGCGCTTGTTGTGTTCGTTCTCGCGAACGCACATCGTCTTGACGATTCGTTTTACGACACCGTCGATGTTCATGATCTTGCGGGTTTCAGTGGCCCCCGTTTTCGGGTTCGTCCACTCTTCCTCGCCCGCCAGTTCGCCGGTGATATCCTCGACGCTGATCACGAGACTCGCTTCGCTGGCGATCGCGGCACCGTAGGCCAGCCAGCCGGCGCTGCGGCCCATCGATTCAGCGACAAAGTAGCTCTCGCTGGCTTCAGCATCGGCCAGCAGGTTGCGGAGTTCGCCGGCCAGAACTTCGACGGCGGTGAAGTAGCCGAAGGTGAAGTCGATGCCGTTGTAGTCGTTGTCGATCGTCTTCGGGATGTGAACGACCGGCAGCTTCCTGCTGCCTTCCGGAAGCGTGTCCTGGTACAGCTTGAACTTGTTTGCAGTCTTCAGTGTGTCGTCGCCGCCGATCGAAACGAGCGCGTCGACATCCAGCGAGAGCAGTGCCTCGTAGGTCGTTTTCATGGGCGCCGTTTTTTCGGCGTCCTGAAGATCGTCCCGCGATTGAATCAACTTTCCGGGATTGGCTCGCGCCGTCCCGATGATGATGCCTCGCTGGTTGCGGGTGCGTTTGAGTTTGTGGCCATCGAGGATGAGGTAGTCGCGACCTTCCTGCAGCGGATTGTCCGGCCCGAATTCCATCAGGTGCCGGTAACCGTGCAGCACGCCGACAACCTCGATCCCGCTTTTTTCGAACGATGAAGCGCAGGTGGAAATGACCGAGTTGGCGGCCGGTGCCGGACCTCCGGAAAAGAGGATCGCGACGCGTTTGAAACTGTGGTCGACCTTCTCGGGATGCGCAAGCGGACGTGCCTGGGCCATGAGACTCACTCCTGGTTTCTTCTGATCGTTAACTGATTGAGTTTCGGGATGATTGCGGGACGCAGAATCTCGCCGCGGGCGACTGCGGACTCCGCTTCGTTTCTAGTTTGTCGGGATGAACCGATCGATTTCGCGTTCCAGCCAGCGAGTGTCGACCTTGCCTTCAATGAAGGCCGGATCGCTGAGGATTCGCTTGAGCAGCGGGATTGTTGTGGCGACGCCTTCGATGACGAATTCGTCGAGAGCCCGCAACATGCACGCGATGGCCTGCTGCCGGGTCGGGCGATGCACAATCAGCTTGCCGACCATCGAATCGTAGTAGGGGCTGATGCGGTAGCCTTCGTGAACGTGCGAGTCGAAACGGACGCCGCGTCCGCCAGGAATTCGCAGTTTCGTGATGGTCCCGGGGCTGCCTCGAAAGTCATGATTCGGGTCTTCGGCGTTGATCCGAACTTCAATGGCTGATCCCTCGCACGGGATGTCTTCCTGCTTGAAGCTCAGTTTCTCGCCGCTCGCAACGCGAATCTGCTCCTCGATCAGGTCGATGCCGGAAACCTGTTCAGAGACTGGATGTTCGACCTGTATGCGAGCGTTCACTTCAATGAAGTAGAACTTGTGATTCTTGTCGACGATGAACTCGACCGTGCCCGCATTGTCATAGTCGGCAGACTTGATCAGCCGCACGGCCGACGCGCAGATGTCGTTGCGGACGGACTCGGGCAGGTTGGGTGCCGGTGATTCTTCGATCAGCTTCTGGTGCTTGCGTTGCGTCGAGCAGTCGCGTTCCCAGACATGACAGACGTTGCCGTGCCGGTCGGCAATGACCTGCACCTCGATATGGCGCGGATCCTCGACGTACTTTTCGAGATAGACACCGGCGTTCTTAAAGGCCTTCTCGGCTTCCGCCGCGGCGTTCTTCAAGCCGCTTTTCAGATCGTCCACATTGCGGGCGACACGCATCCCTTTGCCGCCGCCGCCAGCGGTCGCCTTGATCAGAACCGGGTATCCGATTTCTTCGGCGACCCTGACGGCTTCCGCTTCGTTGCTGATGAGGCCGTCGCTGCCGGGGACGACGGGTACTTCAGCGGCCATCGCCATCTGGCGAGCCGCCACCTTGTCGCCGAGTTTGTTCATGGCTTCGTGAGGCGGGCCGATAAACTCGATATCGCATTCGCGGCAGATGCGGGCGAACTCGGCGTTTTCCGCCAGAAAGCCATAACCGGGATGAATCGCCTGAGCGTGGCCGATTTCCGCGGCGGCAATGATATTGTTGAAAAACAGATAACTGTTCGCGGACTGAGCCGGGCCGATGCAGTACTTCTCGTCAGCCAGTTCCAGATACTGAGCGCCACGGTCGGCTTCGCTGAAGACAGCAACCGATTCGATGCCGAGTTCCCGGCAGGCGCGAATGACTCGCAGTGCGATTTCGCCACGATTCGCGATCAGGATGCGCTGAAACATAGGCGTCCTACGAATTCTGTTTCCGGAAGGATTCAATGATCGGCCACGCGGAAAATCACTGGCCGGTTGCAGGCGTCTGCTGGCCGCGAGCAATCTGCCATGCACGCTGGCTTGCTGGCGACCGCTGAAAAAAGAGCCTGTCCGACAACGGTTGCAGTCGAACAGGCACAGTCTCGATCCATCACATTCTGAGTCGTGCAGCCATCTGAACGTCGGCCGCAGAAAACCCGGTGAGTCAGTTCGGGCTGACCCGGAACAGCGGCTGCCCGGACTCGACCGGGTCGCCGTTGCTGACGAGCACTTCTTCGATGGTCCCGCTGAGATCTGCCGTGATCTGATTGAAGACTTTCATGGCTTCGACAATGCAGACCACAGTGTCCGGGCCGACTTTCGAGCCCTTCTGGACGAATGCCGGATCCTCGGGGCTCGGCGACGAATAAAACGTGCCGACGATCGGGCTTTTGATTTCCAGCAGGTTGCTGGCCGGGGCCTCTGGAGCCGGCGCCGCCGTCTGAGGAGCTGGTGCCGCAGCGACAGGAGCCGGCGCGGCTGCGGGATGCGTCGCCGGGACGAACTGAACCGTGTCCTGTCCGCCGCGCCGCAGTCGCCATTGCTCGGAGCCGTGCCGAAGGTGAACTTCGCTCAGCCCGTGTTTCTCCATCAGCTCGATCAGTTCCTTGAGCTTGTCCAGATTGAAGGACTCGCTGGAATCTGCAGTTTTGTCAGCCATATGGCAAACCCCTTGCCAGGGAAATCAGTGGTCGATGTTACGGAGCGAAAGCTCGGCCTCCAGCGCGTGGAGACTGCCAGACCGCGCGATGCTACCGGTGGCCTGGCAGCGTTTCAACTCAGCCTGTCGGTCGCTCGTCAGCGGAACCTGCACGCCGACAACGCGTTACGATCCATTGATGGGTTTTGGTGGCTCGCCGCAACCGCGGTGTCTTCAACGCAGCCGTCCGTTCAACGCAGCCGCCCGTAATAGAACTCGGCGAGGTCGACGGCGTTCAGAATCTGCCCGGTCCGATCAATTTCCCGACCGTCCTCAAGCAGCACGATCGTTGGCAGAGCGGTAATCCCATAGCGGGAGATCAGGTCGGGATGCTGATCGGAATCCACCAGCCGGAAATGGTCCGTCCTCGCACTGCCGACTCGCCAATCAACACGTCGCAGCTTTGGCCAGGCCGGATTGAGCAACTGACAGGCCCCGCACCAGGTGGCCTTGAAGATGAGCACCTGACGCCTCGGAACTTTCGGTGTCTGCTTTTCTGCTGCGGACTTCTTCGCTCGGTCGGCCTGCGGCTCCGAGCTGGTGACCGGCTGGGCATCGAGTGCGAAGCTGGCGAGGTCGATGACGCCGCCCGAGAGTGACTTCAGGGCCGTCGCACTCTTGTCGTCGGCCGCCGCCGGCAGCGCGAGGCAGGCTCGTGCCTGGCTGACGGCGAGCCGAGCCGAGGCTGCCGTGCTCATGTCTGATTTCGAGGGGACCATCGACACGCTGAGCAGGGTGCCGATCAGTAAGCCGCTGATTGGGTTCATGGCTCCATCCTGTGAAGCTGAGCTGTGAGTCGGTGCAGACGCAGACCGTCCGCGAAACTGTTACCGAAAGATCGCCAGCGAACGGCGAACGCGATGTCAGCCGGACAATCGCGTGAGCAGCCAGAGACGGGTTGCTCGTCAGGCAGAGGCCCTGTGCAGCCGCCGGATTTCGGTCAGAATCCTGCGGCTCCTCAGTTCAGATGTGATTTGCGGCGGGACATTGGCGAAATTGCCTGGTCGCTGCAATCGTTATTTTCCGACTTTTTCGTCGCGGCGTCTGAATCTGTCAGGGCTTCTCAGAATTGACAAAACGAGCGAACGCGGGCTTCCAAAGGCCTGTCTCTCAGCGACCGAAACGAGGACAGCATGTCGAGGCTCGGAGACGAGCCGCCCTCAGGATTTCAGTGTTCGTCAGCAGTTTTACTGCACGTCAGGATCTCAGTGTCATGGGCAAGTCAGATTTCAGCGGGCCTCTGGAACGGGTCAACGAGTACCTGTGGCGGATCCCGCGATCGTACAAACCAGAGATGCGCGTCGACGGGCTGATCTACGCCAGCGATGCGCTGATGAGCCACCTGCGAGGCGACCAGGCTCCCGAGCAGGTGGCGAACGTCGCGACGCTGCCGGGGATTCAGGTCGCGAGCCTCGCCATGCCGGACATCCACTGGGGCTACGGCTTCACGATCGGCGGCGTCTGCGCGACAGACCCGGATGAAGGCGGAGTGATCTCGCCGGGCGGCGTCGGGTACGACATCAACTGCGGCGTCCGGCTGGTCCGTTCCAACCTGTTCTACCAGGACGTCAAGCCGTTTCAGCAACGGCTGGTCGACACACTCTTCAAAGCCGTCCCGACAGGAACCGGCCGCAAAGGCAAGTACCGGTTCGAACCGAACGAACTCCGGCGGCTGATGGGCGAGGGTGTTCCGTTTCTGAAAGAACGAGGTCTCGCGACCGACGCTGACGTCGAGTTCACCGAAGCGCGCGGCTGCCTGGACGGAGCCGACCCGGAACTCGTCAGCGATCGCGCGATCGAACGCGGCGCGTCACAGTGCGGAACGTTGGGCTCAGGTAACCACTTTCTGGAAGTGCAGATTGTCGACGCGATCTTCGATGCGCACGCGGCCGAGGTCATGGGGCTCGAAAAAGACATGGTCTGCGTGATGATCCACTCCGGTTCGCGCGGGCTCGGTTACCAGGTCTGCGATGACGCGCTGCGAATCCTGCGTGGCGTGCCGGAGAAGTACGGCATCGAACTGCCCGACCGGCAACTGGCCTGCGCTCCGATCAGCAGCCCCGAAGGCACGCACTATCTCGGCGCGATGCGGGCGGCGGCGAATTACGCATGGTGCAACCGCCAGCTTCTGATGTGGCGGGCGCGCGAAGTCTTCGCACGCGTGTTCGACGACACCTGGCAGAACCTGCAGATGGGGCTCATCTACGATGTCGCGCACAACATCGCGAAGTTCGAGGAGCACTCGATCGCCGAAGCTCGCAAACGCGTCTGGGTTCACCGCAAAGGAGCGACTCGTGCGTTCCCGCCGGGCCATGCCGAGATTCCGGATCGTTATCGAGAGATCGGCCAGCCGGTGCTCATCCCCGGCGACATGGGCCGCGCGAGCTGGGTGCTGGTCGGCCAGCCGGGCAGCATGGAGCAGACGTTCGGCACAACGTGTCACGGAGCCGGTCGCGTGATGAGCCGCACGAAAGCGATCCGTCACGCGAAGGGACGCCGCATCGATCACGAGCTGAAACAACGCGGCGTGATCGCTCGCGCCCAGAGCTGGAAGGGCCTCGCCGAAGAGCAGCCCGACGCTTACAAGGACGTCAACCAGGTCGTCGACGTCGTCCACTCCGCCGGCCTGTCAAAGAAGGTCGCCAGGATGCGCCCGATCGGTGTCATCAAGGGCTGATGCCTTCTCATCGATCTGAAGCTGTTTCTGAGCAGCGTGACGGGCTTGCCTCGCGGAGCGAGGCGCCACTTTAGAGCTTAGAGTGGCACCACGCTCCGCGTGGTCAGCCCCGACAGCGCGGCAACGCGTGGCGTTCGCAGAAGCACACGTTCCTTTCTCGACTGTTGCTGTCTGACGTATAGATTGTTGCATATGTGCGTGTGAGTTGTTGTGTTGCAGGTGGTAAAGACCGGGTGGGCTTGCCTCGCGGAGCGAGGCGCCACTTTAGAGAAGCCACTGTGGCACCACGCTCCGCGTGGTCAGCCCCGACACCCCCAACCACACTTCCGACCAGAGGGCCAAACGATGTCGGAACGTTCGGAACCCATCTTCCGCTCCTTCGATCCGGAAGCGGACGTCGAATACTCAGCGCGCAATCTTCCGCACTGGTTTCAGCCGGGTGTCGCCGTCTTCATCACGTTCCGCACCGCTGACTCGCTGCCGAAGGAAGTCCTCGAACTCTGGCGACGCGAACTGCTCGACTGGCTCCGGCGTCACGATCTGCCAACGGAACTGGCGTTTGATGCCGCCGGACTTGAAGCGGTCGAACTCCCGCTGTGGCATGAGTTTCAGAGACTCCGCAACCGCCTGTGGCAACAGAAGCTCGATGAGTGTCACGGAGCCTGCGTGCTGAAACAGCCAGAGCTGGCCAGTGAGGCCGCTAGGAGCCTGCATCACTTCGACGGCGAACGCTACGACCTCGACAGCTTTGTCGTGATGCCAAACCACGTCCACGTACTCGTGCAGTTTCGCCCGCCGACAACAATGCGAAAGCAGCTCGAAAGCTGGCTGCACTTTTCGGCCACGCAGATCAATCGGCGGCTGGGGCAATCAGGCCGATTCTGGCAGAGCGAGCCGTTCGATCATCTCGTTCGCAGCGCGGAACAGTTCGAGTATCTGCAGCGGTACATCCGCGAGAATCCGGCAAAGGCGAGATTGCGGGCGAAGGAGTTTCTGTACTGGAGTCGAGATGCGGAGCGGTAACAGGGGCAACCAGCGTGATGGGCTTGCCTCGCGGAGCGAGGCGCCACAGTGGCACCACGCTCCGCGTGGTCAGCCCTGTGAGTCCCGGATGCTCAGTGGCCTCGTCTGCCCGCAGTCAGCGACACTCCGGCGACCAGAATCGCAAAGCCGCCCAGGCCGAGCAGCCAGTTGACCGGGGCGCCTTCTGACGGCGGAGCGGTCTTTGAGGTCGCAACGTGCGAGCTGTCGTGCGTGGCGTCGTCGTGACCGGCGGCGATGCTGGATCCACCCGGTGCGATGGCGAGGTACTCGGGCGGGTCGGTTGAGGATTCGCGTTCGAGCTGCAGTGAATCCGGGGCAGCGCCGACCAGCAGGTTCCAATCGACGGTCGTGAGCATGTCGACGCCGGGGTTCTGAACCTTGACGGTGCACTGGCAACCGCCCGTCAGGAAGCGGCAGGTGTCTTCGATCGTGTCCGCAGCAATGCCGGCGCCGACGAGTGCCCACAGCGAACGACCGCGACCGAAGAGCGGCAGGGCGGTCGGCTGGCTGACGATCTCCGGCTCGTTGAGATCCGGCTCGGTCGTTCGCAGCATCGCGATGAAAGCCTGCTCGGCGGGGTCGTCTTTGGGGATTCGTACGAGTGAGAAGGCGATCTTCAGTTCGGTCGGGTCGAGACTCAGCAGGCCGTCTTCGAGATCCTTCTCTTCAATCTCGGGCAGCTTGAGTGTCGCCTGCATGCGAGCGAGTTCGTCGGTGAGCGTTTTGGCCGCCGCGTCGTCCTTCTCCTTGTCGCCGCATTCCAGCAGCACCCAGACGGCAGATTCGCCACGCAGCAGCCGCTCGGTGACGGTCTTCCGGGCTGGTGATTCGAGCAGCTGGTTGACGTTGTCGGTGGTGAACTCGCCCGAGAAAACCTGGCTGGGAGGTCCCTTCTTCGCAGGCGTGTGGGCGACCAGCCAGGCAACGCCCGGCTTCACTTCGGCGAGCCAGTCGCCCTGAGGCAGTTCGATTTCCGAGGCCGTGACGTCGACCGTTCTGACCTGCAGATTGCCGACGAACTTCCCGTCGAGATCGTCAGGCTGCAGACGCTGCAGCAGCGCCTGCTGAGCTTCGGTCAGCTCGCCGTTGTGGTAAACGGTCAGCGTGAAGAGGTCCGGATTCCAGTGCTCAACGGCGTAGCGGAAGACCGGAATCGAGCAGGCCAGCAGCGTCGTTGTCGACACGACAAGAGCCAGACAGAGCAGCGTCGTCAGTGATTTTCGCATCGGGTGATCTCCCCGGTGACAGGTCATTGAATGAGATAGCGGAACGGCGCGAGCCGTCCGGTTTTCGCGATCGGTGGACCGGACGGCTTGCGCCGTTCCGCTACCTTTATTGGTCGTGTGCCACTGGCTTTGCCAGTGCCGTCTGAATCTCGATTTGCCCGACGAATTCGCACTGGCAGAGCCAGTGGCACACCAGTTGGTTGCTACTCTGTCCGCTGATTCCCGAATTCTCAACACTTTCGGCAATAGGTTTCTCCCTCCCGGTTGTACGTGCTCTCAAAGAGCCAGCCAATGAGCCAATCTTCTGCGACGAGAGCCAGCCTGCTGGTGCGGATCCGTGATCACTCGGATGCGGACGCGTGGGCGCGCTTTGTCGACATCTACGGACCGCTGATTTACGGCTTCGTGCGGAAGCGCGGGCTGCAGGATGCGGACGCCGTTGACCTCGTTCAGGAAGTGCTGCGGTCCGTCGCCGGAGCGATCAGCCGGCTGGAGTACGATCCTCGGCGAGGCACGTTTCGCGGGTGGCTGTTCACGATCGTGAATAACCGGCTGCGGAACGACCTCAAGGCCAGGCAGCGACGCGAGTCCGGCAGTGGTGACACCGCTGTCGCGCAGCAGCTTGCCGAGGAGCCGGCTCCGGACGACTGGGAAGCTCAGTGGGAAGCCGAGCATCAGCAGCGACTGCTGACGTGGGCGTCGGAAAAGGTTCAGTCGGAAGTCGAGCCGCGAACGTGGCAGGCGTTCCGACTGACGGCGGTTGATGGTCGCTCGGGCAAAGAGGTGGCTCAGGAACTGAACACGACGGTCGCCGCCGTCTACCTCGCCAAAAGCCGGGTCATGGCCCGGTTGAAAGAACTGGTGAGAGAGGCGGAGGTGGCCGACGAAGAGCGAATTTGAAATTCGTTTAACCGCAAGCCGCAGGCGTGCGCGTCTGGGTACTGAGTCGAGACCGAGAATTCACAGACCTGCAGTTTCGGCCCAACGGTGGTTTCGGCCCAACGGGCCAGCTCTATGCCAGCCCTGGGCAACGCCCAGGGGGGGCATGCCGAATACGAAAAACAGCCCCAACGGGGCGGCCCAAAGTGTCTTGCACGTTCTCTTTAGGGCCGCCCCGTTGGTGCTGAACCTGGTATGTGGCCCGTGTTCCCAGGGCTGCGCCCTGGGCTGGCATAAGGCTGGCCCGTTGGGCCGATCAGGCGGACAGTGTTTTATCTTGAACGAAGAACTTCCTGGACAAGGCGAGCCGTGGCCGTCAGGCCTCGGTTTTCGACAGATCACTGGGTTCAGTGACGCTGGAAGCCCCAGCCTCACGGCTGAGGCTCGCCAGTAATTGACTTCGCGCCAGCGTCGTGACCTGCGAGGGCAAACGAGGAGCCGGATTATGAGCGACAATCAGTGCCCAGACGCTGCAACGTGGAAGACGTTTCTTGATGGCGACGTGCCTGACGACGCGGCGGCGGATCTCGCGGCACATCTTGAGGACTGCGAGGTCTGTCAGCAGACGCTCGAACGCCTGGCCGCCGGCAAGGAGACGTGGGAAGGGACCGCGAAGCAACTCGCGGACGCAGCGAACGCCGAAGCCGGGAGCGATTCGAGCGGGCATCTGCGCGGTGTGCTCGACGACCTGAAGCAGGGCATTGATGTCGGGCCGGCGGCGACCGCGTCCAGTCGTGACGTGCTGCGGTTTCTGGAACCAAGTGACGAGCCCGGTTCAATCGGTCGGCTGGACTCGTACGAGATTCTGGAAGTCGTCGGTGCCGGCGGCATGGGTGTCGTTCTGCGCGGCTGGGATCCGACGTTGCGGCGCGTCGTCGCGATCAAGGTTCTGGCAGCGCATCTCGCGAACAGTGCCGCGGCCGAGCGGCGGTTTGTGCGGGAAGCTCAGGCGGCAGCGGCGGTCAGCCACGACCACGTTGTGGCGATCCACGCGGTCGAAGCCGGGCACGAACCGCCGTATCTGGTGATGCAGTTCGTCGAGGGCAAGACGCTGCAGCAGCGGCTCGATCGTACTGGACCGCTGAACGTCAACGAGATTCTGCGGATTGGGCAGCAGACAGCGCTCGGGCTCGCGGCGGCGCACCGGCAGGGGATCGTGCATCGCGACATCAAGCCGGCGAATATCCTGCTGGAGAATGGCGTCGAGCGAGTCCGCATCACCGACTTCGGTCTCGCCCGGGCGATCGACGACGCGAGCATGACTCAAAGCGGAGTCGTTGCTGGCACGCCGCTGTTCATGGCGCCCGAGCAGGCTCAGGGACAGCCGGTCGATCATCGCTCGGACCTGTTCAGCCTGGGCAGCGTGCTGTACGCGATGGCGACCGGGCGTCCTCCGTTCCGGTCGAGCACGATGATGGGCGTCATCCGCCGCGTCTGCGACGACCAGCCGCGTCCGATCCGCGAGATCAATCCTGACATCCCCGACTGGCTGTGCGGCATCATCGACCGCCTGCTGGCCAAGAATCCCAAAGAGCGATTTCAGACCGCCGAGGAAGTCGCCGAAGTGCTGGCGGGCTGCCTCGCCCACGTCCAGCATCCGCTGAGTGTTCCTCTGCCGACCGCCGTTGCATCGATCGCTCAGACCGGCGTGCTCGCGAGTTCGCCCCTGGCGTCTACGCGGATCGAAGATGTCGACGTGAGCGCTGGAGCGGGACTGCCGTCGGACTCACCGACCGCCGCCGCTGAAACGCTTTTTCGCCGCCCGCTGTCTGAGGACGACGTTGAGGCGAATGCGCGTCGACTGGTGAGGTGGCCGGCGACGTGGCTGTTTCTGGTCGGCGTTCTGAACTGCGTTACGGTCGCCGCCGTCGTGCTGTACCAGATCGCGGCCCTGCGGAATTCATCGCGCGGCTTTGTGGATCAGGCGATGTTGATCGCGCTGCTGCCTGCCGGCGTGTGCATGATTGGAGCGTTGCGACTCGGCAGTTTGCGAAGTCGGACCTGGGCTTACATTTCCGCCGTCACGGCGATGATCTCGGGGCCGCTGTCCATCCTTGGGATTCCGATCGGAATCTGGACCCTGACAAGGCTGGGACGACCGGACGTCGTTGCCGGGTTTGCACATCGAGCGCAGTCTCAGGCTGGTGCGACGCATGCTGGCGAGGCACAGTCTTGTGAGACACAGCCGCATGCCGGTTCGCCAACGTTTGGTCTGCATCTGGCGCGCTTCTTTATCGTTGCCGCACTCTGGCTGCTGGCGATCGCGATCCCGCTGGGGTCCTACGTGCTCGCGCAGGATTCCGGAGCATTTCCAGATGTTGGGCCCGCGGAAAGGATGATGCTGGGCATCGTTGCTCTGGGGGTCGTATTCGGCCTGGTCTTTATTCTGAAGCGGTTGAACGGCCAGGGATCAGCACCAGAGGCGAACGCGAGTCGTTCGAGTCTCACACAGCAGTTTCGCCGTGTGCCCGAAGTGCTGGCGTGTGTCCTGTTCGCCGTTTTCACGATGCAGGCGATTTACGCCGATCTGACAGCCAGTCACTACGACCGCTTTATGGAAGCGGCGGTCGTTCCGCTGTTCTGCGTAACGGTGGTGGTTCTCGGCATCGTGGCGTTTGTGAACCGACGGCGGATCAACGAGCTGGCCGCCAGGGGCGAGGACGATCTCGAACTGACCAACGCCTACCGCACAGCGATCGCTGTTCCGCTCGGACTGATGGTTCCGGTGGTTGTCCTGCTGGCCGTCTGGGGGTATCGCCAAACCACCGTCGGGTATGTCACGTTTGATGTCGAGAACTCGATGTCGACCGTCAGCTTCCGCAACGTTGAAACCGACCAGACGCGCAGTCTGTCAGCTTCCTGGAAGCGTGTTCGACTGCCGGCGGGGACCTACGAGTGGTCGGTCTCTGAGGGGCCGATCCAGAACATGGTGATCGCCGACGGCGTGATTGAAGTTCTGCCGCGCGCCGGGCAGACACTGTCGGCGGGGATGGATGCTGCCGAAGCGCTGCGTCAGCTCGTTGGCACCTGGAAGTACGTGTCCGGCAGCGTGAACTGGAACAGCTCCGATGGCCCTGCACCGACCTGGGCGCAACCGCCAGCGATGCTGAGCATCAATATGTCAGAGACTCCAGGCCGTCGCGTGGCGGTCTTTGTCTCTCAAGAGACGCTCTCGTCGGGCAACGCGAACGATGTCACAGCCTACGCCTGCGAGTTTGGAGCGGAGACCAGTCCCAGAAATGTTTCGCTGTTACAGCCGGATCCAGAACTCGATCCGGAAGACTGGCCCTGCGTGGCACAAGGCTACTGGCAGATTGGGCAGAACGGCCTGTTCCTGATTCTGGGGCCTGCGGGCGAGCTGCATTTGCCGAACATCTATTCGTTCCCGACCGGCCCGCATGTCCGCTATCAGTTCAACAGAGTGGCTGAGGAGAAATCGTCAACCGGGCAGCGGCTTGCAGCGGAAGTCGAGTTGCATGGGGACGGCGGGGCCGAGCAGCTGGCCGAGATTCAGCAGCTGCTGGGTTTTGAGGCGAGAGTGGTCCAGGTCGAGCGGGACGCTGATGGTGGCGAGGCTCTCGTCGAGATCAGCGCCGGTGCTGACGACGGCCTGAAGAAAAACGACAGCCTGAAAGTCGTTCGTGACGAAGGTGGCGACAAGCCGCAGGTGATCGGGGCGATTCAGTTGCGGCTGGTCGAGGCGGATCGTGCGGTCGGGGTCCTGAAACAGGAAGCCGATGGTGAGGCGGTCAGAAACGGCGATCTCGTGCAGTTCGTCAGTCGTGTTGCCGATTGAGCGTGTTGCCAACTGACGGACGGTTTCGGTGGAACGTTGACCGTTCACGGATTGTGCCCACCGCTGTCAGCGCGATGCCGCCACGCAACGTCCCGGCACATCTGGACGGACTGAGAGCCGCGTTCTGGTGGGCATTCCAGCCAGCGAGGGGGCGTTCTTGACCGCTGCAGACGGGCAGTCGTACTCTGTCGCGTTTCGCCTGCCGAGTGCTTCTTTCGCTCGCCAGCGTTCTCTTAATTCTGCCGGGTTCTCCGGCGACGAGTCCTTCTCCGCCTGTCTGACGAGCGTGCCGTGACCAATCCCTCTGAACATGACGAATCCGAACACGACGAAGCCGAGTCCGCTGCGGCGGCAACTCCGGCTGAGACGACGGCTGACGGAAACGCTGGCGACGCTGGCGAGACCGGGGCAGAGTCCGCGGAAGCCGGCTCGGCTGGTGACGAGTCTGTCGAACCTGAGGCCTCGGAACCTGCTGCGACTGTCGATGGTGAAGCTTCCGGCGAGGCCGGGTCAGAGGACAGTGAGGCTGCGTCAGAGGACAGCGGGTCAGACGCTGACGACGACGATCTGCCCGAGTGGGAGCCGCTGACGCCGGAGCTGGTTGAGGATGAGGCCATCCGCGGCGACTTCATGCTGCGGTGGGCAGTGATTCTGCTCGCGTTGCTGCTGGGGTGTCGCGAGATCTCCGAGACGACGACGCTCGTGCATATCAAGACCGGGCAGTACCTCGCGTCGAACGGATTCCTGCCGCCGGCGAACGACGTGTTTTCGTACACGGCGACCGAGCGACCGTGGGTCAACACGGCGTGGCTGTTTGATCTGATCGTTGGTGGCATTTTCGGCGTGGGCGGGGCGATCGGACTGTCGCTGCTGACGGCTGTGCTCGCGGCGGCGACGTTGTATTTCGTGGTGCATATCAGCCGGCCCGAGCTGCCGACCTGGTGGACGGCGGTCTGTGCCGCGGTCGCGTTGTTCGTTCTGCAGGTCGAGTTCACCGCGCTGCCGGAGATCGTGACGCTGCTGGGAGTCGCATGGCTGCTTCGCGGTCTCGTCAACTGGTCGCAGACGGGACATCGAGCCTCGCTGTGGTGCGTTGCCGGTTCGCTGGCTGTGTGGGGAAATCTCGATCCGCGAGCGTTCATCGGCTGGATCATTCTGGCGGCGTATGCTCTGGGAACGGTGATCGGTGACGCTTTCGGTCGGCGGACACGGCACGAAGCTGCGGCCTCAATGGACCTCGGCATCGCGGTTGTGGCCGGTCTGGTCGCGTTGATGCTGAATCCGTTCGGCTGGCACACGCTGCTGGCGCCGATTGCTTATTACACTGTCGAATTGCCCGCGCTCGTTGATTACCTCGGGCATTCGGACCTGCTGAATCATCCTCTTTATGAAGAGCGGATCTGGCAGTCCGTGCTGCTGGTGTTTGCTGTTGGCGTTGGGGTTCTGGCACTCGCGGTGCTGACCAGCATTCTGAATTTCCGGAAGCTCGACACCGGTCTGCTGCTGGCCTTTCTGACGGCAGCGGGACTGGCCGTTGCGTGTTCGCACGAGCTGGCGATCGCGGCTCTGGTGGGTGCGGTTCTCGCCGGTTTGAACGGTCAGGACTGGTACCGGGCCAACTGTCGGACCGAGTACTCGACGCAGACCCTGGAGGTTCTGTGGTCGCGTGCCGGTCGGGCGCTTACCGTGCTGGCGCTGGCGGCCTTCGCGTGGCTGGGAGCCAGCGGTCGATTGATGGGGCCGGACGGAAAACGCATCGGTGTTGGATTCTCGCCGCAGCTCGCGACGAATATTTCCGGGCTGGAACAGGACCTCGAAGAGGTCGGTGACGAGCGGATGTTCGTCTTCCGGCTCGAACAGGGTGACCTGCTTGTCTGGCTCGATCGGCCAACGTTCGTCGATAGCCGGGTCGGCGTTTACGCGGGTGGTGACGACGACATTCTCCTGCTGCACAACAAAGCGCGGCACGCACTGCGGAGTGTTGATCCGACAGCGGTCAATCGGAATCCGCTGGCCGGAGAGGGGGCATCCGATGAAGAGCCCTCCGAGGAATCCAATGCAGCGGCTGCGGGCGAGGACCGGAAGACGTGGTTCGGACGGCGCGAGTTGTGGGTCGAGACTTTTAATCGATTCGATGTGCAGCTGGCGGTGCCGCGTCTGTGGGGCGAAGTGCCCGATGTGCAGACCTGGGTGGACCTCGAAATCTCACCTGACTGGACGCAGATTTCACTGGGAGCGACGTCGGCCTTCTTTGCTCGGACGACGGCGCCTCCGCCGGTGGGGGACGAGCCGATTTCGGAGGGGCAGCCGGTTCCGGTCGACTTCGCGCGACAGGCGTTTCGTGACTGCTGGATGCCGCAGGTGGAGGTCGAGCGAATCGACTGGCCTCGACCGCGGACCGGCTACCAGAATTTTCTCAGCCTGCCGGCGTCTCCCGCGTCGGTCCCCGTGCTGCGGGGCCGCCGCCGGGCCGACTGGCTCAGGCTCGGAGGCAATGGGGCGGTCGGCCTGAATTCCGCCGACGCGTTCGCACTCTCGACGCTGGTCCTGCGGGATGCGAATGCCGCGCTCGACGAAGATGCCAACAACCTTGAGGGCTACCAGCTGCAGGTCAACGCTTACCGCATGCTGGGCCAGCTCGAAGCCAGTGTGCTGAGCACCGTCGGGCAGATCGAAGTCAATCAGCAGCGGCAGATGCAGAAGATGCTCGCGCTGCATCAGGCACTCATTCTCGAACCGGACAGCATCGAACTGACGACTGCGATCGGCGACGAGTACTTCCGGGCGCAACGCTGGGACCTGGCCCTCGAAATGATTCACCGGACGCTCGACCTGATTCGCGAACTGGATGATCCCGACGAGCGGGCACTGACGATTGCCCAGCAGATGACTCAGGCCCGGCGCGAACTGGAGCCGCGTGTTGAAGCGATGAACGAGCAGGTCACGCAGGCGCTTGCCGATCCCGAGACCAGTGTTCCCGGTGTCATCGCCATGCTGGCTCAGCAGGGGTTTCCGGCCCGGGCACTCGAACTCTACGACGAGCATCGACTGACGATCGCCGGTGACCTGATGATGGAACTGCAGGGGGCCTTTCTGTTCGCCGAGTCTGGCCGTCTGGCAGACGCTGAAGCGGCGTTTGCGGCGTTCGAAGCGATTCCGGATGACCCCCGAGTGCCGTTTCAATGGGTGCTGCAGTCTGCCTGGCTGAAGATGGCGAAAGGCGAACATGAAAACGCAATCGCTCTGTGCCAGCGGCGATTGCGCGATGTCGAACGCTCCAGTGCCAGCGCGATGCTGGGCCTCAGCTCGTTCGTGCAGCCGATTCCGGGGTATCTCGGAGAACGTCAGATCTGGCCCGCAACGCTGACCCAGGCGACATCGCGCATGCTCTACGACTCGAAAGAAGAGACGACTCAGCTGCGCTGGACGATTGCCATGGCGATGGTCGAAGCCGGGCTGTGTGGGGACGCGGCGAACATGCTCAACAACCTGCTGGAGTCCAGCCCGACGACCCGCATCCGACCGCTCGTCGGCTTGTGGATCGAGCTGCTGACGGGCGAAGCGATTCCGGAACTGCCCGCGTCTGAAGTCGTCCCGATTCTGATCGAAGACGGCCCGCAGGACCCGGTCGAAACGCCCGACGCCGGCAGCAGCGAACCGCAGCCGTGACCCCGATATTCCGGGCCACTGAGGTCCAGATTGATCATTGCGCGTAGCTGGATTCGCCAGAATTCAGTCTCACAGGAAACAACTGAATTCTGGCGAATCCAGCTACGTGCGACTGCGCCTCCGCGGTTTTAAACGACTCGCTACTTCACCGCTCGGAACACGACAGCGTCGAGGATCACATAGCCGTTCGTGCCGGCGCTGTTGATCACGACGCTGCCGGATTCACCGAACTCGTACGTGCCGAGTGACTCCAGCAGGCCGTCTTCAAGTTTCGGAGCCTGCTTCTGGTTGACGGTCTTCGTCACGGAGCCGCCCGCGTGCTCAATCGTGACCGGGACGTTCGTCGCGCGGTTGGGATTCGGCGACCAGCTCATCAGCACCTGATAGCGGCCAGGCTTGAGCTTCGTCGTGTAGCGGGCCGACTTCTGGTCCTTGCCTTCGTTGTCATCGTGCCGGTAGCCGCTTTCGACAAACGACGGAGTCGAGCCGCTCGTCGACCAGGCACCAGTCAGTTTCGCATCGCTGTCGTCGAGCACGATGCCGTCAATCGTCGACTTTTTCAGCAGCTTCTTCGGTTTCGCGCCAGCGGGCAGATCGAGCACCTGGCCGTCCTTGAGCAGTTGCGTCCGCAGGGCAGCGTAATCAACGTCCTGCACGGAAGTCTGGCGATCGATTGCCTGGACGGCTGCCGTCGCCGCGGACTGGCCGAGGATCATGAAAACCGGTTCCATGCGGATCGAGCCGTACGCGATGTGCGATGCCGAGACACAGACGGGTGCCAGCACATTCTCGGCCTCGCCGCGCTGCGGCACGATCGACCGGTAGCTGATGAGGTACGGCCCGCCGGGAGATTCCTGGACGTCGCCTTCGTTCTGCACGAAGCCTTCCGGCGTGATGTAGCGCTGCACGTTGTGCGAGTCCATGTTGTACGACCCGAGGCCGACGGAATCCTCGCACTTGCGAATGCGGCGGCAGTCGAGTTCCGTCTGGACATAATCGCTGACCATGCGGCGCGCCTCGCGAATGTAGAGCTGGTGCGGCC
>Ga0070726_10000790_pt1 | contig 35863 bp, 18 predicted proteins | sample tdAd471_FD_67275 | JGI IMG/M metagenome (GOLD analysis project Ga0070726, IMG submission 67275) | Marine sediment microbial communities from the Atlantic coast under amendment with organic carbon and nitrate - tdAd47.1 | ecosystem: Environmental > Aquatic > Marine > Coastal > Sediment | place...
CGGCCGAAGGGGGCGCCGAGCAGGCGCCAGTGTGGACCCTGAGGGCGATCCCAGGCGGGCTGGACCACGCCGCGAAAGAGGTATTCCTCGGCGATCGCCACGGTGACCAGGTCGTTGAACAGGCGGGCCCCCAGCGCTTGCGGGTCGACGGCGCGCGCGCTCCAGCCCTGGGCGCGGGCGGCGAGCTCGACCGCCACCAGGAATCCTCCCAGGAGCGCGAGCGAGACGGCGAGGAGCAGCAGGGGGCGCCGGGGCCGGGTGACGACCCCGTGCTCGGCGAAGGGGTCGTAGCCCCGGCAGAGCGAGAGCGCGTAGGCCGGGACCACGCAGGCCAGCACGAGCACCAGCCCTGACGCGCCGGCCAGGGCCGGGGCGACCGCGATCAACTGGCGCATGGCGAGGATCACTCCGATCGCGAACGCGATCAGCAGCGCCGCCTCGCGCGGGGAGTGCAGCGGCGGGGCGCTAGGGGGCAGCTCACGAGCGGTCTCGTTCATGACGTGCCCTGCGGCTGAGTGAGCGCCGCGAGCACCGCGTCGACGTCGGGGGCGACCCACTCCGCCTCCGGGGCGACGCCGGCGCGAGGACCCCGTATCCAGCAGGCGCGCAGTCCGGCCGCGCGCGCCCCGGCGACGTCCTCTTCGCGTCGGTCGCCGACGAAGAGCACCTCCCCGGGGGCCAACCCCAGATCGTCGAGGGCCCGGGCGAACAGGCGCGGGTCGGGCTTGGCGACGCCTTCCTCGGCGGACACGCGGACCGTGGCCCACAGCCCACCGAGGTCTGCCCGGTCGAGCTTTTCGCGCTGCAGCGGACCGCCGTTGGTGACCACCCCCAGGGGTAGCTGGGCGGCGAGGACCTCCAGCGCCGCGCGACGGCCCGGGACGGGCTCCACCGCGGCGGCCACGGCTGGAGCGTAGCGCTCCCAGAGCGCGTCGGGGCTCCAGCCCAGCTCGGGGAGTGCGCGGCACACCTCGGCGCAGAACTCGCTCCGCGGGCGGAGGCCGTCGGCGTCAGCGGTCCCCACCGCCTCGAGGGCTGCGGGGGAGGCGCTCCCCAGGCGCTCGCGCAGCAGCGAGGCGACGGCCCGCCGGTGGGCGGCGCGGCGGTCGACGAGGGTGTCGTCGAGGTCGAACAGCACCCCGCGCAGCGGAAGCGACGACCCCGGGGCGCGGGCGCTCACGTGCGGACGACGCGCTCGGGCAGCGCGGACGCCGCGAGCTTGGGGTCGACCCCCGTGCCCACCGCCCACACCTCGGTCAGCCGCGGCGACTCCCGCAACGCGCGGAGCCCGGCCGGGCCGATCCCAGGGCAGAGGGAGAGGTTGAGCACGGTCAGCTCGGGGAGCCTGGCCAGGTGAGCACAGGCGGCATCGGTCAGCTCTACGCAGCCGCGCAGGTCGAGGTAGCCCAGCGCCGGGAGTTCGATCAGGTGCACGATCGCGGCGTCGGTGAGCCCTGCGCACCCCGAGAGGTCGAGGGTCGCCAGCTCGCGCTGGGCGCCGAGGTGGGCGCAGGCGGCGTCGTCCAGCTGGGCGCAGCGCGAGAGGCTCAGCCCGACCAACCCCGCGCTCCCCAGCGCGGCCAGCCCGCGCTCTCCCCAGCCGGTGCAGCCCCAGAGCTCGAGCCAGCCCAGGCCGCGGACTCCGGCCACTGCGTCGAGGGCGGCGTCGTCGACGGCCGCGCAGCCGCTGAGGTCGAGCCGCCGCAGGCCGTTGAAGCTGCGCAGCGCGGCCAACCCAGCGGCGCTCACGTCGGGGCGCAGGCTGAGCCCCACGTGAGGCTCGCCAGCGAGCAGCTGGGCTGCAGCCTCCAGCGCAGCGTCGGTCGGGCCCAGAGGTTGCAGCCACCAGGCCTTGTGCTCGGGGAGCGGGAGGCCGCCCGGGACGGGGGTCGTGCCTACGGTCCGCCGGCGCCCGTCGGGGTCGAGCACGCTGACCACCGCGGGCTCGGGGTAGGCGAGGGTCCGCGCGCCGAACACCTGCGAGACCAGCCAGCGCCCCGGCACCGGGAGCCCCGCGCGCTGGCGCGCCGCGATCGCCTGGGTCAACGCGTCCTGGTCGCTGGGGTCGATCTCGAGCCGACGTTCGAGCTCGCGCAGGCGGCGGTCGGACATGCTCCCTCCCCGGGTGCCTAGAAGGGGACCTCGTCGTCGCCGTCCGGATCCAACGGCGGGCCGGGTTGCGGTCGTGGCGGAGGGGCTGCCGCGGCGGGCTTGCCCCCGCTCTTGGTCAGCGCGAGCAGCGCGTCGATCACCTTGGAGGCGTCTCGGCGTCCGACCTGCTCCAGCTCCGTGGTCCCCGCGTGCTCCTGGAGGAACGCGGCGAATTCGGCGTCGGTCATGTGCGCGCGCCGCTTGAGCGACTTGGCGAAGCCGATCTGCTTCTCGCTGATCGAAGGCTGGGCGTCGAGGTCGACCCCTTGCTCGCGGGCGCGGGTCTGCAGCTCGTCGATCAGCTCCGACGCCTGGTTCACGAGCAGCTCCTCGAGCACGCTCACACCGGCCACCTCGTCGCACACCTTGGCCAAGCCCTCGTCGTCCAGGCTCAGCTTGCGCTGCAGCACGCGAATGAACCCGAGCTGCTTCTCCGAGGCTTCGCGCGCGCCGCGCGGTGGGGGCTCGTCGTGGTGCTCCTCCTCGTCGCTCATCTCAGGGCTCCTTGCGGTAGAGGGTCCGGGGGAAGGGGATCGCTTCGCGCACGTGCTCACGACCGCAGATCCAGGCCACCAGGCGCTCGAGGCCCAGCCCAAAGCCGCCGTGGGGCACCGAGCCGTAGCGCCGCAGGTCGAGGTACCACTCGAAGGCCTCCTGGGGCAGCTCGTGCTGCGCGATCTGCTCGAGGAGGAACGTGAGGTCGGTCGCGCGCTGGCCGCCGCCGATCACCTCGCCCGCACCCTCGGGGGCGATCACGTCCACGCCGAGCACCAGCCGCTCGTCCTCCGGGTCGGGGGACATGTAGAACGCCTTGATCTCCTTCGGCCAGCGGTGGATCAACACCGGGCGATCGAAGTGGGCCGAGATCGCGGTCTCGTCCGGGGCGCCGAGGTCGTTGCCCCAGGTGAAGTCCAGGCCTTCCTCCTGGAGCAGCTTCACCGCCTCGTCGTAGGTGATCCGCGGGAAGGGGCGCTTGACCTTCTCCAGGCTCGAGGTGTCGCGCTCGAGGGTCTCGAGCTCCGCCTGACAGTTGGTCAGCACCCGCTGCACGATCGACTCGAGGAACTCCTCGGCGAGGTCCATCACGTCGTCGAGGTCGGCGAAGGCCATTTCGGGCTCGACCATCCAGAACTCGGTCAGGTGCCGGCGGGTCTTGCTGCGCTCGGCGCGGAAGGTCGGGCCGAAGCAGTAGACCTTCCCGTGGGCCATGGCCGCGGCCTCCATGTAGAGCTGGCCGCTCTGGGTGAGGTAGGCGGTGTCGTCGAAGTACTTCACCTCGAACAGGTTCGTCGTCCCCTCGCAGGCGGCGGGGGTGAACACCGGGGCGTCCACGTGGACGAACTGGCGCGCGTAGAAGAAGTCGTGGATCGCCTGGATCACCTCGCTGCGCACCCGCAGCGTCGCGTGCTGCTGGGTCGAGCGCAGCCAGAGGTGCCGGTGGCTGAGGAGGAAGTCGATCCCGTGCGCCTGGAGCGAGATCGGGTATTCGCCTTCTACCTCGCTGATCACCTCCACGTCGTCGACGGCGACCTCGACCCCGCCTGGGGCGCGTTCGTCGAGTTTGGCCGTGCCCCGCACGCGGATCGAGGCTTCCTGCGTCAGGCCCTTGATCCTGGCGTAGCTCTCCTCGCCGACCTCGTTCTTGTTGACGATGGTCTGGACGACCCCGCTGCCGTCGCGGAGGTGCAAGAACGCGATCTTGCCCTTGGCCCGGAGCTTGTAGACCCAGCCTTGCAGCTCGACGCGTTGTCCGTCGTATTGCTTGAGCTCGCGTACCGTCGCCGAGGTCGCCACGAAGTCCCTCCTGTAGAGCCCGTTGGCCCGAATGTAGTCTGCCACGTCATCCGTGACGTTGTGTTCCCAGGGGGCGCCCTCCAGGATCGCCCGCCGAATCGCCGTCGAGCTCTCGGGGCGAGGCTCCATGGTCACCACCCGCTCGCGCAGGCGCTGGGCGAGGTCTTCGCCCAGCTCACGGGCCACATGGGCCAGCCCCTCGTCCAGCTCGTACCCCGGACGGCACACCACCACGAAGGCTGTCTCACGAAGCAGGCGCGCGGCGTCTTTCCAGGTCGGGAGCTCTCCGACGGTGTCGCCGCCGATCAGGAACGAGAACTCGTGCTCGGGGTGCAGCCGGCGGAGCTCGGCCAGGGTGTCGACCGTGTAGCTGGGGCCGGGGCGCTGGAGCTCGACGGCGCAGGCCTCCAGCCCCGGCTCTCGCGCCAGCAATCGGGTCATGTTCAGGCGGTCCGCCGGCGGGGCCATGTCGAGGTGCCCCGGCTTGTGGGGGGGACGGGAGGCGGGCAGCAGCCACACCTCGTCCAGGCCCAGCGCCTTGCGCACCGTTCGCGCCACCTCCAGGTGCCCCCGGTGAGGTGGGTTGAACGAGCCCCCCAAGAGCCCAATCCGCACCGTGCGCGCCCCCTCTGACCGGGTGACTATACCGCGCCGAGGAGGGCGGAACCGCGGAGGAGGTTACAGCGTTGCGTGGCGCTCATGGTGGGCCTAGCCTGGGGAGGATGCCCGACCCAGCCAGTGAGTTCTGCCGCCTCGCCGTCGAGCGGGGCCTCGTCAGCAGCGAGGTCGTGCAAGCGTGCCTGGCGAAGTCCAGGCAGAGCGGCGACAGCCTCCCGCGGCTGATCGCGGGAGAGGCTGGGCTCAACCCCGACGCAGCCCGCGAGCTCTACAGCGAGGCCTGTAAGCTGGCGGTGGGCCCCGACCCCGATGCGACCCTCGACTGCTCCCTCGACAAGGACGAGAACCTGATCGGGAGTTCCGCGACCCCGGCGCGGCCTCCCTCGAGCGTCGGTGGGGCGTCGAGCGGTGCCCTCGCGGCCCTGGCCAGCAGCGGTTTCGGTCGGGTGCCGACCCTCGCCCCGGTGAACGTGCCGGCCGAGCAGACCCTGGTGCAGGCGGGCAGCGCCACCGACCTCTCGGCCCTCCTCCGCCCTGGAGGCGAGCTGGGCGGGATCCGACTCGAGGCCGAGCTCGGGCGCGGCGCGATGGGCGTGGTGTGGCGCGGCCTGCACCTGCGTTTGATGCGTCCTGTGGCCATCAAGATCCTCAACCCCGCCTTGACCCGCGACCCCAAGATCCGCGCGCGTTTTCACGCCGAGGCCCTGGGCGTGGCCAAGCTCCAGCACCCGAACATCGTGCGCGTCTACGACACCTCGGGCCCGCAGGAGTCCGTCGCCTACTTCGTGATGGAATACGTCCAGGGCCAGGCGCTCTCCGACGCCCTGCGCGCGCGGCCGTTCGACCCGTTGGAGTCGACCCGCCTGATCGCGACCATCGCCCGCGCGGCGCACTACGCGCACACCAACGGGATCGTGCACCGCGACCTGAAGCCCGGGAACATTCTCCTCGACGCCAACGGCGTCCCCTACCTGACCGACTTTGGGATCGCCAAGCACAGCGACGGCGAGGGGCTGACCCAGGTCGGCGAGGTGATCGGGACGCCCGCCTACATGTCGCCGGAGCAGGCCGAGGGTCATGGCGCGCTGGTCGACGCCCGCGCCGACGTCTACGCGTTGGGGGCGATCCTCTACCGAATGGTCACCGGACAGCCGCCCTTCGTGGCCTCGTCGTCCTACGAGATCCTCAACAAGGTCGTCAACGAGGACGCGCTGCCGCCCTCGCGGCTGAAGCCGGTGCCCGCGGCCGTGGAGACGGCGATCTTGCGGGCGTTGGCCAAGCGGCGCGAGCAGCGCTGGCCGAGCGCGCTCGCCTTCGCCGAGGCCCTCGAGGGGGCCCTGGGCCAGCCCGCGGCTCCGACCCCGTCGCCCCAGCCTGGCTTCGGCTCGGGCTTCACTCCGGTGCAGCCCACCCCAGAGCCCGCGATCCCCGCGCCGCCGCAGCAACGGCCCTCGAAGGCCGGGTCGGCCCACGCGGCGGCGGCATCGCCGGCCTTCGCGGACCGTGGTCCAGGGGGCCATCCCGGCGGAGGGAGCGGCTGGACATGGATCCTGATCGGCGGGGTGTTCTGTGCGCTCGCCCTCGCGGGTGGGCTTGGGTTCGTGGCCTACCAGGAGCGCGTCGAGCTGGACGAGCTGCGCAAGCAGAAGGAGGCCGAGGAGCAGGCCGAGCTCGAGGAGCAGGCCCAGGCCGACCTGGACGCCCTGGCCGAGGCCTGGGGGCTGCGCAGCAGCGACCCCAGCCAAGCGCTCGCCATCGCACGGGAGGTCACCCCGCGCCGCCCCGACGCCTTCGAAGGGCACGCGCTCCTCGGGCTCTTGCTCGAGCCAAGCGAGGAGCGGCTCACCCACCTCGAGCGCGCGCTTGAGATCCAACCCCAGGAGATCGAGCTGCTCACCGTGCGCGCGCAGACCCTGGTCGAGCTGGACCGGATCGAGGACGCCGAGGCCGCGGTGAGCGCGCTCAGCCGGTTGGGCGACGCGGGGCGTGTGGCCTCGCTCAAGATCCGCGGCGCGCTGGCCCTGGCCGAGGGCGCCAAGCAGGGCGCGGCGATCCAGTTCCAGGAGGCGCTCAAGGCGGACCCCAGCGACGCCGAGCTCTTCGTGCAAGTGCTCGAGTTGTTGATCGAGCTGCGCCGCTACGACTCTGCGCGGAAGCAGGCCGCATCGTTCGCCGAGCACCACCCCAAGGACGCCCGCGCCTTCGCCTGGCAGGCCCGCGCGAACCAGCGCCTCGGGCGCTACCCGCTCGCAGCCAAGCAGGCGAAGCAGGCGTTGGAGCTCGACGAGGAGTGCGAGCTGGCCCACGCCGTGATCAAGGACTTGCCCAAGCAGGCGCAACAGCCCGTCGATCCCCAGCCCAACCAGCCCCCACCTCAGACGTTGCACGACCGCACCCACGCCGCCCTGAAGGCGGCGTTCCAGGCTCTGCACAACCGCGACCAGCAGGGGGTGCGGCGAGCCTTCCAGCAGGCCATGCAGGAGCGGCAGCTCGACTGCGTGCCGGCGATCCTCGAGCGCGCCAAGCTCGCGCTGGCCGTCGGGGCCCCTATGATCGCCGACCAGGACCTCTCCTCGCCGGCCATGAGCAAGGCGGACCGCAAGCAAGTGATCCTCGCGCTCGAGCTCCACGCCTCGGCCAAGGCCGCGCTGAAGCAGCCCGAGGCTGCGCTCAAGCTCTTCGATCGGGTGATTCAGCTCGCGCCCGACAACGCCCACCTGATCCACGAGCGGGGCCACATCCTCGAGGGCCTCGGGCAGCACGACCGCGCCCAGGCCGACCTCGAGCACGCCCTCGAGCTCGCGCCCAAGAACGGTCACTACTGGGTGGTCCTGGGGGCGATCTTGCGCTCGGCGAACAAGCCCGACGAAGCGCGCGCCGCGTTCAAGACGGGGCTCGAGCAGAGCGACCCCCGCAGCTTCCACCCTGGCGACCAGGACAAGGCCAAGCAGGCCCTCGCCGAGCTGGGGGGCTCATGAGCCGACCCCCCGGCGAGGCGCCGGACCGCAAGGTGACCGCTTCGGTGCTCAAGGCGGCGGCCAGCAACCCCAGCGAAATGCTCGAGGTCCTCCGCGCCGAGGCTCGGACCAAGCGCCCGACCCAGCCCGCTCCGGCGAGCGCCGCCAAGGACGCGCTGCTCACCTCGACCGCCCTCTTCAAGCGGGCCCTGGCGGGCAAGACCCAGCTCGGGGGTGTGCAGCCACGCGTGAAGCGGCCCGTGGCGCTGCCTCCCGTCGCAGGGCCTCCCATCGAGCCACCCCCTCCGGCGCAGCCCGCCCCAGCCCCGGTCTCCGAGGCCCGACCTGCGCGCGCGCCAGCGCCGGCGGCAGCTCCCGCCCCCGCGCCACCTCGCCCGGCGCCGACGATCGTGGTCCGTCGCCCCGCGAGTTGGCCGCTGGCGAGCGCGGTGCTACTCGCGGGGGTCGCCGTGTCGGCGACCCTCTGGCTGCGACCGGCGCCGGCGCCAACCGTGATCTCCCAGGAGGCCCCCCCGACGCCGGCGAACGTCACACCCGTCGTGGCCCCGCCCGCCAACGGGCTGGCGCCCCTGGCCAACGGGCGAGTGGTCCAGCGCTCGGGGGACGACCTGCTGATCCTGGCCCTCGACGACGTCTCCGGCGAGCTGCTCGTTGAGCGCGTGTATCGGCTGACGCAGGACGGCGGGCGATACCTCAGCCAGCCGGGCAAGCGCAACCCGCACGGCTACTACCTCGATGACCGCTCCCAGCAGGCCCTCGAGGACCTCGCCCAGCGCGAGCGGACGCTCGCGCGCACGGTGCAGGCTGCCGTCGATCAGGAGGCGAGCCTCGACGATGCCGAGGCGCGCGCCCGCGCGGTGGTCGAGGTCGGGGGCGCGCCGCGCCTGGTCAAGCACCTCAGCGGCAACCTGAGCAGCGCAGAGGCCTCGGTCTACCGCCTGGTGGTGACCCTCGCCCTCGCCGAGGAGGGCTACTTGATCGCGGTCGAGCCCCTGGCGGGGCTGCTCGACGCCCACTCGGACAACGCGGCCCTCGCCGCGCGCCTCACCAGGCTGGGCACCTCGCTCACCGGGGTGCGCCTCGGTGACCAGACCCCGAGCCAAGCCGCCGATCGGCTCCGCGCCTGGGTCGCGGTCAACCCCCTCCCCGACCGCTTCGCCCGGGTGGAGTGAGAGCGCTCGCGAGGCGCTCTGAGCGCCGCGAACCAACACATACGGGCGAGGGTTTCCCCCCGCCCGTCTGCGTCTTCTTCGCTCCCGATCGAACGGCTCAGCGGTCCTCTCGGGCCTCTCCCGCGGTCAAGCGCCTGAGCGCGACCGCGGGCCGAGAGGAGCGAGCCGTAGTCTTCTTCCCGACGCAGGCGGGGTAGGAGCCCGCCTGCGTTCGATTCCATGCACCTGAGTCGTTAACGCAACTCGATATCCGCGACCAGCGCGTAGTGATCCGAGGCCCAGCGGCCGTCGATCTGGTCGTCCATCTTCACCACGCGCAACACCCGAGTCGGACCCCCAACCAGGATCCAATCGATCCGCTCTCGGGTCTGCAGCCCGCGGAAGCCACAGAAGGTGCCCGGCGACTTGGCGACGGTCTTCCCTTCCTTCCAGGCGTCGCGCAGCTTCACCTCTCCGTCGGTGAGCACGCGGTAGGGATCGGTCCCTTCGCCCGTGTTGAAGTCGCCGCTGACGACGACGTGGATCTCTTCGCCCTGCTTGCCCTCGACGCGCGCCTTGATCCAGTCCGCGATCACGTCGCTGCCGCGGCGACGGATCTCGTCGCGCTGGCCCTCGGCGAGGTGCGTGTTGAGCACGAGGACCAGATGGCCCTTGGGCTTCTTCGGCGCCAGCAGGGCCCAGGTCACGACCCGGGGATACTTGTCGCGCCAGGTGTTGCTCCCGGGCACGTCCGGAGTGTCGCTGAGCCAGAACGAGCCGCTGTCCTTGAGCTTGAACGTGTCGGACTTGAACAGGATCGAGCAACGCTCACCGGAGCCCGTCGCGTTGCGCCCGCGGCCGACGAACTCGTAGTCGCCGAGCTTGGGCTGCAGGTCTTCGATCTGGTGGCGCTTGTCCTCTTGCAGGCAGACGACGTCGGCGTCGGCTTGCTCGATCGACTTCACGATCAGGTCCACGCGGTTGTGCCAGCGGTTTTGGCCATCGTTCTTGAAGTCGTAGCGAATGTTGAAGGTCATGGTCCGCATGCGCATCTTGCGCTTGCGGCTCCGGGCCTCTGCGTCTTGCGGCAGGGCCACCAGACTCAAGAGCCCGAGGGCGAGGATCAACCAGTGCTTCATGTCTGTCTCTTGCGCAGGAACTGCGGTTCGTTGACCCAAGTCTACGCAGCGGTCACCTGGAGCCCAGGGCTTTTCGCCCGTATTACGCATTCATGACGTAGCGCTGGGGCCTTGCAACACAGTGACTTAGGCTGCTCTGCGCGAGCGCCCCCCGATAACGGGTGCCCAGCTATGAACTTGTGTCACAGGGGAGGATCAGCTGGCGAAGTTCCGATAGAGCCGCAACGTGTTGCGGAGCAGCATGGCCACCGTGATCGGGCCCACGCGGTTCAGCAAGTGTTTGGCGGTGGCCTCCACGTCGTCGGCGAAGTTGGGCACGTAGGCCACGTTCACGCACACCGCCTCGGGGTGCAGCTCGTCCGCCCGAATCAACTCGAACGAAGGGTCGGGGACGGCGCTGACCACCACCTGCGACTCTCGCAGGGCCTCGGCGCGAGTGATCGTGCCCGGCTCCTCGCGCTCGCGCTCGTAGCGCACGACGCCGTCGATGTCGAAGGAGTGGACCACCGCGCCGTCGTGGGCGAGGAGCGCCGCCAGCGGGCGACCGACCACTTCGCTGCGGTTGAAGACCGTGACCGTGACCCCCTCGAGCTGTTCCCGGGGCTTCCGCTCGAGGTGGTAGACCCCCAGCGCCGCGAGGGCCTTGACCACCCCCAGCGGGGTGCAGGGGAGGATCGCCTTCTTCGTCTTGGCGCGGTCGGCGAAGCGTACGTCGTGGTAGAGCCGCTGGGTCCAGAACCCGTGCAGGCCCTCGACGTCCTTCTCCGCATCGACCTCGTTCTGCAGCGAGCGATCGCGTGCTCCGCCGAACACGGGGTAGTAGACGAGGATCCCGTGCACCTCGGGGTCGGTGTTGGCTTCGAAGATCGCGCGCGAGAGCTGGGCCGAAGGGACCTTGCGCTCCTCGTAGGTGATCCCGACCTTGGCGCAGCCTCGGGCGGCGTAGTTCGAGTAGCTCGCCGCGTCGGGCCGGTCGCTGGCCAACAGGCCCACGAGCCGGATCGGGGGCAGCTCGGCAACGGCCTCGCGGACCTCGTCGAGGAACGGGCGCGCGATCTCCGAGGGGCTGACCAACGCCACGTTAACCGCCGAACACCCGGCGTCGAACCCGCGCGTAGTCGGCGCTGACCGCGAAGCGCAGCAGCTCCTTGAACTCGGCCTGGTCGTTCAGCGCGCGCACGACCTCTTCGGTGCGCGCGGGGAGGTCTCCGCCGAGGGAGAGGTTCGTGGCCACGAGCGCCTGGCTGGCGGGCCACACGCCACCGGCGGCGACCATGCCGCAGCGGCTGGAGGTCAAGCCCACGGCGTCACGCAGGGCGTCGAAGTCGAGCTCGTCGCGTTGGCTCCAGAGCAGCTCGCCGACCGTGGTCAGGCCCTCGGGGTCGGCGCGGCCCACGGCCTTGACCACCGCGCGCACGGTGCGGCTGTCGTCACCGGCAAAGCGCCGCGCGGGGTCGAGGGCCTTCAGCGCACCCAGGACCACGTCGCGAGCCTGACCGGAGTCGAGCGCGCAGAAGGTCTCCAGGCCCAGCTTGGCCGGCCCCAGCGCGCGCCCGAGCACGAAGGCTTTCTGCGGCTCGTCGAGCCCCTGGAACACCTGCGGGCAGAGCACGAGCGAGAGCACCTTGCCGTGAGCCAGGATCGGTCGCGGGTGGCGGTGGTCGGGCATCCAGTAGACGTCGAGCTCGCGGATTCCGAGCACGGTGCACACCTGCTTGAGCAGCGGGTGCTCGGGGAACACTCGCCCCTCGAGGCCGTGGCGCGGGGTCCGCCAACCGATCCCGTGCTGCTTGAGGTCGTCGGGGATCTGGCGCACCAGGTTCCTGCCGAGCTTGCCGAAGAGCGTGGCCAGCGGCCCGCGCAGCGCGGGCATCAGCAGCCACTCGCTGAACTCGGCATCGCTGAGCACGGCCTGGGGCTGCGGCGCCTTCGAGAACGCGATCCGCGCGGCCTCGGCCTCGTTGGTCGCGCGGAGCACGGCCAGGGCCTGCAGCGCGTGGCCGGCCTCTTCGCTGCGCCCCGCGGCGGTGTAGCCGGAGAACAGGCTGCGGTAGGAGCTGACGTTGAGCGGGTCCGTGTCGAGGCGCGTGCGCTGGATTCGCTCCAGCTCTTCGATCCGCCCCAGCTCGAGGCAGAGCTTGGAGAGCGCCGCCAGCGCACCGGAGTGGTCGGGCTCCAGCACGAGCATCCGCCGGTAGTCGGCGGCGGCGGCCTCGGCCTGCCCCAGCTTGAGCAGAAGCTCGGCCCGGCGAGAAGTCAACGCGACCTCGTCGCCGGTCCCCGTGTGCTGGGTGGCCTTGATCACGCGTCCCAGGACCTTCACCTGACCCTCGACGTCGCCGTCGCTCTCGAGCAGGCGCATCAACGAGTCGAGGGTGTGCCGCTCATGGGGGTTGAGCGCGAGGGCCGACTCGAAGCAGCGCCGGGCCAGAGCGCGCTGGTCGAGCCGGTCGCGGAGCACGCGGGCCAGGTTCGCGTGCAGCTCGCTCTGCTGCAGCGGTTCGGTCTCGAGCTCGATCGCGCGCTTGAGGTTGTGGACGGCGTCTTCCCACTTCCCGGCGCGGCCCTGGACCTCGGCCAGCTTACGGGCCGCCTGGGCGCGGTGGTCGCCGGGGCGCTCGAGGGCCCTGCGCAGGTGCGCGCCGGCTTCGTCGGGCGCGTTGGCCATGACCAGATCGGCGAGCGCTAGCCGCGCGGGTCCCTCGGTGGCCTTGTCGGTCAGCGCGCGCTCGAGGTGTGTCTTGGCGTTCGCCGGTTCGCGCTCGAGCAAGAGCTTGCCCAGCGCCAGGTGCGCCTCGGCTCGCTCGGGGAGCACGCCGAGCGCCTCGCGGTAGAGCGCGACCGCGGTCTCTTCCTGACCGAGCTCGGTCTCTACTTTCGCCAGCTGGAGCTGGTGCTCGGCGCGCACGATCGGGGCGCGGGTCGCCTCGACGAGGGTCCTGTACACCGCAGCCGCTGCCCCCAATGCGCCGTCGGCCTGGAGCAGCGACGCCAGCGCCGCGAGCACACCCACGTGATTGGGCTGGAAGCCGAGCGCGCGCCGGAAGCTCGCCGCGGCTTCCTCGCGACGGCCCAGCTCGGCGAGGGAGAGCCCGTTGGCGAAGGCCAGCTCTGCGCCGCGACGGGGGTCGGTGGCGATCCGCGGCGAGGCCAGGGCGCGCTCGAGGAAGGGCAGCGCGGTGCGGTGGTCCGACAGGCCGAAGGCGAGCTCGGCCAGCGCCGCGAGCGCCTCGGTCGACTGGGGATCGACCGCGAGCGCCTCGCGGTAGCGCCGGGCGGCGAGGGCCAGTTCGCCGAGGAACTCGCGGCGCAGGTTGCCCGCGCGGACCAGCGCCTGGGCGCGGAGCTCGGGGTGCTCGAGCTGGGCCGCGGCGCGCTCCTCCAGCTGAGCGACCTCGCGCGCAAGCTCGGGCTTGCGATCGGTCTCCAGGCGGCTGCCCAGCACCTGGGCCAGGCCTTGCAGCGCCGGGAGGTGGCTGGGGGCGAGCTCCAGGGATTGGCGCAGCGCGGCCTCGGCCTCGGGTGCGCCGGTGGCGAAGCGCAGCTGGCCGACCTTGGCCAGCAGCTCGGCCTTGCTGAACTCGGAGTCGGCGGCGGCGGCGCCTTGCTCGTAGATCCCGCGCAGCTCGTCGTGGCGGCCGAGCTCCGTCAGCCGCGCGGCCAGCGGGTCGAGGGCCGCGCGCGAGCTGGGGTCGGCGCGGAAGGCTTCCAGCAGTGCGTTCTGCGCCGAGTCCGGGCGCCCGATCCGCACGAAGAGCCCGGCCAGCTCGACGAGCACCTCCGCGCGCTCGCGCCCGTTGACCAGTCCGGCCAGCCGCTTGAGGGCCGTCGCCAGCTGCGGGTCGCGGGAGCCAGGGTCGCAGCGACGCAGCACGCGCGCCATCAGCTGCGCCGCCTCCAGCGAGCGGGGGTCGTCTTGCAGCACGCGCTCGGCGGTTGCCAGCGCCGCGTCGGGGTTGCCCTGACGCTCGGCCTGCACCTCGGCGACCTCGAGCCTGAGCTTGACCGCCTCCGCGCCCTTCGCCAGCTCGGCGCGGCGTTGGAGGATCGGCACCAGCTCGTCGTAGTCGCGCAGGGAGCGCAGCAGGTCGCAGAGCGCGGCGAGCGAGGTAGGGTCGTTGGGGCTGAGCTTGAGCGCCTCGCGCTGGGCTGCGACCGCGTCGGTGGGCAGATCGAGGTGCTCGGCGTAGACCGAGGCGATTCGCTGCCAGATCACGACCTGCTCCCGCGGCTGGTCGCTGAGGCTCAGCTTGCGGCGCAGGGTCTCGACCAGCTCCTTGTAGTCGCCGCGGGCGTCCTGGACCCGGGCCAGGGACACCAGCACCCGCGCGTCCCGTGGGGCCAGCTCGACCACCTCCTTGAGGTAGCGGGCCGCGGTCGCCAGATCGCCGAGCTTGTCCTCGGCGACCTCGGCCGCCTCGCGCATGCGCTTCTCGCGGGTCTTGCCCTTGACCAGCGTGACCTCCAGCCGCAGCGTGTCGAGCAGCGCTGGCCAGCGCGCGATCTTGCGGTAGAGCTCGCGCAGGCCCTCCACCGCGCCCAGCCCCTTGGGGTTGATCGCCACCGCCCGCTGCAGGGCGTCGGCCGCGCGCTCGGGGTCGTCGAGCTGGTCACGGCAGAGGCGACCGAGCAGCACCAGCGCCTCGTAGCCGCGGGTCCCGCGGTGCCGGGCCTCCTGCTCGAACAACTGGGCGAGCTCTTCGTAGCGGCCCTGGGCGGCGAGCAGCCGCTCCATTTCGTGGGCGATTCGCTCCTCGAAGCCAGCCTCGCTGCGCAGGTGCGCGAGGGTCTCCACCGCGCGGTCGGGGCGGCTGAGCTGCTTCTCCAGGATCTGAGCGCGCTCGACGAACGCCTCGCGCCGGGCCTCGCCCTGTAGCTTGCGCCCGCGCTGGCCGAGGACCACGGCCAGGTCGTGCCAGCGCTCGGTGCCGCGGTAGAGTCGCTCCAGGTCGCCCAGGACTTCCAGCAGCTGTGGGCCGCGGGCCCGGTCACGGGCGAGGGTCATGGCTTCGATCGCCTCGGGGAGGCGCTGCATCCGCTCCAGGTGGCGGCCCAGGCGCAGCGCGAGCTGCGCGCGCTCGGCGTCCTTCTCGGCGAGCTGCAGCAGCCGCCGCAAGACCTGCACGTGGAGCTCGGGGTCGAGCTGCTCGGAGAGCGGGTCGAGGGCTTGCCACGACTCGCGGTCCGCGGGGTTGACCTCGGTCGCCTGGAGCAAGACCTTGCACGCGCCCGCGGCGTCGTTCAGGCGCTGGACGCGGATCTTGCCCGCGCGACGATAGAGCCAACCCGCGCGGCTCGGCTGGTCGACGAGGGTCGCCATGCGCGCGGTGACGTCGGCGAGCTCTTGCCAGCGCCCGAGCTTCTCGGCGACCCGGGCGTAGGTCCCCAAGGGGTCGGGGCTCTCGGGGTCGAGCTGGCAAGCCTGGCGCGCGAGGAGCAGCGCGCGCTGCATGCCCTCCTGGCGTTCGCCCGCGTCGCGTTGGCGACTCGCGATCTGCTCCAGGAGGCGGCTGGCCTCGAGCGCGAGGGCGCCGCGGTTGGAGGTGTCGGGGTCGAGGTGCAGCTCGCGCTCGAGGGACTCGGCCAGCGCCTCGTGATCGCCCTTGGCGCGGAGCACGCGCGAGAGCGCGTGGGCCACGGCGAGGTCGTCCGGCGAGAGCTCCTGCACCTGGCGATAGCAGGCGACGGCTTGCTCGAGGTCCGCGAGTTGACTCTCGGCCAGCTCGGCCAGCTCGCGCAGCGCTTCGCGCCGGTCGACCGGGGACGGGGTGGTCTTGGCGAGGCCCGCCAGCGCCTCGGCCAGCGGCTTCGGCTCACCGAGCTTGCGCCGCACCGAGACCAACCCCCGGCGAGCGCTGAGCGCCTGGGGGTCGAGCTCGAGGGCGGCGGCGAAGGCGCGCTCGGCGCCGGCTGGGTCGCCCAGCTCTTCTCGCAGCTCGCCAATTCGGGTGCCGAGCCAGGCCTTGCGCGACGGGTCGATCTTGGCCGCGGCCTCGGCCTCGTAGACGCGCACCAGGTCCTTGGTCTCTCCGGCCTGCTGATAGAGCGTCTGCAGCGACCGGGCGGCGGCGACGCTCGCGGGGTCGCAGCGCAGCGCGGATTCGTAGGCCTCGATCGCCTGCTTGGGTCGCTCGAGCTGGCGCCAGCGCACCGTGCCCAGCTCGACGAAGGCCGCCGCCTGCTCGGCGCGATCCAGGGCCTCGCACTGCGCCAGGCTGTCGAAGGCCTCGTCGAGGGCCTCGGGGTCGCCGGCCTGGCGACGCAGGCGGCAGAGGTTCCGCAGCACCCGCGCGGTCAACGCGCCCTCAGCAAGCTCGCGCGCTTGCTGCAGGCAGGCGATCGCCTCGTCGCGGTTCCCCAACTGCTCGTGGGCCTGGGCCTCGTCGACGAGGGCGGTCGCCCGGGTTTCGCCCTCGCTGGCCGCGGCCTTTTCGTGCAGCAGCGTCGCGAGCTTCTCGGTGTCGCCCTGAGTGCGGTAGAGGTTCTCCAGTCCGCGCAAGGCCGAGGCGTCCGTCGGCTCGACCTTCAGCACCCGGCGGTAGCTACGCTCGGCCTTGGCGGGTTCTTGCAGCGGGCCGGCGTAGATCTTGGCTTGCCGGTGCCAAAGCTTGAGCGCGCGCTTCTCCTCGCCGGCGTCGACCCGACGCTTGGTCTCGGTCTCCAGCAGCTTGACCCACTCCTGGTGGCGGGCCTCGTGCTTGTAGATCGCCTCGAGCGCCTTGCGCGCTTTGGCGTCGCTGGGGTTTTCCTTGTAGAGCGCGAGGTAGGCCTTCACCGCGCGCTCGGGGTCATAGACCGGGCCGCGAGTCAGCTCGCCGATCGCGTGGCGTTGGGCGCGGGCGTCCTCGGGGGAGGCCGCGCAGCGCAGCGCCTCCTCGCGCGCGCGCAGCAGGCCCTCGGCGTCTCCAGACTCTTCCAGGGACTCGATCAGGCGCTCGCAGAGCGCGCGGCGCTCGGCCTTGGCCTTCTTGGGCAGGGTCTCGAGGGCTTCCCAGAAACACGCCGCCGCTGCCTGAGGGCGCGCGAGGGTCTTGCCGAGTAGCTCGGCGCGCTCATGCAGCAGCTCGCGCTTCGCCTCGCCTTTGGTGAGCTCGGCCAGTCGCCCGAGGACCTCGGCCCGCGCGGCGTGCTCACCGCGGACGCCGCGCAGGCGCGCCAGCTCGCGCAGCGCCTCCTCGTCGGTGGGGAACAGCGCCAGCAGGTGTTCGAGGGTCGCGGCGGCCGCCGCCGGTTGTTCGAGGCGACGCTCTTCGAGCTCCGCGGCCCGCCGCAGGTAGGTCGCGGCGCCGTCCGGGGCGTCGTGGTCTTGTTCGCTACGTGTGTGCAGGGCCCGCACCAGCTCGGGCCAGCGCGGCAGGCGCTCGTAGAGCTCGATCAAGCGCTCGGTCGCGAGCACCAGGCTCGGCACGCGTTGGTGCGCGCGCTCGAACGAACGCGCTGCGCGCTCGGGGTCGGGTTCGCGGTTGAGCTCACCGGCGACGACGTAGCGCTCGGCGGCCTGCTCGTCGTCTTCGCTCAGCGCGCCCTGGGCCTCGAGCACCTCGACCCGGTCCTCGCGCCGCCCGGCTCGGTCGTAGAGCCCGTCGAGGGCCTCGAGGGGGCGCGGGTCCTGAGGCGAGAGCTCGCGCGCGGCTTCGAACTCCTCGGTGGCTTCGTCGTAGCGCTTGAGCTGGCGCAGGAGCCCGGCGCGGGCGAGGCGGATCTTGAATTCGGCCAGGCGCTCGGGGGCGACCGCGCTCTCACGCGCCAGGATCTGCGCGGCCTCGTCCAGGCGCTCCTCGGCGAGCAAGAGCACGCGCAGCCGCGCGAGGACCTCGGCGTCGTTGGGGGTCAGCTCGAGGGCTTCGCGCAGGGCGGCGATCGCTTGCGGGCGCTGGTTGAGGTGCTCGTAGGCGTCGGCGATCTCGGTCGCCAGGTGCGCGCGCTCGTCGGCGGCCTCGGCCAGGTCGCGCAGCGCCTGCGCCACGCGCACGACGTCGCCCCAGTCCTGAGCGTCCTTGTGGATCCGCTTCAGCCCGGTCAGCGGGCGCGGGTCGCTGGGGTCGCTGGCGTGGGAGCGGCCGTAGGCCTCGACCGCCTGGGGCTTCTTGCCCAGGCGCTCCTCGAGCAGGGTGCCGCGCTCGAGGTGCAGCGCCGCGTGGCGCTCGGGAGGCGCGTGGGCCAGCTCGGTCTCGACCACGCCCAGCAGCGACTCCCAGGCCGCCTGCTCGGTGTAGGCCTCGCGCAGCGCGCCGATCGCGCCCTGGTGCGTGGGCTCGAGGGCCAGCACGCGCTCCCAGTGCTTCTGCGCGTCGCCGGGGCGCGCGAGCTCACCGGCTGCCAGCTGGGCCAGCTGCTCGTGCAGCGCGAGCTGCTGCGCGGGGTCGTCGGTCGCCCCCACGTGTCGCTCGGCGTTGCGATACCTGAGCTGGGGCTCCTCGCGGTCGCTGTAGAGTTGGTCGAGGGCCGCGAACAGCCGCGGCTCGCCGGGGGAGCGCTGAGCAGCGCGCTCGAGCACGTCGACGGCCTGCTCGCCGCGCTCGAGGGCCTGGAACAGCTCGCCTGCCTTGAGCGCGCACGCGGTCTGTCGCTCGCGAACGGTCGCGTCGTCGGCGGCGGCCTCGTGCAGCAAGCGCACCTCGCGGCTCAACGCTCGCGCCCAGGGGCCCCGCTCGTTGGTCTGCTCGCAGAGGCTCTGCATCTCGCGCAGCAGCGGCAACGGCTCGGCGGCGTTGTCGAGGGCTTGCTCCCAGACCTCGATCGCGTCGGCAGAGCGCCCCAGGGGGTCGGCGAGGAGGCGTCCCGCCTCCGCCAGCGCTTCGGCTGCGCGCTCGGGCTCGACGCGGGCGGTGTCGCGCCAGGCGCCGACCAACTCGTCGACGAGGCCCTCCTCGCGATACAGCGTGCGCAGCTCCTTCAGGTGGGAGGGGGCTTCGTCTTGCTCGAAGGCCCGCACGTAGCTCTCGATCGCGCCGCGGCGGTCGTGCAATCGGTCTCGGAGGACCTCGGCGCGCCGCGCGAGCAGCTGGGCCCGTTGCGTCTCGTCCGCTTCGATCGCGGCGTGAGCCAGGAGCACGCCGGGCAGCTCGTCCCAGCGCTCCAGGCGCTCGAGCAGCTGCGCCCGCCGCTCGAGCAGCCCGCGGAGAACCAGCGGCTCGAGGTTCAGCTTCCCGGCTTCGTCGACGGCGGCGCCCAGCTCGTCGACCGCGCCCTCCACGTCGTGCAGGTCGCGCTCGAGGAGGAGCGCGCGCTCGATGCGGAGCTTGATCGCTTGGGGGGTCCCCGCCAGCAGGGCGCGCTTGCGATCCAGCGTGCGCGCCAGGCGGGGGACGTCGTCCTGGTGCAGTTTGCACAACTCGTCGAGGGCCTCCTCCGACTCGGCGTCGTGGGTCAGCGCCTCTTCGAACAACGCGATCGCCTCGTCGCTCTGCCCGCGCTCGATCGCGCGCCGCGCGACCTGGATCAGCGCCTTGGCGGCGAAGCGCGAGCCGCGCACCACCTGGGCGATCCGACGCAGCACGACCTCGAGCTCGTCTTCGCGGCCGAGCTGGACCAGCAGCCCAGGGAGGATCTGGGTCGCCACACAGTGCGGGTCGCCGCGCTCGAGGACCTCGCGCAGGAGGTCCGCGGTGCGGGGGATGTCCTGGCAGTGGTTGAGGTGGAGCAGCGCTGCCTGGCGCAGGCGCTCCTCCTGGAGCCGCTCCTTGGAGGTGAGCCGCCCTTCGCGTTCGAAGGCCTCGGCCATGTCCCGCCACGCCTGCCGGCGCTGGTGCGCTTCGCGGAGCAGCTTCCAAGCTTCGGGATCGGTGGGGGCGATCTCCAGCGTCGCGGTCAGGGTCTCGGCGGCCTGATCGACCTCGTCCAGCACCTCGAGCTCGAGCCGCGCGAGGCGCAGTCCCAGCACGTGGCGCTTGTCGGCCTGAGGGGTGAGCTTGAGCCAGCGGCGGAAGACCTCGGCCAGCTCCTTGGGCTCCTTGTCGGCCGAGAGGGTCAGCGCCTTGCCCTGCACCGCGTGCAGGTTGTTGGGGTCGATCTCGAGCGCCTGGTCGAAGGCGCGCCGGGCCTTGGCGCCCTGCTTGAGGTGCAGCAGGTAGACCTTGCCGAGAGACGCCAGCCGGTGGCAGCGCACCCGTGGCTCGGGCTCGAGCTCGGCCACCTGGGAGAGGACCTCGGCCAGCTGCTCCCAAGACTCTTCGCGTTGGTAGATCACGCACAGCGCGCGGAGGGCCTCGACGTTCTTGGGGTCGGCGGCGCGCGCGGACTCGAGGGCTTCACGGGCGGCGGGTGGGTCCTTGCGGCGCAGGCGCGCCAGGCGGACCAGCAGCCGGGCCTTGCGCGACCTGCGGGGCTCGAGCTTGGCCTCTTCGCCCAGCCAGTGGTCTTGCGCTTCGCGGTCGTTGCGTTCGCGGGCGAGGGCCGAGAGCCAGCGGATCGCCTCCAACCGCCCGGGGTCTTCGTCGAGCACGCGCAAGAACAGCTCTTCGCTGCCCTCGATGTCGCTCAGCGCGTGCTTCCGCACCCGGCCCGCCTCGAGCAAGAGGTCCGCGCGTCGCGAGGCCTCGGGCTCGAGCTCGGCCGCGAGCACGAGGTGCACCACGAGGTCGAGGTCCGGCTCGAGCCTGCGCTCTACCCGCAGCAGCCCGTTGACCAGCTCCAGGTCGCGGGGAACCTTGTCGAGGGCGTCGAGGAGCAGGGCGCGCCCACGCTCGGTCTCGCCGAGGGCGAAGGCGCGGGTCTCGGCCTCTTCGATGGTCAGCCGCAGCAGCGTTCGCTGGGGGAGGGAGGTGCCCAGCTCGCGGGCGTGCTCGAGCGCCTTGACCAGCTCCTGGGGGCGGCCGGAGTGGCGCAGCAGCTCGACCCGCGATTGGCGGGCGGCTACGTGATCGGGGTCGGCCTTGCCGGCCGAGTCGAGGGCGGCCAGGGCGTCGTCGAGGCGATCGAGGCGGTGCGCGAGGACCTTGGCGCGCTCGGTGCAGAAGTCGGCGCGCTGCGTGTTCGCCGAGTGCTCGGCGGCCTTCCCCAGCGATTGCTCGAGCCCCGTCCAGTCGCCGCGCTCGCGCAAGAGCTGGATCAGCTGCCGGTGCCCAGGTTGGTACGAGGGGTCTGCGGCGATCGCAGCGCTGAACGCCGTCTGGGCAGCCTGGGGATCGCGCAGCCCGCTGCTGTAGAGGCGCCCGCGCTCGAGGTGCAGCTTGGCCGCCTCGCGCGCATTCTTCTCGGACTTGGCCGCCTCCTCCAGCGCCTCGCAGGCTCCGCGCAGGTCCCCGGAGAGCTCGCGGGCGCGGGCGAGCCCGCGCTGGATCTGATTGCTGTCGGGGGCCAGCTTCTTGGCCTCGTCGAAGAGCTTGGCCGAGCGGTCGTGCTGGTGCGCGCGGCTGCAGACCTCTGCCGCGGTCACGAGGCGCTCGACCTGGCGATCGCCGCCGAGCTTGGCCACCCGGATCAGGGTCTCGATCTGCTTCTCGGCGTCGCCTTGCTTGCCGTAGATCTCGCACAGTGCGTCCCAGCCCTCGTCGCCGGGGTCCTTGCTGCGCGAGAGGATCACCTCCCAGGCCGCGGTCGCGCGGGGGAGGTCGGCGAGGTGCTCGCCGGAGACCATGGCCAGCTCGCGGCGCATGGACTCCGCGGTCTTGCCCTTGGCGCGCTCGAGCTCGGCCTCGAGCAGGTCGGCCAGCGGGCCCCAGCGTTCGAGCTGGCGGTAGAGTTCGCGCAGGGCAGCGAAGGCCTCGGCGTGGGTGGGCTCGAGGTCGCGCACCGCCGCGTACTTGCTGGCGGCGACCTCGGGTTGGCCGAGCGGCTCCTTGGCCAGGCGCGCCTGGCAGAGGAGGACGTCGAGCCTGCCCGTCTCAGCCGAGGGCAGGCCGTGCTCGAGGGTCTCGAACAGCCCTCGGGGGTCGTCCTCGCTGAGCGCGACCAGGCCCTCGAGGGCCTTGCCGCCGCCGGGTTGAGCGAGGAACGCTTCACGCCACGCCTCGCGGGCGCGCAGCGGGGCGTCGACCTCCTTGATCAAGAGCTCGGCGGCCTCGATCCAGAGCAGGGACACCCGCGACGAGCTGCCCTCCAGCGCGCGTGCCGCAGCCTCCAGCCGGTCGACGGCCTGCACGAAGCGCTCGTCCTTGCGGTAATGGCGCACGCAGGCGGGGAGCGCGGTCTCGTCGGCCGGGTTGTGCGCGAGGATCTGCTCCCAGGTCGCCAGCGCCTCGCCCTGGTCGCCGCGGCCCTCGAGCAGCTCGGCCAGCTCGATCTGCGCGATCCGTCGGCGGTCGTGGTCGGACTCGGTCTTGCCCAGGGTGCGGAGGGCGTCCAGCAGGCGGCGTTCGTCCTTGGCCTCGCGGGCCGCCTTGCGCAGCAAGCGCACCGCGGCGAGGGCGGCTTCGCCCTCACCTTGCTCCAGGCCCTCGGAAAGCGAACGGCAGGCCGCGGCGGGGTCTTCGAGCGCGTCGAGCTGCAGCGCGCCGAGCTCGGTCAGGACCTCGCAGGTGCGCTGGCCGTCGGGCTCCGCGTCGGCCAACTCGCGCAGCGCCTTGGCCAGGGGGGTGGGCTTGCCGGATCGCAGGAGGTCGACCAGGTCGCCGAGGGCCTTCACGTCGCGGGGGCGGACCTCGAGCAGCTGCCGGCAGGCGAGCTCAGCGCCGGTGCGGTCGCCCAGCCGATCCCTGCGAAGAGCGATCAGTTCACGCAGCGCGCCTTCCTTCTCGGGCGGCAAGCCGACTTCGACCCGCAGCACGAGCACCCGCTCGAGCTCGGGGAGGTTCTCGCTGCTGCGCGCCAGCTCCTCCGCGCGCTGGAAGGCTTCCGCGGTCGGCTCCAGCTCGACCACCCGCGCCAGGGCGCCCGACGCGCCCTTGGGGTCGTTGAGCTTGCCCTCGCGGACCGTCGCCATGCGGTTGAGGATCGCGACCGCCGCGGTGCGCTCACCCTCGGAGCGCTTGGTGTCGAGCAGGTCGAGCTCTTGCTGGAGGACGTCGCAGTGCTCTTTCCAGGCGCCAAGTCGACGGGTGATCCGCTCGTAGAGCTTGAGCGCGCGCGGGCGCTTGGGGCGCTGCTCGAGGCTGCTGCGGATCGCGGTGCGCGCTTGGCGGCCCTCGCCCGCCTGGTCGAAGTGCTCGGCCGCCAGCTCGTAGAGCTCGGCCGAGGCCGCCGCGTCGTTGGTGGGCAGCTGCGCTTCGTAGAGCAGCGCCTGCGCCAGGGCGGAGTGGTTGTCGAGCTTCTCGGCGAGCAGCTTGAGCGACTTGATCCCCACGGGGTCCTTGGGGTTCATGTCGAGGGCGCTGAGCAGGAGCGGGATCGCCGACTCCGGTTGCTTGAGGCCGCTCTCGTGGACCAGCGCCTGGCGCTTGAGCAGCCGCGCGCGCTCGGCGTCGGAGGTGGCGACCTTGAGCAGCTGGTTCAGCGCGCGGTTGAGGTCAGTCCAGGACTTCGCCTTCTCGAAGGAGCGGGCGAGGGAGTTGAGGATCTTTGGTTTGTCGCAGCCCCGCTTGAGGGTCTGGCGGTACTCCACCAGCGCGGCCTCGGTGTCGTTGGCCTGGTCCTCCAGGCTCCGGCCAGCGAGGAAGTGGTAGACCGCGGCTTGCTCGTCCTTGGCCTTGCCGGCGAGCACGCGGTAGGCCTGGACCAGGGGGCGCACGCGTTTGGTCTGCTTGGCGAGGCGCTCGATCGCCTCGAGCGGGCGGCGGTTGCTCGGGTGGGCGGTCAGCGCGGCGACGTAGGCGTCGAGGGCGGCCTTGGGGTCCTTGGTCACCACCAACTCGGCGCGCTCGACGTGGAGCTGGGCGCGTCGCCGAGGGTCCTTGGCGACCTCGAGGTCGAGCTCGATGACCTGGAGCAGGCCCTCGGTGTTCTTGGTCTTGGTGTGAAGTGTGCGCAGCGCGCCCACAGCGGGGAGGAAGCTGCGGCGGACTTCGAAGGCGGCCGTGAACAGGTGCGCAGCGCGGGACGGGTCGTCGAGTTGATCGGCGGCGACTTCACCCGCCTTGAACAGCAGGCGCTCCCGGCCCTGGGGTGACTCGAGCACTCCGGCCCGGGCTTCGTAGAGCTCGAGCAGGGCCTGCCAGCCCTCTTCCTTGCGCAGCTCCCGCTCGCGCTGTTGAAAGCGCGCCGCGTTCCGCACGACCGCGCCGTCGTTCGTGCTGGCTCGTTCGGGTGGATTCACGCTCGATATTCCGCAGGGGAGGAGGGCTTAAACCCCCGTGACTACTGGGCTCTGGCCACGCTAGCACCTGCTCCCGAGGCGGGCAACCGGACCCGGTGCAGCGGGGCTCAGAGTGCCTCCGGATCGTGAATGTGTCCGAGGCGCACGAGGTTGATCGCGTTGATCAAGCCGTGGGCGATGACCGGGGGCAAGAGCGAGCCCGAGGCCACCGCGAGGGCCCCCAGAACGACGCCGATCACGAGTGCGAACACGGTCCACGGCCAGAGCTCCTTCACCAGGGGGGGGTGCGCGAGGGCGAAGGCGATGCTGGTCGCTCCGATCCCGAGCACGACCCCCGTCGCGCCTCCTCCTGCGGCGTCGATTAGCCAGGGCTGGACGAACCCACGGAAGAAGGCTTCCTCCCCGACGCTGGAGTAGAGCGCGACGACCACGGCCGTCCACACGTCGATCTTGGGGCCGAGGACGTCGGGGGCGGTGAGCAGGCGCTTGAGGAACAGCGCCATGCGGCGGTACCAGGGCACCTTCTCCAGGGCCACGCCCGCGCCGCACACCACGAGGGCGAACGCTACCGCCGCACCGACAGTGAGCAGCGCTGGGTCGGGCAAGCGGAACAGAGACGGGGCCTGAGCCCAGCGCGCTCCCAGGCTGGCGAGCACGATCATCACCGCATAACCGATCAGCAATCGCTTCACTGCGAGCAGTTTACGTAGAAACGTGGCCGGCGTCGCGGATTCAGGGAAGCCTGGCTCCCCATTCCTGGGCGGCGAGTCATATCTGAAACACAAACAAGGGTATAAGTCCTTCTGGATCTGCTCGAGGGATGGCACAAGATCTGCAAATCCAACGTTTGTGAAGCCATTCAACCTGCTCTGGTTGCTTGGGGTGAGTGCGACCATTTCCTTGGCTGGGCCCCCCAAGTCGACCGCTCAACGTCTGCCCAGCGGACGCTACCAACTGCCCTCGGGCGCCAGCGCGCTGGTGTATCCCGGGACCCAGGGCCCGGCGCTGCACCTGGTGAGCGACCGCGGAGAGCAGAGCGCGAGCTGGACGCGGAGCGGCACCGCCTGGAGGGCGATCCTCCCCCGCGGTGAGCTCGAGCTGCGCAGCGGACAAGGCGGGCTCGTGGTCCGGGTGCGTTCCCGTGCGGGGGCGCGCAGCGAGCGCTGGAAGCCCACCACCGTGCGCGTCCCCGTCGCGCTGGCGGTGCTCCAGGGCGAGGGCGCCTTCCGCGTCGAGCCCGAGCAGGTCAAGGACGCGATGCAGGTCGTCGGCGAACAGCTCGCCGCGGTCTACGGTCCTCTGGGGTTGAGCTTCGAGCTCCTCCCTCCGACTCCGGTCGCGGCCAAGCGCGTCGACCGCGACGGCGACGGACGCCTGGCCAAGGACGAGGTCCGCCGGCTGCGCGACCACCTCGAGCGGATCGGGCTCAAGCGCCCGGGGCGCGTGGTGCTCACGCTGACCCAGGCGCCGATCGTGGGTAGCGGTTGCCGCGGTTGGACCCTCGGCGACGGCGTGGCCACCCCCCACACACTCACCGACCTCAACGACAACTTCTCCATCGTGGCCATGCGCTTCCTCCGCGGGCACCACACCGTGGCCCACGAGGTCGGCCACCAGTTCGGCCTCGACGACCTCGGGCGCGAGAACCGCCCGCAGCTCTCCTTGCCTCACCGGGTCGACCACCTGATGGACTCCGGGGGGGAGGGCTTCTTCGTCGACCCGACCGCTGCCGTGCACATGCACACCGTGACCACCCACACCGACCTCGGCCTCGCCGGCCGCCGTAGCGCGCACGCTGTCAGCGCCTCTCAGCCGACGACCGCCGACGCCCCCTCCGGGCCGCAGGGCCTCGGCGTTCCGCCCCAGGCGATCCGGCGCTAGGCAGGGTCGCGCTCCAAGGGGCTCTACTCCTGCCCGAAGGGCAAGTTCGGATCGGGGCCGCGGTAGCGGATGTTGATCGGGCCGAGCTTCTTCTTCCGCGCGCCGTGGGTGCAGCGGCCCAGCCCGTGAGAGATCAGCACCCGCGCCTGCCGCGTTTCGCTCAGCTTGCCCCCCTGGTCGAGGGTCGCGTGCACGCGGAGCACGTGGTACGCCCCGAAGGACGCGTGCTTGGGCAGCTCGGGGAGCGGGTTCTGGGTGAAGTCGCAGGTGAAGCGGAAGGTCGTGATCCCGGCTGGGGCGAGCTCGAGCCGCGACTCCTCCTTGCTCCAGCCGAGCACGCGCTGCAGCCAACCGCGCGACGCGCCGCCCCGGAGCACGGCTTCACGCAGGCTGAACTCCTGCTCCTGACCGGCCTCGTCCTGGACGAGGGTCCCCACCGTGAGCCGCAGGCCTTGCCCGATCACCGGACGTGGGGCGTAGACCGTGAGCTTGCCCTCCAGCGGACTCCCGCAGCGGTGGGTTCCCGGGACCGAGAGCTCGAGCCGCGGCTTGCGCTTCCAGCGCGAGAGCTTGGCCTCGCGGAAGCTCGACTTGACCCGGAGGAACATCGGGGCCACACCCTCGGGCGCCTCACCCAGCGGGCGGAACGGCGAGAACGAGCCGGCCTCGAGCTCGCGCACGACCTCGCTCACGTGGGCGGCCTCGCCGCAGGCGAAGATCGTGCAGCGGCCGTGCTCCTCCCAGCAGGCGAGGTGGTGCCGCGTCAGGCACGCCTTGCAGCTGACCACGACCTCGGCCGGGTCGTCGCCGACCTCGGCCAGGTCGGCCAGGCAGTACGGGCAGCGATCGCTGCTCACCGGGACCCACGCGCAGGGGGAAGCATGCAGCCAGCCTACCGAATACCGTAAGCTGACGGCATGGCCGACGCCCCCAGCCCACCCCGCAAGACCCTCAAGCAGCGCGCCCTGCGGCTGGCGGTGGTCTTCGCGGTCGCGCTGATCGCGGCCTGGGTGGTGCTCATGTTCTTCGAGCGGTCCATGATCTTCCTCCCCTCGCCGGCCCCAACCAGCGGCTGGCCGCCCGAGGAGCCGGGGGTGACCCTCCGCGAGCTGACCCTCACCGCCGAGGACGGTCAGGAGCTGCACGCGGTCTACGGCAGCGTGCCCGAAGCCCCGCCCACGCGGCCGGTGCTCCTGTTCTGCCACGGCAACGCGGGGAACCTGGCCGACCGCTACTACTTCCTGCGCGAGCTGGTGCCCTTCGCGGACGTGCTGCTCTTCGACTACCGCGGCTACGGCAAGAACACGGGCAGCCCCAGCGAGCACGGACTCTACGCCGACGCCCAGGCCGCCTGGAGCTGGCTGACCACCGAGCATGGGGTGGCCCCCAGCCGGATCGTGATCTTTGGGCGTTCCCTGGGCGGCGGGCCCGCCGCCGAGCTCGCGACCCGCGTCCCGGCCGCGGGGCTGATCCTCGACTCGACCTTCACCTCGATCCCGGCCATGGCCCAGCGGGTGTTCCCCTTCGTGCCCCGCTTCCTCGTCAGCACCAAGTTCGACACCCTCAGCAAGCTGCCCCGGATCACCTGCCCGTTGCTCGTAATCCACAGCGACGTCGACGAGGTGATCCCCTACGCCATGGGGCGCGAGCTGTTCGAGGCCGCCAGCGAGCCCAAGACCTGGCACGGGATCGAGGGCGCCGGGCACAACGAGACCCTGCAGATCGGTGGGCGGCCCTACCTCGAGGCGCTGCGCAGCTTCTGTCAGTCCTGCGTGCCGGAGCCGGCGAAGTAGCTCAATAGTCACCTCCTCCGCGCAGGTGTCCGACGGCTGCCCAGCCACTCACTGGAGGCGGGAGCGCGCGCCCCTCGAGCAGGGTCCTCAGGTCGAGCAGGTAATGGTCCAGCGCGCTCTGGTCCTCGAGGTAGAGGGTGTGTCGGGAGAGGCCGAGAAGGTGGGCAGCGCTGTGGAGGTCGCCTCGGCGAACGTGGAGGTCGATGCTCAGTCGGGTGAGCGCGAAGGTGGCCCAGGAGATCAACTCGCCGGTGGCGAGCTCCAGTCCGGCTTCGCAGTCAGCGAGGGCCTGGTCGAAGTCGCCTTGCTCGCGAAAGAACATGGCTCGTAGCCAGAGGTCTGTCGGGTCGGCGTAGACCCCGCCCACGACGTCCGCCCGGGGCGCCTCGAAGGCCTTGCGGTAGTCGGCGACAGCGCCCTCGGGGTCGAGCTCTCTGAGCAACCAGGCGCGGGTCGCATAGCCCTCGTGGCTGGGGCTGACGCGCAGCGAAGCCTCGCAGTCGACGAGGGCGCCTCGCCGTCGCCCAGCGCGCCGCGGTAGGCGCTGCGCTCGAGGAACAGCTCCTCCACGGTCGTCCGTCCGACCGCGTCCGGCGGCGACGGAGACCTCCCTCGCATCCAGTGGGCGAGGGGTGCCCACTCGGCGTGCAGCCGTCGTGCGCGGCGTCCTCGGAGGCCCACCCGCTCGATCTGCTGGCACCAGTCGATGAGCGGCTCGGCGCCAACGAGACCGAAGACGGTCCACTGTCTGGCGTCGTCCTCGAGCTCCCGGAGCTGCTCGATCACGGCGTCCTGGTGCTGCTTCCAGGCGCCAACTCCGGCGCCCGCGAGGGGGCCCAACAATAGCGCGACCCCCACCGTCGCCCAGGCCTGGGCCCTGCGCTGGGTCGGTCGGGCTGGGCTCCGTCTCCAGCGCCGACGCTGCAGCCAGTCGCCGACCCAGCTCGCGCAGGGAAACAGCAGCGCGGCGACGCCGAGCCCCAGGCAGGCCAGGCCCCCGAGCGCGGAGGCGACGCCGGCGCGCAGGAACGCGGTGCGCACCCAGCTGGGTTGGGCGGGCGCGGCGGGGTCCTCCGCCTCGGTGGGTGTCGTGGTCCCGATCGCCGCCGGGTCCACCTCGCTGCGCTCCGCCTCGTCCATGGACCCAGGCTAACCCTGGGCCGTCACCCGCGCGGAGGTTGGGGCTAGTGCGCGGGCGCGTCGCCGATCACGACCCGGGCGTCGATCGCCACCAGGCCGCGGCGGGTGATCACCAGCGGGTTCACGTCGAGCTCGCGGATCTCGGGGTAGGCCTCGACCAGGGCGGAGACGCGGAGCAGGACCTCGGCCAGCTCGTCGCGGTTCAAGACCGGCTGGTTGCGGGCGCCGTTGAACAGGGCCTGGGCGCGGATCTCGTCGATCACGTCCAGGGCGTCGCGGCGGGTCAGCGGCAACAAGCGGAAGGAGACGTCCTTGTAGACCTCGACGAAGATCCCGCCCATGCCGACCATCAGCAGCGGGCCGAAGCTGGGGTCGCGGGACATGCCCACGATCACCTCGGTGCCCTTGATCTGCTCCTCGACGGTGAACCCCGTGATCCGCGCCTTGGCGTCGTAGTCCGCGACTCGCTTGCGGATCTTGGCGCAGGCCTCCTTGACCCCCTCGGCGTCGATCACGTCGAGGACCACGCCGCCTGCGTCGGACTTGTGGACCACGTCGGGGCTGATCAGCTTGATCACCACCGGGAAGCCGACCTCCGCCGCGACCTTCGCCGCCTCGTCCTCGTCCTTGGCGGTGCCCGAGCGGTTGTAGGGCAGCCCGCAGGCGGCGAGCACGTCGCGGGCCAGGGCCAGGTCGAGGTTCGCCTGCCCGGCCTGCTTGGCCGCCTCCAGCGGCGCCTTGGCGGCGGCCAGGTTCGGCGCCGGCAGGTCGAGGCTGGGCGTCGGGGCCTCACCCCGGCGCAGCCAGCGGCCGCGGAGCACGGCGGCGTGCACGCCGGCCACCGCCAGCTCGGGGAGCGAGATCTCGGGGACGCCACGCTCGTCGAGGTAGCTGCCGACGGGGGTCCCGTCGAGGCCAATGAAGCTCGCCACCAGGGGCTTGGATCCGCCCAGCCTCTCGTGCACCCCGACGATCTGCTCCGCGGTGCCCAGCGGGTCGGTCATGGACTGCTCGGTCATGATCAGCACGATCGCGTCGACCTCGGCGGCCTCGAACAGGATCTCCAGCGAGCGCGCGTAGCGCTCGGCGTCCGCGTCGCCGATCACGTCGATGGGGTTGTTGTGCGACCACACCGAGGGCAAGACCGCGTTCAGCTTCTCGAGGGTGTCGGGCTCGAGGGTCGCGAGGGTCAACCCGCGGCGGGTGGCCGCGTCGGCGGCCAGCACGCCTGGGCCCCCGGCGTTGGTCAGGATCGCGACCCGCTCCCCCGGGGCCGGGGGCTGGTAGGCCAGCGCCCGCGACCAGGCCATGAACTCGCCGATCGTCTCGGCCATCAGCACCCCGGTCTGGGCGAAGGCGGCGCGGTAGGCCGCGACCGATCCCGCCAGCGAGCCGGTGTGGCTGCTCGCGGCCTTGGCCCCGGCGGCGGTGGTCCCGCCCTTGATCGCCACGATCGGCTTGCTGGGCACGATCGCGCGCGCGGCGGCGATGAACCCGTGGGGTTCGGTCAGGGCCTCCATGTAGACCGAGAGCACGCCGGTCTCGTCGTCCTCCGCCAGCCAGCGCAGCACGTCCTCGTCTTCGACGTCGGCCTTGGCGCCGAGGGAGACCGCGGCCGAGAGCCCGAAGTGCTCGCGCTCGCAGGCGCTGATCAGGCCCGTGACCAGCGCGCCCGATTGGCTGAGCAGGCCGATCCGCCCGCGGCGCGGGGTGGTGGCCGCGAAGCTGGCGTTGAGCTGGTCGGCGGGGCGAATCACGCCCAGGCAGTTGGGCCCGATCAGACGCACGCCCAGCTCGGCGGCCTGCGCCACGAGCTCGTCCTGCAGCTGCTTGCCCTCGGCGCCGAGCTCGGCGAAGCCGGCCGAGATCACGATCATGGCCGCGCAGCCGAGGTCCGCGGTCTGGGTCAGGACCCCGGGAATGTACTTGGGCGGAATCGCGACCACGACCAGCTCGGGCTTGCCCGGGCAGTCGGCGAGGGAGGCATAGAGCGGCTGGCCGAGCAGCTCCCCGCCCTTGGGGTTCACGCCCCACACGTCGCCCTTGAAGCCGCGGTCGCGGTCTTCGCCGGTCTTGCCGCCGTAGAGCAGGTTGCGGTAGACCGCGTGGCCCACCGAGGTGGGGCGCGTCGAGGCGCCGACCACGGCGACGGAGGAGGGGCGGAAGAAGGGGTCCAGGCTCGCGAGGTCGTTCATGAGCGAGAGTCTGCGGCAGGGGCGGGCGCTTGGCAACGGGAGGCGGAGCGAGGACGCGTCCGCTAGCGTTGATCGCATGGGCGATGCGGAGGACGAGTCGAGGGCTAGAGGCGATCCGGGCATCTCCGACCTGCTCCCCGAGCCCGAGGTCCCCCTCCAGCAGGACGTCACCCTGCGCGTGGCCCGCGCCCTCCGCGGCGGGGTCGTGCGGGGTGGTGGGGGCGCGCTGGTGTGCGCCGCGCTGGGCATGGGGTTGGCCGCCACGGGCTGGTTTCCGACGCGACCGGCCGACCGCTACATGCTGTTGCACATGCTCGCGATCGGGAGCTGCTTTGGGATCTCGGCGCTGGTCGAGGCCGTCGGCTGGGGTCCGCGCCCCGGGACACGGGTTCGACGCCTGCTCACCGCCCTCGGGGTGTGGGTGGTGGCCGGGGGCCTCGCCTGGGTGACTCAGGTCGAGATCAACTACTACTACTACGTCGTGGAGGGGACGGACCCCGAAGCCTTCCAGGCCGCCTTCGAGGTCTACCTGGAGTTGGTGCAGGACGACCTCGCGCCATTCCTGGTTGTCGCCGCGATCCTGGGCTTCCCCTTCGCCGTGGTCAGCCTGATGGACGGCTGCGGGATCGGACGCCTCGAGCAGTCGGCGGCGGCGTTCTTCGGGGTCGTGTTCCCGGCGCTGCCCGCTTGTTTCCTGAACCCCATGTTCGAGGGGGTGAACCCGGACGCCGGGTTCCAATTCCTCCTGATCTGTGGGTTGGCCGTGTCGCTGCCCGTCGTCGGGAAGCTCGACGACTGGCGCGCAGCGCGGAGACCGGCGCGCTTCCCCGACCACGCGTTGGCCTGGCTGGCGACCCTGGCCCTCCTGGTCTCGACCGCCTTCGTGTGGGTGGCGACTCGCGCCATGGGGAACCAACGCTACGACTACCTGATCCTCTCTCAGCTGCGGCTGGAGAACGCGGAAGACGCGTTGGCCGCAGGGAACCCCGAGCTCGCGCTGGGGGTGTGCCGCCAGGCCGAGGAGGAGGGCACCGCGATCTTTGCCCGGCAGGAGCTGCGCAACTGCTGGCTGGAGGCGGCTTGGATCCTGGACGAAGCGGGGCCCCCCGGGGACATGAGCCAGGAGGAGCACGAGTGGGTCGCGAGTTTTCACGAGCTGCGCCCCCTGCGGTTTCGTCGCGCCGAGGCGCGGACCCGGCGCGGCGACTACGAGCTCGCCCTCGCCGACCTCGACGCCGCTCACGGTCTGGAGCAGTACGCCGACGAACCCGGAGGCTACGCCGAGCTGTGGCTGCTGCACGCCGAGGTCAACGCACGGTTGGGGAACGCCGCGGAGGCCCGAGCCGACCTCGAGCGTTGCCGGGCGGCGGCGGCTCCCCCCGCCGACGCCGAGCTGGACCGGGTGCGGGCGTTGATCCCGTTGGACGCCCGCGCGCCGGCTCCCCCGGGCTTCGGCCCCGACGCCGGGGGCTGGTGAGCGAGCCGAGTCGAGACTGACGGCTGCACGGGGATCCGCTAGCGTAGGCCCATGTCCGAGCCTCCCGAAGCCTCCCCCTCCGCCGAGCCCAGCGCCTCCGCCGAGCCCGAGCGCGGGCTGCAGACCAGCGCGGTCAGGCGCGCGATCCTGCGCGCGCTGCTCTCCGGGGTCGCGGGTTCGATCACGTGCGCGGTGATCGGGCTGGCCATGGGCTTCGCCTGGGGGGGGGTCGGGAACGTCGCCTTCCAGGGCTTCCTCGGCGGGCTGGTGCTGGGCGCGGTGGGGCTGTTCGAGAGCGTGGCCTGGCCACCTGGCACGCCTACACGGCGCAGGTTGCTGTTGACCTCCGCCGCGGTGTGGGTCATGGCCGGGTTGCTCTGCCTGGGTGCGCTGCTGGAGTCGATCTACGCGAACGGCTTCGTGGACGGTCTCGACTCGGTCGAGGCCCGTCAGGAGCTGGGGATCGTGTTGCGCGACATGGGGCAGGACCCCGCGCTCTACCTGGGGGTGTTCGGCGTGTTGGGGCTGCCCTTCGCGCTGGGGGCGCTAGCTCGCGGCTGCGCGCTGTGCGTGCCCGAGCAGATCGCGGTCGCGACCCTGGGCACGAGCGGCCCTGCGGTGGCGCTGCTCCTGTTCACCGAGCTCGCCCCGCGCACCGACTCGCGCTTCTCGTGCGCGGTCGCCGTCGCCGCGGGGGTGCTCTTGCCCTTGGCGGCCTGGCTCGGCGATCTCGTCGAGCGCCGTCGGTGGGGGACGCAGGTCACCCAGCGCGAGCGCCAGCGGAGGCTGGCCTGGGGCGTGGTCGTGGGCCTGCTCGTCTTGGGCGCACCCGCGGCCTACGCTTTCGGGACCGCGGCGGTGAAGGCTCGCGAAGCGCAGGCGAGGGCGCTGGCGAACCTGGCTGCCGAGGCCGAGTCGCTGACCGCCGCGGGCCACTACGAGGAGGCCCTCGAGCTCTGCCTGCGCGGCCACCGTGACGGGCTCGTGCACCGCTACGCCTATCGGCTCGGCTGGGAGTGGGCGGAGTCGGCATGGTTCACCGGTGGAGAGCCTCCTCCCGAGTGGCTGCTGAGCCAGGCAGACACCGTGGCCATGTTCGAGGGCGATCCCGGGCTGCGCTGGGAGCGTGCCCGCTGGCGACTCCGGGCGGGGGACCCTCGCGGAGCGCTGGCCGACCTGGACTGGCTGATCGAGACCACGGGGCTCACCGGCGACGTTCATGTGCTCCGAGCCCAGGCGCACCTCGCGCTGGGTGACCTCGACGCGGCGGCGGTCGACCTCGCCAGCGCCGAGGGCCGAGTCGTGGAGTTCCCTGAGCGGGTCCCCGAGCTGCGCGCGCGGCTCGAGGAGGCCCGCGCCCGGAAGTAGCTACCCCTTCCGGCGCTTCTCCCACACCTTGAGGATCTTCCGCGCGCGGGGGGCCTTCTTGCCCTTGGGGTGGCGCTGAAGGTAGAGCTCGAGGTCGCCGATCCCGCCGTCGTAGTCGCCGTCGCGGCCCCGGGCCCAGCCGCGGACGAAGAGCGCCTCGGCGAGCTCGGGGTCCATGCCCAGGGCCAGGGTCGCGCAGGCGACGGTCTCGGCGTCGTCGCCGGCCTGCAGGCGAGCCTCGGCGCGCTCGAGCCAGCGCTTGGCCTCCTTGGGGTCGCGGCCCTCGCGGGTGAGGAACCCGCGCACCCGCTCGTCGTCGAGCACGATCTTGCGCATCAGGGTCAGCGCCTCGTCGAACTTGGGGTGGGCCTGGGCGTCCTCGGCCTTGAGCTTCGTCCCCAGGAACGCCTGCTCGCTCCACTCGATGGCGTCGGCGTCGACGGGCTCGAAGCGCGGGCGCCCCTTCTCGGCGAAGCACAGCGCGCCGAAGGCGAAGCGCTCCTCGGCGCCTTCCAGCGCGACCTCGCCCGTGCCCAGCTTGGGGCCGTCGGGCTTGGGCTCCCCAGGTTTAGGCTTGACCTCGGGCTCGGGGCCGCCCTCCCAGCCGCCGATCGAGACCAGCAGCTGCGCCCCGCGCTCGGCGCGCCCGATCGTCCAGCGCGAGCAGTAGATCGCGTAGGGCTCGCCGTCGAGCTTGGCGAAGCCCCAGGCGGTGCGCGTGATCTCCTCGTCGCCGTGGTCGACGTAGCGGTGGGGTTCGATCTCGAGCACGCCGGGTGTCCTTTCATGGGGGGCCTCTCCGAGGCCCCTCGCCGCGATCTTCGGTGTTGGAGCGCGTTTGCGCGAGGGGCGTATTGATCGCGGGGACCCCAGACCGCACACTCGCGTTGCATGGCAACGTGGAGTATCACGGGTCTCGAGTTCTGGGGGTGGGCGGGCGTCCTGCTCTCCGCCCTCAACATCATTATCGTGACGTTGCTGGTCCCGCGGATCCTGCTTCAGGCGCGCGACCCGCGCGGCGCCCTGGCCTGGATCTTCTTCGTGCTTTTGCTCCCTCCCATGGGGCTGTTCGGCTTCTGGGTCGTGGGCCCCGGCCGGTTCCGCCTGCGTCGGCGCCTGCGCAAGCGACAACGCCCCGGCGTGACCCCTCAGGTCCAGTCGCGGATCGTGCGCGGCTCGGCGGAGCCGCCCCCGCTCAATCCCCGCCTGCTCGAGCTGTGCCGCGTCCTCTCGCCGCCGGGCCCCAGCGGGTGCAACGAGGTTCGCTTCTGCAACGACGGGCCCGCGACCTTCGACGCCTGGGAGCGTGCGATCGACGCCGCCCGGGACCACGTGCACTTCGAGGTTTACATTTTCAAGCGGGACCCGACCGGGACCCGGATCCGCGACGCCCTGGTTCGCGCTCAGCAACGCGGGGTCCAGGTCCGGCTGCTGCTCGACGACGCCGGCTCCCGCAAGGCCGGCAAGCGCTTCTTGCGTCCGCTGACCGACGCCGGCGGCGAAGTGGCGCGCTTCCTCCGGGTGAGCATGTTCAGCCGGCAGATCTCGATCAACCACCGCAACCACCGCAAGCTGATCGTGGTCGACGGCCGGGTGGGGTTCATCGGCGGCTACAACGTCGGCGACGAATACGCGGGAAAGGCGCAGCCATGGCGCGACTCCATGGTCGAGGTCAAGGGCCCGTTCGTGCACCGCATGCAGGAGGTGTTCTGCCGCGACTGGTACCAGGCCACCGGAACGGAGACCGACGACCCGGAGCTGTTCCCCGAGCCGGAGCGCTGCGGCGAGGTGTGGGGCCAGCTGGTCGTCTCGGGACCCACCGATCGCTACTGGTCGCCGATCCACATGCTGCTGCTGAGCGCGATCAACGTGGCCGCCGAGCGGGTGTGGCTCGAGACCCCCTACTTCGTCCCCGACCGCCCGCTGGAGTTGGCCCTGGTCGGCGCCGCCCTGCGCGGGGTCGACGTGCGGATCTGCGTCCCCCAGGAACCAGACCACAAGCCGTTCGCTTGGGTCGCGCGCTCGTTCTACTCCGAGCTCCTCGCCG
>Ga0070726_10000792_pt1 | contig 35834 bp, 28 predicted proteins | sample tdAd471_FD_67275 | JGI IMG/M metagenome (GOLD analysis project Ga0070726, IMG submission 67275) | Marine sediment microbial communities from the Atlantic coast under amendment with organic carbon and nitrate - tdAd47.1 | ecosystem: Environmental > Aquatic > Marine > Coastal > Sediment | place...
CGGAATAGGCATTTTCATGGCCTGCGTTCCCATTTCCGACTTCCCATCTCCAATTTTTCCGACTCTTTGAGCCATAAAACAAGGCTTTGAAATACGGAAACAGTCTACCTGAGAAATCACTGCTTTCGCTCCTATTTCGCACTTCCGATATCTCCCTTACTTATTAAAAGGAGCCAAATCTACGGCTACCATTACCTGCACGATTTCCGCTATATTCTTTCTCACCACAGAAGGAATTTTAATACCATAGTCTTCGGGTTTGACTTCAAAGGTCGCCTCCGCACTTAGCTTACCGTCCTTGACGACCAGGGTTCCCGCCGTGGACACCGGCTGCTTCAGCCCGTGGATAGTCATTTCGCCTGCCACCGTCACTTCATAGGTTCCATCTTTGCTGAAATCTACCGCTTCAATATCACTGATCTGTCCTTTGAATACGGCCTTGGGATAAGTACCGCTTTCCATATAGTTTTCATTGAAATGCTCTTGCATGAGCGCTTTTTCAAACTGGAAGGCTTTTATTAGGACAGCAAACTCCATTCGTCCATCTGCTGCGTTGAGTACACAAGTTGCTTTTTGGTTGTGAGCTTCAATTTTTTCAATCGGGGTATCGGATGAGAAGGTGATTTTACCGTCTCTGGTAAAATACTTCTGTGCTTCTAGCTGCGTAAATCCGATTACCAAAAGGCTAAATAAAAGAGCAAAACGTTTCATCGGTTGTATTTTTTTAAAGCGATTCAATATTTGTAGAAATGACTATCATTACTCAGTCAACAATCTCAACACATCTGACCAGGACTACATCCATGAGCATCCCCGTACATACGCCCTTGAATCTTACCTTTTCTCCAATCGAAAAATTTTCTCTGGGGTGTTCAGTCAATTCATCTAACTGGCAGATTACGCCAAACATATCTTGACCAGCATCTAGGGTAACAGTCGTAATTCCATCTTCATTTTTATTCACACTTTTTACGGTACCGTTTACGGCTATAATTTTATCTAAATACTCGGTATTGGCTGCGGCTTCATCTTTTTCAAAAGCGGCGAAAACAGCTTCGGCCGGTAATGATATATCAGCTTTTGCCGCCTTGATGTTTTGATGCGGCTTGTAGTACATATAGGCACCGGTGGCAATGGCTACAATTAGGATTCCAATTAGGTATTTTAGGTACTTTTTCATGGTGTAGGTTTTTTGGATGTTAATGGGTAAAGGGATTTAATTATCCAATGCTCCATCAGCAACCCACTGAGCAATTTGATCTACAAAGCAATCTGGTAGTGCAGGAGATCCTTGAGGCATAGGAGAAAAGCCAGGATTTCGGCGTATAGCCCCTACCAAACGATCATTGTCCACCTGTACTTTCAATTGATCGTAACCTTCTAAGATGATTCCACCTTGGCGATTGGCATTATCGTGACATGCATAGCAATTATTGACAAGGATGGGAAGCACATCTTTAGTGTAACTCACATTACTGGTATCACACTGATCACCGCCTGGGAATAAGTCCTCCTCGCTATCATAAGCGCAAGCAGGGATCAAGACGACTAAACAAAAAAGCAATAGACATTTGCTAAAAGCTGAATAGTTAGGTGATAGTGGCTGAAACATCAAAGCTCGTTTTGGTTAATGATGATTTGAATAACACTTCAAAAGTATAGCAAACGAACCAATGATGAAATTTCATTTGACCGAACGGGAAAAAAAACGAGCTGAACGGGAAGGAGGGGAGGAAGGAGAGGGAAATCCTTCAGAAGCTTCCTCTGGTGTGACTGGGAAACTTCTGAAGTCTATTAGAAAAGCGAATAATTTCTGCTAAAATCAACTATTACCAGAATGACGAGATTTCTTATGATCCGCCATTACGGGTGGCCGATTCTTCCAAGAGTCGGGAATATGTGTTATAGTAGGTCTAATTTGCTGAATGGCTCGGAGAATATCGCTTCGACTGATCTGACCAATTAATTTCCCATTTTCAATAACAGGTAAACGTTTAAAACCAGCATGTACAAATTCATAAGCAGCATCCAGGATGGTCTTGCCAGAACTAATGGTCTTTACCGATCTCGACATGAAATCGCCCACATTACCCGGTTGAGAGGGTTCCTTGTTATAGGGGCCTTCCAATAAAGTTTTTAAACAATCTACTTCCGATAGCATGCCTACTAGTTGTCCATTGTCATCCAATACGGGTGCCCCGGATATCTTTTTCTTAACGATGGTATCAATCGCTTTGTTAATGGGCGTGTCTGGTTTGAAGGTGATTAGCCGTGTGGCCATAAATTGTGTGATGGAAGGATAATCAGACATAGACATAGGTTTTAATCGCGTTAATGATATTGGTAATGAAGAGACTCGTAAAAAATCAAATGTAACCTCCCCAATACACCTCTTCAACAGAGTTGGAATACAAAACAGAAAAATTAACTTTCTAATAATAAGTATTATTGCTGATTTTGCCAAATAAACAGCTATCTAATAAGTTCTTTTTAGAATTTTTATTTAATAAATAGCATTTTGTCCATTTTATATCTGGATGGGTGTTTTTAAACGAAACAGCTACCCCTGTTTTCTCCTAAAACCCCTGTTTTTGATCAGATATAGACGGTAGAACTAGAAAAAGGAAGGAATGATATCTGCTAAAATCAGATAAAGAACTATCTTGGATTGCCATTCAAGAGGAAATAATCTGCGTGTTAGTAGGTACAATTCCTTTTCGAAACAAAACAAATCAACAAAAATAAATAGTATGTTACCCCTCAAGCGTCTAGCTAAATTAGTGGCTTTCCTGCTTCTTTTTATGGGCCTTCCTTCTCTGGCTTTTAGTCAACTGCGCCTAGCCAAGGTATTCCAAGATCACATGGTGTTACAACGAGACAAAGACATTACCGTCTGGGGTTTTGCTGACAAAAGGAAAAGAATCAGCATCACCTTTAATAGCCGAACTTACACGACCAAAGCGGACAAAGCGGGTAAGTGGTCCTATACTTTACCGGCCATGAAAGCTGGTGGCCCGCATTTATTACGGGTGAGTAGTCGGAAGGATTTTATCCTGATCAATGATATTTTGATTGGTGACCTTTGGGTCTGCTCTGGCCAAAGTAATATGGAATGGACCGTTGGGAATTCCAATAATGCTGAAATGGAAATCCAGGAAGCAAAGGATGATCAAATTCGCCATTTCAAGGTACCTCATTCTTGGGCCAAGTCTCCGCAGGATACTTTAGCCGGCGGAGAATGGACGGTTTGTAATGCCGATAATGTTGGGAATTTTTCTGCGGTGGGCTATTTCTTTGCCCGAGAACTTCGTAAACATGTAGATGTTCCCATTGGCTTAATCAATACTTCCTGGGGAGGCTCTCGACTCGAACCCTGGATGCACCCATCCTCCCTGTCTGGTGAGGATTTACCAGATTTAGATGCACTGGAAAAAGAAGCAAAAGAGAAAAGTGCTCAACAGCTCAAAGACCTGGAGGCTAAAGTGGGGCCACTTCCGACGGAAGATCAAGGAGTCGAAAAGGGCTGGCATAAAGAAATGTATAACGATCAGGAGTGGCTGGATATGGAACTCCCAGCCCTCTGGGAAACGGCTGGATTTGAAGGGATGGATGGCGTGGTATGGTATAGAAAAACGATCGTTTTGAGTGAAGCCGCCGCCCAGTCCGGAATTGAATTAGGCTTGGGGAAAATAGATGATTCCGATTGGACCTATGTCAATGGAACTGAAGTGGGAAGTAATGAAGGTGCTTACGCCAAAGATAGGATCTATAAGGTGGCACCAGCGCTATTAAAAGCAGGGAAAAATATCATCGCCATTCGAGTGGAGGATACCGGTGGTGGCGGCGGAATCTATGGGGAACCCAGCCTGATGTATCTGAATACTAGCGAGGGCCGTACGAGCTTAGCAGGGGAATGGAAAATGAAAATTGGCGCGGCTAAGTTTACGCCAGCTGCGGGTTTTCGAGTCCATCATACGCCCACTGCTTTGTACAACATCATGATTCATCCCCTATTAAGATTTCCGATTAAGGGTGCTTTGTGGTACCAGGGCGAATCTAATGCTAATCCATCCGGAGCTTATGTCTATCGTGATCTGTTTGCGAAGATGATTACAGATTGGCGTCAACGATGGGGCGTCGGAGATTTTCCATTCTTATTTGTTCAATTGGCCAATTTCATGGCACCCGTTGAAGAACCCACTGAAAGTAGTTGGGCTGTTCTCCGCGAATCCCAGTCCGCTACGTTGTCTGTTCCCAATACGGCACAAGCGGTAATTACTGATATCGGCGAAGCTAATGATATCCATCCCCGAAACAAGCAGGATGTCGGATTGCGCCTTTCACTCGCTGCACGCAAGTTGACTTATGGTCAAGATGTAGTCTATTCGGGGCCCGTCTATAAGGAGATGAAGAAGGAGGGCAATAAAATTGTATTATCCTTTGATCATGTTGGTACGGGATTGCTGGCCAAAGACAAATATGGTTACCTGAAGGGCTTTGCGATTGCTGGTCCAGACAAAACATTCGTTTGGGCGAAAGCGGAGATTCGTGGCGATCAAATTGTCGTGTGGAATGATGGTGTTGCTGATCCGAAAGTAGTGCGTTATGCTTGGGCTGATAATCCAGATGATGCCAATTTATATAATAAAGAGGGTTTGCCGGCTTCTCCTTTTAGGACGGGGGAGTGAGGGGAAGGGGGAAGTGAAGTAGTGAAGTGGTGAAGAGGTGGAGAGGTGGAGAGGTGAATGGGTGAAAAAAAACGAAAAATAACAAAAATGAAAAACCGACAATTATGGCAAGTAGTCGCTTTTTGTGTCCTTGGTGCGGCTATTCTTTGGGCGTGTAACAAGGAGCAACAGCAACTTTTATTCAGTAAGTTATCAGAAGAGGAGCAAAGAGAATCGAGCAATGCTTTGGCCAGTATGGAGGTAGCGGAAGGTCTTGAAGTAGAATTGTTTGCTTCCGAACCCTTATTGGCTAATCCGACCAATATAGCAGTAGATGAAAAGGGGCGACTTTGGGTGTGTGAGGTCAATAACTATCGACTGTGGCGTAACAAAGAGGTGGAAGAAATAGCTGCTGGCGATCGAATTTTGATTTTGGAAGATACCGATGGAGATGGGAAAGCAGACGATCGCAAAATCTTTTACCAGGGGGCGGATATCAATGGAGCGCTCGGAATTGCCGTTTTTGGGAATAAAGTGATTGTGTCGATCAGTCCTAATGTATTTGTCTTTACAGATGAGGATGGGGATGATATACCCGACCAAAAAGACACACTCTTTACCCAAATCGACGGTGTGGATCATGATCATGGCATGCACGCTTTTACTTTTGGCCCTGATGGGAAATACTATTTCAACTTTGGCAATGAAGGAAAGCAATTGATCTATAAAGACGGCAGCCCTGTGCTGGATCAACTTGGCCAAGCCATCCGCACTTCTAATTCACCTTATAAGCAAGGGCTGGCCTTCCGCTGTGATCCCGATGGTACGAATGTTGAAGTGCTGGGAAATAACTTTAGAAACCCTTATGAGATAACGATTGATCCTTTCGGTACGCTCTGGCAATCCGATAATGATGATGATGGTAATCAAGGAACGCGTATCAACTATGTCATGGAATTTGGCAACTACGGTTATACCGATGCCATCACAGGAGCGGGATGGCGAACCCGTCGTGTAGGTATGCATGATGAAATTCCCAAGCGGCATTGGCATCAAAATGACCCTGGGGTAATCCCGAATTTATTGCAAACGGGCTCTGGATCGCCAACGGGAATCCTAATGTATGAAGGCGATCATCTTCCTAGCGTTTTTCAGCACCAAATGATACATTGTGAGCCAGGGCATAATGTCGTACGGGCTTATCCAGTAGAAAAGGATGGGGCGGGCTACAAGGCAGAAATTGTCAATCTATTGAAAAGTGAAGATATTTGGTTTCGACCGAGTGATATTGCAGCCGCACCTGATGGCTCCATTTTTGTTGCCGACTGGTATGATGCCGGTGTAGGAGGGCATAAAATGGCGGACGTGCAAAGAGGTCGCATTTACCGGATAGCCAAAAACACAGCTACCTATAAGGTGCCCGAAGTAGCGATTACGGATGCCGCTTCTGCGGTTGAGGCCTTAAAAAGCCCGAACAATACAATCTTCTACTTGGCTTGGCAAAAGTTGAAGGCCTTGGGGAAAGAAGCGGAACCTGCCTTGCAAAATCTCTGGCAAAATGGCAGTACACGAGATAGAGCCAAAGCCCTCTGGTTGTTGGCAGAAGTCGGGAGTGCGCCCGAATATGTGGCAGCCGGCTTAAAAGACGATTCGGAAGACTTACGTATTACAGCCTTGCGCATTGCACGGCAAAAAGATAAAGGGAAAGTATTGGATTATGTGCGTCAGCTCGTAAATGATTCTTCCCCAGCCGTACGGCGTGAAGCAGCCATTGCACTGCGTTTTATGGGCACGGCCGAAGCGGCCGAGTTATGGGGAATCCTGGCTAGCCAGTATAAGGGCGGAGACCGCTGGTATCTCGAAGCCTTAGGAATTGGCGCCGATCTAAATGCTGATCTCTATTTTGATAGTTGGAGAAAACAGGTGAATCAGGATTGGAAAAAGGAGGGGCAGAAAGAAATTGTCTGGCGAATTCATGCTAGAAATAGCTTGTCGATGCTAGCCAAATTGATTGAAGACCCGGGCGTTGATCCGGCTGTACTCCCTCAATATTTTCGTGCCTTCAACTTTAAAGAGGACAAGACTAAAAATCAATTATTGGTAGATTTGATCAAATTGGATCACCCACAAAAGGATTTAATTCAAACCTATGCCCTGGGGCAACTCGGCGCTGACTATGTAGCCCAAAATCCTTCGATTAAGCCACTAATCCGTTCCATCTTGCCCAATATCGAAGGCTCACCGGAATGGGTAACGGCAGTGAAAAGCATGCAACTGAAAGAAATGGCACCCAAGGTGCTAGACCTATTGATTAGTGCAGAAGATAAAGGCTTGCGCGGAGAGGCAGCCAATTTACTTTTTGATCTTAAAGGAAGTAAGCTCTTAAAAGCTTATTTCGAAAAGCAAGACTTTGCGGCTAAGAAAAAGCTATTATCCAATTTGGGCAGCATCGGGCATAAGGAAAACTTAGCGTTCCTGACAAGCCTGGTTGAGGATGAAAAAGTAAGCCTCCCGCTCAAAAATCAAGCCGTTCAAGCCATGGGCAATAATTGGGATGGTCAGCATTATCTGTATGACTTATTGAAAGCGGATAGACTAGAAGAGCAATTAAAAACTACCGCAGCGCTAAAGCTCATGAATAGCTGGAATACGGAAATCAGGGAAGCCGCACCTAGTTTCATCCCTGGCGCCAGCGCCAAGGATGGCACCACTCTGGCGGTCAAAGACCTGGTCACGCAAAGTGGGGATGTAGCCGCTGGTGCCCTGGTTTTTCAATCCTATTGTACGTCCTGCCATCAAGTGAATGGAGAGGGGATTACCTTTGGGCCGGATCTATCAGAAATAGGCACTAAGCTAGCCAAGAAAGCATTATATGAAGCCATTATTTATCCAACTTCCGGGATTAATTTTGGCTACGAAGGGTATATGATCACTATGAAGAACGGCGATATCTTTAGTGGCTACATCACTAGCCAAACCGAAGATGAATTGACGCTTCGCATGATGGGAGGCGTTGATCAGAAAATTGCACGCAACCAAATGGATAGCCAAGAACCCATGGAAAAATCCTTAATGACCGAAAACCTACAAAGCGTCATGGGCGCTACGGAATTGGTCAATTTGGTAGAATATTTGACGACTTTGAAGAAGGAGGAGACGGTGCAGTAGGGGAGTGGCGAGTTGCGGGTTGATTTTGTTGCCAGTGGAATCGCGTACAACCTGCAACACAGCAACCCGCCAATGCACAACAATTGATTGTACGAAAAAGCAACTTGTACGATAATTTAATAAATCGTATCTTTGGGCTATGGAAGAAGAAATGCTGAACTTAGCCATTGAAAACCTATCGACTGCCACTAGTTTAATGATTGAAACAACTCATTTACAAGATTCAGGGAATGATTTTTACGATGGAGAACTGAAGTTTTCTTATAAGGGACTGTCATTTGATATGCCGTTTACCCTTAAACGTAAAGTTACAGCTGCTCAACTCCCTTTTCTTCAAGAAGATTTTTCTAAAACAGGAATAATAATATTTGAATATGCATCCAAATCAATAAAAGAGCAGTTGAGAAACTTGGATATTAACTATCTAGAAATATCCGGTAATGCTTATATCTCTCATGATAGAACTTATATTTATGTTGACACAAAAAAGCGAATTAAATTAGAAGACACTGATTCTAATGCTGCGTTTTCTAAAACAGGGCTAAAGGTTGTATATCAATTATTAAGTGATAAAAATTCGATAAACTATTCTTATCGAAAGTTAGGTGAAATTTCAAAGGTGTCTATTGATACGATAGGACGTGTTTATAAAGAGCTGGTACGTGATAAGTATGTTGTCAAAATCGATAACAAGAAATATCAGATTATTGACTATGATAGACTATTCAAAGATTGGGCTACTCTATTTAATAAAATCCTCAGGCCAAAATTGAAGAAAAGATCATTTCGGTTCATAAACAAACAACGCATCCAATCCTTACTTGAAACTAACTTTAGTGGTAAAATTGGAGGAGAACTAGCTGCTGAACAGTTATCTAAGTCTAACATTGCTGAAAAAGCTAATATCTATGTAAAAGGTTCGTTTGTTGATTTAGCTAAGGACTTAGCCTTAAGACCAGATAAGGATGGACAAATTACAATGATTGAACAGTTTTGGAATGACAGCTCTAATGATTTTGAGCGCCTAGTAGGTTTACCTCTAATTTATGCCGATCTAATTTCAGATCCCAAGCCCCGAAATTTAGAAACGGCTAAATCGATTTTCAATGAGTACGCCTATCAACCTGTATGAAGCGCTTGGAAACGAGTACCTGAAGCATATCCTTTCTGATACTATTGAAGCAGCGAACGAATTGGATGTAGATTTCTTTGGTGTTGGGGCATTAGCCAGAAATGTGTGGTATATAGAAAATAATCGTGCACCAAGAGGAACCAAAGATGTAGATTTTGGGGTTTATATCCCGAATCCTGATACGTATACTGCATTGAAATCAAAGTTAATAAAAGACTACAATTACGTTCAGTCAACAGAGAATGAGTTTCGTTTGATTTCCCCTGATAAAATCCCTGTTGACCTTCTGCCGTTTGGTGAAATTGAGAATCAAGGCAAAGTTCTTATAGATGGTAAAGGGCTAACGACCCTACAATTAGATGGATTTAGAGAAGTATATGATAAAGGAGTTAGAGAGGTTGATATTGGCTCAAACAGAATCAACATATGCACTATTCCTTCAGTAATTTTATTGAAATTGATAGCATATGATGATAGACCAGAACATCGATTCAAAGATCCTTTAGATATATCTTCAATAATTATTGAGTTTCCTCACATCGAATCTGATTTGTTATGGGAAGCGTATAGTCATCTTTATGGTCAGGATATCTCTCATGAGGAGATTGGTACGATTGTCTTAGGCAGTGAAGTCGGTAAATTGATCTGTCAAAACAAAAAATTACTAGATAGGGTTCTGCGAATAGTGCAGGATGGTATAGACTTGACTAGTTCTCTTGCTGCTAGAATGATAATCGACAATAGGAATGAAACAGTAGAGCAAAAGCAACATTTATTAAAGTTGTTTAGAGAGGGAATAGAAAATGTATGTCGCTAATAGAAGAAACAAATATTGTCCCACCAAGAATAATAGCAATAGCTATGGACCAGAAAATTACCAACGAATTGCATCTCGCCAATAAACGACGTTGGGATGCCTCAGCCCAGCGATGGTCAGCATGTACCGATAGCCGCGGCATTTGGAAACGATGTCACGAGGATCCTACACTTGTTTTTTCCGAGAAAGTATTGGCGCGTTTGCAGGGAGTAGGAGGGAAGCGCGTATGCGTTTTGGGGAGCGGAGACAACCAGGCCGTTTTTGCACTGGCGGGAATGGGGGCTCAGCTTACCTCTGTCGACATTTCAGCTAAACAGCTCGGTTTTGCGATGGAACGAGCGAAGGTGCTAGGACTCGAGATTGACTTTGTACAGGCAGATGTGACTAATCTGAGTGAATTGAAGGATGATTCTTTTGATTTGATCTATACCGGAGGGCATGTGGCCGTTTGGGTAGCGGAACTCAAAAAATACTATAATGAAGCCGTTCGAATTCTTGCCCCTGGCGGCATCTTTATTGTCGATGAATATCATCCTTTTAGACGGGTTTGGGGCGAATCGGAGACGGAATTGGTAGTGAAAAATAATTATTACAAGCGAGGGCCTTACAAATATCTACTGGGAGATGATGTGCTCTATCAATCCAAAGGAATATATGCTTCTTTTGAATTTCACTGGACAATAGCTGATTTTATGAATGCCGTGATCCAAGCCGGTTGTCAAATACTGGAAGTGGATGAACATGGAACTTATGTAGGGGACTGGGAAAATGCACCGATGCAGGGCTTACCCGAAAACCTGCTAATTGTGGGGCAGAAATTGAGCTGACCTTATTCCCAGTTGCTAGCCATTAATATCCCTTTTCCAAGGATACTTCATGGCGTAATGCTTTGCCCGCCTTAAATCGCTGGTAATTTTCTACTAGTTGTGCTACGGCGGTTTCGACATGGGTCAGGCTAGCGATATGCGGTGTCACCGAAACTTGAGGATGTGTCCAGAAAGGATGCTCCGAAGGTAAGGGCTCTGTGCGGAAGACATCTAGAAAAGCGCCAGATAATTGCCCTGTATTTAAAAGCGGAATCAGGTCTTCCTCTACCAGGTGCCCGCCTCGACCTACATTAATAAGATAGGCTCCTTTTTTCAGCAGGCTTAGACTTTTCTGGTTTAAAATCCCTTCCGTATTTGGAGTAAGTGGTAGTATATTGATGAGAATATCTGTTTGAGTGAGGCAGCTTGAAAAACCATCCGCTCCGATATAAGTCTGTACCCCTGCTATCTCTTTCTTAGAATTGGACCAACCTACGACTTGAAACCCTAATTGTGCAAAGTTTTGGGCCACTAAGGCACCGATTTTTCCTAAACCAAGCAGTCCTATGGTGGTGGCTGGAATCCTCCTATAGGTATGTTGTTCCCATTCCTTTTGAGCTTGTTGTTGTTGGTAGGTAGGCAGTAATTTAAGCTTGTTCATCACGATAGCCAGTACAAACTCCCACATGTCAATGGCCAATTGAGGATCAACGATTCGGGTGAGCCGAACAGAAGCGGGTAATTCATTCGTTTCCGTAATGTGTTCTACGCCTGCACCCAGAGATTGAACCACCTTAAGCTTTGGAAATCGCTGAAAAGTATTAGCCTTGGGCTTCCAGCAAATGATATAATCCACTTGATCTGGATCCGCAACTTCCGGAAAAACCTCAATGGTAGCCGTCGGTAGTTTTTCGCTAAGGGCTTTGGCCCAGGGCTTAGGATCTTTATGATTACAAATTAGTAAGATACTCAAGGTGTGTATTATTTATCCAGTAAGATAATCGTCAAGCTGCGCGCCCCTTGCGCGCCGATGACGAGGGATTGTTCAATATCAGCCGTCTTGGAAGGTCCTGCAATGAAAACACCATAGCCCGTTTCATCAATCTTGAGTTGCTGATAGGCTTCATGCAAATTCCAAACCAATTGATTTTTGTACAGCACAATCATCAGGTGTTGAGTGATGAAGGGGAGGACGCGATGGACACAGTCCGCCTCCGTGACCCAGATAGCGGCATTCTCGCCAACCCCCAGCTGCCCCGGAATAATAGCTAAGTCTACATCTTTCAATGCCAGTGGATCATCAATTTTTGCTAAGTCCAGCGTGCCCCGGAATAATGGGACACTAGAGGCAATTTGTTTGGCGGAAGGGAAATGCACCTCGATCAGGGCCGCTAATTCTTCGATATTGGGCAGAGAGATACAGCGGCTGGCGCCCTTTTCAGCAAGCGCGGTAAAGGTAGCTGCCAAATCCGGGACTTCTTGTGGGAAAAGCGGAATTTCCGGTAAAGTCTTAGCCGATGGTTTGTTAGCTCGAATTCGCGCTAAGATCTGTTCTTTACTCATGTTTAGCTTGGTTTTGCTGGTACCATTCTTTGAAACTTTGCTGGGGTGCTTCGGGTAACTCCCGCTCTTTACCCCACTCATTGAGGCCGTTATAAATGGCTATTCTTGGCATATAGCGGAGCGCCATTCTGGCCATTTTTCCGAAAAAGCCATAGGCCTTAGGATGGGACAAAACCTTTCCGGCCAAACGCATACTCCAGGTCTTGGATTTATTTAAATGTCCCTCTTCGGCAATGATCTGCCGCCATTTATACAACTGCTCATGGATATCGATCTTTACCGGACATACATCCGAGCAAGAGCCACATAGCGTAGAGGCAAAAGGAAGGTCACTATGTTGCTTGAGGTCTTTACCTGGCGTGAGAATGGAGCCGATTGGCCCAGGCACGGTATAGCCGTAACTATGGCCGCCACTTCGGCGGTAAACGGGGCAAGTATTCATGCAGGCCCCACAACGGATACATTTTAGCCCATTTCGAAAATCCTCGCGCCCTAAGTGCTCACTTCGACCATTATCAACGATTACAATGTGCATTTCCCCACCCGGTTTAGGCCGATGATGATGAGAGGTGAAAATCGAAATGGGCTGCCCGATGGCACTCCTCGCCAAAAGTCTGACAAATACCCCTAGGTCTTGTGCTCTTGGGATGATTTTCTCAATGCCCATGCAATGAATTTGCACTGGATTGAGGTGCACCCCCATATCTGAATTTCCTTCATTGGTTACCACGACTACACCACCCGTTTCCGCTACGGCAAAGTTTACGCCGGTCAACCCCGCATGACTTTCCATAAAAGCGGTCCTTAGGTGTTGGCGGGCTGCTTCCGTCAGGTATTGTGGGTCGGTTGCTCCTTTTTTTGTACCCAGTTCTTTGTGAAAGAGTTCTCCTATTTCTTCTCGTTTTAGGTGGATAGCTGGCGCTACGATGTGACTCGGCGGTTCATTTCGGAGTTGAATAATCCGCTCCCCCAAATCTGTGTCTATCACTTCTACACCATTGGCTTCCAGGTACGGATTGAGGTGGCATTCTTCCGTCAGCATGGATTTACTCTTTACGACTTTCTTGAGTTGATGCTGCTGTAAAATCCCGAGTACGATGGCGTTGTGCTCCGCTGGCGTGGCCGCCCAATGCACAATGGCTCCATTTTTCGTCGCCGCTTCCTCAAATTGCAAAAGGTAATTATCCAAATTCCCCAACACATTATCTTTGATTTGCGAAGCCAAATTTCTCAACTCCTCCCATTCCGGAACATTATGAGCGGCTACATCGCGTTTAGTTCGGGCCTTCCAAATGGAAGCGTTATGCCAATCCGTTTTGGATTCGTTTTGAATGAAATTGGCGGCTTTGGTGGCGTGTGACATGTTTTTTCTTTAGGTCTTTAATGACGGTCTTACTTTTAATTTAGTACAAGTGAAAACTTTGACGTTCGACACGAGCTCTTGCTCGTTGGCGGTCTTAAGTGGCGAGTTCCTGCTCGCCGTATCATAATGCGAGCAGGAGCTCGCCACCTAGGCCGGCATACAAGCAGGAGCTTGTAGCCAACAGTAAGAATAATGGCGATTGGAATCAATCGCTTTGAATAGTCTTCCTCAATTATCTTCGTCGCTGGTTCACGATCCCCCCGACCCATTCAAAATCTCCACCACATGCATCACCCGCAAGGGCCGCTTTTCCCGCCGAATAATCCCTTCCAAATGCATCAGGCAACTCATGTCACCGGCCGTGATGACTTCGGCACCTTGTTGCTGATGATCAGCAATTCGATCTTTTCCCATTTTTACGGATACGGCGGATTCTGAAACGGCAAAGGTACCCCCAAAACCACAGCATTCATCCTTGCGATCCAGTTCGACAAGTTCTAGGTCTTGGACCATTTGTAAGAGCTGGCCAATCTTTGAATAGGGCGCACCCATTCGTTCGGAGCCTTGGCCCAGGCGGAGCCCTCGTAAGCCATGACAGCTCTGGTGTAGACCGACCTTATAGGGGAATTGTACCGCAGGTAGAGACTTGATTTGAAGCACATCCACTAGGAATTCAGCGATGTCCAAGGTGTTTTTTCGCAGGTGTTGCACCGCCGCGGTTTGTCCAATCGTATCATAGTGCTTGCGGACGTGATAAGCACAACTTCCGGAAGGCGCTACGACATAATCGAAAGACTGAAAGGTATCGACAAAATGATGATAAGTAGCCGCTGCATCCCCTTCACAACCTGAATTGGCCATCGGTTGGCCACAGCAGGTTTGCTGCAAGGGATAAGTGACCTGGCATCCTAGCTTTTGCAAAAGCGAAAGGGTCGCCTTGCCCACTTGGGGGTAGAATTGATCAACATAACAAGGAATAAAGAGGCCCACTTTCATTTATAATCCATGTTTTTCGCCCATGTTTTTGATAAAGGTATAGCCACGCTCGGCCATGTCCCAAGGTGCGGAGTATTCCCGCCAGACATTGATGGCATTGGCAAAGTCGGGGTCATTACGGGTGAAAGCTTCGATCGTGAGCCAGCCCGGATAATTATGTTTGGCTAAAGTAGCAAAAGTTTCATCCCACGGATTGTGGCCGTCACCAGGCGTGCCTCTGTCATTTTCACTGATGTGCACGTGATGCAGCACCGGGGCTACGAGATCGATGGCATCTGCAATCCCTTTTTCTTCCAGGTTAGCATGATGCGTGTCATACATCGCTTTTACATGAGAATGATCCACTAAGTTGATCAAACCCGTCAATTGTTCCATCGTATTACAGAGATAGCATTCAAAGCGGTTGATGGCTTCCAGGGCTAGCACAATATTGGCCTGAGCCGCATAATCACCTGCTTTACGCAAAACCTCAGCACTTCGTTCGTACTCGATACTTTGCGGTGGTTTTTGGGTGAAGGTGGCAAAGGCAGAGTGGAAGGGGCCACACATCAGGGTAGAACCCATATCCGCACCTCGATCAATGGCCCACTTGAGCTGATCGAGTGCTTTTTCTCTTACAGTGGCTGAATCACTTACTGGGTTGTGTTCGGCACCCACGGCCAAGCACGGATTGATTTCTAAGCCCAAATCCTTGGCTTGCTCCCCAATGCGTTTGTAAGCTGCATTGTCGTCAGAACCCATAGAGCATTCGATACCATCGTATCCAATTTTTTTCAGTCGTTCCATGATCGGGAGCATTTCGTCCGAAACGATAGCTGACCACACTAGGAGATTGAATCCAACTTTATTTTTCATGCTATATTTTTAAATCAACATCTTTAATTATTGAGCCGCAATATCGGCCTGAATAGCCTGCATTAGTGCCAACACATTATTCCAAGTGTCGGGATTTTCGAGGGTTGCGTTAGGAAACATACAACCATCCCAACAGATGTGCTGAATATTGTTCCGCACTTGACCGCTCTCATCCAACAACCAATAGCGAGCGCATTTAACCACATCTAGTTTACCATCGGCTGCATTGGCGGGGCAGTGGCGTCCGGTTTTATCGTGCGATCCACTTCCAAAGACAGTTCCGTTGCTTTGTGCCACGTGAAAGTCGATGGTCCAAGGCGCAAGTGCCTTTGTCATTTTTGCATAGGCCTCCCAGAATTCTTCTTCCGAATGTTCCTTATTGACCAATGCATACTCATCGGCATTATAGCCCAAGAGGAATAGATAAGTATGTGCTAAATCAGCTTGAAACCCTAATTGATCCGGCATGCCTACCTCTTCCATGAGTTGTAGGTTGTGGTGCCAAGAATGCATATTGGCCCAACAGATTTCGCCCTCTGCCGCGAGTCGCTCGCCATAATCACCGGCTACCTTGGCGGCCTCCTTGAAGGTCGCAACGATCTTTTTGCTGTTTTCAGCTGGATTTTCTGCCCAATGAGCCGGCGAGTCAGCCGAGTCGATGCGGATAGCACCATATTGTCGAACCCCATGTTCCTTCAATAGCTGAGCGAAAGCACAGGTCTTCTTTACCTTTTCTACAAATCGTTTTCGTTCCTCTTGACTACCCATCGCTGATCCTCCGCCTGTACCTGGCCAAATGGGCGCACCTACCGAACCGATACGCAACCCTTTTTCTTGCATAGAATCTGCAAACCTCAGAATACCATCTCGATCCATTTCAAGATCTACATGTGGATCCATCAAATTGAGGTCAATTCCGTCAAATCCACTGTCATTGACTGATGCATTTCGGGTAAGTGCGATCATCTGATCTAGAGAAATGATCGGTTCTGATCCAGGGCCTTTGCCAACAATGCCGGGCCACATGGAATTGTGTAATTGTAGCATTTATTTAGAATTGTTAATCATTTAATAATGGGCGCATCACTTTCTCGACATAAGCACCAGCATTCAAAGTTACCTGATCTGGATCGGTAATGGCTTCATCACATTCATCTTCTACAATAATCCAACCCTCAAAATGGGTGTCTCGCAATTCCTTGGTAATCGCGTCCATGTCAATATCGCCTTCTCCTAGGGCAGCCCATCTGCCATCGGTGTACATGTCCTTGTAGTGAACACAATTGACTAGTGATCGATATTCCTGGATGATTGCTAAAGGATCCATTCCTCCCTTAGCGATGTGACCAATATCGGGTGTATACTTGATGACCCGCTCATCTAGGCCATTCAGTAGAATCTGGTAATCCTCTGCTGTCCTGTAGATTGATCCGCCAGGCGAATTGGGGTGATAGGAGCATTCAATGCCTTGATCTGCAGCACGCTGGGCGATTTGGTTGACACAGCTGAGGAGATTCTGCTGTCTCTCCGCCAAATCTTCCCGGTCTTTTCCAGGCATTTGCACCAATAATAGTAAGGTGTCGGGGAAATGCTTTAGAAAGGATATCCATTGATCAGCATGGGCCTTTTCTGCTTCAGTTTCTTTGTCCCAACGCCAATCTTCCACCAAGCAAAGTACCGGAAGCCTTTGGCCAGATTGGCTCAAGGCCTCTTTCATTTGTACGGGATCTGCTAGGTGTTGAATGAAACTGGTTTCGGGTTCAATGCCCTTGAATCCCGCCTGTGCACTGATATTCATGATATGTTCGAGCTTACCTTTGTACTGCTCGCCCGGCATTTGCCAGGTGTAGGTTTCGCAACCAATTTGAATCTTACTCATATTAATGTTGGTTCCCTGATGATTTTATGTTCTGATAGCCTATTTTTTGTCTACCACTCGATTTAGTTCTCCAGTAAAAAATTGGTCGTAACTTGGTTAAACCTTTCTAAGTCCTCCCAGTGATGTACATGCCCACCATCGGGAAATGTAATCATTTGTGAGCCTTCAATTCCCTGATGCAGCATCTCGGAGAAAGCGGGTGGCGTGAATATATCTTGTAGTCCAATCGTAATTAAAGTGGGAATCTGAATTTGGCCGAGCCGATCAACGGCATCGTGGTGGATGCAAGCATCCAACTGTCCATCAAATCCATCTGCTGTCTGTGGACTTTCATTGCTGGCGGCTCCTGCTTGGCCTTCTTTCAAGTCATCTAGATTGGCTTCATAGTAGGGAGCGGCAAAAATCCATAACTGTAGCAACTCCATAAAATCTGCAGCTGTGGAGGTTTTTCGAAGCTTTTTGAGATTTTCATACACCGTAGTTGCGTAATTGTTAAAGCGAGGCCAGGTACTGATTAATACTAATGTGTTCACTCGTTCTGGATAATTGAGGGCTAACTCCTGTGCAATAGCTCCCCCCATAGAAATACCTGCTACACGTGCTTGCTGTACACCTGCATCATCCATTACACTTATGGTATCGGCAGCCATCATAGCGGTGGTATAAGGCCCCGGTGGTTGATCAGACAAACCTACGCCGCGATTGTCAATTACAATACAACGAAAGTGTTTTTCATAGACACTAAGGTGTTTTTCCCAGGTGTTTCCGTCTGCACCAAAGCCCATTAATAAAACCAAAGGGTCTCCACTACCTTTTTCTTGATAATAAATCTTTGTTCCATTGCTGATGGCATATTTACCCATTGTTTATCTTTTTAGTGGTCGAATAAGTGCGTCTTAGTCAGTAAAGACTTCAGAAGTTTTCTCTGTCCAGTCTAGGGAAACTTCTGAAGTCTCGCTACAAAGTCAAATATGGGAAAACGAAGGGACTAGATGGGAGTTATCCAATAGAAAATTTGTGTTTATGGCGCAAAGGCGTATAAAAATGACTATTTTTTGCCCTTACAAGAGAAGATGTAAGTTTGGTGGTTTTCGTTTTACCATCTACGGTCCGCCAATTTACCGAATCCTTTTTTTATTGTGAAATATTTTTGAGACTCTCCGATGGCCAAGCCGATAAAGTAAAACGTCAGATCAATCTCTTAGAATAATAGATGATGGATATTCAATACTATCTAGATCAAATGGCTGAAGATCAGCTTAGCCTGATTGCCCTCCCGCTGTTCGTACTGGCTATCATTATTGAGGTCGTAGTGAGTCGGAAACAACAATTGGATTTGTATTACGGAAAAGATACTTTGGTGTCTTTATCGATGCTTATTTTAACAGCTTTTGTAGAATTTATCCCTAAGTTGTTGGCTTTTATCGCTTTCTATTTTTTGCATGAAATAAGTCCGCTTCGAGATATCGTACAGCGACAATGGTGGGCTTGGACGGTGTTGTTCTTTGCAGATGATTTTGCTTACTACTGGTTTCATCGCATGAATCACGAGGTTCGCTTGTTCTGGGCTGGACATGTGCCACACCACTCTTCGGTTAAACTTAATTTTGGTACGGCCCTTCGACAAGGTGTGGGAGAGCGATTACACAAATTTCTCTTTTGGATGTGGATTCCGCTATTGGGCTTTGACCCGATTATGATGCTTATGATGATGGCCATTAACCTTTTTTATCAGTTTTGGGTGCATACCGAACTGGTAGATAAACTACCTCGACCTATTGAATGGATTTTTAATACGCCTTCTCATCATCGGGTTCATCATGCTTCCAATATTCGATACCTGGATTGTAATCATGCCGGCGTATTGATTATTTGGGATCGCCTATTTGGTACTTTTTCGGAGGAGAAACAAACAGAGAAGCCGATTTATGGTTTAACTAAAAATATTGAATCTTACCACCCTATTACGGTGGCTACCCATGAGTATCAGGCTATTTGGAAGGATGTTAGGCGTGCCAATAAATGGTCGGATAAATTGAAATACATTTTCTACGCGCCAGGATGGAGCCATGACGGCCCTGATCGCCGTGCAAAAGTGCTACGGAAGAAGCAAGCTTCCCAGTCCTGATGTTGGTGGAGGGAGTGGTAGCAGGAATGGGCCCTAGAAAATCAATTTCGCCTACTTCTACTTTTTATTTATCCCCATTCCAAGAGGCTCCGACTAGAAAGAGAGATAATAGAGGAGAAGGGACATCCGTATGAAAGGCTATTTGTCTAGCCGTCCCATTTTCCGTATTTTACCCAACACAAATTGCAGAACGAATGAAGAATCTCAGCTATGCTTGCGGTACGAGTGAAAAACCGCTGATTGGAATGACAATTGGCGATATGTTTGATCAAACGGTGGAGAAATATCCTACCAATGATGCACTCATCGTCAGGCACCAGCATATCAGGTACAATTATACGCAGCTGAAGGAAAAAGTGGATGAATGCGCTAGAGCTTTCTTGGCCTTGGGACTTGAGAAGGGAGATCGTCTGGGCGTCTGGGCACCGAATTGTGCAGAATGGACGATTACGCAATTAGCAACGAGTAAAATTGGTGTTATTCAGGTGAATATCAATCCTAGCTATCGCCTACACGAATTGGAGTATGCCCTGAAGCAATCGGGTTGTACAGCACTAGTGGCGGCCGATCAATTCAAAACCTCTCATTATACCGAAATGATTTATGAGCTGGCGCCCGAACTCTACGTTTGTGAACCCGGAGAATTAGTGGCTGAGCGAGCACCTGATTTAAAAACAGTGATCCGATTAGATGAAGAGCCTTCTTCTGGGATGTATACCTGGGATGAAATGCTCAAATATGCGGATGAAAAAAGTGAAGAAGATTTAGCCGAAATACAGAATAGTCTTTTCTTTGATGAAGCCATTAATATCCAATATACGAGTGGTACGACAGGTTATCCTAAAGGGGCAACCTTGAGCCATCATAATATATTGAATAATGGGTTTCTGGTGACCGAAATCATGAAGTTTACCGATCAAGATCGACTCATTATTCCGGTTCCCTTATATCATTGTTTTGGAATGGTGATGGGCAACTTGGGGTGTATTGTACAGGGGGCAACCATGATTTATGCAAGTGAGGGCTTTGAGCCCGTAGCCGTGTTGGAGGCGGTGGAGGTAGAACGAGCGACGGCCCTGTATGGCGTGCCCACGATGTTCATCGCAGAATTGGAACATCCCAAGTTTGATAGCTACGATTTGAGTAGCTTGCGCACGGGTATCATGGCAGGTTCACCGTGCCCGGTGGAAGTGATGAAGAAAGTGAACGACCTGATGAATATGAGTGAAGTCGAAATTGCTTATGGGATGACAGAGACTAGCCCTGTGAGTACCCAGACTCGCCACAATACACCTTTGGATAAACGAGTGAGTACAGTGGGGCGCGTACTCCCTCATACTGAAATTAAGATCATTGATCCAGAGACTGGACAAGTTGTACCCATTGGAGAGAAAGGAGAATTATGTACCCGAGGCTATTGTGTGATGTTAGGCTATTGGAATGATGAAGAAAAGACGCGGGCGGCTATTGATGATGCCCGCTGGATGCACACAGGAGACTTGGCTACCATGGATGACGATGGGTATTTTAATATTGTCGGTCGTATCAAAGACATGGTCATTCGAGGGGGAGAGAATGTTTATCCGCGAGAAATAGAAGAATTCCTGTACGGTCATCCGAAAATTAGTGATGTACAGGTAATTGGTGTTCCTGATCCAAAGTTTGGGGAAGAGATCATGGCTTGGGTGAAACTGAAGGAAGGAGAAACCAGTACGGCGGAAGAAATAAAGGAATATTGTAAAGGTCAGATCGCACATTTCAAAGTACCTCGTTACATCAAGTTTACGAGCGAATTCCCGATGACGGTAACGGGTAAGATTAGAAAGGTGGAAATGAGAACTATTAGTATCAAAGAATTGAATTTAGAGCAAGCTGACGAGATTGAAACGGCATAAACACTGGGTATTACCTAATTGAATGGAGCAATTAAAGAGGAAAATTCTTGGACATACGACGGTAGTAGAAGCGGAACTGAATGCATTTTTGTCTTCTTTCGAACCTATTCAGTTGGCTAAAGGAGAGTACCTCTCGAAAGCCGACCAATATGTGCAACACATGTATTTCCTGCAAAAAGGCTGCGTATGTTTCTACACGATCTATGAAGCACGAGAACAGGTCGTAGAGTTTTTTGTAGAAAATGATCTCTTTACTGACTTGTATAGCTACCTGCGGGAAGCACCTTCCAAATGTTTTCTCAAGACTTTGGAACCCTGCACCATTCTCGCTATTTCGAAGAAAGCCTTTGAAGAAACCCTCCGCGAATCTCATGAATTGGAACATTTCCTGCGACTTTATTTGGAAGAAGAATACCTCAATGTATTTGTTAACTCTACCAACAAAAATGCACTTTCCAATGAGGAGCGTTACTTGCGACTTCTACGAAAACGCCCCAATCTTTTTCAGCGCGTACCTCAATACCTCATTGCTTCCTATCTAGGACTGACCCCTGTTGGTTTATCGAAAATTAGGAAGCGATTGAGCCAGTCGTAGGGGGTTACCATTTTAATCAAAATCAAAATTTCAATCAAAATCAAAAGGCGAGGAACTGGCTGCCCTGGTTTTGACTCCTATAGCCGTTGGTTCTCGGTTTTCAACCGGAACCTGCCCTGCCTCTGACAGCGCGAGCCGCCACTTCAAAGACCGTTCATTCAAAAAAAAATCCGGTCGAAAGGTAAGATTCTCCGCCCTACTCAGATATGTTATTGTTGATGGGCGCATATGCGTTTAAAAAATTAACCACCAAACATTAACTATTATGAGAAATTACAGTTTGAAATTATTAGTCGTTTTGGTAGTAGGAATTTTAATGAGTAGTTGTGAAAAGGAAACCCCTAATCCTCAGCCCGCTCCATTGGTCAATCCTTTTGAGGAGATCGGCATTTTACACAATCAAATCTTGGATGACATTATTGCGATTCCGAATGTACAGCAAATGGATAAAGCTGCCCTCCAAAAGATGATTGCCGAAAAAGTAAGTGCCAAGTACCCCAATACCGTCATTTCCTATGACCAGAGAAAGCAAGAAGACATCGCTGACTATTTCAACAATCCCTATGAAAAGCTATTTGAAATGGAGGCGATCACAGCGAAGGAATACGAATACTTGAAGCGAATCGAAAAGGCCATGAGCTGCTGTCCAGAAAATGTATTGGATCAGCTAGAGCAAATATTGAAAGATATACTATCTCCCTTACCTGGCCCCTTTAGCCCGATTCCATCTACAGCTGGTTCAGGTGGAGATGGAGGAATGGAGGAAGGAGCGATTGTCTTGATTACCGAAGCCATTGCTCGACATAGTTTCCAATACTGGCAACAACAAAAAGAAGACCCGAATAGCCCCTGGAAACGAATAGAGATTCCTGCAGACCAATTGAATCGCGCTTGCCCTGGTTGTAACATTGGAGGAGCAGATGCGGCGGGAGCGGGAAGTGCTGCCTTGTATACCTGGTGGACGGGGCCATTTTCACTCGGCGCTACCGTTGTGACGGGAGTAGGGGCTTCGGCAGGCCAAGGACTTTGGGAGTTGGCGACTTGGATTTGGGGTTAGATGCTGCGATATATCGGAGCCAGACTTCAGCAATTTCCTATGGAATGACTGAGAAAATTGCTGAAGTCTAAGCCTAAGCGAAGAATTAATAAGTAGAAGGGGAGGCCCCCATAAGGTTTGTCATGGACAAATTTTATGGGGGCTTTTCATTGGCTTGACAATACGGAAAATCTGGCATAAATTAAACCAGTTTAATGGAAGTCGGGTCGAATTACTTTAGATTTGGACAGGCAGGATTATGCCTTAAAAAAATAGCACAACAATAGATATGAAATCACTGTACTTTACAGAAGAACATGAACTGTTCCGAGAGTCAATTAGAGACTTTTGCCAGCAAGAAATTAACCCCTATGAATTGGCCTGGGAAGAGGCGGGAAAGATAGATCGTAGCCTTTTCAGAAAGATGGGCGAGATGGGCTTCTTGGGGCTGGAGTTTCCGGAAAAATATGGCGGTTTGGAACTCGATTTTATGTATACCACCGTATTGGCTGAAGAATTAGGGTATCATAGTACTGCTGGAGTAACTACTACTGTTTCTGCCCACGTGTACCTGGCGATGAATTATATTGCACGAGGAGGATCAGAACTGTTGAAAGAAAAGTATTTGGTACCTGGTATCTTGGGAGAGAAAGTAGGTGCCTTGGGAATGACGGAACCCTTTGCTGGCTCTGATTTGAAGGCACTAAGAACCACTGCCAAAAGAGAGGGCGACTTTTACCTGGTCAATGGCTCCAAAACCTTCATCACGAATGGGTATTATGGCGATTTCATCGTGACCGCTGTTAAAACGGAGCGTGGGATTTCGATGCTCGTTATTGATGCCGATGCGCCAGGGGTGTCCAAAAGTAAGCTGGATAAATTAGGCCTTCGTAGTTCGGATACCGCAGAAATTGCTTTTGATAATGTAAAAGTACCAGTGGAAAACTTGATTGGAGAAGAAGGTAAGGGTTTCTATTACATGATGGATAGTTTGCAAGTGGAGCGTTTATCGACCGCTCAATTTAATATTGGTGGGATGCAGAAAATTCTGGACATTACCCTGCAGTATATATCGGAGCGACAAGCCTTTGGTAAGTCGATCAACAAATTTCAGGTGTTAAGACACAAAATTGCCGATATTGCAACAGAGTTGACGGCTTGGCGCCAGTTTATGCACCACACTTCTTATCGCCTTTCTCAAGGTGATTTTGTGGTGAAGGAATGTTCCATGCTTAAGCTGAAAACCTCCGATTTGATTAATCAGGTTGCCTACGACTGTCTCCAAATGTTTGGAGGATATGGTTTTATGGAGGAATATCCGATAGCAAGAATGTATAGAGATGTACGCGTTATTCCTATCTATGCAGGTACTTCCGAAATCATGAAAGAGATTATTGCCAAAATGGTAATTGATGGCGTAGACTATAAGCCCGCTTACAAAAGCCATTAATGCAATGGTATTAAACGATCCATCATTTCTATTAAAAGCAGACTGAAGTCCTATGCAAAACCATTCACTCCTTATTCATAAAACCAATCTCTACCAAATAGAGCAGCAGCAAACAGCGGTGCCAGATATCCAAGATGGTGAAGTACTGTTTAAGGTCGAAAAATATGCCTTGACTACCAATAACATTACTTATGCAGTTAGTGGCTTCAAACTTAAATATTGGGATTTCTTCCCGGCGGAAGATCCTTGGGGAATTGTACCCGTATGGGGTTTTGGAGAGGTAGTAGCCTCCAAACATCCGGAGGTAGCGGTCGGTGAACGTTGTTATGGCTATTTCCCGATGAGTGGTTATCTGTGTATTCAACCCAGCAACATCAATGCCTTTGGTTTTTCAGATAGGAAGTCCCATCGACAAGGTTTAGCTCCGATCTACAATTATTATAGCAAAGTAGCTGCCGATCCTAGTTTTAAGCCGGAGATAGAAGACTATATGCCGATTATTAAACCGCTTTTTGTTACCTCTTTTCTGATTTACCACTTTTTGGCAGAAGAGACTTTCTTCAAAGCGGAGCAAATTGTGTTGACGAGTGCCTCTTCCAAGACGGCCTTGGCCCTGGCATTTATGCTACATAAAAATAAAAAAGCCGACCAGAAGGCGATTGTTGGATTGACTTCTAGGAGAAATATTGACTTTGTGAAATCCACAGCTTATTACGATCAGGTCATGGCTTATGAGGATTATCCCACTGAATTAGCAGAGACCTCTACCGTGATTGTGGACTTTGCCGGGAAAACCGAAATGTTAGCAGCGATGGGTACTCACCTAGGTGATCACCTCAAGCATATTGCATTGATTGGAATTACAGACTGGAAATCAATGCGAGGATTTAAGGGGCTACCCAAAGCGGAGTTCTTCTTTGCACCCACCCACGCCCAACAGAAATACAAAAGCTGGGGCGTAGAAAAAACCAACCTTTTATTGAATACAGATATGGTTCAATTTATTGGGGATAGCCAACAAATGATTGATATCACTCCCGTGGAAAGCTTAGATCGCTTGAGCGTCTTGTATTTGGAAATGCTGGATGGAAAAGTAGATCCGAAGAAAGGCTACATTGTCCAGGTTCCTTAAACTTTTCAACCTTCAACTTTAAACTACTTCATTCCAAGCATTCATAAACTATTAAGATACAGATGTACGATAAATTACTTTCACCCCTAGATCTCGGCTTTACTACTTTGAAAAACCGAGTCTTGATGGGCTCTATGCATACCAATTTAGAAGAAATTCCTGGAGGCCTAGAACGAGCGGCCGTTTTCTATGCCGAACGGGCAAGAGGACAGGTAGGATTGATTGTGACCGGTGGAATTGCGCCGAATGTTGCAGGAAGCGTGGGGCCACATGCGGCCATGATGACGACGCAGGAAGAAGCGGATAAGCACAAAGTTATCACAGCGGCTGTGCATAAAGAAGACGGCAAAATCTGTTTGCAGATTCTACATGCAGGCCGCTATGCCTACCACCCGAATTTGGTGGCACCCTCACCAATAAAAGCACCGATTAATTTCTTCACCCCAAAAGAATTGAGTTCGGAGGAGATTCATCAAACGATTCAGGATTATGCGAATACGGCTGCGCTGGCGCAGTCAGCAGGATATGATGGGGTCGAAATTATGGGATCGGAAGGTTATTTGATCAATCAATTCATTGTTAAACGAACCAATCACCGAGAAGACGAATGGGGTGGCTCCTATGAAAATCGGATGAAATTTCCGATAGAAATCGTCAAACAGACGAGAGAAAAAGTAGGCCCTAACTTCATCATTATCTATCGTTTGTCGATGTTGGATTTGGTAGAAGGGGGAAGTACTTGGGAGGAAGTCGTACAGTTGGCTAAAGAAATCGAGCAAGCTGGAGCAACGATTATCAATACGGGAATCGGTTGGCACGAAGCACGGGTACCAACAATTGGTACGGTGGTGCCTAAAGGCGGCTTTGCATGGGTGACTAAGCGAATGATGGGAGAGGTCAATATTCCTTTGGTGGCTACCAATCGGATTAATATGCCAGATGTAGCAGAAGGAATCCTACAAGATGGTTGCGCTGATATGATATCTATGGCACGTCCTTTCCTAGCAGATGCGGAGCTGGTATTGAAAGCTATAGAAAAACGACCAGAAGAAATCAATACTTGTATAGCTTGTAACCAGGCTTGCCTGGATCACACCTTCCAAATGCAAATCTGCTCTTGTATTGTTAATCCAAGGGCTTGTCATGAAACGGAATTGAATTTTCTTCCCACCAAGGAGCCCAAGAAAATTGCGGTCGTCGGAGCTGGCCCCGCTGGCATGGCTGCCGCTACCATTGCCGCCGAACGTGGACATACCGTCGATCTATTCGAAGCAGAAAAAGAGATTGGGGGCCAATTCAATATGGCAAAAGTGATCCCTGGCAAAGAAGAGTACCAACATACGATTCGCTATTACAATGCTATGATCAAAAAGCATGGGGTACAAGTGCATCTCAACCATAGGGTAAGCGCGGCAGAACTAATCGAGGGCAACTACGATGAAATTATTTTGGCGACGGGTGTTAAACCACGCCAGCTTACTTTCCCCGGCGCGGATCACGAAAAGGTGTTGAATTATGCCCAAGTACTATATGGTGGAAAGGCGGTAGGTAAAAGTGTCGCTATCATCGGCGCAGGCGGAATAGGTTTTGATGTAGCAGAATTTTTAGCCCATGATAGCAGCCATGAAGCACCTAGTCTTAATACACCCGCTTATATGGAAGAATGGGGCGTGGATATGTCTTATGCAGATGCTGGCGCACTAGCCACTGCGCAGCCTGCTCCTTCTCCTCGAGAAATATACCTATTGAAACGCTCCGGTGGGAAGCACGGTAAAGACCTTGGCAAGACGACAGGTTGGATTCATAGAGCTAGTTTGAAAATGAAAGCAGTCAAGCACCTCGCCAACGTGGTATATGAAAAAGTAGATAACGAAGGACTGCATATTACCGTTGCGGGTGAACCGCAGATTTTGCCGGTAGATCATGTGGTCATCTGTGCCGGTCAAGTACCATTGAGAGATTTGTATGATGCCTTGCAAGCTGACAATCAAAAGGTACATCTAATTGGAGGGGCGGATGAGGCGGCGCAGCTCGATGCCAAGCGAGCGATTAAGCAAGCCAGTTATTTGGTAGCAGAACTGTAGCGGTCCAACCGTAGCGGTCCAATTTATTTGGCCGAAAGGGGAAGAAGAGAAGAGGTGAAGAGGTGAAGAGGTGGAGTGGTGAATTGCACGGCTTCGCTACCGACTATTTAGTAATTGTAGGAACTATAAAACAAAGCCTGATGCATATAATAGAGAGATGGGATAAGATGTTGGCAGAGAAAGATTTTGATGGACTCAATGATATCTTGGCCGATGAGGCAGTGATGTATTCGCCGGTCGTCTATACGCCTCAAAAAGGCAAGGCCATCACTAGAATGTATCTGGAAGCGGCCGGCCACGTGATTGGGAATGAACATTTCAAATATACCAAGAAGATCATTGGAGAAAGTGATGCTTGTTTGGAGTTTGAAACAGAAATAGATGGCATGTACATCAATGGGATAGACCTGATCAGTTGGAATGAAGAACAGCAGATTACCGAATTTAAAGTGATGATTCGCCCCTTGAAGGCCGTAAATGCGGTTTGGCAAGGGATGGGAAGACGCCTGGAAGAAATGAAGAAAGGATAGTCCAATTTTTGACCTTCAACCCAATCTATATGCCTACCACCACCCATAAGTCTGCTTGTATTCTTTGTAGTATCAATTGCGGTATCGAAATAACAGTCGATGAGGCTGGACGATTTACTAAAATTGTTGGTGATCCAGACCATCCTACCTCTGAAGGATATATCTGTCAAAAAGCCACTCGGCTCGACTACTACCAGAATCAAAAGCGGCTCGATTCTCCGTTGCGGAAGCGACCAGATGGAACCTTCGAGGAAATTTCTTGGGAGACGGCTATTCAAGAAATTGCAGATCAGTTGGTCAATATCCGCGATACGCATGGTGGAGATACGGTAGCCTATGCTGGGGGCGGAGGTCAAGGTAATCACTTTCCAGGCATTTATGCTTCAGCTACTCGATCGGCGGTGGGGACACCTTATTTCTATTCGGCCTTAGCGCAGGAAAAGACAGGTAATTTCTGGGTGCATGGCAAGCTATTTGGAAAGCAGAATAGCATGTATGAGGAACCTATAGATGAAGCACAATTCGTTCTATTGATAGGTACGAATCCCTTGCAGTCGCATGGGATTAAGAAAGCTCGAAAAGTAATCAATGCCTTAGCACGAGATAAGGATAGGACTTTGGTTGTTGTTGATCCTAGGTTAACAGAAACGGCTAAGAAAGCAGATCATTTTCTGCAGCTTAAGCCGGGACGGGACGCTTTTTTGATGTCTGCCATGTTGGGGATTATTGTCCAGGAAGGTTTGGAGGACAAAGCCTTTATCGAAAAACATACCGTAGGTTTTGACGCTATTAAACCTCATTTTATGGCTATTCCCGTCGAGGAATACGTAGCCAGGGCAGGCGTCTCACTGGCCTTGGTACAACAGATAACGAGGGAAATGGCTGCTGCTGCGACGGTGAGTATTCGCTCAGATTTGGGGATTGAAATGAGTTATAATAGTACGCTAAATGCCTATTTGAAACGGCTACTATTTCTGATTACTGGAAACTTTGGGAAAAAAGGCACCAATCACCTAACGACTTGGCTTTTCCCACTTTTAGGGAATTCAAAGGAACCAGAAGCAGGCGGCGTAGTTACACATGTGACTAAAGCGAAAGAAATTGGAAAATTATTCCCACCCAACGTATTACCCTTAGAAATTGATAGTGATCATCCGAAGCGAACTAGAGCCCTGATCGTAGAAAGTGCCAATCCGCTATCCTCTTACGCCGATGCTCCTCGACAACGTAAGGCTTATCGGAAATTGGACCTCATGGTGGTCATTGATGTTGCCATGACCGAGACGGCCCGAGCGGCACATTATGTGTTGCCTGCATCGAGTCAATTCGAAAAATATGAAGCCACTTTTTTCAATGATAATTTTTTCCAATTAAGAGCGCCCATCAGCCCCCCGCTAGCTGGAACGTTACCCGAATATGAAATCCACACTCGCTTGGCGCAAGCCATGGGCGTAATACCCAAGAAATTCCCAATACTCAAAGCTATTGCCAAGATCGACCGGGCTATTCCCAACCTAAAACTCTTTCAGTTAGCATTGGGACTTACTTTTACGAGGAAGCCTAAATGGCAGGCCTATGCGCCCATTATATTGAAAGAAACCTTGGGTTACGCTCTACCAAAAGGAGCCAAAGCTGCCGCTTTCCTATGGTTTACGTCTCATTTGTACGCCAAGAAGTACCCAAAAGCTATTAAGCATGCAGGAATCAAGGGGAAAGGTTATGCTTTAGGGGAGGCTATTTTCAATAAAATACTGAATAGTCCTTCTGGAGTGGTACTCAGTAAGCACGATATAGCTGATCATTGGAAACTAATTGCCCACAAAGACAAGAAGGTTCACCTAGCCATTCCTGAACTGTTGCAATGGCTGGATGATCTACCTGTTACTCAGCAAGCTATCGATACCTATGAAGCCGAATATCCTTTCAATCTGATGGCCGGGGAGCGGCGCTCCTATAACGCCAATACGGTCATACGAAATCCAGATTGGCGAAAAAATGACCAAGAAGGGTACCTAAAAATAAATCCAGCCGATGCAAAAGCATTAGGCATTGCCAATGGAGATACGGTCAGTGCCTACAATGAGCAGGGCCGAGTGCAGGTCATTGCTCGCTTGGTAGAAGAAGTCCCCGTGGGGGTAGTATCGATTCCCAATGCCTATGGTTTGCAATATGACGGAGAGACGGATCATCATATTATCGGTGCAGCTCCCAATGAGTTGACGACTGCTGCTCATTGCGATCCGATGGCCAAAACGCCTTACCATAAGAATGTGAGGATTAAGTTGGAAAAAGTAGAAGAGACTATATTGGCTTAGCCAATGAAAAGGGAGACCTTCTGGATAGAAAGCCTCCCCCAATAATTTGATTGAGGATATAATCACTCAAAAGCGGTTGTTAAATAGGTATACTTAAATAGGTCTCGGTTAAAATACGTCTTTAGCTTAGTCGTTGACCTTCGATGATAGATACAATAAGTTTAGGATCATCCTGTCTCATTGATCAACAGAATAATCATTCCTCGTAAGGTGTACTTATCTATACCTCATATCCTACTTGGTACCTATACCACGATCGAATAAAGATATCCCGCCTTATATAGTGTTGCTTTTGAATCGATTAGACTTCCAGAATATTCTGAAACTTGCCTGTAAAATGTAGGAGTGGACTGTTTTCAAACTGGTATTGTAAATCCAGTACTTTACCAATAAAGATATAGTGATCTCCACCATCTTGTACGGTATAAAGTTTACAGTCCAACCAGGCCAGCGTATCCTGGAAAATAGGAGATTGAGTGTTTGCTTCCCGATCTAGATTTTCTCCGAATCGTTCTTCTACACTAGCATTCATACTTACCTTTTCCCGCAATTTAATGGGCAAAACATTGATCGCAAAATGCTTGCTTTGCTTTAAGTTTTCAATGGCAGCCGAAGTTTTGGGAAGGCAGAATAAGACCAAAGCTGGTTCCATAGAAACAGCCGTGAAGGAATGAATACGTTGTGCGAAAACTTGATCTTCTAGTTGGGTAGTGACAACAGTAAGTCCGGTGGCAAACTGCCCCATGACTTGACTAAGACGTTTGATGGTTAATTTGGAAACATTCATTTTGAGTTTTTTTCGGGTATACTCCTGTATCCTACTACTGGACATTTTACGCCAACTGGGTTTAAAAGTTTAGGGTGTAAGGTTTATGCCAAGGAATTGGCCCCATAAACCTTCAACTTTAATCTGATAAACCGTATTTGTCCAATAGAGTGGTCCTGTATTAACAAAATAGCTTAAGAACCAGGATTATAATGATCTACGGATTAAAAAAAATCTTGTTTCAAAAAAGGATCAAATACTAAATAAATTTTGGTCAAAATTGTTCATTGGCATATTTATGTTATAAAAAAATAAATATGACAGTACATTGATTTGTCTGCGGGGCTTACTTTGCCAAACAAAAAGAATAGCGTATTTTGAATGGAATTGTTAAAACCAACTTTGCATGCGGTATTTATTTTTGCTCTCCTTGCTGGGCCTGTTAGCCTGTGGCCCCAACTTACCTACAGCTGTAGAAAATGAACTGGCCTTGCTTCCTAAGGAACTGGATTATAATTTTCACATCAAGCCGATCCTCTCCGATCGTTGTTTTAGTTGTCATGGCCCTGATGCCAACCACCAAGAAGCAGACTTGCGACTAGATAATGCCAAAGATGCCACCGCTCCCCTGGCTTCGGGAGCTGGCCGTGCCATCGTACCTGGCGCACCAGAAAAAAGTGTTTTGCTCAAACGAATCCTATCCCATGACCCGGAACAAATCATGCCTCCGCCCTCCTCCAACCTAAGTTTGGATGCCCGAGAGATGGCCATCTTGAGCCGCTGGATTGAGGAGGGAGCGAAATATAAGCCGCACTGGGCCTTTTTGAAACCAGAAAAACCGGAAATCCCAATCGTTTCTGAAAAAGCCTGGCCTGCAAATCCCGTTGATCATTTTATCAGGGCTCGTTTAGCGGAGAAAAACTTAGAACCGAGTGAAAAGGCTGAGGACTGGGTGCTGATGCGTCGTATTTATTTTGACCTGACGGGCCTACCTCCTTCCTTATCCGACGTCGAACGCTATGAGCAGGACAAGCGACCAGACAAGTATGAGCGCCTGGTGGACAGCCTTTTGGAACTGCCCGCTTATGGCGAACGCATGGCGGCGCATTGGCTAGACGTCGCTCGTTTTTCTGATAGTGAAGGCTATCTAGATGATTATCATCATGCGATGTGGCCCTACCGCGATTGGGTCATCGAGGCTTTCAATAAAAACCTATCCTATAAAGATTTCATTGTATGGCAAGTGGGGGGAGATCAAATCCCTAATGCCAGTCAAGAACAAATCCTGGCTACCGCCTTTAATCGCCTGCACAAGCATAATTCGGAAGGGGGAATTATTCCGGAAGAATTTCGGGTCGAATACAATGTAGATCGCACCCACACAACGGCTACTGCTTTCATGGGCTTGACCATGGGCTGCGCGCGTTGCCATGACCACAAGTATGATCCTATTTCACAAAAGGATTTCTATGGGATGTATGCCTTTTTCAATAGTACCATAGAAAGGGGAGATGGCATATTTTCAGCCAATGCCTTGGAACGAGCTGAGCGAGTTGACAATTATCATGCGATGAACCCAGGCCCCGTTTTAGCCTTGGCTAGTGAAGAGGTCAAAGCCATTCGCAGTTTTCTACAGGAACAAATGGACGAGAAGGAGAAAGTCCTGGCCGCAAATTCGTCGAAGAATGATCCCGCTTTTCAGACCTGGTTGCAGCAAGACTTGAATCCGGAGGAATTAGTAAAAACAGTACAGCAGAAAACGCTTGTTCATCTCCCATTTGATGCGGTGAAAGATGGGAAGACGCCTAATGTAGCCAATCGGTCCCATCCGGGCCAATTAGGAGGGTTGAAGCTAGTGGAAGGTAAAATGGGACAAGCGCTGCTCTCTGATGCGAACGGCTGGTTTCGAGTACCGGGGTTGCCCCTGGACTTTGAACGCACTGACCCTTTTTCTATTAGTTTTTGGGTGTATACCCCTAAGCATTTTGAAGATGCACATGTACTATGGAATGGGAATCGTCGAATCCAGGGCTATCGCGGCTGGGATGTGGTCATTGAAGATGGAAAGCTATCTTTCCGGATTAATCATGCTCATCCTTTTCAATCCATTCATCGCGAAACGCAGGCGGCACTTCCGCTTGATAGCTGGAATCATTTCTGTTGGACTTATGATGGATCTAGTGAGGCAGCTGGCATGCAGCTCTATTTAAATGGTGAAAAGACGGAGACTAGCGTTGTTCGGGATTACTTGTATCGGTCTGCCAAACCTTATAAGAAGACGTCCGAAATGGTTTATGGGAATTATGATGAACTGGGAATCGGAAACCGGCATTACGACCAAGATTTTACAGAAGGTCGAATAGATGAATTACAGATTTTTGATGACTATTTAAGCCCGCTTGAAGCAGCCTTTATTTATGATGCCGAAAACGCCAAGTCTCAATTTATGGAAAAAAGAGACCCAGCTGCGCTTTTTGATTTTTATCTACATAATAAGGATGCAACTTACCAGAAAGATTTTTTAGCCTTGAAGGCTATCCGAGATCGTGAATTGGAAACCATTGACACCGTTCGAGAAATCATGGTCATGGGCGACTGGGAAACCGAACGCCCCACCTTTGTCTTAGATCGAGGAATATATGATGCGCATGGAGAAGAGGTAGAACGCGGCGTACCTTCAGCTATATTCCCGTTCTCCGATGAGCTGCCGAAGAACCGTTATGGCTTAGCGCAGTGGCTCACCGATGAAGATCATCCCCTGACAGCTAGAGTAGCCGTCAACCAATTTTGGTATCTCGTTTTTGGGAAAGGGCTGGTGGCGACCAACGAAGATTTCGGTAATCAGGGGGCCTTGCCGACCCATCCTGCCTTGCTTGATTGGCTAGCGATTGATTTTCAAGAGAATGATTGGGATGTTAAGCGCTTGATGCGAATGCTCGTTACCTCCAATACCTATCAACAATCTTCCCGAGTGACGCCCCAATTACTGGAGGTTGATCCGGACAATGAATGGCTGGCTCGTTCACCCCGGTATCGTCGTTCCGCTGAAATGATTAGAGACAATCTCTTAGCCAGTAGCGGCTTATTGATACCCACCGTAGGGGGACGAAGTACTTTCCCTTATCAACCGGCGGGACTCTGGGGCGATATTACTAAGAAACCCTTTTTTGAACCCTATGCCGTAGATCTAGAAAATGGGATACACCGTCGGAGTTTGTATTCCTTTTGGAAACGAAATTTGCCACCTCCTTCGATGCTTATTTTTGATGCTGCTACTAGGTCTGAATGTCAAATGCGACGCCAGCAAAGTAATACCCCTTTGCAGGCCTTGGTTTTGTTGAATGATCCACAGATATTGGAGGCTTGTCGGGTCTTTGCCGAAAGGGTTTGGCACAAGAATGATAAAATAGATGAGGCATTAAATACGGCTTTTACCTCTCTAATAGGGCGCCGCCCTAGCCAGAAGGAGGAGGAGATTCTAAGTGCTTATTACCAAGCGGAGTTTGAGCAGTTTTCGGCGAGGCCAAGTGAGGCGGATTCTTTCCTACAGGTTGGAGCTGTGGCCCTTGACCCTGATTTGCCCATACCCAAGGTAGCTGCTTTGGCAAGAGTCGCTAATACCATTATGAATAGTACAGAAGGTCACTATAAAAACTGATACCATGAATCCAGATATCATTCGCGCTGCTTTTCAGAAAAACCGCCGAGATTTTTTGCGGACCACGACCAAAGGCTTGGGAGCGATGGCCCTGTCGGGTTTGGCCTTTCCAAAAATGTTTGGACAAAATACTCCCCCTAGCCCCGTCTCCGCAGCGCCTGGTATGGGTGGCATTCTACAACATTTGCATCATGCGCCGAAGGCCAAAAGAGTGATTTATTTATTCCAGAGTGGGGGCCCTTCACAGATAGAACTCCTGGATTACAAACCAGAATTGGCCCGTAGGGCAGGGGAGGAGATTCCAGCCTCGGTGCGAGGCGATCAGCGCTTGACGGGAATGCTGGCTGCGCAATCTAGTTTTCCACTGATTGGATCAGCTTTTGATTTTAGACAACACCCTAAAACGGGAGGTTACTTTAGTGAATTGATGCCGCATACCTACGAAGTCGCAGAGGACATTTGTGTCATTAATAGCATGTATACAGAAGCCATTAACCATGAGCCAGCAGTGGTCTTTTTACAGACTGGCTCACAGCAAATAGGCCGACCAGCGATGGGATCCTGGCTAAGCTATGGTTTGGGTAGCCCCAATGAAAATCTACCTGCCTTTGTCGTTTTATTATCAGCCGGTCGGTCGAATACGCAGAACCTAAATATGAATATGTGGGGGAATGGTTTTTTACCTTCTTACCACCAAGGTGTACAATTTAGATCAGGTAGTGATCCCGTACTTTATATTAACAATCCGAAAGGAATCCAAAAAACGGATAGGCGACGAGAATTGGATTTTTTGAATCAATTGGAGCAAGAACAAAAGAAGACCTGGGGCGATCCGGAAATCGATTCCAAGATTAGCCAGTATGAGATGGCCTACCGCATGCAAACCTCGGTGCCCGAAGTAACCGACTTGAGTAAAGAACCGGACCATATCTTTGATATGTATGGCCCGGAGAGCCGTATCCCTGGTACCTTTGCAGCGAATTGCCTCCTGGCGCGCCG
>Ga0070726_10000796_pt1 | contig 35792 bp, 37 predicted proteins | sample tdAd471_FD_67275 | JGI IMG/M metagenome (GOLD analysis project Ga0070726, IMG submission 67275) | Marine sediment microbial communities from the Atlantic coast under amendment with organic carbon and nitrate - tdAd47.1 | ecosystem: Environmental > Aquatic > Marine > Coastal > Sediment | place...
CCGCAACCACAGCGCTTCACTCACAACAAACCGGTTCGGGTCCACACCTTCGCTCCCAAAAGGGAGCTTGAATCACGTCTCAGCGCAAAATGAAACCCCTATTGTCCACAGACCTTAGTGTAGTGTGGTGGATTGACAAAATTAGAAGCGTGCAGAATCCATGAGCGCTTCTATTTGCGGCAGGGCTGATGGAAAATAATGCAACTGGGGCGCATAGAAGTTAGCAACGAAGAGCCTGTCCTTCGCTACAGCCAGCCGCGCTACGCCCCTTCGCTTCAGCGCATCATTCGGCAAGCTATAGCTGTAGAATAAGGCGATGCCCTGATGGCCGCCAAAGGGCGCCACCTTGACTTCATCAACTGTAAACTCCGTAAGCGCATTTTGAACACGAAAGCTGCGCTCAAAAAATTCGGCCAGCTCCGGCGCAAGCATATTACTGTCGAATCTAGGCCTTGGGTCATGCTTCGCGCTGCGTTCACGATAAAGCGGCTCACCGGCAGGCACGCCACCAAAAAACTCTATGGCATTCAACCCAAAACCGTCCTGTGTCCAGACCCGGCCCTGCTTGCCCGGACGGCTTCCTGCCCTGCTCCAGTCGCTTGAAGGCGTCACTGTCATCTCTTTGATTTCAACAGGGCTGCCAGCAGGCATCAGCTTCCACCCGGCGAACGCAGGGCTGACAAAAACCAGAGCGATGACGCCTGCAATAGCGGTTATGCGTCTAACAATAGACATTCTCTCAAGTCCCCAAAAGCAATTTGACAGTCGCCCTATCTGTGGCGTCCGGTTGCAGCTCCAGATATTTGGTCAGGGCGTGTTGGCCCGCGTCATGCTCCCCCATACGCATGGCGCACAGGCCTAGCCCTCTCCAGCTTTCTGCTGGTGAATCAGGCAGGTCGAGCGATTTCTGAAACAGGTCACGCGCCGTCACAAAATCTCTGGGGTGCCCCCGCATGCGGAACAATTCGGCATGAAGAAAATAAAGCTGCGCATCCCAGCCTAATGCCGCGCCACGCTGACGAATGACATAATCCGCCGCGCCAAAATCATTGTCACGGATCAGCGGGTCGAACAATTCTTTCAGATAGGGCGCGGTCGCAGCGCGATAGCTCGCTATTGCATCGTCACCACTATTCCCGGCTTCTGCTTCTTTTTCTGCATGAAATTCTATGCGCTGGATGTGGGTAGGGTGGCTATCGAGCAGGTTGGGTGCATGTTTCTTTCTGCGCTTGCGCAGTCCGCGCTCCTTGCGCAGCGCAGTGTCCTCATCAATCACCCGCTGCCATATTCCCGAAGCACGCAAGCGATAAGGGGAGGCGCGTATATATTCGACCGAAATCATATCCGCCTCACTCTCCTGCGTGCGGCTGAACCTGTAGTAGCTGAACACAAGATTGTTGCGAATATCTGCCGTGGGTGTCCGCGCATAGCTTCCAGCAATCGCCACCCAGGTCGAAATGTCTGTCAGGGTTCTTCTTTTGCGGAAGTCATTGAGCGAATGACGCTTCTCAAAATGCCCGAATTCATGTCCCAATATAGCGGCCAGCTCGGCTTCTGAATGCACGCGTGCGAGCAAACCCGTGTGTACGAACATCATGCCATTAGGATACATGCTCGCGTTTAGAGAACTGTCCTTGATAATATAGACCCGCACAGAAGCGCAGCGATCATCACCTACCGCTTTACACAGCACAGACTGCACATATTGCGTAAGCTCATGGCTCTGCATGACAATTGCGGCCTTTTGGACACGCCGCTCAAACTCATCTATCTCCATCCACAGGCCGCGTTCATCGACGCCCTGCGGTTCATACGCCCCGGCATAAGGCGGACGGACGAATTCCTGCTTTTGCGCGCTGGTTGATATTGGAAAGAAAAGCGCCGAACCTGCCAGCACAAGCAATAACGGACGAACCATCATTGCATTTCCATCGCCTTCAGACCCGGAAAATCCTCCAATAGCTGGGCAACGCGCTTTTTCATGCCTTCCGCATCGCGCACGTCCCCGCCCATCTGGCCATCGGCATTCAGCCAGACAAGCTGCCCGGTTTCCAGATCGACAAGGCCAGCATAGCCCTTGTGCACGCCCGATGTGACACCCACCCCAAGACCCATAGCAAAAAGCTGCATCATTTTGCGGCCGGTCGAACCATATTGGTCCTCTGTCAGGATGAAGAGGCCATAGCGCGCACCGCTGAGATCTGCGATGCGTCTGGTGCCCTCGCCCAATGTCCAGTCAAATGCCTTATTCTTGCGAGTAGGCAGGCGGTTTCCATAGAAGAACTGATAGGTCATCACTGAATGTGCCACGGTGTTGAACAACGCCTTATGCTCGGCCACCATATCCGCATCAGGGCCGATCAGCGTCGGCTCTTCCAACAGCTCGTTATTGAAATCCGCTTGTCGCAAGCGAAGCTCGGCATCGAGCAGTTCCCGTGCCGTCTCGGTCCATTCCGCGCGTGGCTCCGGCATGCCGCCTGTTGATTGTTCACCCACCCAGACAGAGGGACGGAAGAGCAATATCTTCTGCCCTTTCAGCGTCTCGGCTGAAAAGCCTTCCAGCACCGCGCCCTTTTCCTGCGCGATGGACGGTGTCGATAGTATAGTGAACAACAGCACGGCCAGCGCCGCAAGATATTTGCGCCCCATTTATATATTCCCCTGTTGTGAGAAATATGAAGCGCGACGGGCAAAATTTGGCAAGCGGCTGAGCGCAAATTAGCTCCGAAATGAACTAATTTGCGCGTCGGCGCGCCTACCCCAGCGCCTTCTTCAGCAGCTCGTTCACCACCTTCGGGTTGGCCTTGCCCTGCATCGCCTTCATCGTCTGGCCGACGAAGAAGCCGAAGAGCGCTTCCTTGCCGCCCTTATATTGCGCGACCTTGTCGGCGTTGTCGGCGAGAACCTTGGCCACAGCCGCCTCGATCGCGCCCGTGTCTGACGTCTGCTTGAGGCCTTTTTCCTCGACGATCTGTGCAGGGCTGGCAGTTGTCCCAGCGACTTCCTCAAACACCTGCTTATAAAGTGGCCTCGAAAGCGTGCCATCAACCAACATTTTCAAAAGCTCTGCTGCTTGCTTAGGGTTTAATACTTCAATTGCTTTACCTGTAACCGGATCGATACCACCATCGAAGCCGCCAGTTTTAAGGAAACCAAAGGTCTCATTCGTAACATAGTTGGCTACCAATGATGCTACTTCTGGCGGCGACTTACCTGTTTCGACCGCTACCTCTTTCAAAACCCCTTCAAAATGCCGCGCCCAAACCTGCTCTGCCGTCAACACCGCGGCATTATAAGCCGACAGGCCCAGCTCGCTTTCATAGCGCTCGCGCTTGGCGTCCGGCAGTTCGGGCAGGGACGCGCGACATTCCTCAAGAAACGCCTCTTCCAGCTCCAACGGAAGCAGATCCGGGTCCGGGAAATAGCGATAATCATGCGCGTCTTCCTTGGAGCGCATGGAGCGGGTTTCCATCTTGTCCGGGTCGAACAGGCGCGTTTCCTGCACGATTGTGCCGCCCGCCTCGATCACATCGACCTGACGATTCGCCTCCAGCTCGATCGTTGCCATGACGAAGCGCACGGAGTTGACGTTCTTCGTCTCGGTCCGCGTGCCGAACTCCTCGCCGGGGCGACGCACGGAAACGTTGACGTCCGCGCGCATCGAGCCTTCTTCCATATTGCCGTCGCACGAACCGACATAGCGCAATATCGTGCGCAGCTTGCGGACATAAGCGCCCGCCTCGGCGGGAGAGCGCATATCCGGGCGCGACACGATCTCCATCAGTGCCACGCCGGAGCGATTGAGATCGACATAGCTGCTCGTCGGATGCTGGTCATGCATCAGCTTGCCGGCGTCCTGCTCGATATGGATACGCTCAACACCGATGGTCTTTTTGGCGCTGTCCGGGTCTTTCTCGTCCAGCACCACCTCGATCTCGCCCTCGCCGACTATCGGGTGATACAGCTGGCTGATCTGATAGCCCTGCGGCAGGTCGGCATAGAAATAATTCTTCCGGTCGAAGCGCGAATATGTGTTGATCTGCGCATTGAGCGCCATGCCGGTGCGCACCGCCTGACGGACGCATTCGCGGTTCGGCACGGGCAACATGCCGGGCATCGCCGCATCGACGAGGCTGACCTGACTGTTCGGCTCCGCGCCAAATTCCGTCGCCGCGCCAGAAAAGAGCTTGGCATGAGTCGTGATCTGCGCATGGACCTCAAGGCCGATCACGACCTCCCACTCGCCCGTTGCGCCTTGGATACGATATGTTGATTCAGTCTGTGTCGTCATTCTGGTCGGTCACTTTTCGGTGTCTGGTCTGTGTCTGGCGTTATCAGGTCGAGTTCGGGGAAATAGGTACGAAAGCGGCGGGCGTCGCGCGTCAGCACGGTCGCACCCTTGGATACTGCATGCGCACCGATGAGAAAATCCGGCAGAAGCGCACCTCTTCTTCCCCCATTATCGATCCAGTCGGCAAATGCCTTGCCCGCTCGAAAGGAGGTTGGCAAGTCCAGCGGCTCAATCGGCAAGCCCAATATGTCGATCATTTCGATGAGGTGGTCATGTGAGATAGCCCGTGCCGACAGCTCGGCGGCAACCACATGATTGATGAACGCCGATTCTACGCTTGCGGCCTCAAGTGACGATGCCGCCCAGTTTCGATAACGGGATGCAGGATTAAAGGCGTCGATAATGACGTTGGAATCCACCAATATCACTGAGGAGGCTCTTCCTCGAACGGCTGTATCGGCTCGCGAATCATGTCCATAAATTCGTCCGTGCTCATGCCGGGGAAACGATCATTGGCCTTGAAAATTTCCTGCGCACGCTTCAGCCGCTCGCGGAATTCAGCGCTGCGCCGCGCTTTTTCTGCATCCGGATCGGCTTTCAAAATACGCACATTGCCCTGCGCATCCATTTCGAAATGCACCGGCTGCCCCGGCGCAAGACCCAGCGCATCGCGGATATCCTTGGGCACGGTCACCTGCCCCTTGGAGGTCATATTGCTGTGATAGCTCATGGATAAAGTATTACCTTATACAAGTAATACCGTCAATTGGGGATGAACATAGCCCAACATGACTCGGCTTCGCTCGACAGGTACGGACTGCATAAGCTTACCACCATTTCTCCGCCCGCGCCGTGAATCCTGCGCGTTCTTCGAGCGCCAGCGAAGCGTTCAGCACGCCTTGCTCATCCAGCGCCTTGCCGATGATCTGCAAGCCCAGCGGCAGCCCGCCGCCGTCCAGCCCGCCGGGGACTGACATCGCCGGAAGCCCCGCGAGGGATGCTGGCACTGTAAATACGTCGTTGAGATACATTGCCAGCGGGTCAGCCTGTTTCTCGCCCAGCGCAAAGGCGGCGCTTGGCGCTGTGGGCGTCAGCAACACGTCGCATTTCTCAAACGCTGCCTCAAAATCCTGCGCGATCAGCGTGCGCACCTTGCAGGCCTGCGTATAATAAGCGTCATAATAGCCTGCGCTCAGCACATAGGTGCCGATCATGATGCGACGCTTCACCTCATCGCCGAAACCGGCGGCGCGGGTCGCAGCATACATATCTTGCAATCCAGCGCCATCAGGCAGATCGCGCAGACCATAGCGCACGCCATCATAGCGCGCGAGGTTGGACGATGCCTCGGCGGGCGCGATGATATAATAAGCGGGCAGCGCATATTGGGTATGCGGCAGCGACACTTCGACCACGTCCGCCCCTGCGTCCTTGAGCCACTCTATGCCCTTTTCCCACATCTTGCCGACGTAATGGTCCAGCCCGGATACTTTTTTGGCGGTGCCCGTATCAGCATCACGATGGGTCATGAAATGAATTCCGTCAGCGCCATATTCTTTCGGGATGCCCACCGTCTTGCCCTTGAGATCAGACGACAGGCCCGCTTCCCATTGCGGAACCGGCAGATCTAGCGAGGTCGCATCTTTCGCGTCAAAGCCCGCCATGGCTTCGAGCATGATCGCATTGTCCTTCACCGTGCGCGCCATCGCGCCTGCCTGATCGAGCGAGCTGGCAAAGGCCACCGTGCCCCAGCGCGAGCAGCGGCCATAGGTCGGCTTGATGCCTGCTATGCCGGTAAAAGCCGCGGGCTGACGGATGGAACCGCCGGTGTCCGTGCCGGTCGCAGCGGGGCAAAGGCGCGCGGCAATGGCGGAGGAGGAACCGCCCGACGAGCCGCCCGGCGTCAGTTCCTTGCCGTCTGCGCTCTTCCATGGGCTGATAACATTACCGAAATAGCTGGTCTCGTTCGAGCTGCCCATCGCAAACTGATCGAGGTTCAGCTTGCCGAGCATGCCCGCGCCCGCTGCCCACAAATTGGCCGAAACAGTCGATTCATAGGGTGGTATGAAACCCTCAAGAATGTGCGAAGCTGCCGTCGTCTGCACGCCTTGCGTACAGAATAAATCCTTCATGCCGATCGGCACGCCGGAAAGCGGCTTGAGAGCACCGCTGGTCCGCGCCGCATCGGCGGCATCCGCCGCTTCAAGCGCCAGTTCCGGCGTTTCAACAATATACGCGCCGAGCGGACGCCCCGCTTCCACGGCGGCGTTAAACGCACACGCAACTTCGCGCGCGGAAAATGTGCCCGCGGCCACGCCATCGCGGATGTCCGCAACTGTAAGGTCAGTCAAATTGGTCATTATTCAATCACCTTCGGCACAGCGAAGAAGCCATGTTCTGCCTGCGGGGCATTAGCCAACACCTTGTCGCGCATATTGCCTCCGGTCAGCGGGTCGGCGTTCACGACATCATCGCGCAAGCGCAATATATTGGGGATAACGGCAGTCATCGGCTCGACGCCAGACACATCCACTTCGCCCAATTGCTCGACCCAGCCGAGAATATTGTTGAGTTCCGGTACCAGCTTCTCCGCCTGCTCGTCGGTAACGGCAATGCGGGCCAGGCTGGCGACTTTTTTTACAGTTGTAATATCTATAGACATAATCTCTGACTTTTTGCGGCACCAGCCCTCTCCCCCACCCAAACCTCCCAATTGATTATCCTGTTGGGAGGTTTGGGTGGGGGAGAGGGCTGGTGCGGACTCCAAAAACCTAACACCCGCTAGCACCCGCTCCGCGCACCATCAAGGCCGATTACGCTTGCTATCGCCGCCCAGATGCACAAAACGCACTCTCAATTGGCAGAGTATTCACTTGCCAAAAAGCGGATTATATGTTGCAGTGCACAATATGGAGCGATCATGCCAGCGCGCAAATTTCTTTATGTCGTGGCAGTACTCATCGTGCTGACAGTCGGCTCTGCCATGGCCTATCGCATGTGGGGACAGCGCATGCTCAGCAGCGTTATGGTGCCCACCGCCCGCTTTTCCGAGCCTAATCGCATATCGGCAGAGGATTATGCCAACCGCGATTTGTGGATGGCCCGCCCGGACATCAGCTCAACCAACAGCGCGCTCTGGCTGCCCAAAGGCGTTAAAGCCAGCCAACCCGGCCCCGCCGCTATCTTCTATGTGCACCCGACCAGCTATATGGCCCCATTCAACCTCGCGCGCTGGAACGCATCACTGGAGGATGAAGAGGCCGAAGATATGGCGCGCCGTTTTGTCGCGTCGCAGGCGAGTGCCTTCACCAGCGTCGGACAGGTCTGGGCCCCGCGCTATCATCAGGCCCATTTCGGCGCTTTCATCGGCAAGGGTGAGAACTCCAAGCAAGCCATCAATGCCGCCTATGTCGAGGTGGAAGCCGCTTTCTCAGCCTTTCTGACCGCAAACCCGGCCGGCCCAATCATATTGGCCGGACACAGTCAGGGCGCGCTGCACCTGATGCAGCTGATGAAAAAAGCAGTCGCCGGAAAGCCCGTCGCGCAGCGCATCGTCGCCAGCTATATCGTTGGCTGGCCCGTATCCCTAACCGCAGATATTCCCGCGCTCGGCCTTGGTGCCTGCAAGAGCGCCGAACAATCAGGCTGCATATTAAGCTGGCAGAGCTTCGCCGAACCGGCGGGCACAACGCTCGTGAACGATGCTTATGGCCATTATCCGGGCATGACCGGCAAAAAACGCGCGGGCACGCCTATGCTCTGCACCAACCCCATCACCGGCGCACCGGACACCTCGGCCCCGGCCACAGCCAATCTGGGCACATTGGCACCGACAGATGGCGACGAAGAAAATCTCCGTCTCGTCAAAAGTGCCGTGGGCGCGCGCTGCAAGGATGGCTTCCTGCTGATTGGCGAGCCACCTCAGCTTGGCACCTTTGTGATGCCGGGCAATAATTATCATGTCTATGATTATGCGCTTTTCTGGGCCAATATCCGCGCAGACGCGGAAAAAAGGCTCACGACATTTCTACAACAGCAATAATCACGACGGACAAAGCCGAGTTCAGGGCCGCGCTGGAAAATGGCGGGCGGCTGATCGGTATGGATGTGGGCAGCAAGACCATTGGCCTTGCGCTATGCGATGCTGGCTGGATGATCGCCAGCGCCGCGCACACCCTCTCGCGCGGCAAATTCAGCAAGGACAAGGCGAAAATCGCAGCCTTCATCAGCGAGCAACAGGTAAAAGGCATTGTCATCGGCCTGCCACTCAATCTCGATGGCTCTGGCAGTCCGCGCAGTCAGGCCAGTCAGGCGTTTGCGCGCAACCTGGCGGACCTGGGCCTGCCGATCTTGCTATGGGACGAACGCTGGTCCACGCAGGCTGTCACCCGCATGATGATCGATGCTGACACCAGCCGGGCGCGACGCGACGAACTGGTTGATAAGCTGGCGGCTAGCTATATTCTCCAAGGCGCGATTGATGCTTTGACAGCGTAAGGCACAGGGTGTTTGGGTTTTTCCTCTGGCTGATCATTGCCAATTGTCTGGCATTTATTTTCATGATGATCGACAAAATCGCCGCCGAGCGAGGGAAACGCCGCATTTCCGAGAGCATATTGATCGGCTGGTCGCTTATCGGCGGATCGATAGGCGCGCTTGCAGCTTCGATATTGGTCCGGCATAAAACACGCAAACAACCCATCGCGCGCATATTGCGTATCATGCCCATATTTCATGCTGGCCTCGCCATCATCTGGATACTTGCTTCCCTGCGCGCAGTGTCTTAAGGCGCTGGCTCATGCCATCGGATAGCACTCAGCCCTTCGGCTCTTCCAAGCCCGCCACTCTGGCAGGGCGTGATCTATTTCCGCACAAGCACCTCACCGGCATTGCCCAGCTCAAACCATGGGAAATTCGTTTCCTGCTCGACGAAGCCGGGCATTGGGTTGGCATCAACCGCTCACAGGCGAGCAAGCATGATGACCGCCTCTCCGGCCTCACGCAGATCAACGCCTTTTTCGAGAATAGTACGCGCACATTGCTCAGCTTCGAGATTGCCGGCAAGCGACTGGGAGCGGATGTCGTCAATATGCATGCCGCGACATCGAGCGTCAAAAAAGGCGAGACGCTGATCGATACGGCGGTAACACTGAACGCGATGCGCGCGGACGTTATCGTCATTCGTCATGGCAGCTCGGGCGCGGTGCAGCTCATCGCCGACAAGGTGGACTGCCCGGTGCTCAATGCAGGCGATGGCTGGCATGAACACCCCACACAGGCGTTGCTCGATGCGCTGACCATTCGCCGCCGCCGTGGTGGTGTCGAAGGGCAGATTGTCACCATATGCGGCGATGTGCTCCACAGCCGGGTGGCGCGCTCCAACATGCTGTGCCTGGCCGCGCTCGGTGCGCAGGTGCGCGTCGTCGCGCCGCCCACGCTAATGCCCGCTGAGGTCGAATGCATGGGCGCTACGCCATATCATAATTTCGAAACCGCGCTCGATGGCGCGGATGTCGTGATGATGTTGCGGCTTCAAAACGAGCGTATGGACGGCGCTTTCATTCCTTCCCCGCGCGAATATCATATGCTCTATGGCCTGACGCCAGAGCGCCTTGCGCTGGCCAAGCCCGATGCACTGGTGATGCACCCCGGCCCGATGAACCGTGGTGTCGAGATCACCAGCGACGTGGCCGATGACCCGCTGCGCTCTGCCATTACCGAACAAGTCGAGATGGGCGTCGCGGTGCGCATGGCCTGCCTCGATATATTGACCCGCACAGCAAGGGGGATCGACGGATGGGCCTGATAGCCATAACCGGCGGTCTGCTCGCCGACCCCGCGCATGATACGCCTGCTGCGGGCACATTGCTGATTGAGGGCGACCGCATCATCGCCAGTGGCACCGTGGATGTACCCGCTAATGCCGAGAATATTGACGCGTCCGGTTTTGTCGTCGCGCCGGGGCTGATCGATCTTGGCGTATTCAAGACAGACAAGCCCGCATTCCATTTCGGCGGGATTACCCGCGCCGCGCTGATGCCGGATCAATCACTACCGCTCGATGATGTCGGCCTGATCCGCGAGGCAACGCGCATGGGCAAGCCGGATTTCTGGGTTCATCCTATTGCAGCGGCGACACGCGGGCTGGCGGGCAAGGAGCTGGCCGAAGTCGGCATGATGCAGGCTGCTGGCGCAAAGGCCGTGGGCACCGGGCGAAGCTGGATAGCGGACTCGGGCGTCATGTACCGTGTGCTGGCTTATGCAGCAGGCCTTGGCCTCACCGTCATATCGCATAGCGAAGATGCCGGGCTTTCAGGCCGCGCCGTTGCCACCAATGGCGAAACAGCAACACGGCTGGGGCTGGCAGCGGCTCCTGCCTGCGCCGAGGCAATGGCGATAGCACGCGACATTGCTCTGGTGCGCGAAACCGGGGCGGCGCTGCACTTCCGCATTGTCACGACCAAAGCCGGGTTCGATCTCATCCGTACGGCCAAGGCCGAAGGGCTGCCCATCACCTGCGGCATATCGCCTGCGCATCTCTTCCTCGCCGATAATGCCGTGACCGATTACCGCACCTTTGCGCGCCTCTCTCCGCCGCTACGCAGCGAAGATGATCGCAAGGCTGCTATTGCTGCGGTTGCCGATGGGACGGTTGACGTCATCACCTCCAGCCATGATCCACGCGGACCGGAAGACAAGCGCCTGCCCTTCGCCGACGCCGCGCCGGGTGTCGCGGGCGCTGAGACCTTGCTCGCCTTATCGCTCAATCTGGTGCGTGAAGAGCATATCGGCATCAACGCGCTCATGCGTCTGCTTTCTGCCAATCCAGCACGGATATTGGGCGTCGATGCCGGAAGCTTTGCTCAGGGCAGCGCTGCCGACATTATTTTCATCAACCCGGATACGCCCTGGATTGTCGACAGCGCCAAAATGGCGGCGGCGGCGGGCAATACACCTTTTGACAAAATGCCGGTTCAGGGCCGTGTCAAACGGCTAATGAAGGGCGGCGTGTTTATATAAGTCAGAAAAGGTCGGGATTCAGCGCATTGCGAATGTCTGCGGTTTCTGGAGAGCGCGTGCCCATTGCGAAGGAGCGGCTTCCGCACCGCCCAGCCGTACGAAGCATTTGCCACCATCCGCGCGGATGCTGGCGCAGAATTTACTGGCATCGTGACGACCAGAGAAACCGGCAACAGCGATGCGATAGAATTCCTTGCCGCGTACATTCGTACTGCTGTGTATCGCAGGAAATCCGTCCAATGCAGAATTGCGGCGTACATAATGGCCCCAGCTCGCCTTTGCTGCTTTCGATGTCGAGAAAGCGCCAAGCTGCACCACCCATTTCGAACCACTGTCCGGGCTGACCGGCAACCATTTGTCTGGAGCTTTAGACGCGGGAATATCTGTTTGGGTTAGCATTGTGGGCTTGGGCCGCAGGAACGGAGAAACCTCTTCCTCTTCGGTGAGCGCCGCTTGCCTGATCGCGGGATTGATCGGCACGGGCTGAACAGACGGCGCCAGCTCAAGCGGTTCTGCACTGACAATTTCAGCAGCTTTGTCAAAAAAGGCAGGATGGATAGTGTTCCCGGCTGCCATTGCAACAGGCGCATCATCTTCATAGCCAGCATTGACGCTGTGGATCGGTGTTTCCAGTGCCGGTTGTCCCAGTGCCAGACGCACTGGCAAGCCCGCGTCTTCAGCGCGCGGAGACACACCCATCATCGCAATGACACGGGCGCTTTCTGCGCCGGGTTGCGCAGTGCGCGCCCAGCCAAGTACCCGCTTTGATGCGACCAGTGGCGGCAAATCAACCGACGCCATCTGGCGTGCCTCGGTCCAGTGCCCGGCCATGGCGTAGCTATAGGCCAGATTCTGGCGCTCCTTGGCGGTTGCCGATGGATCATGAATAGCCTGCGACAACACACGAATGGCTTCACCCGCATCACCTGCCATCGCCATGGCAAGGCCATAATCAGCGGCAGAAAGATGGGCGATTTTTTCGCGCAACAACGCCCGTGCCGCCGTGCTGCGGCCTTGCGCCGTATGTACAAGGGCAAGGTTGACGATCGTACGCGTGTCTGTGCTGCCCAATGTCAGCGCATCTTCAAACGCGGCCCGTGCTGAATCAAAGCGACCATCCAGCAGATAGGCCCGGCCCAATATTGTACGGTTGGCGGCCATATTGGGGCTGGCTTCAACAGCAGCCTCCGCGATCAGGATCGCTTTGCCTGCATCGCCTTTGGCAATCGCTTTTTCTGCATCAGCGGCCTGTGCGCCAGCCAGTGTATCGAGCTTGCCCGCATTCAGGCCAGCGCGTTCATTCAGTGCAGCGCCGCTGCACCCGACCATCGTACTGGCGATAATCAGCGAAGAAGCTGCGATATTGAACAATGCCTTGCGTCTCATGATCCTGCACACCTTCAAATGCTATTTCGGTCAAATGCTATTTCGGTTTATTTCTGTTCACGCGTGCCACTGCCCATGCTGTCCGGCGCCGGCACCTGATTGGCCAGCTTTTCCAGGTCAGGGTGGCTGTCGAGAAAGGCGTCGAGCGCCTCGGTCACAATATGCTGAGCACTGCGATTACCCACGGCACAGGCGAGACGCAGGCGCAGATGGCGCTCCGGGTCAAGCCGCAGCGTAAATGCGGCCTTGGCCTTGCGCAGGCGCACTTTGGCACCAGCGCGCCCCTTGCCATGCACTGTTTTTGGCGCTGTGAGCGCTACAGTAGACATGGCCGGTGTCGCAGATACCATAGTTTCAGCATGAGGGGTTTCGGGCTGCTGCTTGTTGGCCAAAGGCGATTCCACCGCAGAACCTTCAGTCAGTTTCTGCGCCAGATCTTCCTGCTGTCGCGTAACCGGAGAGGGCTTTGTGGGTTTCAGGCCTTCATTATCCTCGCTCACCATCGTAAGCGGTGGAGTCACACCAGCCTCTTCCTCGCCCATATCATTCCAGCCCAGATCATCCTGCACAGAAGAAGGCAATGTAGGATTATGGCTATTGCCCATATGTGGACGACGCATGGCCGGACGAGCTGTGCCTTTGCGGGCCAGCAGATTGCCCGAGAGAGATGCGTAAGGCTTGGGTTCCATCGCGGCCTCTCCTTAACCGGCAATCCGGCGACCAAAACCACCAACGGGGCGCTTCGGTCCAGCCTGTGCGGTCGAAGCCGCAGCATTGGGCACAGCAAATACTGTGCGGCGGAAATTCTTTTCGAGACGGTCGGAAATATAACTCCAGAGCTGCTCAACTTCTTGTGCGGAGCGGCTTTCCGGGTTGATTTCCATCACCGTGCGCCCATCGATCATGCTCGCGGCAAAATCGGTGCGCTGATGGACAGTGACCGGAGCAACCGTGCCATGTTGCGAAAGCGCGATCGCCGCTTCAGAAGTAATCTTGGCCTTGGGCGTGCCGGCATTGACCACGAAGATGAGCGGCTTGCCCGCGCGTTCGCACAAATCAACCGTAGCACCGACGGCGCGCAGATCATGCGGGCTGGGGCGGGTCGGTACGATGATCAGTTCGGCAACAGAAATAACGCTCTGAATCGCCATGGTGATGGCAGGCGGAGTATCGATAACCGCGAGCTTGAAACCCTGGTTACGCAACACCTCAAGGTCATGCGCGAGCCGCGCGACCGTGGTTTCTGCAAAGGCCGGCGCATCTGCTTCGCGTTCATTCCACCAGTCCGCCAGCGATCCTTGTGGATCAATGTCGATAAGAACGACCGGCCCCGCGCCCGCGCGCTCTGCCTGTACAGCAAGATGACCCGACAATGTGGTCTTGCCCGATCCGCCTTTTTGCGATGCTAGTGCCAATACGCGCACATGCTTCCCCTGATAATGCCCAATTTGGCAGAAAGGATTGCCATGCTCGTCCTAAGATATTGTTAATTTCCCGATTGCCGGACCAATGAACTTGCGCAGCATGGTTAACGGCCTGTCCATCTTTTTGCGGCAAAGACGAATGAAATGGCTAATATTGCCATAAGAAAACTATGGTGGAGCTGACATAATGAAGCATCTGGGAACAGCACTCGTCGCCGGCATGCTCGCGAGCGCGGGCTTTGCCTCCTCTGCGCTGGCGGATGTTAAAGCCGGGGTCGATGCCTGGGCGCAGGGCGATTATGCACGTGCGATTGCACAATGGCGACCGCTGGCCGCGGCGGGTGATCCCGATGCGCTGTTTAACCTGGGTCAGGCATATAAGCTGGGCCGTGGCGTGCCCGCAGATCTCAACGCTGCGCTGGACTATTATCGCAAGGCAACCGAGAAAGGGCATCTCCGCGCTGAGGATAATTATGGCTTGCTGCTCTTCCAGCAAAACCGGCGCGCACAAGCCATGCCCTATTTGCAGCGCTCAGCACAGCGCGGCGAACCACGGGCGCAATATCTGGTCGGTACGGCTCTGTTTAATGGTGACCTGATCGCGCGAGATCGCATCACAGCTTATGCATATATGAGCCTTTCAGCGCAATCAGGCCTGCCGCAAGCCAGCAATACACTGGCATTGATGGACCAATATTTATCACAAGAAGACCGTTTACGCGGTGCCGCGCTCGCACGGCAGATTGAAACAAGGGCCATGCAACTTGCGAGCGCACAAACCAAACAACCAGCGCCCAATCCATTGCGCGCCCCGCCCAGCGCTTTGCGTACAGCCGAGCTGCCGCCGTCTCAAAGCGCCGGCACGGCTGTGCCTTTGCCTCCGGCAGCACCTCCGGTTGCAACACCGGTAGCTCCAGCAGCAGAACCGGTGGCAGTAGAACCGGCGGCAGCAGAACCGGCGGCAGTAGAACCGGCGCCGGCACCCATGGCACAACCAGCAGCCAAAGCGCCAGCATCAGACAAATGGCGTGTGCAACTCGGTGCATTTGGCGAAGCTGGCCGTGCTGAGAAGCTCTGGAAAAGCCTCTCGGACAGGCTGGCCATACTCTCGGGCTATCAACGCTATCTGGTAACAGGTGGCAATGTCACGCGACTTCAAGCCGGGCCACTCGCGACACGCAGCGAAGCTGACAAGCTATGCGCCACAATCAAAAATGCTGGCGCAGCTTGCATCGTCAAACCCAGATAAATCAGACGCATGAAAAAGCCCCCGCCAGCAATGCCGGCCGGGGCTTTTCACGATGATTATACAAGCTAACTTATTTGGTCAGATCATTAAGCTTGCGTGCGGCGACCTCGCGCCCACCCAGACCAAAGGCCAGTGCAAAGGCTACACCAGCGCCGATGGCGATGGAGAGGAATGCATAGTCAACGATCATGCCACCAATATCCATCTGCTTGATACCGATGAAGATAAACAAGCCAATCGTCAGCCAATAGACCAGTGTCGGCGCCAGCCCTTCACCTGCTGCCGTAGCGACCAGACCGCGCAATATCTTGGCCAGTACAACACCAGCCGCAATCAGCACAGCACCGAACACGACATTGGCACCCTGGTCGAGAATCGTCTCGACGATGCGCGTCAGCTCTGGAAAACCGAGTAACCGTGTCGCTGCAATCGCCATGAACAGCATGATCGCAATATTAACGAGCATGGCTATGATAGCCGAAGCACTGCGGCCTTCCGGCACTATGCCGATGGCGCCAACAGCACGGTCAAACCCCAGACCGGGCAGCACTTCCTGAATCATGGTGCTGACCCAGCGTGCAATCACATAACCCAGTCCCAACAACAGGCTGGCACCAATAATCAGCGGCACGGCCTGCAACACCATTTCCAGCATCTCACGGGCAGGAATAGTAATGGAAGGAATGTCGAGCACATCAAGCGCCGCAATACCCACCGGGACGATGATAAGAATGAAGGCGATCGTACCGATAGTCTTGCTGATGGCACTGTTGCCGGTCACCGCTTCTGCCCCGCCCATATTGGCCCATTTGTCGAAATTAATCGAAGACAGCGCTGTTTCCACAATTTCGCGTACAATTTTAGCGATCATCGCACCCACAAAGAAGATGATAGCGGCGCCGATAATATTAGGGATGAAACCGATAAAACTGTTGAGCAGGCCTTGTACAGGACTGATAACACTGTTCAGGTTCAACGCCTGCAGCACAGCGATCAGGCCGAAAAGCCAGACAAACAGAGAGACAATCTTGCCCAGTGATTCACCGACACTCTGGCCCGATGCATCTGCCCGGCGAAACAACGGCACTGTGTCTACCAGCTTCGCAAAAGACCATTTGGCGGCCTTGGCCAGCAGCCATGTGACGATCAGAATAGCGACTACTATCAATGCTTTTTCGACCAGCTCTTGCGCAAGCGCGGGGTTGAAATAATAGCCCCCTAATCTCAAACCGTGCATCTGACCCTCCTTCATAACAAAATAAAAATGGAAGTCGTGCGGAAACATGAAGATAGTTACATTTGCCCCCGACCCGATCAACATATCCTATTGGTGAAGCACTTATATTTCAATGCAAGCACATCAAACAGCTTCAATATTTACAATTGAATAGCTTTGAACAGTGTCAGTATATCCGCAACAGGGACAAAAACATAGAAAGAACTGAGATATTTACTGCGCATTTCGGATACGGCGCTTAGGTGGTGTTGACATTCAGAAGATGCCGTGGCGAAAATGCTGGTTTTCTGTGACCCGAAGCGCAGCGTACTAAAGGTACGTGAGCATCGGAAGCACGGGAAGGCGGCATTTGCAGACCGGCAGGGCTGAATATCGATCGGACCTATGCCGTCCACTGGGCGCGTTTTATGCCCTGCGCATAGAGCAATATGCTCAGGTCACCATGGCGAATTTCGGCATCGGCAGCGGCCCGCGCCTTTTCCTTCGCATGATAGGCCACACCTAGGCCCGCGGCCCGAAGCATCGGAATATCATTCGCGCCATCGCCCACTGCCAGAGTATATGGCTGGGCAATTGCACGGGCCGCCATTGCGCCTTCCAGCTCATGTTGCTTGCGCACAGAATCGACAATCGGGTCAGTCACAGTACCTGCCAGCCTGCCGCCCGATATCTCGAGTATATTGGCCACAATCTTATGAAAGCCTATCTCTGCACCCACAGGCTCGGCAAAACGGGTGAAACCGCCCGAGACCAGCACAGCATGGCTCCCGCGCGCGCGCATAGTCTGCACCAGTGCCTTTGCGCCGGGCATGATCTGCACACGCTCAGCGCGGCACCGGTCAATCATCGCCTCATCAAGACCTTTCAACAGCTCGACCCGCGCGCGCAACGCCTCGGCAAAATCCAGCTCGCCGCGCATGGCCCGCTCGGTCACCTCGGCAATTTGTGTCTTTATACCGGCGTAATCGGCCAGTTCATCAATGCATTCGATGGTAATCATCGTCGAATCCATATCCGCGACGATCAGTTTCTTTTCACGCGCGGCAGAAGGCTGAACGATGATATCCAGCCCGGAACCGATCAGCTGAAGCGTTGTACGCACTGTTGCAGCATCGCCCTCGAAGAATATGTCCGCCGCCTTGCCCGGTTCCAATACGGCCTGCCCAGTGACAATTGCCCCGGTTGCGCGTACCCGGTCAGCCGCCTCGTCAATATCCCCCTGCCCCAATGAGGCACTTGCGACTATAGTGGCAACGAACATGACAACTCCTGATGATGATATGACCGAATCCAGTCCGTCCGAATCCGGCGGGCCTCCGCTCGCGCTTATTGCCGGGCCAACCGCCAGCGGCAAGAGCGCGCTTGCCATTGCGCTTGCCGAAAGAACCGGCGGCATCATTATTAATGCCGATGCGAGCCAGGTCTATGCCGATCTGGCAGTTCTGTCCGCGCGCCCTTCCGATGACGAAATCGCCCGCGCCCCCCATAAGCTCTTTGGTACTATCGATGGTAGCGAGGCCTGCTCCGCTGCACGCTGGGCGCAGGATGCCAAACGCGAAATTGCCAATGCGCACAATATCGGGAAACTGCCCATATTGGTGGGCGGTACCGGCCTCTATATCCGTACTTTGCTCGATGGCATTGCCCCCGTGCCCGATATAGACCCCGATATTCGGGACATCGTGCGCGCCATGCCTGTTACTCAGGCCTATGCCGCGTTAAGCAGGGAAGACCCGGCAAGCGCGGAACGTCTCGCGCCCGCTGACATAACCCGCATTGCCCGCGCGCTTGAGGTGATCCGCTCCACCGGGCGCAGCATTGTCGCATGGCGCACTGAGAAACATGGCGGTATTGGTGCTGCAGTCAAATTGTCGCCGCTCATACTGCTCCCTCCACGAGACTGGCTGATTAATCGCTGCAACACGCGCTTTACCGCCATGCTCGAACAAGGCGCTATCGAAGAAGTAGAAGCGCTGCTGGCACGTGGTTTATCAAAAGCGCTGCCAGTCATGCGCGCCATTGGTGTACCGGAAATCACGGCCTGGCTGGCAGGAGAGATGGAGCGCCCGGACATGGTCGAACGGGCGCAAATCGCCACGCGCCAATATGCCAAACGACAATATACATGGTTTTCACGCCAGCCCCCGGCACAGTGGCCTCGCCATCACGGCATATTGAATAACAAAAATTCCGATGAATTAGTAATAAAATTACAATAATATGTGTTGACATAATATTTTATGTCCCATAGGTGCGCAACACGTGTCGTAGGGTTGCGATTCTGTCGCGCATCGCGCATGCGCAACCTGCAATCGCAGGTTTCGGGAATTGCCAAGTGATTCCTTACCTTAAGGAACCGACGCAAATGCAAATGAGTGCAAGGAGAATGCATGTGGCCGAAATGAGCGGCGCAGATATATTGGTGCAATGCCTGGTCGATCAGGGAGTCGAAGTCGTATTCGGCTATCCCGGCGGTGCCGTGCTGCCCATTTATGACGCACTCTATAACCACCCGACCATCAAGCATGTGCTGGTGCGCCATGAACAAGGCGCTACCCATATGGCAGAAGGCTATGCCCGCTCGACCGGTAAGCCCGGCGTCGTTCTCGTCACCTCTGGTCCGGGCGCAACCAATGCCATTACAGGCATTACAGATGCGCTGATGGATTCCATCCCGATGATCGTCATCACCGGGCAGGTCGCTACACATCTCATTGGCACGGACGCGTTTCAGGAAGCTGACACGGTCGGCCTGACACGCCATTGCACCAAGCATAATTATCTGGTGAAATCCCCTGCCAAACTTGGCCATGTTGTTCATGAGGCTTTTCATATCGCAACATCAGGCCGCCCCGGCCCGGTTGTCATCGATATTCCCAAGGATGTTCAGGTTGCTACCGCACCTTATACCAAGCCGGACCTGTCCAATCATGTCAGCTATCGTCCACAGGTAAAGGCCGATGCAACCGCTATTGCACAGGCTATCACGATGATTGCGGCTGCCAAGCGACCAATCTTCTATACCGGTGGCGGCGTTATTAATGCCGGACCGGAGGCCTCAGCCCTGCTGCGCGAGCTGGTCGAGCTGACCGGTGCCCCTGTAACCAGCACATTAATGGGCCTTGGTGCTTTCCCGGCATCTTCTGACAAATGGCTCGGCATGCTCGGCATGCACGGCACCTATGAAGCCAATTTAACGATGAACAAGGCTGACCTCATCATTTGTGTTGGTGCGCGTTTTGATGATCGTGTGACCGGACGGCTTGATGCTTTCTCGCCGGACAGCAAGAAGATCCACATCGACATTGATCGCAGCTCGGTCAACAAGAACATAATGGTCGATCTGCCCATCATCGCGGATGCGCGAAGCGCACTCGCTGATCTGATAGCGGAATGGAAAGCGAACAATCACAAAGCTGTCAATCTTGACGAATGGTGGGCGCGGATCGCCGGATGGCGCGCGCAACAAAGCCTCGCATATAGTGAAGAAGGAACGGAAATCATGCCACAGCGCGCGATTGCCGATCTGTTCAAGGCGACCAGAGGCAGGGATTCGATCGTCACCACCGAGGTTGGCCAGCATCAGATGTGGGCAGCCCAGCATTATCATTTCGATGAACCAAACAAATGGCTCACCAGTGGCGGCCTTGGCACTATGGGCTATGGTTTTCCTGCAGCCATCGGCGCACAAATGGGCAACCCGGACAGCCTTGTTATCTGCGTGGCGGGTGATGCCTCTATCCAGATGAATATTCAGGAATTGGGAACGGCAACGCAATACCGCCTGCCGGTCAAGATATTCATCCTCAACAATGAATATATGGGCATGGTTCGCCAGTGGCAGGAACTCACTTATGAAAGCCGCTATTCGGAAAGCTATTCCGACAGCCTGCCTGATTTCGTAAAACTGGCAGAGGCTTATGGCTGGACCGGCATTCGTATCGAAGGGCCTCAAGAGCTGGAAGCAGGTATTGCCCAGATGATCGAAACGCCAGGACCCGTGATGGTCGATTGCCGTGTCGCCAAGCTGACCAACTGCTTCCCGATGATCCCGTCTGGTGCCGCGCACACCGAAATGCTGCTCGACCCGAGCCATGTATCGGGGACTATGGCAGATGAAGCTAAAGCGCTAGTATAAGGCATTGATTCACCAGCAGGGCGCCTAGCAATGACAGAACATCTCAAGCTTCGTATCCATATCAACGAGCCTTGGGATTTCATGCGTCAAACCGGGATTGAAGAACTGACTGGCTGGACAATCGATCATGAGATTGATGAACTGGAGGAATGGGAACTGATGCTTGACGGAGGATATAAAATGAACGGTGTGGTACACAACCGCATCCTCATCAGCCCCCGTTATGTCGGCGAACATCTCACAAAGATATTCGAAGCCATAGTCGGTTTTCCTGTGCGTGTGGCACATCGGATGAATGGCGAATGGCATTACGCACTGGCAGGCATGCTGTCGGTGCGGCGTGAAAAAGAGGAAGAAGTGTGATGCACATCGCCGAAGAAGCGAGCGAACGGCATGTTCTGTCGATCACCTGCACCAATGAAGCGGGAATTTTGGCACGTATCGCGGGCATGTTCACCGCGCGCGGCTATAATATCGAAAGCCTGACTGTCGCGGATATATCCGACGATCATCAGATCAGCCGTATCACCATTGTCACCAATGGTCCGCCACATGTCATAGATCAGATCATCGCCCAGCTGGACCGGCTGGTCCCTGTACACAATGTGGCAGACCTCACAGAGAACGGTCCGTTCGTCGAGCGCGAGCTGGCGCTGGTGAAGGTTGCTGGCACCGGCGAACATAGGATCGAAGCGCTCCGTCTCGCTGATATTTTCCGTGCCAAGGTCGTCGATACCACAACCGAAAGCTTCATTTTTGAGATTACCGGCCCAAGCGACAAGATTGATACATTTATTGGTCTGATGCGCGGTCTTGGACTGGTCGAGGTCGGCCGTACCGGCATTGTCGGCATGATCCGCGGAAAGGGCTGAAAGTGCACCGCGCCCACGCGGAAATCACTGATCACTTGCTGATTGCGAAATTATAGGAGCCAAGTAAATGGCCGAGTTTTTTTCTGCCCTTGAACCGAAGCATGAAGATGCTTTGCGTGCTGCGCCCGTATTTTTCGTGGCAACTGCACCGCGCGATGGCAGGATCAACCTCAGCCCGAAGGGAATGGACACTCTGCGCGTTCTTTCACCAACACAAATTGCGTATCTTGATTTAACAGGCAGCGGCAACGAAACCGCAGCCCATCTTCGCGTCGATAATCGTATCACATTAATGATCTGCTCCTTCACCCGTAACGCTCTTATCCTGCGCGCTTATGGAAAGGCGCGCAACATTCAGCCCGGCGAAGACGAATGGGATGAACTGCTCCCCCATTTCACAGATATCGCCGGATCACGCCAGATCTTTGTCATCGATGTTGAAACAGTACAGACCTCCTGCGGCTACGCTGTGCCAGAGATGGAACTGGTCGCAGAACGACAAACTCTGCGCAAATGGGCTGAAGGCAAAGCGCCGGAACAGCTTAACGAATATCGCACACTCAAGAATAGTGTCAGCATTGACGGCCTGCCCACAGGCATCAAAATCAACTCATTGTAATAATAAGGAAATGGAAAAACTATGAAGGTTTATTATGATCATGATGCCGACCTTGGCCTCATCAAGAACAAGAAAATTGCTGTCATTGGCTATGGCAGCCAGGGCCATGCTCATGCGCAGAATTTGCGCGACAGCGGTGTAACAGAGGTCGCCATCGCCCTGCGCGCCGGCAGCGGCAGCGCCAAAAAGGCAGAAGGCGCTGGCTTCAAGGTCATGACCAATGCCGAAGCCGCTGCCTGGGCCGACATCCTCATGATCCTTGCGCCGGATGAAAACCAGGCGGACATCTATGCGGCGGACATTCACGCCAACATGAAATCCGGCGCGGCACTGGCCTTCGCCCATGGCCTCAACGTGCATTTTGGCCTGATCGAGCCACGCGCTGATGTTGACGTGATCATGATCGCGCCCAAAGGCCCCGGCCACACCGTGCGCAGCGAATATCAGCGTGGCGGCGGCGTACCCTGCCTGATCGCGGTTCATCAGGACGCAACCGGCAATGCCCATGATGTTGCCCTGGCTTATGCATCGGGCGTCGGTGGCGGTCGCTCAGGCGTGATCGAAACCAATTTCAAGGAAGAATGTGAAACCGACCTGTTCGGTGAGCAAGCTGTTCTGTGTGGCGGCCTTTCCCACCTCATCATGGCCGGTTTCGAAACATTGGTCGAAGCCGGTTACGCGCCGGAAATGGCCTATTTCGAGTGTCTGCACGAAACCAAGCTGATCGTTGACCTGATGTATGAAGGTGGCATAGCCAACATGCGCTACTCCATCTCGAACACTGCTGAATATGGCGATTATCACACTGGCCCGCGCGTCATCACCGATGAAACCAAGGCCGAGATGAAGCGCGTCCTCAAGGACATTCAGGAAGGCAAGTTCGTCCAGCGCTTCATGACTGACATCAAGATGGGCTATCCGGAAATGAAAGCGAAGCGCAAGCTACAGGCGGAGCACCCAATCGAAAAGACCGGTGCCGAACTGCGCGCGATGATGCCCTGGATTGGCGCCAACAAGCTGGTCGATAAAGACAAAAACTGAGCATTTTCTGCTCTTGCAACAAGAAAAAGGTGCCGCTCCAGCTATGGGCGGCACCTTTTTCTTGTTCATTCCTTATGAAAAAGCTGGACTAAATTAACGATCAGCCGCTAATATACCCTCATGGCACGGCATATATCCCTGCTCCTTCTACGACTTACACGCCCTTAGGCGTGTCTTTTGTGCTGCCCGGTCGCAGCGCACACAGCCTAAGGGCATCATCAAAATCTCGACAGTCGTAATCAGGGCCTTATAGAGGCCCAATACTCAGGAATTATCATGACCATGCTCGCTGACCCTTCGGTTAAATATCGCCCCTTCCCGCAGGTTGACCTGCCCGATCGCCAATGGCCCTCACGCACCATCACCAAGCCACCTATCTGGCTTTCCACAGATCTGCGCGACGGCAACCAGTCGCTCATCGACCCGATGAACGCAGAAAAGAAAAACCGCTTCTTCGACCTGCTCTGCAAGGTTGGCGTCAAGGAGATTGAGGTCGGCTTCCCCAGCGCGGGTGCAACCGAATTTGATTTCATCTCCGGCCTTGTTCAGCAAGGGCGCATTCCCGACGATGTGACACCACAAGTGCTCACGCAGGCGCGCGCTGACCTGATCGCCAAAACCTTCGAAAGCCTGCAGGGCGCGAAACAGGCCATTGTCCATGTGTATAACGCCGTGTCGCCTGCATGGCGGCGCATCGTGTTCGGCATGGAGCGCAGCGAAATTCGCGAGATCGCGATCACTGCGGCCAAGCTGCTGCGCGATCATGCAGCCGCCCAGCCGGATACAGACTGGCGCTTTGAATATTCGCCGGAAACCTTCTCGACCGCCGAGCTGGATTTCAGCCTCGAATGTTGCGAAGCGGTGATGGATATTCTCCAGCCTACGGCGGACAAGCCGTTGATTCTCAACCTGCCTGCGACGGTCGAGGCGGCATCACCCAATATCTATGCCGACCAGATCGAGTGGATGTGCCGCAATATCTCGAAACGCGACAGCGTCCTCATCTCGCTGCACCCGCATAATGACCGTGGCACTGGCGTCGCGGCGGCGGAGCTGGGCCTGATGGCGGGCGCAGATCGCATCGAAGGGTGCCTCTTTGGCAATGGTGAGCGCACCGGCAATTGCGACATCGTGACCGTCGCGCTCAACATGTATACGCAAGGCATGAACCCACAGCTCGACTTCTCGGATATCGACGAGGTGATCCAGACGGTTGAATATTGCAACCAGCTGCCCGTTCACCCGCGCCATCCTTATGCGGGTGAGCTGGTGTTCACTGCCTTTTCCGGCAGCCACCAGGATGCGATCAAAAAGGGCTTTGCCGCGCAGGAAGTCCGCAATGACGAGATATGGGACGTGCCCTATCTGCCGATCGACCCCGCTGACCTCGGCCGCGATTATGAAGCGGTCATCCGCGTCAATTCGCAGTCCGGCAAGGGCGGCGTCGCCTGGGTGCTGCAACAGGACAGAGGCCTGAAACTGCCTAAGCGCATGCAGGCAGATTTCAGCCGCGTGGTGCAGGAACTGGCCGACAGCAGCAGCCGCGAGCTGAACAGCGCGGATATATGGGGCGCGTTTCAGGAACATTATCGCCTGAACGAAGGCCAGCCGATACATTTGGTTGATTATCAGGAAAGCGGCGCTGCCGGGGACCGTATCTTTGTCGGCAAGATCAGTTTGAATGGCGAGGAGCGGAGCATCTCCGGGCGTGGCAATGGTTTGATCTCCAGCATCCTCTCCGCGCTGCGTGATGAGCTGACAGTCGATCTTGAAGTGGTCGATTATAGCGAACATGCCATTGGTGCCGGCACAAATGTGAATGCAGCGGCCTATGTCGAATGCAAAACATCCGATGGCAAAATTATTTTTGGCATGGGGCAGGACGCTGATGTCGCTACGGCATCCGTGCAAGCCGTACTATCAGCAGCCAATGCGGTGTTAGCGCGTTCCGGCTGAGGGCTTGAGCGTTTCTGATTGCTGCATTAGCTCTTGAACAGATACATATCGGAAAGAGATACCCATGCTGACAAGAGAAACGCTAAAGCAGAAATTGCGCCTGCCACTTATTGGTTCGCCCATGTTCATCCTCTCCGGCCCGGAGTTGGTGATCGCGCAATGCAAGGCGGGCATTGTCGGCAGCTTCCCGGCGCTCAATGCCCGGCCCCAGAGCCAGCTTGACGAGTGGCTGCACCAGATCACCGAGGAGCTGGCAACATGGGACCGGGACAACCCAGATAGCCCAGCTGCGCCTTTTGCGGTCAACCAGATTGTGCATCGCTCGAACAACCGGCTGGAAGAGGACATGGCGAGCTGCGCCAAGTGGAAGGTGCCGATTGTCATCACCTCACTCGGCGCGATTGAGGATGTGAACAAGGGCGTGCAAGGCTGGGGCGGCATCACGCTGCATGATGTCATCAATGATCGCTTTGCACACAAGGCAATAGAAAAGGGCGCAACCGGGCTTATTGCCGTGGCTGCGGGCGCTGGAGGGCATGCCAGTACACTCTCTCCCTTCGCGATGATTCAGGAAATCCGCCAATGGTTTGACGGTATATTGGTGCTGTCCGGTGCTATTGCCAATGGCCGCTCCATATTGGCGGCTGAAGCACTGGGCGCAGATTTCGGCTATGCGGGTAGCGCGTTCATCGCCACGCCGGAAGCACGCGCCGCCGATGCTTATAAACAGGGCATCGTTGAAGGCCACGCCAATGACATTGTCTATTCCAGCCTGTTCACCGGCGTGCATGGCAATTATCTGCGCGCCTCGATCATTGCGGCGGGCATGGACCCGGACAATCTGCCCGAAGGCGATGCCCGCAAGATGGACTTTGGTTCTGGTGGCAATACAGAAGCCAAGGCATGGAAAGATATTTGGGGCAGCGGCCAGGGCATTGGCGTCATCGACAGCGTGCTAGCGGCTGCCGACCTCATCGCGCGCATGACACGGGAATATGAGGACGCCAAAGCCGCACTGTGCGGTTGAGGGCTATTCTCTAAATCTCGACCTGACTCCCCAGCTCCACCACACGGTTGGTCGGCAAACGGAAAAATTCCATCGCGCTTTCCGCGTTGCGCAGCATCCATGCGAATATCTTCTCGCGCCACACCGCCATGCCCGGCCGCGAAGAGGGCAGCAATGTCTGTCGCGCGAGGAAGAAGCTGGTGTCCATCATCTTGAAGCTCTGACCGCAGTCATGAATACGCTTGAGCGCGGCAGGCACATCGGGCTCCTGCATAAAGCCATAGTGCAGCACCAGACGGAAAAAGCCCCTCCCCAGATCCTCCAGATGGCATCGCTGGTCATCATGGACCGCCGGTTCATCGGTAATCTTCACGGTGAGCAATATTACCCGCTCATGTAGCACCTTGTTGTGCTTGAGGTTATGCAACAGCGCATGCGGCACACCATCTGCGCTTGATGTCATGAACACCGCCGTGCCCGGCACGCGCACCGCGCTGTTGGCGGCACTGGCGACAAAGATCGGGATCGGCATGGCGGATTCACGCATCCGCTCGATCATCAGCGTGCGCCCGCGTGACCATGTGGTGAGCAGGGTGAAGATGATGAAACCGATCAACAGCGGGAACCAGCCACCATCAGGTATCTTGGTGAGGTTCGCAGCGAGATAGGCCCCGTCAACGATATAGAAGACCGAAAGCAGCGCAACCGCGCCCGCCCAATGCCATTTCCACAGGCGGAACAGCACAACCGTCAACAGCACATTGTCGATAAACATCGCGCCGGTCACAGCGATGCCATATGCCGAGGTGAGGTTGGATGATGTCTGAAAGGTCAGCACCAGCAAAATGACCATCGTCATCAGCGCCCAGTTGATGAGCGGGATATAAATTTGCCCGGCAGTCGAGGCGCTGGTGTGTGATATGCGCAGGCGCGGCATAAAACCAAGCTGGATCGCCTGTTGCGTCACGGAGAATGCGCCGGAAATTACCGCTTGCGAGGCAATAATCGCAGCCAGTGTTGCAAGACCAATGAGCGGCAGCTGCATCCAGATGGGCGCCAGATTATAAAATGGGCTGTCCAATGCGCTGGGGTCGCGCACCAGCAACGCACCTTGGCCCATATAATTAAGCATCAATGCGGGCAACACGAACACAAGCCATGACACACGGATCGGGTTGCGACCAAAATGCCCCATATCGGCATAAAGCGCCTCTGCGCCTGTAACAGCGAGCACAACCGAGCCAAGCGCCAGAAAAGCTGGCATCGGGTCTGTCACAAAGAACATCACCGCCCAATAGGGGTTAAGCGCCCAGAGAATGCCCGGTGACTGGACAATGCTGATCATACCAAGTGTCGAGATGACCAGGAAATAGAGCAGCATGATCGGCCCGAATAGCATCGCCACCTTCGCGGTTCCGCCACGCTGAATGCTAAACAGACCGAATAATATGAGCACGGCGGCAGGCAATATGAGAGGCGCTAATCTGGGATTATAAACGGCCAGACCTTCCACCGCCGAAAGCACCGAAACGGCAGGCGTAATCATCGAATCACCATAGAAAAGCGCTGTCGCAAACACGCCGAGCAATATGATGCCCGATGTCCAGCGTTTCGATTCGCTCTGGCTGTTGATAAGCGCCAGCAAGGCAAGGCTGCCGCCCTCGCCCTTATTATCCGCGCGCATGATGATGGTGACATATTTCAGCGTCACCACCAGCATCATGGACCAGAACATCAGGCTGATAACGCCCAATATATGGTCCGCATCCAGCGTCAGCTCATGATGTCCGGCGAAAGTTTCACGAAATGCATAGAGCGGGCTGGTGCCGATATCGCCGAAAACAATGCCGATAGCACCAACAGCCAGCTTGACGATGCCAGCATTACGGCCATGGGCGGTATGGTGCGCTGTCATGGGTGCAGCGCTGCCTTCACTACCCGTAGTCTTGCTGTCATCATCAGCCATGGGCAAATGCTTTCGCTATTATCACGGGCAACCAGTCGCGGCGGGTAGCACAGGGCATAGTGCGGCGCAACATAAGCGTGGCACTACCGGCCCTGCAAGCCAGACTGTCCCGCCAGGAGACGGTCTATCTGCGCAAGATTGGCCTTGAGTTGCTTTTGAAGCGGGACTTCTTCGGGCAAACGGTCCGACAGGTTTTGCCAGATTTTTTCGGCACCGGCATATTCGCCGGACTGCGCCAGCGCCAGACCATAAAAATAGGGTGCCGCCGCGCCTTCAGGCGAAAGGCGCATCGCCTGCTGGTAGCTATATTCTGCCGCAGGAGAGAGTATGCCCTGCGCATGGGCCACCAGCGCATTGCCCATGCCAACCCATAACGCCGGATTGTCCGGATTAGCACGCAGGCCGGACATCAAGACATTGGCCGCATCTTTGGTCTGCCCCTGACGCGCACGGCCGTCTGACAAAGTAAGCCATTGCCCCGCCTCGCCATATTCACCAAAACTACGCCGCAGCTTGGCCATATCTTCGTCAAAGCGCGGCGCAGTCTGGCGCGCATCGCGCGGATCACCCGCAAGGCCGGGTTGTCCCTGCCATGCGTAGCCCGCAACGCCAAAAAGCAGCGCCGCGCCGGTCAGCTCGCACAGGCTGCGAGGCAATCGCCCCAGCGCCAGCAAACCTGTAGCCGTGACCACCAACAAAAGCAGGATGACCGCCCAGCCCATTATGCGCGCTCCTTCTTCTTGCTGCGCCTTATACGCCCGGCAACCAACAGCCCGCCGCCAATGAGCAACAATGCAGGCAAGCCCCACAAAGGCCATAATATCGGGTCATTGGTAGGCTTATAGCTGATCCAGTCGCCATAGCGTGCTATCAGCCATGCACGAATTTCTTCCGGCTCTTCACCCGCGGCAATGCGTTCCCTGATCTGCGAACGCAAATCGCTCGCCATGCTGGCATTGCTATCGGCTATCGACTGGCTTTGGCAGGTCAGACAGCGGATCGTGAACATCAGGTCGCTGGCCTTTTTCTCCAGCGCCGGATCATCGAGCTGTTTGTCGGCATAAGGTGCAGGCGGCAGCGCTGTTTGCGCCACAAGAGGAGCCGCGAACAGCAAAGCGCATAGGGCAAAAACCAGCCTCATTGCGCCGCCCTCCATAGCGCAATCAGGTTCGGCACGTCCTCAGCGCGAATGTCGCCGATATGCTGATACACGATGCGCCCCTGCCCATCGACGATGAACGTCTCGGGCACACCGGAAGAGCCAAGCGAAAGCTGCACTTCCGAGCGCGCATCCAGCCCGATATGCGCATAAGGATTGCCCCAGCGCGCAAGGAACCCATCGACATCCTCACGCGCATCACGAATGGCGATGCCATCAATCGGCACACCGGCATCGGCCAGCGCAAGCAACTGCTCCGATTCAGCCGCACACGGCACGCACCAGCTCGCAAATATATTGAGCATGCGCGGCTTGCCCCTGGCGAACTCTGCGCTGGCCAGTGGCGGGCGATCACTCGCGCCCTGTGGCAACTGAAACTGCGGCAATGGCTGGCCGATCAGCTTCGAGGTGATGACCCGATCGTCAGGTTTGAACAGCCCACCGGCAAACAGGGCTGCAAAAATGACGAACACTGCAAAGGGCAGCCATATTATCAGGCGCCCCTTCATGCAAAATCCCCGGCATGAATCTTGCGCAATTTCAGCAGCCAGCCGCGCCGCTCGCGCCCGATGATGGTCAAAACGCCACCGGCGGCTATCATGAAGCCACCGAACCAGATGAACGTCACAAATGGCTTCCACCAGATGCGGATCTGCCAGCGGCCATCATCCAGCGCATCGCCCAGCACGACATAAAGCTGCCCGTTCCAGCGCGTAAGCAGGGCGGCTTCGCTGGTACCCGTTGGCGGATTATAGAAGAAGCGGTTCTGCGGCGTCATCGGCACAAATGCACCGCCCCCCCGGCTCACCTGCATATCGGCCTGCATCGCGGTCCAATTGTCTCCGGCAAGCGGCGCTACCTGCTCGAAATGGACGGTCCAGCCCGCAGTCTCGACGCTGTCCCCCGGATTCATCGCAACCAGCTTTTCGGTAGTAAAAGCGCTATCCGCCGCCATTCCGGCGAGCGAGACCGCGCAGCCCATGTGCGCGAGCACCATGCCATAGATAAACAGCGGCGTGCGGCGCAAATTGCGTTTGCCCAGCGGTATCAGGCTACCCAGCGCCACACCGCCCGCAACCACCAGCCCAAGGAAAGGCAACACACCGATACGTCCCCATGCCAATATGGCGAGCGCGGCAACAATGCCCAGCATGACCAGCGCAGGCCAGAGCAAGCGCCCGGCCACCAGCCCCGGCTTGTCACGCCGCCAGCGGGTCAAAGGCCCCGCCACCATCGCCAGCATCAGCGCCAGCGCAATCGGCCCGGCAACCCGGTTAAAATAGGGCGGGCCGACAGACACCTTGTGGCCAAAGGCTTCGGTCATCAGTGGATAGAGCGTACCGACCAGCACGACGCCGAGAATGACAGTGAGCAGCAGATTATTGACAACCAGCATCGTCTCGCGGCTCATCAGTTCAAACTGCTTGCCCTCACGCACCGTGCCGACGCGCAGTCCGAATAATGCGAGCGCGCCGCCAATATAAATGGCGAGCAGAGCGAGGATGAAGCTGCCCCGCTCCGGGTCCACCGCGAACGCATGCACGCTGGTCAAAATGCCCGAACGCACAAGGAACGTGCCAACCATCGACATGGAGAATGCCACCACAGCGAGCATCACCGTCCATGCACGCAACGCATCGCGCGTCGCCAACACGGTGACGCTGTGCAGCAGCGCCGTTGCCGCCAGCCACGGCATGAGCGAGGCATTTTCCACCGGATCCCAGAACCACCAGCCGCCCCAGCCCAGCTCATAATAAGCCCAATAGCTGCCCGCTGTAATGCCGATGGTCAGCATCACCCATGCGCCAAGCACCCATGCTCGCATGGCGCGTGCAAAGGCGGCATCGACATTACGCGTCATCAATGCGCCCACCGCGAAGGAGAAAGCGACCGACAGCCCGACATAACCGAAATAGAGCGTGGGCGGGTGAAATGCGAGGCCGGGGTCCTGCAACAACGGGTTCAGCCCTTGCCCATCACGCGCTGCCGGATTCAGCCGCTCGAACGGGTTGGAAGAAAACAAAAGAAACGCATAAAACCCAAGGCTGATCGCCGCCTGCGCTCCCAGAGTCGCCATATGTGTATCGCGCTTCAAGCCGCGCTCCAGCAAGGCAACGGCGGCACCCGCAATGCCCATCACCGTGACCCACAGCAGCATAGAGCCTTCATGATTGCCCCATGTGCCCGCAAATTTATAAAGCCATGGTTTGGCGCTATGGCTGTTCATTGCCACCAGCAACACCGACATATCAGAACGCATAAACAGCGTGATCAGGCTGGCAAATGCCAGCGCGCACAACACCCCCTGTGTCACAGCGACCGGACGCACTCCACTCAGCAAATCCTGCTTGCCTTGTACCAGGCCGAAGCCTGAGAGCATCAGTTGCAGCAGCGCCAGCGCCGCCGCCATCCATAATGCAGCCAGACCCAGCTCAGCGATCACTCGTCCACCGCCTGTTCCATCTTGCGATTAATGGCGTCATAATCCATGCCTTCCAGCTCACGGGGCATATAGCGCTCATCATGCTTGGCAAGCAGTTCCGTCGCTATGAAGGTGCCACTCTTGTCGAATGCGCCTTCCGCGACCACACCAGATCCTTCCTTGAACAGATCGGGCGCGATACCGGTAAAGCGCACCGGCACTGTCGCCTTGCCATCCGTCACATCAAAACCAATGGTCACGCCGTCAGCCTCTTTTGCGAGGCTGCCCGTTACCACCATGCCGCCCAGCCTTATAGCCCGCCCCGGCTCTACGCCCTTGGTCTGCACATCATCAGGCGCATAAAAATACGCCGCCTCATCCTTGAGCGCCGACGCAATGAGCAGCCCTGCGCCGACAAGCGCCACCACAGCGACAAGCGCCAATATCAAACGCTGATGTTTGGATTTTAATGCGCCAGCCATTGTCTAACGGTTCCGCCTCATCTCGTCGGCACGTTTTTCTGCGCTGCGCATTGCCCGCATACTTACCCAGCTGAGGCCAAGCGTACCCAAAGCCGTGATCGCATAGGCTGCGATGATGAAGGGCCAATGGTTCATGCTGTCACCCCTCCTTCGCGCGCCATACGCGCCATACGCGCCTCGACTTTATTCTGCGCCAGTATCGCGCGCATGCGCATCAGTACAATCGCGCCAAACCAGAGCGAAAAGCCCAGAACAGTCAGCCCCAATGGCCAGAGAATCGCGCTGTCGATAGTTGAGCCGCGCATGGTGATACTTGGCCCCTGATGCAGGCTGTTCCACCACACGACGGAGCGGTTAATAATCGGCAGGTTGATCGCACCGACCAGCGCGAAAATCGCCGTTACCCGGTTCACGCCGCCATTCTCGCCTATGCCGCGCCCTTCCTGCGCACTGGCGCGGGCGAGCGCGATATAACCGAAATAGAGAAAGAGCAGCACCAGCATCGAGGTCATGCGGCCATCCCATTCCCACCATGTGCCCCATGTCGGGCGACCCCAGATAGAACCCGTTGCAAGGCATATCGCCGTGAACAGCGCACCGGGCACGGCGATAGCGCGGCCCGCCACCCCGGCCAGCGGGTGCCGCCAGACCATCTGTACCAGCGCGGATATGGCGATGGCGCTCCAGCCACCCATTCCCAGCCAGGCGGCAGGCACATGAATATAGAGGATGCGCACCGATTCGCCCTGCAGATAGTCCGAAGGGCTAAGAAACAGGCCAGAAAAGCACCCTGCGACGATCAGCACCACCCCGCCCCAGAACAACCAGGGCGTGAACAGACGCGCAATTTCCAGAAAACGGGCAGGGTTTGCAAAGGCATGCATGGGCGCACTCTTTAACCACGAGTTGCAGAGCTGGCTAGGGTTATAGTGCCTTCCTCATCATGGATATGACTCTTCTTGTGTCGCGATATTATGTTACCAAAGCCACAGCTTCCTGTTTTGTGACACGCTCAAGACAATCAAGGGGCGACAAAGCCGAACAATATCCCTATACGCCGGGCCATTAGGTCGCCCTATTCCCAAACTTCAGTGCAGTGGACCCAATAGGCTCATGCTCACCACACACCCGTTCGATGATGACAAGCTGCGCGAAGAGTGCGGCGTTTTTGGTATTTCCGGGGCATTTACCGCCTCTGCCATGGTTGCTCTGGGCCTGCACGCGCTCCAGCATCGCGGTCAGGAAGCGGCGGGAATCACCAGTTGGGACGGTCAGGATTTCCACACCATGCGCGCCATGGGTCATGTCGCGGGCAATTTTGACAATGACGAAGCGATTCGCAATCTGCCCGGCAATGTCGCCTGTGGCCATGTGCGCTATTCCACCACAGGCGAAACCTCACTCCGCAATGTCCAGCCGCTCTATGCAGAGCTTTCTTCCGGCGGCTTTGCCATCGCGCACAATGGCAATATCTCCAACGCCAACAAGGTACGCCGTGAGTTGGTACGCCGAGGCTCCATCTTCCAGTCCACCAGCGACACTGAAGTCATCATCCACCTGGTCGCTACCTCCAGCTATCGCACCCTGCTCGACCGCTTCATCGATGCCCTGAAACAGGTTGAGGGTGCCTATTCGCTTATCTGCATGACCCCCGAGGGCATGATCGCCTGCCGCGACCCGCTGGGCATTCGCCCGCTGGTCATGGGCCGTCTTGGCGATGCCGTGATCTTCGCGTCCGAAACGGTTGCGCTCGATGTTGTCGGCGCGGAATATGTCCGCTCGGTTGATCCCGGCGAACTGATCGTCGTACCCAATGGCGGCACCATTGAGGATATTCGTGTCCACCGTCCTTTTGGCGACCAACCCGCGCGCCCATGTATTTTCGAACATGTCTATTTCAGCCGTCCCGACTCCATTGTCGATGGCAGCAGCGTCTATTCGGTGCGCAAGGCCATTGGCGCGCAGCTAGCGCAGGAAAATCCGGTCGATGCCGATTATGTTATCCCCGTGCCGGACAGCGGCGTACCCGGCGCCATCGGCTATGCACAGGAATCAGGCATTCCTTTCGAGCTGGGCATCATCCGCTCACATTATATCGGCCGCACCTTCATCCAGCCTGGCGACAAGGTGCGCCATCTTGGTGTGAAGCTGAAACATAATGCCAATCGCGCCTTGATTGACGGCAAACGTATCGTCCTGATCGACGACAGCATCGTGCGCGGCACCACATCGCTTAAAATCGTGCAGATGATGCGCGAGGCCGGTGCAAAAGAAGTACATATGCGCATCGCCAGCCCGCCAACGCGGCATAGCTGCTTCTACGGGGTCGATACGCCCGAGCGCACCAAGCTGCTCGCGCACAAGCTCGATATTGGTGGCATGCGCGAGTTCATCCATGCAGACAGCCTGTCCTTCCTCTCCATCGAGGGGCTGTACAAAGCCTTGGGCGAGAGCCAGCGCGCCGACATCCGCCCGCAATATTGCGACGCATGCTTCACCGGCGACTATCCCACTTCACTCTCCGATCAGGACGAAGCCGAAGTGCGTGACCAGCTTGAGCTGCTCAGCGAGCGCGTGGTATAAAGTCAGAGCGGATCAGAGCGTTCGTGTCGAGCGAAGTCGAGACACGAGCTTTCCGGTTCTCGACTTCGCTCGAACCGAACGGACATATGGATTACACATGACTGACCTTCCCCTCACCGGAAAACTGGCCCTCGTTACTGGTGCAAGCCGTGGCATTGGCGCGGAAACCGCCGTCGCACTGGCCGCAGCAGGCGCGCATGTCATCCTCGTAGCGCGGACATCGGGCGGACTGGAGGAAGTGGAAGAGCGCATTCATGCAGCGGGCGGTAACGCCACCATTGCCCCGCTCGACCTGATCGACGGCGAGAGCATTGGCCGTCTGGCAAGCGCCATTTCCGGGCGCTGGGATGCGCTGGACATATTGGTGCTTAACGCAGCGATACTCGGCAGCCTCGCCTCGGTTCCCGCGATCGACACCAAGGAATTCGCCAAGCTCATCACGCTCAATGTCAGCGCACAACAAGCCCTGATCGCCGCCTTCGACCCAATGCTCCGCGCCAGCAAAGACGCGCGCGTTGTTGCGGTGACGAGTAGCGTCGGGAGCACAGCCCGCCCTTATTGGGGCGCATATGGCGCAAGCAAGGCAGCGCTGGAAATTTTAGTGCAAGCCTATGGCGAGGAAATGAAAAACATCTCGGCCATCCGCACGCATATCGTGGACCCCGGCGCCACCCGCAGCGCGATGCGCGCCAAAGCCTTCCCCGGCGAAGACCCGGCGACGCTAAAGGGGCCAGAAGTGGTGGCGGAAGCTATCGTCAAGCTGGTGCTGAGCGATGCACCTGATGGGCACAGGATGCGGGTTGAGGGGTAAGCACAAGCCTATTAGGGTCAGGTCCCATTCATTCCGAGGATCATGGTTTGAAGCGATTGGCCGCTATGCGAGGAAGAAAAGTGCAGGAAATGTGGGAGCATTTTCAAGCTTTTCTGACGTGGCAGAGCGG
>Ga0070726_10000798_pt1 | contig 35733 bp, 29 predicted proteins | sample tdAd471_FD_67275 | JGI IMG/M metagenome (GOLD analysis project Ga0070726, IMG submission 67275) | Marine sediment microbial communities from the Atlantic coast under amendment with organic carbon and nitrate - tdAd47.1 | ecosystem: Environmental > Aquatic > Marine > Coastal > Sediment | place...
CCAGCGCCTCATGGAGCGCGACTTCGAGGACAGGCAGGAGCGCACGCGGGCAGACAACGAGCGCAACGTCGAGCCCGACGCGGCCCGCGGCAACGTGCGCGCCAAGGTCGAGCTGGCCTGGAGCCGCGCCACGGGCCGCGGCTACGCGCAAGACCTGCCCCGCGCCCTGGAGGAGCTGGCGGAGCTGGCCAAGGCCGGGCACCCGGCTGCGGTCGTGGGCTACGTGTTCCTCCTCCAGCGGGGCTACCGCGTGGCGCCCTTCGACGTCAGCCGTCGCGACGGCGGCTGGTCGGACGCTCAGCACGTCGCAGACGACCGCGGGCTGGACGAACGCGACACCGAGCTCTGGGCGCGGGAGCGGGCGCGGATCCTCGACGGCGCCGAGAACGGCGAGGGCTGGGCGCTGTGGGTCCGCGGCGAGTTGACTCGCCCCGCGGACCGCGCGTTCTATGAGCGCCCCGAGGAGCGGCCTCAGCTGCTGGAGGTCGCGCCTCGGCAAGCCGTGCTGGACCTGGTGGAGGCCGTCTCGAGCCCGGCGTTCGCCTTCAGCTGGCGCGACCCCTGGACCGATCCCAGCGGGGGCCACTCCAACTACGGCGGGTTGTTCGTGCCCGGCCCCTTCGCCGAGGGGGCCATGATCGCGCTGCGCAACCCGGCGCTGGTGATTCGCCAGGCGCTGCTCGACGACCCCCAGCTGGGGGAGGCGATCCTCGAGCGCCTGGAGGCCGCCTGCGACGCCGGCAGCGTCGGCGCCGCCTCGACCCTCCTGCGCTCCCTGGGCGAGAGCAGCGCCCAGCTCACCACGCCCAGGCGGCCGCAGCTCCTCGCCAAGGCCCTGGCCGTGGCGGTCGATCGGGGCGCGCAGAGCACGCTCATGCAAGGTCTCGACCCGGCCTACCACGAGCCGCTCGTGGCCGCGGTCCGCGACCGGGCCAACGCCGGCTCCTGGCGGGCCTGCCTCTGGTTGGCGGCGCGCTACGAGCAGGGCGGGTATGGACTCGAGAAGGACGAGACGGAGCTCGTGGCGTTGAGGCGGCGCGCGCTCAGCGGTATCGAGCTCGGCGCCGAGCGCGGTGACTGGCAGGCCCTGCGTGAGCTCGGCTTCATGCACAAGCACGGCCACCTGGGCGCGCCCTTCGGCCTGGAGGAGGACGAGACCGAGGCCGAGCGCTTGCTGGCCAAGAGCCGGGAGCGCATGCGAGCCGAGGCGAACGCGCACCGATAATCGAGCGAATCGGGACGCCGTTGCTCCAGTCCAAGGCGCATGAACCGCCTGCTCCTGCTCTGCTTGCTCCTGTTGACCCCCGGCTGCGCGCTGGTCGGCCTCACCGAGCGGCTGAACCACGCGACCAAGCGCCCCTACGACGCCGTGCTCAGCGACTACGACCTGCCCAGCGCAGGCTCGGGGACCGTCGGGTTTCAGCTCGTAGCCACCGACGGCTCGGGGGTGGTGGAGACCGCGAGCCTCCAGCTCGAGTGGTGGCCGGAGCCCGGGGCCTGGGAGGGCGACGCGCCGCCGCCCGCGGTGCGCACGAGCGAAGTCGTGGGCCGCCAGGCCATGTGCTGCTTTCCGTCGCTGCCGGCGCTGATCGGCGGCGACTTCCGCCCGGACACCTGGCACGAGGTCGAGCTCAACGACGGCGCGGGTTGGCGACCCGTCGGCTCGCTGCCCCCGCTGGTCGAGCCGCCGCACCCCGCGCGGGTGGTGCTGCACGACGTGCTGTTGCCCCTGGCCTACGCCGTCGACGTCGTGACCTCGCCGGTGCAGCTCGGCGTGTTCGCGCTGGTGCTGGCCTTCGAGTAGGCAGCAACTCGGTCGATCAGTCGGACTCGGGGTCCTCGGCCCTGGGGGGTGGCTCGGCTCGAGGCTCCAGGGGTGGCGCAGGGGGGTGCTGCCCGGACCACAGTCCGAAGCCGGCGAGCAGTGCCAGGTTGGGCAGGAGCAGCGGCGCGAACACAGGGGCTCCGTGCACGACCCGTTCGAACAGGGTCACCGGGGTCGACTGCAGCTTCGAATCCAGGTGCAGCACGAAGCCCAGCACCCCGATCACGAGCTGCACGAGGAGGACCCCGTGCGCCGTGCGTACGAAGACCGCTCCCGTTTCCCAGAGCGAGACCGTGAGGAAGGCCACCGCGAAGGCGCTAGTGACCACCGGGATCCATTCGCTGGGGTAGAAGAACCCGTTCTGCGCGTGGTCACAGAGCGAGAGCGCGAAGTTGCCGACGAAGCCGCCGAGGGCGAGGAACACGACCCACGCGCTCCAGCCGTCGGACCCTGGGGGTTCCCAGGCGCCGAGCAGGAGCAACAGCCCCAGCCCGCAGTAGGCGAGGGGAGCGGCGAAGGGGGCGGTGTAGACGAGGCTGTGCAGACTCTTCAACTGGAAGAACTGGCTGTTGAGGTGGAGCAGTAGACCCGCGACTCCGATGAGGACCGCCAACGCACCCACGGCCAGGGTCGTCACGTGTGCGGCGCGGGGGGCCCGAAGGCGGAGCGCGATCGCCGTCCCCAGTGCGAGCGCCCCCGCGGCAGAGAAGCCCAGCGGGGCCCACTCCGCCGGGTGGGCGAAGTCGTTGACCGAGTGGGCGACGTAAATGTCCGCGACCAGGAAGGTCAGGTTCGAGAGCACGAACAGCTCGAGTGCCAACCCGCGGTGCTCCAGCAGCCAGTCAATCGCGCTTCTGCGCATGCTCAGCCCTCAGCTCTGCGGCCGCCTCCTCGATCTCGACCTTGAGCTTCAGCAGCTCGTAGTTGCCGTGCCACTGGACGAAGTCGGCCCCTCCCATGAAGCCCCCGTGCTTGGCGGTGCGGCCGTAGTAGTGCCAGTAGTCGAACACGAGGAACTCCAGCGGTTCGTCGAAGGGCTCCGGGGTCAGCAGTCCGTCCTCGCGCAGTCCAGCCACCAGCCGCTGCACGACCTCGACCTTCGCGTTGGTCGCGTCGACGACGACCTCGGCCTCCTGGTAATAGCGTTCGACCCCGGGCCTGGCGTGGCACTTGAGGCACACCTCCTGCATGGCGTCCCGTCCCCGCTGGTAGTGCTCGCGCTTGTTCGACGTTGGCGCGAAGAGGAACCACGACAGCCGCTCGGTGGTGTCGTGGGTCACGTTCAGGCCCTCCAGCCCGCTGAGGTGGCATGTGGCGCAGGTGGGGATCGGCATGTCGGCCGTGGACAGGGACTTCGGCGCCGCGTGCAGGTTCAGCGCGTGCTCCTCCGCGCGAAACAGCACCCCGTGTTTGGACTCGTTGTAGATCTCGAGTTGGGAGTGGTCGGGGCCCATGTGGCACTGGCCGCACGTCTCGGGTCGCCGGGCCAGGGCGACGGAGGCCGCGTGTCGCGAGTGACACTGGGTGCAGGTCCCGACGGATCCGTCGGGGTTGGGCCGTCCGATCTCGTGGCAGGCAACGCAGCCCTTGACCTTGACCCCGCCCCCCTGCTGGATCGCGAGCGCGTTGGGGGGACGCCGCACCGCGCCGGGGTGGTAGCGTTCGGCTAAGGTTATCTGCGCCTCGCTCGCGCTAGCCACGCCTTCGACTGCGGCGAAGGCGGGGAGGCCATGGCGGCTGCGCTCGAACTGGGCGTATTCCGTCGGGTGGCATTGCTTGCAGTTTGCCGACGTGAGCCGCGTCGCAATGGTGAACCCGTTGTGCTCGGTGGGGGTCTGCCCCTCTACCGGGCGGTGGCACTGCAGGCAGTTCACCCCCACGCTGGCGTGTTTGCTGCGCTCGTACTGATGGACTACGGCGGAGGTCTCGTTGCGGTGGCAGGCCGCGCACCTCCCGGTGGCAGAGGCCAGCTCGGCCGTGGGTTGATCCAGCCCGACCCGCGGACGCTGACTGTTGACCAGGAAGGCCAACACCAGCAGCGCTGTTCCGAGGAACACGGCGATGAATACGGACCGGAACTGCTTGCGCTGGGAGGCTTCTTCGCTCATGGAGTGGCACAGCCTAACGCAGGCGCTGGGGAGTTGGCCCACCGCGACGGGAAAACGAACGTCCGCCTCCGGGCGGCCTGGTCGACCCCTGATCGCCACGACGGGGGCCTCTGGCTCCCCAGCCCCGGCGGCCACGGTCGATCAGTCGGTCTCGGCGTCCTCGATCCCCGGGATCGGCTTGCCCCGGGGCAGCGGGTTGGTCGCGAACACGTAGTCGGCCACCGGGGTGTCGCCCAGAATGTGCTCGTCGAGGATCCGCTCGCATACCTCGGGGGTCACCGAGTGGTACCAGGTCCCCTCGGGGTAGACGACCAGGATCGGCCCGCCGGCGCAGATCCGCAGGCAGCCCACCTTGGAGCGGTAGACTTGCGTTCGCGGGAGCTGCCCCTTACGGATCAGCTCCTTGAGCCGGGTCTTGAGGTAACTCCAGGTCTCGAGGCCCTGGGTCTCGCTGCAGCAGCTGGCGCCGACGCAGAGCAGCATGTGGCGGGTGTATTCGCCGACCCCGAGGGTCCCCGCGATCTGCTCCAGTGAGCGCCCTTGTTCGTCCTTAGCCATGATCGCAGTGTAATCGGGAACGAACTTTTCAGCCCCCCGCGCGTAACGAACGGTATGATCCCCGGATCGGGGATCGGCGAGGTGCCGAGACAATGCTTATGACAGCGGATCGCGAACGCGGCCAAGACGCGGAGTACCTGTTCGGTGAGCTGGCGGTGCGCCTGTTCATGATCACCCGCCGAGACCTCGACCGGGTCCTCAAGGCCCAGGCCGAGGCGCGCAACGCCGGCGGCAACCCCTCCCTGGGCGAGGTGTGCGAGGGGCTCGAGCTGCTCTCTCCCCAGCAGGTCGAGGCCGTGCTCCGCGCCCAGGAGATCTACGACCCCAACAGCGTCGAGACCCTCTACGGTCGCCTCGCCGTGAAGAACCGCTTCGTGACCCAGGACGACCTGGACCTCGCGCTCAAGATCCAGGAGCGCACCGGCCGCCGGCTGCGGGTGGGTGAGGTCCTGGTGAAGAAGTCGATGATCAGCTGGGAGCAGCACGAGTCCGTGCTCCGCGCCCAGGAGCGGATCCTGCGCGGGATCGAAGAGTCCCGCACCCAGAAGCGGCCCTCGCTCAAAGCTCCGCCCAAGGCGTAGAGCACCAGACCCCCGAAGCCTGCACGCCGCGTTAGACTCCGCCCCCTGGAGGAAATGTGAGCTGGAGCGGGCGGGTGGCGCTGGTGACCGGCGCCTCGCGAGGAATCGGGGCGGCGGTGGTGCGCAAGCTGGTGGGTCTCGGCCTGCGGGTGGTCGCCTGCGGTCGCGACGAGGCCCGCCTGCGGGCGCTGGGCGACGAGCTCGGCGAGGCCGTGTGGCCCCTGGCTTTCGACCTCCGCGACGTGAGCGCGATCGAGGCGGCCTTCGCCCAGGTGCGCGAGCGCTGGGGTGGGGTCGACGTGCTCGTCAACAACGCCGGGCTGGGCAAGGACGCTCCGCTGCTCTCAGGGGAGGCCGAAGCCTGGCGCACGATCCTCGATGTCAACGTACTCGCCCTCTGTGTGTGCACCCGCGAGGCGACCTCCGACATGCTGAAGCAGGGGCGGGGTCACGTGATCCACGTCAGCTCCATGTCCGGGCACCGGGTGGCCGGCGGCGGCGGCGGCGTCTACGCGGCGAGCAAGTTCGCGGTGCGGGCGCTGACCGAGGGCCTGCGCCGCGAGCTGCGTGCCCAGGGTGCGGACGCGGTCCGGGTCAGCGCGATTAGCCCCGGCTTCGTCGAGACCGACTTCCACCAGACCCTCAAGGGCGGTGACCCCGCCTTCGCCAAGCCCGTGGACTTCCCCATGCTCTCGGCCGACGACGTCGCCGACGCGGTGGTCTACGCGCTGCAAGCGCCGGCGCACGTGCAGATCCACGACGTGTTGCTGCGCCCGACCCAACAGGAGAGCTGAGCATGCCGACCCGCGAATCGCTGAGGGCTGAGCGGAGCTCCGCCCCCACCCGGTTGACCCGGGCTCCCCTGCTGTGCCTCGCCGCCGTCCTCGTGGCCTGCACCGCCCCCGCCCAGGACCCAGCGCCGCCTGTTGGCCCGCCGAGCAAGCGCCGGGGGATCAACCTCTCCAAGGCTTGCCACTACTCGCGCGAGGTCCCCTTCGCCGACGTGTTCAAGCTCTCGGGCCCCTGGATCCACCAGCGACAGGGTTCGACGAGCCCCTGGAAGCTGAAGCAGCCGCTCGAGCAGACCGCAGACGGCTGGCCCGTGCTGGCCGAAGGCAACGCCGCGGCCACGATCTTGCTCCGCGGGCTGGCTGGGAAGTATCCCGCCGGCGACTACGTGTGCACCTGGTCGGGGAGCGGCCGGCTCAGCGCCGACTGGGACGGGTCGGCCAGCGGCGACGACGGGCGAATGGTGATCTCGGTGAACCCCAGCGACCAGGGGATCCTGCTCAAGATCGAGGAGCAAGACGCAGACGACCCAGTCCGCGACGTCCACGTGTGGCTGCCCGGCTACGAGGACGGCGAGCGGGTGTGGAACCAGGCGTTCCTCGACGCGCTGCGCCCCTTCGGCACGATCCGCTTCATGGACTGGCTGCGGACCAACAACTCGCCGGTCGTCGAGTGGGAGGCGCGGACCCTCCCCAGCCACCGCACCCAGGACACCGAGCACGGGGTCGCCTACGAGCACGTGATCGCGCTCTGCAACGAGCTCGACGCCGACCTCTGGCTGTGCCTGCCCCACCAGGCCAACGAGGGCTTCCTCGCCGGGGCGGCGGCCCTCGTCGCCGAGCAGCTGGAGCCCGAGCTGCGCGTCTACCTGGAGTACTCCAACGAGGTGTGGAACGGCATGTTTCGCCAGCGAAAGTGGGTCGAGGCCAACACTCCCGGGGCTGGCTTCGCCGGGCAGTATGCGCAGCGTTGCAAGCAAGCCTTCGCCGCCTTCGCCAAGGCGCTGCCCAAGGAACGCCTGGTGCGCGTGGTCGCGACCCAGGGCGCCAACGTGAGCTACACCAAGCAGCTGGTCGCCGAGTTCGCCGAGGGGGAGGCCGACGCGCTCTCGCCTGCGTTCTACGTCGGGCTCAGCCAGCAGCAGGTCAAGGCGATCGACCCCGACGCCAGCGGCGCCCAGGTCGTCGCGCTGTTGGACGAGGCGTTGCCCAAGCGGGCCGCTGCGCTGCAGCAGGTGGCGGCGCTCGCCGGCTCCAAGGGTCTGGCCATGATCGCCTACGAGGGTGGGCAGCACCTGGTGAACTACGACAAACAGGCCGCCAACCGGCCCGCCCTGGTGCGCGCGCAAAACACGCCCGAAATGGAGCGGGTCTACGCCGAGATCCACCGGCGCTGGCTCGAGCTCGGGGGGGGGCTGTTCTGCGCCTACAGCCTGGCTACTGCGCAGGACGCGCGCTCCGGGTCGTGGGGGCACCTGGACTCGGTGTTCGACGCGCCTCAGGACTCGGCGAAGTATCGCGCGCTGCTGCGCTGGTGGGGCGAGGACGCCCCCAAGGACGGTGAGAAGTGAAGCTGCGCTTCGCGTTCGTCGCGCTCGCTGTCTGTGCCGGGTCCCTCTGGGCCCAGGAAGACCTGCAAGACAAGCTGCCCCCCGGTGTCCAGCTCTCGGTCCAGGGGATCCAGGACGAGATCGCGGCGATCTCCTCCAGTGTGCCCGAGGGCCCGCGCACGCAGGCCCTGGCTGATTTCCAGTCGGCGCTGACCTCGCTCAACGCGGCCCAGGACGCCCGTGATCGGGCCGCTGGCTACCGCGAGCAGGCTGCGAGCGCACCCGGCGAGCTGGCGGCGATCCGCAGTGAGCTCGACGACCCCAAGCTCTCGAAGGACCTGCCCGAGGCCGGCGAGCTGAACCTGATCGAGACCCAGCAGCGCTTCAACCAGGCCGTCGCCGCTCTGCGTGACGCCGAGCGCAAGCTGGCGGACATTCAGCGCGAGCCCGAGCGGCGGGCCAAGCGCCGGGCCGATCTGAACCAGGCCCAGGCCACGGCCCGCGCCGAGCTGCAGCGCCTGGTGGGCGAGATCAAGGGCGGGCCACCGGTGGCCCGCACCGACAGCGTGGCCCTCGCCCAGCGCATGAAGGAGATCGCGCACGTGCGCGAGATCGAGGCCTTGATCGACCTGCACGAGGCCGAGCTGCTCAGCTACGACGCGCGCCTGGAGCTCCTGCCCGCGCGACGCGACCTCGCCCAGCGCGAGCTGAGCTCGGCCACGAAGCGGCTCGAAGCCTGGCAGACGCGGCTGAACCAGCGCCGGCGACAGGAGGCCGAGGCCGAGGCCAACGCAGCGCGGGAAGCCGCGCGAGAAGCCGCGGCGAACTTCGTGCAGCTGAAGGCGGTCGCTCAGGAGAACACCCAGCTCGCGCAGAAGCGCGCCGAGCTCGCCGACACCCTCGAGGAATCGGGGACGCGGCTCGTCGAGCGACGGGCCGAGCTGGCTCGGCTGCGCACCCAGTTCCACGGGATCAACCGCAAGCTGAAGGTCGCCGGGCTGACCAACGCCATGGGGCAGGTGCTGCGGCGGCAGTACCTCGACCTCCCCGACCTCAGCGAGCTGCGCAGTCAGGCCGCCGCCGAGCAGGACCTGCTCGCCGCGGCTCAGTTCAAGCTCTACGAGTGGGAGGAGATGCGGAGCAAGGTCGGCGACCTCGACGCGGCCCTGGGCATGGTGCTGCTCAACGCCCCGGTCTACCCCAACGACCCCCACTTCTCCGAGATCGTCGGCGTCGCCCGTGAGCTCGTCGTCGCCCAGCGCGACCTCCTCGACGCGTTGATCCGCGAGGGCACGGCCTACGCCAACCAGCTGCTCGAGCTGGACACGGTGTCCATGGAGCTGGCCGAGGCCACCCAGGCCTACCGCACCTACATCGAGGAGCGCGTGCTCTGGGTGCGGAGCGTGGTCGGGCCGCTGCACCCCGACCCCGAAGAGACCATGGAGGCGATCAAGTGGCTGGGGTCGCCCGAATCCTGGAGCGACGTGCTGACGGTCACCGGGCGCCACCTCATGCGCTACCCCGCGGCGACGGGCACCAAGCTCTTGATCGCGCTCCTGCTCGCGGCGTTGTTCGTGTTCGGGCGCCGCGAGCTGAGCCGGATCGGCGAGCGCGACCCGCGGCGGGTGGGCTTCGGGATGGTGCTCTACGCCTCGCTGTTGACCATGCTCGTGGTGCTCCCGGTGCCAGGTTGGTGTTGGCTGCTTGCGGGCATCCTGGAGAACACGCACCAGCAACCGGCCCTCGGTCTGGCCATGTCCAGCGGGCTGAAGGCGATCAGCTACGTGCTCTGGCCCGTGCTCTGGATGTGGTTCCTGCTCCGTCCCCGCGGGTTGGCGGAGGTGCATCTGTTCTGGCCGGCGAAGGCGGTCTCGGCCGCGCGCCGCGAGCTGACCTGGCTCCTGCCCGCGGTGCTGCCCTTCCTGTTCCTGATCGCGGTCATGGAGCGCGGCGGCGACACCAAGCACGAAGAGACCCTGGGGCGGATCGCGTTCTCGGTGGTCATGGTCCTCACGTCGATCGCCTCGTATCGGGTGTTCGGCAAGAAGTCGGCCGTGATCCGCGAGCTGCGCGCGCGCTCGGAGGACGGCTGGCTCTACCGCCTGCGGCGAGGGTGGTTCCCGCTCCTGGTGGGCCTGCCCTGGATCCTGGTGGGCGCCTGCTGGGCGGGCTACTTCTACACCGCGCTGATGCTCAGCTCGCGGCTGCAAGCCTCGCTGTGGCTCGTGTTGGGCACGACCCTCCTGCACGCCTACGCCATGCGTTGGCTCGACGTCACCCGCTGGAGGCTCGTGCTCGAGCACCGGGCCAAGAAGGCCCAGCGGGCGCAGGAGGAAGCCGAGCGGATCGCGCGCGAGGCCGCCGAGCGCGAAGCCGCGCAGCGTGCCCACGAGGAGGCCGAAGCCGCTGCTGCCGCCGCCGCGGCCGAGGCTGCCGCGGCCGAGGCGGCGGAGGCCGCCGAGGACTCCCCCGGCGAGGACGGACCGGAGGAGGCCCCTGCGGCGACCCCCGAGAAGGCCGCGTCCGAGCCCGAGCCCGAGCCCGAGCCCGAGCCCGAGCCCGAGCCCGAGAAGGTGACCGAGGCCCCGGACCTGACTCCGGACGCGCCGGCGGCCCCGGAGGACCTGCCGCAGGTGCCCCACGACGAGGAAGACCTCGACCTGCCCTCGTGGAACGAGCAGACCCAGCAGCTGTTCCGCAGCCTCGTCGGGTTGACGATCGTGTTCGGCCTCTACTGGATCTGGAGCACCGCGCTCCCGGCGCTGGTGATCTTCGACCGGGTGCAGATCTGGCCCGAGGCTCAGTTCCTCCCTCCGCCCGACGACTCCGAGGCCTACGCGGTGCTCGAGGTCAACCCCCTGGGCGAGGAGCAGCAGCCGGAGGCCCCCAGCTCGGAGGCCGACGACGGAGAGAACGGATCCTCCGGCGGCCAGGAGGGGGAGGGCAGTCCCATGGGGCCGAGCCCTGGCGGCGGCGAGAACGAGCTCGACGGAATCGTCTCGGCGCTCTCCAACCGGGTGACCCTCGCCGATCTCGGACTGGCGCTGCTGCTGGTGGTGGTCACGATCCTCGTCAGCCGAAACCTGCCCGGGCTGCTGGAGTTCCTCCTCTTGCGCCGCCTGCCGCTGAACAGCGGCGGGCGCTACGCCACGAGCACCATGCTCCGCTACCTGATCGTGATGGTTGGTATGGGCATGGCCTTCGGGGCGATCGGGATCGGCTGGTCCCAGGTGCAGTGGTTGGCCGCGGCGTTGACCTTCGGTTTGGCCTTCGGCCTGCAGGAGATCTTCGCCAACTTCGTCTCGGGCTTGATCATTCTGTTCGAGCAACCGATTCGACTCGGTGACGCGGTGACGATTGGCGGCGTCAGCGGTCGGGTCAGCCGGATCAAGATCCGCGCGACCACGATCACCGACTGGGACCGTAAGGAGCTGATCATTCCCAACAAGGCGATCGTCACCGGCGAGGTGATCAACTGGTCGCTCTCGGAGCAGAAGCTGCGGATCACCCTCGACGTGGGCGTCGCCTACGGCTCGAACACCGAGCTCGCGCGAAACCTGCTGCTGGAGATCGCGCGCAAGCACCCCAACGTCCTCGACGACCCGGCTCCCGCGGCGCAGTTCACGGCCTTCGGCGCGAGCACCCTCGACTACCAGCTGAAGGTCTTCGTCCCCAGCCCAGAGTACGTGTGGGAGGTCCGCCACCAGCTCCTGACCCGGATCGACGAGGTCTACCGCGAGCAGGGGATCGAGATCGCCTTCCCTCAGCGCGACCTGCACCTGCGCTCCATCGACGCCACGGCGCTGAGCCAGCTGGTTGCACGGGCTGGCGGCGACGAACAACCCGCGTCAGACTGAGCCGAGATGCCGCCTCCGCAGAAGATCGGTCCCTACGTCGTCGAGGGTGTCCTCGGCAAAGGCTGCATGGGGGTGGTGTACAAGGTGCGGCACCCGAAGCTGGGGAAGTACGCGCTCAAGGTGCTGCGCAGCGAGCTCAGCAGTCGCCGCGACCTCCAGCGCTTCAAGCGCGAGATCGAAATGCTGGCCGCGGTCAGCGAGCACCCCCACGTGGTCAAGATCCACACCGCCGCCGAGGAGCGGGGGCGGATCTACTACGTGATGGACCTCGTCCAGGGCGAGGATCTGCAGGCCAAGCTCAAGCACGGGCCGCTGCCACCGGCCACCGCGGCGCGCTACGTGAAGGAGATCGCGGGGGCGGTCGCTGTGCTGCACCAGAAGGGGATCCTGCACCGCGACATCAAGCCCGCGAACGTGATCATCGACGAGCGCGACCGCGCTCGGCTCTCGGACTTTGGCCTCGCGCGCTCGTTCACCGACGAGCAATCGCGGCTGACGCTCTCGGGTGAGTTCGTGGGGACCCCGCTGTTCATGGCGCCCGAGCAGGCTACCGGCGGCGGCGCGGGGACGCGCTCGGACGTCTACGCCCTGGGCATGGTGCTCTACACCCTGATCGCCGGGCAGCCGGCGATCCAAGGCTCGAGCACGGCCGAGGTCCTGCAGAAGCTGCGCGCCGGTGGCCACCGCCCGCTGCGCAAGCTGGCCCCGGACGTCTCGCCGGTGCTCGCCGACCTCGTCATGCGCACCCTCTCCATGGATCCTCGCGCGCGACCCAAGGACGCGGGCATGCTCGCCCGCGAGCTGGAGCGCTTCGTCGAGCAGAAGGAGGCCGAGCAGGTCGGGGCTCAGGAGAAGCGCAAGCTGATCATGGCCCTGATCTTTGCGGTGGCGGTCGTGCTCAGCGTGAGCCTCGTGGCGCTGGCCGTGCTCACCGGCGGCGACGGCGGGGCGAGCGTGGCGGCCAGCGGCGGGGATCAGCTCGACGCGACCCTCGAGGCCGCTCAGGAGGCGGTCGCAGGCAACGACCCCGTGCCCGAAGGGTTGTTCGCCCGGCTCGACGCGGCGCGGGTGGCCCTGGGCCCGGTGAAGGACCTGAGCAACGGCGACCAGGGCAAGCTCGGTGAGCTGTGGGCCCTCGAGGGCGAGCTGCGCCTGCGTGCAGGCGAGATCGGGCCGGCGCGGGCGTGCCTCGCCGCGGCCGAGGAGATCGCCGACCCCGACGGACCGAGCCAGCTACGCAACCTCGCGCGCCGGGGCCTGGGCGCCCTCCGCGCCGGGTTGGGGGCGGTCGACCCGCAGCCCGACGACGAGTTGGTGCCCCTGCTCACCGCGCTGCAGGCTGCCGAGCGGCTCTACCCCGACCGCATGGAGCTGCTCGATTGGCGGGTCGCGATCGCGGTCCGCTTCGAGCGCTGGGAAGACGCCGACAAGGCGCTGCAGAAGCACCCCGTCCCCGACCGGATCGCCTCCACCACGCGCATGAAGATCTACCTCGCGCTGGAGGACCTCAGTCGGGCCGAGGGGCTCGCCGGTGAGGTCGACGACCGCGCGCTGATCGGCGAGCTGCGCTATCGCCAGGGGCTGAGCGCGGTGACCAAGGGCGAGTGGCAGGCGGCCCGCGACTACTTCGCCGAGGCTGTGGAGCAAGACCCCGAGGGCGCCATGCGCGAGGAGACCACCGAGGCCCTGCGCGCGCTCTACGGTGAGCACAGCGACTGGAGCCGCGGCATCCGCGGGCGGCGCTTGGCGAAGATGGTCGAGCGCGAGGTCGCGGTCGCGCGCGCGCTGAACACCCTCGACCCCGACTTCACCCTCCCGCGCAAGCGCTACGACCTCGTGTTCCGCTCCATGCCCGAGGTCGGCCGCGCCCTCGAACACGACACGCTGCAGGTGTTGGAGAACCTGGTCGTGCTCCGCCCCGACGACCTCTCGCTCTACAAGCTCTACGGCGAGGTCGCCCAGGAGTGGTATTTCCCCAACGCGGAGCGGGAGCTGGAGATCCTCCGCGCTGGCTTCGCGAAGGCGACCCACCCGCGCGACAAGGAGCAGCTCGCCAAGAGCCTGGGGGCCGGCTATTACTTCGGCCGCGAGCTGCAGCCGTTGATCGAGCTGGAGGCCTCGCTCCCCGAGGGGGTCTCGGACTCGCGGCGCGCCTACCTCCTCGGCCGCGCGGGCGACCTGCTCCGCTGGCAGGGCAACCTGAGCAAGGCCAAGGGTCTCCTCGACCGCGCCGCGGAGCTCGACCGCGACAGCCACGAGGTCGCGCTGTTCTCCTACTGGCTGGCCAAGGCCCAGCTCAGCGAGCGCATGACTGAGGAGGCGCGTCAGGCCGCGATCACCAGCGGCTGGCGGTTCCTCGAGAACTACCCGGGCTTCGGCTGGCACGAAGACCTCCCCGAGCTCTGCGGCTGGCTGGCCAAGGTCGAGGCCGCTCGCGACGACCCCGACCAGGCGGTGCGCGCGCTCAACCGGTTGCTGGAGTACCGCCCCGACCAGGTGCAGTGGGCGGCTTACCGCGCCGAGCTGCTCGCCCAGCAGGACCCCTGGCCCGAGTCGTTGACCAAGGACGTCGACGCGCTGGCAAAGGGGATCGAGCACGCGATCCAGTACGTGACCGGCGCCGCCCAGGCGGCCAGCGGCGACCGGCGCGAGACCCTCCGCAAGCGGATCGACGCCGTGCGCAAGGTCAGCGTGCAGCACCTGGGGCAGGCGGTCGCGATTGGCGACCGTGAGGGGCTGCTGCGGGGGCTGCGGAACCTGCAGACCACCCTCCGTCCCCTGTTGGACGACGTCCGCTAGGAACCCCGTTCGGTGTCAGGGATTGCGTCCCTGCCTGCCAGGATGGCTGCTCCCCGGGACCGCTCAAAACGACTTCGGTCGGGGACAGTTGGTACTTGCGTTGCTAAGGTGCAAACAGGCGGTCACTCTGAGGGGGATCGCCGGGTGAACGATGTCTAGAGACTACAACTTCGAAGACTTTCTGCGGCGGCTGGAGGACATTCGCAGCCGGGGTCTACCCGAGGACCTCGTCGAGCGTGTCCCGGGTCTGCAGGACCTGCTGGACTCGAGCGACTTCGACCTCACCGAGCTCGAGCCCATCGAGCGGATCCTGCGCGCCATGACCCTCGAAGAGCGCCTCGACCCGACCCTGCTCGAGGGCGAAGAGGGCTACGGCCGGCGCGAGCGGATCGCCGAGCGCAGCGGGACCACCGTTGGCGACGTCAACGCCCTGATCCTCCAGTTCCAAATGCTCTGCCACATGCTCGAGACCATGAGCCCCGAGCAAGTCACCAAGCAGATCCTCGACGACGTCGAGCCCAAGGAGGCCTGGCAAGCGTCCCCCGACTCCTGGAAGGCCGGCTATACCCCCGAGCCCGACCCCGAGGTCCTCGAGCGCGAGGAGCGCAAGGCCTTCGAGGCCCGCCTCGACGCGATCCTCGCCAAGCTGCACGAGGTCGGCCGCGAGAACCTGACCCCCGACGAGCTGGCCCACCTCGAAGAGGCCAGCCGCCGCTACCGCGAGAAGCAAGCCCGCCGGTAGAACCCGGCAGGTGGAGGAGCGGGGTTCGTCCCGGCTCGAGGTGTTTGGGGTAGAGTCTGGTCGTGGACCAGGACGACCTCGAGAAGCTGTGGGCGATCACGATCCCCGTGGAGGCCCTGGAGACCCAGGACCCAGGGGCGACCTTCAAGCCTCTCCTGGAGAGCGCGGGCACCGTGTTCGTGCCCCCGCCGTCGGCGCCTGGCTTGGGCAGCTCCACCGCGGACCTCGCGAGCCTGTTCCCGGGGGTCAGCGCGCACGTGAGCCTGGTGCGCGGCGAGTCGTCCCCCGAAGAGCTGGCGCGCTCGGCGGGCTACGAGCTGCGCGAGGTGATCGGCCAGGGCGGCATGGGCGTGGTCTACCGTGCGCACCAGGCCAGCTTGCAGCGCGACGTGGCGATCAAGACGATCAAGGAGCGCGGCAAGGGCGAGCCCAAGTTCGTCTCCGAGGCCCGCGCCACCGGTAAGCTCGACCACCCGAACATCGTCCCGGTCTACGACCTCGGCGCCACCGACGAGGGCGAGACGATCCTCGCCATGAAGCTCGTCGAGGGCGCGTCGTGGAAGGAGGTCCTGCACCCGACCACGGACGAGGGCAAGGAGCGCGCCGCGCGCTACCAGCTCGAGGACCACCTCGAGGTCCTGGTGCAGGTCGCCAACGCGGTCAGCTTCGCCCACAGCCGCGACCTCGTGCACTGCGACCTCAAGCCCGAGAACGTGATGCTCGGTGACTACGGCGAGGTCCTGGTCATGGACTGGGGGTTGGCGGTCGACGTCAGCGACGAACCCGAAGAGGGCTCGACCCTCGTCCACCGCAGCCAGATCAAGGGACCCAGCGGCACGCCCTCCTACATGCCGCCGGAGCTCGCCGCGGGCGAGGGCGACAAGATCAGCCCGCGCACCGACGTCTACCTGCTGGGCGCGATCCTGGTCGAGCTGCTCACCGGCAACCCGCCGCACCGGGGCAAGAAGCTCACGGCGGTGATCTACCAGGCCTACCTCAGCCGGCCGCCGGAGCTGCCTGAGGTGCCCGAGGAGCTGCGCGAGATCGCGCGCAGGGCGCTGCACCGCGACCCCGAGGAGCGCTACCCCAGCGCCGCGGAGTTCCGCGACGCCGTGCGCGGGTTCCTCAAGCACCGCGAGTCGCTGCTGATCTCCGAAGCCGCGCAGAAGCGCCTCGAGCGCGCCCAGAGCGCGACGACCTCCGACGCCGCCTACGAGGACTTCTCCGCGGCGATCGCGGGCTTCGAGCACGCGCGGGTGCTGTGGGAGGAGAACCCGGCGGCCCTCGAGGGGCTCAGCGGCGCGCGCCTGGCCTACGCCGAGAGCGCCCTCGAACACGAGGACCTGCGCCTGGCCGAGGCGCAGCTGGCCCAGCTCCCGCGGGGCGCCGACGGCGGGGCGCTGCGCGCGCGGGTCAGTGAGGCCAAGGCCAAGCGCGAGCGCGACGCGAGCCAGGCCGCGTTGACGCGCATGCTGCTGGGGGCCGCCCTCGTCGCGATCTTCCTCGGCCTCGCCATCGGCTTCGCGCTGGTCAGCGCCGCGCGCAACGAGGCGGTCGAAAACGCCAAGCGCGCCGAGGTCAGCGCCGCGGAGGCCCGCGTCGAGTCCGAGCGCGCCGAGGCAGAGCGCGCGCGGGCCGAGGAGGCCCAGGGTCAGGCCGAGCGCGAGCTGGCCAGCGCGCTGATCGCCCAGGGCACCATGCTCATGACCCGCGAGCGCTACGCCCGCGCGCGGCAGACCTTCCTCCGCGCCGAGGAGCTCAGCGCGCGCACCGGGCAGCCGACCCTCGCCGCGCGGATCGGGCGCTGGGAGGCCGAGCGCTACGCCCCCGACCCGCTGCTGCGCTTCCCCGCCCCCGCGGCGGTGACCGCCACCGCCGCCGACGACGAGCGGGTGTGGGTCGGCTGCGAAGACGGGACGCTGCTGGAATACGACCTCCTGCACCAGACCGAGCTCAGCCGGCGGGTGCTGCCCGGGGGCGCGGTCCGCGCGCTCACGGCCTGGAGGGGGAGCCTGCTCGCGGGGAGCGCCGACGGGACCCTGCACCAAGTCGACGGAGACGGCGAGCGCAGCGTCCCCGGCGCCCACGCAAGCGCGATCACCCAGCTCGCGACCTACGAGGTCACCCGCGACGACTACGCCGTGCACGTGCTCAGCTCGGGCGAGGACGCCAGGATCAACGCCTGGACCCTCGGCGACCTCGCGCCGGTTTCCAGCCTTGAGCACCCCGGTGGTCCGGCGCCGGACCTCTCCGTGTATCGCGGAGGGGGCTACACCGGCAGCTCCGACGGCTGGCTGCGGCAGTGGCAGTTCTGGACGGGCAACCTCTGGAGCGAAGTCCCGAGCCAGATCACCGGCATGCGCTCGATCAACGCGGTGGCCCACTCGCGCTGGCAGCCCGTCGACGATCGCAAGCCCTCTGTCGAGGTGCTCGCCACCGCCACCGGCTCTCGGGTCACCCTCTGGACGTTCAACGAAGGCCCGCGCCGCTGGGAGCCAGCGAAGCAGCTCACCGGGCACCGTGCTCCGGTCGACGACCTGCTCTGGAGCCACGACGGCGAGCACCTCCTCTCACTCTCCAGTGACGGCGAGGTCAGGGTGTGGACCCGGGACGGCGAGCAGATCCACCTGCTCGACGGGGTCCACGGCGGGCCGCTCGTGCTTACGCCGCGCGGGTTCTGGCTGATCACCCGCGGCGAGCGCGAGGCCATGGCCTGGGACCTGGGCCTGGCCCACCGCGAGCCGAGCGGCGCGCGCCTGAGCGGGACCGCTGCGCAGACACTGGCCGTGCCGACTCCGCCCGTGCTCCCCGGTGAGCCCAAGCCCGTGCCCCCGCCGGTGACCGCCGTGGCCCTCGACCCCAGCGGGACCTGGATCGCCGGAGGTACGCGCGAGGGCAGCGTGGTCCTCTACGACGCCGCGAGCGGGCGGCCGATCGACGACGCCCTCCGCGGCCACCGCGGCGCGGTCCGTGGGCTGCACTTCGCGGCGCCCGACGCCGGAGGGGTGCCGCTGCTGCGCTCGTGCGGCGAGGACGGGCTGGTCCGCGAGTGGAAGCTGACTGATACGTCGGGGCTGCCGGTGGCGACCTGGCGCAGCGGGCTGGAGCGAGTCAGCGCGGTCGCCTGGACCGCCGACGGCGCCCTGCTGGGCGACCCCGACGGCCGGCTGCTGCGCCTGCGCGAGCGCGCGGGGGAGGACCCCGAGGTCAGTGAGCTCCCGGCGGCCTCGTCCGCGGTCCGCGCCCTGGCCGTGGTCGGGGACGTCGTCGCCGTCGGCTGCGAGGACGGCGCGGTGCGCGTCGGTGGAATCTCGATCGCGCACGCCGAGGCGATCAGCGCCCTCGCCCTGGACGCGAGGGCCTCGCGGTTGCTCGTGGGCGACGCCAGCGGCGGGATCGAACTCTACGCGCTCCCTGGCGGCGAGCGCCTGGGGAGTCTCGAGGCGCACGGGGCGGAGATCCGGGCGCTGGCGTTCCTCGGCGAGAGCGGCGCGCTCTCGGTGGGCGAAGACGGCCGCGCGTGCAGCTGGTCGCTCGAGACCCTCCGCGAGTCCTACCTCTCGCCTCCCGGGGGGCCGCTGACGGACATTGCGCTGAGCACCGACCCCTTGCGGGTCAGCGCGGGCGGCGAACGAGGCGTGCTGTTCTGGGATCTGGAGCTCCACCCCGAGGCCCAGGTGGAGGGCCGCGTCGAGCAAGGCGAACGCCTCGTGCGCCGAGGAAGCCTGCGAGCTGGAGTGACCCTGCTCGAGGAAGCCCGCGCCGCTGGAGAGCAGGTCTCGCCGCTGGTCCTGGCGCGCGCCTACTGGGGCCTGGACTACCCCATCGCTGCGCGGCGGGTGCTGTTGGAGGTGCCCGAGGCCGAGCGCAGCGTCGCGCAGCGGATCGTGCTCCGCGCGGTGGAGGTCGCCGTCGCCGCAGGCAGCGTGTTGGGCTACAGCGACGGGCGGACCCGCGTCCTGGCCCCCCTCGAGGGCCCCCACATGCTGAGCGCGGGGGAACACGGCGAGTATCAGGTGTGGAATCTGGACACCGGAGCGCGCCTCAGGACCTGGCAGCTCCCGCGCCGGCAGAACCTCTACCAGGTCAGCGTGAGCCCCGACCACCAGCGGATCGCCGGGGTCGACGCCTGGAGCGAGGTCCGGGTGTGGGATCGAAGCGGGACGTTGAGGCGCCAGTTCAAACAGAAGGACGCTCGCCGGGTCCTGCTCCTCGAGGAAGGCCTGCTGGTGGTCACCTACAGCGGGGTGTTGCGGTTGGCCGACGACGGGAGCGTGCTCCACGAGTACGACCTCGGCCTCGACGAGGGGGAGCGGCTAGCCAGCTACGCCCTCGCGTCGCCCGGCGCGGACCGCTTCGCGATCGCGCGCAAGAGCGGGGAGGTGCGGGTGTTTCGCTCGAGCAGCGGCGAGCTGCTCCACAGCTGGCAGGCCCCCGAAGCCGACGCCCCCGACCGCATGCGCTTCTCCCCCGACGGCGAGCGGCTGCTGGTGCGCCGCAACCAGCACCTCGAGCTGCTGGCCGTCGACGGGACCTTGCTGCAGGAGATCCCCCAGGGCCAGCGGCCGAACTTCGCCGCGTGCTTCGACCCCAGCGGCAAGCGTCTGGGCCTGGTCGACGACTACGGGTTCGTGCAGATCTACGACCTGGAGCGTCGGGAGTCGCGCTTCGACACCCAGGGCAGCATTTACTACACCATGAGCCTCGGCTTCAGCGGAGACGGGGAACGCCTCTGCGTCGGCGACGTTCACGGGGAGATCCGCGTCTACCCCGTCTCCCGGGGCGAGTAACACGCGCGAGCGAGTTCGCCGTCGGTGCACTGGAGGCCCCAGTGACCGACCACCAGCTCCGCCGCTACGAACGCGACCCCGGCTGCACCGTGGCCCGGGTGGGTTTCCTCTGCGCGCTGGCGCGCAGCGGTGGTTCGGCTTCGGCGCGAGTGCGCCTGCGCGCCTGGGCGGGTGACCCGCTGGCCCAGCAGGCGACGGGCCTCGTGCCTCCCGCCGAGCTGCGCCCCTGGGCCTACGGCCTGCGGCCCTGGACCCGCGAGGTGCGCTTCGCCGCGGCTCGCGCCGCGGTCGAGGCGGTCGCCGCCCGGCACCGCGAGCTGCTCGAGGCGGGCCCGCCCGCGGTGTGGACGGGCTATCACCTGGCCGAGGCGACCAACGCCCTCGAGCAGCTGACCGAGTTCGTCGCCTGGCACGGCGCCGACCTGCAGCGCCTGGCCCGGATCCGCTGGCCGGAGGCGTGGCAGCCGTGGTGGGGGTCGAGCCTGGTCCGCGACCTGGCGACCTTCCTCCGCAAGAGCACGCGCTCGGCGAGCGCGGCGGCCAAGTGCCTGCTGCGCGCGAGCGAGTCGCCGGAGCTCGGCGCGGGCGAGGTCCGCGCCGCGGCCGAGTCTGCGCTGCGGCTCGGCTTCCCCCTGGAGGAGGCGGGAGCGGGGAGCTCCCCGCTCCCGCCACCTCACTCCTTGGGGGAGTCCCGCAGCAGGCGCGCCTCACCGCTGATCCCGTCGACCTGCACCACCACGTAGCGGGTCGCCGTCCAGCCGACGAGCGTCCACAGCGGGCGCGGCTTGGCCTCCCCCCAGGACAGGCCCAGCGCCGCGTCGTCGAAGCGCCCGCCCTCCACCAGCGCCTCCGCGGCTACCGCGGCCGCCTCGGCGTCGACCGGGGGAGGCTCGCTGAGCTTGGCCGCCACGTGGCTGGCCCGATAGAACACGACCTCCCCGGTCTCCGGGTTCAGTCCGACCACGATCTGGTTGGGGTAGACCGCGAGCACGCCCGCGGGGGGATACTCCAGGTAGCGCACCTGGAACCACACCGGGTTCTGCTCGCAGCACAGTCGGCTCTCGACCCGGGTCCAGCGCCGCTCGAGCTTGCCCGGGATCCGGCTCTTGAAGAACACCCGCGCGCGCCTGCGCAGCTCGGTCGCCGAGTAGCGTTGCCTGGCCTGGAGCGCCGCCCGCGTCCGCGCGGGGTCGGCAAACACCGCCGGGTCGAGGCGCAGCGCGCGGTCGAAGGCGTTGTAGCTGACCACGGCCCCCTCGGCGTCGTGGGCCACGGTGAACCGGGTCGGTCCCGTGGCCGGCACGCAGAGCTCGGTCAGCTCCCCCTGAGCCGGGTCTCCGGAGCCGGGCTGGCTCGCCGCGTCCTCCAGGGACGTCAGCGCCGGGCGCGGCGCGTACTCCCCTTTGCTGAGGAAGCGCAGGCACGCCTGCTTCCCCGAGTCCTCCTGGGCCCAGCCCGAGCTCAGCCCCACCAACACCAGCACCCACATGACCTTCATTGCAGCCTCTCTCCACGGGGCTTGGCCCCGGTCGTCCTCGTTGGGGGCGGGATCTACCCGCCCGGTCCTTCCGCTCCGCCCTCGCGGAGCACCCCGCTTCGGGGCAAGCCCCAGGCCGCGCTAAGCCCAGTGGGTGCGTGAGGTCGCTGGGCCCGGTGGGCGAGATCCGCCCACTCGTTTCAGCGGGCTGTAGACTCCTCCAGCGGGAGGCGCTGTGAGCGAGCGACGGCTGTTCTTGGGACGCGAGACCGGGGACCCAGGCCACGACGTGGCCTACCCCACGGGGAACCTCACGACCCACGGGGTGATCGTGGGCATGACCGGCTCGGGCAAGACCGGGCTGGGGATCGTGCTGGTGGAGGAGGTGCTGCGCAGCGGCACGCCGGTGCTGGTGATCGACCCCAAGGGTGACATGGGGAACCTGCTGCTGACCTTCCCCCAGCTCTCGCCGGCGGAGTTCGAGCCCTGGATCGATCCGCTGCAGGCCAAGCGCGAGGGCAAGACCACCGCTGAGCTCGGCGCTGAGGTCAGCGCGAGCTGGACCCAGGGCCTCGCGACGTGGGGGCTCGGCGCCGCCGACGTGGCGCGGCTGCGGGAGGAGGTCGAGTTTGGCGTCTACACCCCGGGCTCCCGGGCCGCGACGCCGTTGAACGTGCTGGGCTCCCTCCGCGCGCCGGGCGGGGACCCGGGCTCCGAGGCGCTGCTCGAGGAGATCCAGGGGCTGGTCGCGGGGCTGCTGGGCTTGATCGGGGTCGACGCCGACCCGCTGACCAGCCGCGAGCACATTCTGCTGACGAACCTCGTCGAGCGCGCCTGGTCCAAGGGCGAGGACCTCGACCTCCCGCGCCTGATCCAGCAGGTGCAGGCGCCGCCCCTGCGCAAGCTGGGGGTGTTCGAGCTCGAGGCGTTCTACCCGGCCAAGGAGCGGCTGGAGCTGGCCATGCGCCTCAACGGGCTCGTGGCGAACCCCGCCTTCGCGGCCTGGCTCGAGGGCGAGCCCCTCGATCCGGAGCGGCTGCTCTGGACCCCCGACGGCCGACCGCGGGCCTCGGTGATCTACCTCGCGCACCTCGACCCCCAGGAGCGCCAGTTCGTGGTCGCGCTGCTGCTGGCGCGGGTCGCGTCGTGGATGCAGACCCAGCCCGGCTCGAGCGACCTGCGGGCGCTGATCTACATGGACGAGGTCTACGGCTTCTGCCCGCCGACGGCCATGCCGCCGGCCAAGCGCCCGCTGCTGACTCTGCTCAAGCAGGCGCGGGCGTTTGGGGTCGGGGTCGTGCTCGCGACCCAGAACCCGGTCGACCTCGACTACAAGGCCATGTCCAACGCGGGGACCTGGTTCGTGGGCCGCTTGCAGACCGAGCGCGACCAGGCGCGCGTGGCCGACGCCCTCGCCGACGGCGCCGCCCCCGCCGAGCTGCGCGCGCAGCTCGCGGGGTTGGGCAAGCGCACGTTCCTGCTCCGCGACCCCAAGGCTGACCGCCCCCGCACCTTCAGCACCCGCTGGGCGCTCTCCTACCTCGCCGGCCCGCTGACCAAGGCCCAGCTCGGCCGGCTCGCCCAGGCAGAGTCCGCCGCAGGCTCGGGGGAGCCCGCCGTTGCGCGGTCCAGCGGCCGCGCGGGAGCGGGCGCGGCGTCCGGCTCCGCGGGAGCGGGCGCTGGGCCTGGCTCCGCGGGAGCGGGCGCCGCGGATACGGACGGACCGGCCGCGGGCGCCGGCAGCGGCTCCACGCTCGCGGCCACCGCCCCCGAACCCGACGACGGCGCGAGCGCGGTCGCGCCCCAGGTGGCGGAGGGGACGCGGGTCGCCTACCTCGACCCCGCCGCGAGTTGGGCCGACGAGGTCGGCGCCCGCGCCGACAGCTCGCGGTTCGAGGCGGCCCTCGCCGTGCGCGTGCACCTGCTGTTCGACGAGCGCAAGGCCGACCTCGCCCACCGCGAGGAGTGGGAGTGCGTGTGCTTCCCCCTCAGCGCCGACTTCTCCCCCGAGGAGGTGCGCGCCGTCGACCACGATCCCCGCGACCTGCAGGCCGAGGCGCCCGCCGGCGCGCGCTACGTGCTGCCCGCAGCCAAGATCCACACCAAGGGCTACTTCAAGCAGGTGCACAAGGAGCTGCGCGACTGGCTCTACCGCAACCGCGAGCTGCGGATCTACCGCAACCCGGAGCTCGGGCTCTACAGCCGGGTAGGCGAGGACGAGGCCGCGTTCCGCGCGCGCTGCGAGCGGGTGGCCGACGAGGAGGCCGACCGCGAGGCGGCCAAGCTGCGCGCGAAGATCGAGCGCAAGCTGCGCACGGCCCAGCGCGCCGTCGACAAGGCCGAGCGGACCCTCGAGCGCGCCGAGGCCGCGAGCGCGAGCGCCAGCTCCGACGCGTTCATGGGTGGGCTGGAGTCGGTGCTCGGGGCGTTCCTCGGCGGGCGCTCCACGTCCCGCAGTCGCGCCCGGCGCGCGCTGCGCGGCGCGCGCGGGGTCAGCCGCGCCAGCGTGCGCGCCGGCCGCGGGCAAGACCGCGTCGCCGCCGCCGCGGACAAGGTCGCCGACAAGCGCCAGGCCGTCGAGGAGCTCGAGGTCGAGCTCTTCGACGAGACCGCCGCGATCGACGCTCGCTGGGACGACAAGGCCACCGCCGTCGAGCCCTTCGACGTGCCGTTGGAGAAGGCCGACGTCGACGTCAGCGAGGTGGTCCTGCTCTGGGTTCCGCGTTGACGTTAGGGGCCCCGCCGCTGCGACCGCCGCCCGGCGCCTGCTGGGTCAAGGTGTGCTGTGTGACCTCCGTCGCCGAGCTCGAGCTCGCCGCCGGCGCCGGCGCCCAGGCCGTGGGCCTCGTGGGCCCCATGCCCAGCGGACCCGGGGTGATCGACGAGGCGCGGATCCGCGAGCTCGCCGCCGCCGCGCCCCCGGGCTGCACCCCGGTCTTGCTCACCAGCCGCGACACCGCCGCAGGGATCGCGGCCCAGGTCGCCGAGACCGGCGTCGCCGCGGTGCAGGTGTGCCGGCCCCTCGCCCCCGAGGTCGCCGCCGAGCTCCGTCGGCTGCTGCCCGCCCATGTGCCGGCGATCCACGTGGTCCACGTCGACGGCCCGGAAGCGCTCGCCCGCGCCCGCGCCCTCGAGCCCCACAGCGACGCGATCCTCCTCGACAGCGGGGCCCCCGACGCAACGACCCCGCGGCTGGGCGGCACCGGCGCCGTCCACGACTGGCCGCTGAGCGCCCAGATCCGCGCCGCAGTCGCCTGCCCGGTGCTTCTCGCCGGTGGCCTGCGCCCCAGCAACGTCGCCCAGGCCGTGCGCGAGGTCGCCCCGGCCTGGGTCGACGTGTGCACGGGACTGCGCCCCAACCGCGGCCTCGACCCCGAGCTGCTGCGCGCCTTCCTCGAGGCCGTCAACGCCGCATAGGCCCCGGCTCCAGCGGCGCGATCCCGCCCGCGGTAACGTGTTTCAGAATGCTCGACCGCCCTCGCGCGTCCAGCCACCAGGAGCCCGACGTGACCGCCTGCCGCCTGCTCTGCCTGCTCGCCCTCGCCTGCGCCTGCGCCTTCGCCCAGGAGCCGCGCCTGGAGCTCGAGACCCAGGAGGTCGACTTCGGCAAGGTGATCGTCGGCCAGACCGTGGAGTTCGAGGTCGGCTTCAGCAACGCCGGCGGCGCGCCCTTGAAGATCGAGGAGCTCGACCCCTCCTGCGGCTGCACCCTGACCGAGTTTCCCCGCCAGCCGATCCCGCCCGGGGGCAAGGGCACGCTCAAGCTGGCCTTCGACTCCCGCCGCCGCCTGGGCCCGCAGAACCTGACGGTGAAGATCTACAGCAACGACCCCACGGCCAACGAGCTCGGTCAGAGCTGCACGATCCTGCACCTCCGCGGTCAGGTGCGGACGCTGTTCGCGCTCCGCCCCGCCGGCGCGTTCTTCGGCGAGTGGGTCCGCGGCGAAGAGCGCGCGACGCGGGTGATCCACGTGTTCGGGGTCGACGAGGCCAAGGGCAAGCAGCTCGCGGCGACGCTCTCGGGCGAGCTCCCCGACTACCTCCAGGCCAGCGCCAAGCCCTGGACCTCGCCCCAGGGCGAGCCCGGGGTCGAGGTCACGGTGCACCTGCTGCCCGACGCGCCCCTCGGCGACCTCGACGCGCGGGTGACCCTCGAGACCGGGCTCGCCGAGCAGCCCGAGGTCGAGGTCCCCGTGATCGCGGTGGTCAGCGGCCGCGTGGGCGGGCCGGCCACGGTGCAGTTCGAGCGCATGGCCCGCGGCTGGGGTGCCACCCGCCGGGTGCCCCTCGAGCGCCGCGACGGCGGCGAGGGCGTGCCGATCCTGCGCCTGGACTACGACGCGGCGCTGTTCAAGGTCACCCGCGAGCCGATCAACCCGGGTCGCGTGGACCTGGTGGTCAGCGTCAAGGACGACGCGCCCCCCGGCGCCTTCGCCCGCCGGCTGCGGGTGCACCTCGACGACCCCGTGCAGCCGGTGCTCGACGTGACCCTCTTCGGCGAGGTCCTCCCCCGGGTCCAGGTCGACCCGCCGCTGCTGACGCTCCCCGCCGACGGGGCGAGTGTGCGGGTCATGGGCGGCGAGGTCACGGCCGCGCGCCTCGACCCCGCCGTCGAGGGCGCGACCGTCGAGCTGCGCCCGGGCCGCGCGGGCGAGGCCCAGGTGTTCGTCAAGCTCCCCGCCGGCGAGGGCGCCTTACCGGCGCTGGTCCTCGAGACCAAAGTCCCTGGGGAAGAGCGGGTCACGATCCCGCTTCGCCGCGCCGAGTAGCAGACACCGCGCTCGCCCCGTGCGAGTGTGCTCCGACCTCAACCTCAAGGACACCCCATGAAGACCTTCAGCCTCTTGCTCGCCCTCCTCGTCTGCGCTGGAGCGGCGAGCGCCGACTCCGAGACCGGCGCGCCGAAGACCCACGCGGTCGTCGTCGGCCCGGAGGGAACCATCGAGCTCAAGCACGCGCTGTTCGAGGGCGAGGACGGCTCGCACCTGCTGATGTTCACCAACGTCGAGCAGCCGAACTGGAAGAAGATCCAGCCGGGCGAAACGCGGCTGGTGCTCATGGTCCACGGGGAGGTCGCGGCCGGGCAGTTCACGACCACCGGCTCCGGTGAGGCCTTGCAGGCCCTCTTCGAGCACCAAGAGCTGAACCCGGCGCAGGCCTTTTCTGCGCTGCTCCTCACCAACACCTCCAAGAGCGAGGTCATGCTCCTCAAGCAGGTCTTCGGTCAGGCGGTGGAGGAGGGGAAGCACTTGCTGAAGTGCGGCGCGCTGACCGTGAAGGGCACCCCCGCGTTCAAGGCGTCGCTCTCCGCCGACTTCGCCCTCGTGTTCGACGGCTTCTCCGTCGCGGGACGCGTGCACGAGGGCTCCGAGTAGGGCCCGCCTCCCGCGAGGCCTGTTCGCCCGGTCCGCGCTTCAACCCTCGAGAACCTGGAAGAGAGACCCCCATGAAGACCTTCAGCCTCTTGCTCACCGCCCTCGTCTCTGCCGGGGTCGCAGCGGCCGGCGGGGACGAAACCCCGACCTCAGCGCCCAAGACCCAGGCGGTGGTCGTGGGCACTCAGGAGACGATCAAGCTCCGGCAGGGGTGGTTCGAGGAGAAGGGTGGGTCGCACCTGCTGCTGCTGAGCAACCTCGAGGAGCCGAGTTGGAAGAAGATCCAGCCGGGCGAGACGCTGTTGGTGGTCGTGGTTCACGGAGAGGTCCAGCCGGGCAACTTCACGACGAAGGGTTCCGGCGAGGCCTTCCGCAAGCTGCTGGAGCGAGGGGAGCTGGACCCCACGCAGGCCTTCTCCGCGCTGCTCTACACCAACACCTCCAAGAGCGAGCCGGTGTTCCTGATGCAGATCCTGGACCAGGCGCTCAAAGGCAAGCACCTGCTCAGCAGCGGTGCGGTGACGGTCAGAGGGTCGCCGGAGCTTGGGCGCGCTCTCCTCGCTGACTTCGCGCTGGTCTTCGACGGCGTCTCCGTCGCCGGGCGCGTGAGCGTGCGCTCCGAGTAGGCTGGGTCGCTTCGCCCGTTCCCGCCGAGCGAGTAGACTCGCTGCATGGAGCTCCCCCCCGGCTACGAACGCGTGGAGGTCGACGGCGTCACGCTGGTCGTGCAAGCCGCCGCGCGTGAGGTGTTGCTGGCGGCCGGGATCGACGACCCCCCGGGGCTCGTCGCGCGCAGCCCGGCCAGCCAGCGCGGGCGCGCGGCCCTCGGCGCGGTGGAGCTGCCCGACGGGCGGGCGCTGGTGCGCCCGCTGACCCGCGGCGGACTGCTGGGCAAGGTCGTGCAGCGCCGGAGCCTGGACGCCGAGCGCTCCCTGCGCGAGCTACGCGTCTCCGTCGGCGCGGCCCAGCGCGGCGCGCGGGTGCTGGAGGTGTTGGCGGCGGTCACGAAGCCGGTCGGCGTGGGCTACGAGCACGCCGTGGTCACCCGCGAGGTGCCCGGGGCGCGTGACCTGCTGGCGGTGCTGCGCCAGGAGCGGGGCGACGTCCGCCGGCGCGCCTTGGCCGAGGCGGGCGAGGCGATCCGCCTGCTGCACGAGGCCGGCGTGGACCACGTCGACCTCAACGTGAAGAACGTGCTCTTCGACGCCGAAGGCCGCGCGCTGGTGATCGACCTCGACCGCTGCACCCTGGGGGAGGCGCCCGCCCCCTGGGGCGTGCGTCGCTCGAACCTCGCGCGCCTGCTGCGCTCGTGGACCAAGGTCGCCGCCGCGGACCCGGGGGCGATCGAGGTCCGCGACCCGCTGCGCGTGGCCCGCGCCTACGCCAACGGGGACGCGGACGTGCGCGCCAAGCTCCGCGCCCTCGGCGCCGCGAGCACCTTCCCCTGGCGCCGGCTGTGGTGGTCGCTCAAGCCCCCGCGCCTGGCGCCGAGCCCCGAGCCCAACCCGTGAGCGAGCTCGAGCTCTCGGTCACGGTCAGCTGCTGGAACCGCGCCCGCCAGCTCGAGGGCTTGCTCGAGAACGTGCTCCCCTTCGCCAAGGAGGTGGTCGTCGTCGACGGCGGGAGCGAGGACGACACCGCCGCCCTCTGCCGCGCCGAGCCCAAGGTCCGTTACCTCGAGCGCCCCTGGGACGGCCACTTCGCCAAGCAGAAGAACGCGACGTTCGAGCCGGCCACGGGCGAGTGGATCCTGCACCTCGACGTCGACGAGCGGGTGGGTCCCAAGCTCGCGGCGGCCTTGCCGCGCCTCTGCCGCGGCTGGACCCGCTTCTGGCGCCTGCCCATGCTGTGGCTGGTCGACGACGCGCACTACGTGAAGAGCGCGAAGCACTTCCCCTGCCCGGTGCCCCGCCTGTTCCAGAACCGCCCGGAGCACCGCTACCGCGAGGACGAGGGCCCGGTGCACCCCCGCTTCCCCAAGGCGATCACGCGCAGAATGAAGAAGGCCAAGGACGTCTACCTCCTGCACTACTGCCTGGCCTGGGCCTCGCGGGAGGAGCTGCTGGCCAAGGCCGCCGACTACGCGCGCCGCGAGCCCGGGAGCGAGGACACCAACCGGGCCTACTACCTCTGGTGGGAGGGCGAGCACGAGGTGCTGCCGTTGGGTGGGTTGGCTTAGGTTTCGCGAGGCCCTGCGGGGCATGCCCTTGCCGGGCTGACGGCTGACCGCGCTCGCGGGCGCGCCCCGCCGCCGTGTGACCGCATACTCCGTTTCCCAGGATTGGGTTTCGAATTCTCGTGGAGGACCTGCGTCCAAGCCTCCATACACGTTTCAGGAGACGGACATGTTCAGAATCGTGGCGGCCGCGGCACCGCTGCTCGCCCTCGCTGGCTGCGTCAGCGTCGGCGGCGGAAAGCGTTACCCGCGGGCGGTGGTCTACCCCAGCTACTCCGAAGAGTGGCGTTCACTTCAGCAGGCCGAGGAGGCCGGAGTGCTCAGCAAGCAAGAGCGGAAGGTCGCCAGGAAGGGCGTCCTCGAGCAACGACTCAACGGCCGGGTGGTGCCCCAATGATTCGCAGAGCAGGACTCGCGGCGGGGCTCGCCTTCGGGCTCAGCGGTTGCCTGGGCTTCAGCGTCGGCGGCGGCCACGATATCGAGCGCGCGATCACGCCCCACCCCGTGGGCAAGGAGCTGGAGAGCCTGCACGCCGCGCAGCAAGAAGGCTACCTGGACGAATACGAGTACGAGCAGCTCAAGCGTGAGCTCCTCACCAACGGCCGGAGGTTCTAGCCATGCTGCGCTACGCCCTGCTCGCCGCGGTGCTGTTGACCGCACCCGGCTGCTTCTCCCTCAGCCTCGGCGGAGGCTCCGACGTGGAGCAAACCCTGACCCCCCCGACCCTCGGCGAGGAGTTTCGCGCGCTGCACGGGGCCCACGCCAGCGGCGGGCTGGACGACGAGGAATACGCCGCCGCCAAGCGGCGCCTGATCGAGAACCGCGGCGCCGAGTAGGGCGCCGCGGTCTCCGCCCCTGAGGGCGACTCGAAGGCCGCTGCGCTCCGGAGGAGCGCGACGGCTACACGCGATAGTCGCGCACGCGGATAGCCGCCAGGTAGCGACGAATCGGCTTGGCGACGTCGTGCTCGGCGGTGGCCTCGACCTCGACCTCTTCAGGGGTCAGGGTCGCGACCAGACGCTCTTCGGCGTCTTCGTCCTCGATCAGGGTGCGTTGCGCCCCCTGGACAGGATCGTCGTTTCGCTCCTCGACGGCGGTGAAGGGCAGGAGTGCAAACGCACTCAGCACCAGCGCCCACAAGAGGTCCGGGAGCGTGAACCTCGCTCGGTTGGTCATGGAAACCTTCTTTCCAACCCAAGCACAGCGCAAGTCAGAGGCCAAGTGGCTCGCCGCGCGGGGTGGACTTAGCTCGGGGAGGAACGCCCCAGTCCACGAGGGGTGGGGCGCCGCACCACACTCCGCAGGCTCGAGCGCGGTGCGCCGAGGGAATCCAGGGGGAAGGCCGCGGTAGGATCCCTCCATGAGCGAGCCACAGCCAGCTGACGCCGAGGCCTCTCCGGATCCCAATACAGCGGAGACGCCTGCGCAGGGTCCGGGACCTAGCCCGGCAGAGGCGCTGGGCCCGCGCGCGCCAGAGACGCCTGCGCCGGCACAGGCGCTGGGCCCGCGCGCGCCCGAGACGCCTGCGCTGGCACCGGGGACGGCCGGCGAGACGGCGGTGTTGATCCGCACGTGGCGCGGCGAGGACGGAGTCTTGCAGAGCGACGGCGTCGCCGGCGAGCGGCCCTTCGACCCCGAGGATCCGCGGGCGCTGCGCGGGCTGGCCGCAGTGGGACGTGCGCTGGGCGAGCTGCACGCCGCGGAGCGCGTCCACGGCAGGCTCTCCCCCGCGGCGATCGCGTGGGGGCCCGTCAGCTGGACCCTGCTCCTCGAGCAGGACCCGCCGCGCGGGGACGCGCTGCGTGCAGGGCTCGCCGAGGCGGGCGACCCGCTGCGCGCGACCTGGGTCGCGCCCGAGGTCCTCGCCGGAGACGAACCGACGCCGGCGAGCGACGTCTACGCCCTCGCGGCGTTGGCCTACCACACCCACACCAAGCGCCCCGTCTCGGGGAACCTGCACCTGGGGCTGCCCGCGAACGCGCCGGGGCGCGGGGTCGTGCTGCGCGCGCTCTGCCCGCAGCCCGAGCGGCGGCCGCCCCTCGAGGCGCTGGTGCGCGCCTTGGACCCGGCGCAGCGGCGCCCCGCCGCTGCGGGGAGCAGCACGAACCCGTTCGTGATCCTGCTCCTGCTCCTGGGTGGCATGTTCGTGCTCTCGGGTGGGCTGGGGCTGGTCGGGTTTGGGCTGGCGGTGTTCGGCGAGAGCGGGCGCCTGCTCCTCGTAGGCGCGCTGACCGCGATCCTCTGGCTTGGAGGCTGGGCGCAGGAGCGGCGCTACGGCAACACCGGCTTCGCGCTCCAGCTCGTGGCGAACCGTCTGCTGTGGGCGGTGGCCGGCCTGGGCCTCGCGGTGCTCGACGCCTGGGACGAGGGGCCGTGGTTCGCGGCCTCGGCCGCGATCTTCCTCCTGACCTACGCCACGGCGTGTCGGCGAAAGTCGATCCTCTACGCCGTCGCCGTCGTCCCCGACGGCTGGATCGCCGCGTTCGCGCTCGGGGCCCTGCTCGGCCCAGGGGACCTGACCGGCGCTACGCTCTACTTCAGCGCGGTGGCGGCGGTCCTGATCGGGGCCGCGGTCCTCGGCCAGCAGCTCGGCGGGCTGCGCGTGGGGGCGCCGCTGTGGGTCGGCGCGATCGCCGCGGTGTGGGTCAGCGTCGGCCTCACCCTGGGGCTGGTGGCGGAGGAGGCGGTCGCCTTCGGCACCCTGTGGCTCGTGCTGCTGCTGGGGCTCCACGGGCTCCCCGCGGCGCGGGCGCCCGCGCCCTACCGCTGGATCGCCGTCGGTGACCTGCTGGCCCTCCTGGTGTGGGTCCCGAGCACGGTGGCCCTGCTCCAGGCCGAGCAGCTGGGCTTCCTCCAGGTCACCTTGCTCCTCGGCGGCGGGATCCTGATCGCGTCGTTCCGCTGGCCGCCGGTCAGCGGGCGCCCGACCCTGCGCCTGCTGACCCTGGTCACGGGTCTGGCCTCGACCTGCGTGGGCCCGGCGGCGCTCTGCCTCTATCGCTGCGGGGGCAAGAGCGGCTGGGAGCTGCTGGGCGAGGGGCTGAAGAGCCTGGGGAAGATCCACGAGACGCTCTGGGTCTACCCCGCCATGGTCCTCGGCGTGGCGGGCGCGCTGGTCGGCATGGGCTTCCTCTTCGCGCGCGACGCGGAGCGCAAGCTCGATTACCGCCTGCTGGAGATCGCGGGGGCGCTGCTGTTCTTCGGCACGTTCACCGTGCTCTCGCTGGCGCGCCACACCGACACCTTCTACCCGCTGCTGATCCTCGTGGGCGGAAGCGCGCTGTTGGCGCTGGGCGTGGTCTACAAGCGCGCCGCGCTGACCGTGGTCACGGTCGCGGCCATGATCGTGAACCTCTGGATCCAGTACTTCGCCAAGCTCTCGGAGTACCTCCCCATGTGGCTGCTCTCGTTGGGCTTCGGCCTGGCCCTGCTCGGGTGCGGCCTGGTCTACGAGCGCAAGCTCAAGCGCGAGGTGCTGCCCCAGCTCGGCGACTGGCGCTAGCCCCGCGAGTCGCGGAGCTCGCTCAGGCTAGGGCCCTTGGCCTACTCTCCGTCGGTCGCGTCCTCGACGGTCTCCTTGGCGTCCTCGGCGGCGTCGTCGATCGCCTCCCCGGCCTCCTCCATGGGGCCCGGCTCGTCGGTCGCGTCCTCGACGGCCTCCGCGGCGCCTTCGGCGGCGTCGTCAACGGCCTCGCCGGCCTGCTCCAGGGGCCCCTTCTCTTCCGGGCACCCGGTGAGGCAGAAGGCACCGGAGAGGGTCAGGGCGAACAGGATCGAGCGGTTCATGGGGTTTCCTTTCGGATTGGGTTGGGGTCGAGTTCGAGTATGCGCACCCGGCATGCCGCGCGCGACCGTCGGTGTAAGGCACTGGAACCTGGAGGCGAGGGGACGGGGCAGCCCCGGCAGCGGACAGCGGTGTCCCGCCGGGTCGAGGCGTCCGCAGCAGCTCGCTCGTGGGTCGCCTGGGGCTGGCGCGGTCGTATCGACGGAGGGGACTCGACCGAGCGGTGCACCCGCGCTGGTAAGCTGACCCCGTGTACGAGCGCCGGACCGTCTCTTCCCTCCCCGACCTGCGGGACGCCTACAACGCGATCTACGCGGAGGCGGAGTACGGCGAGAAGGCCGGGCTCTACAAGAAGGTCCTCCGCTGGCTCGAGCCCCCCGAGGGCGCGACGCTGCTCGACGTGGGCTGCGGGACCGGGCCCTTCGCCGAGTTCGCCGGGGAGCGGGGGCACGCGGTGGTCGGGCTGGACCTCGCCGAGAACGCGCTGCGCAAGGCGCGGGCCAAGGGGCTGACCCAGCTCGTGCACGCCCAGGGCGAGCGGCTGCCCTTCGCCGACGCCAGCTGGGAGCGGGTGGTGTGCCTGGGGAACCTCGAGCACTTCCTCGACCCCCTGGCCGGGGTCCGCGAGCTGACGCGGGTCCTGACCCCCGACGGCCGGGCCGCGATCATGCTCCCCAACGCCTTCTACTCCGGCGACCTCTGGACCGTGATCCGCACCGGCCGCGGCCCCAACCACCACCAGGCGATCGACCGCTTCGCGACCTGCGCCGAGTGGCGCGACCTGCTCGAGGAGGGCGGGCTGGAGGTCCTCGCGGTGCACCGCTGGGACAAGGGCAAGTGGTGGAAGCGCGTCCTGCCCTTCCACCTGGCCTACCACTTCGTGTACGTGGCGACGCCTCGTCGGGGCGACTAGGCTGCCAGCAGACGCATGCACTACGCAATCCTGGGTGACGTTCAAGGCAACGGAGAGGCGCTGCGCGCCGTGCTCGAGGACATTCGCACGCGCAAGATCGAGCGCGTGGTGTGCCTGGGGAACGTCGTCGGCTTCGGGCCCGACCCCGTCGAGTGCCTCGACCTCGTGCGCAACAACTGCTTCATTACGATCCGCGGCGACCACGAGCAGGCCCTGCTCTCCGGAACCGACGGCCTGATCCCGACCACCGCGCGGCTGATCGAGTGGGCCAAGGAAGAGATCGAGAAGACCGGCGACGGCGGCCAGCGCATGGCGTTCGTCGACAACACCCTCGACTCGTTCAGCAGCGCCGGGATCAGCTTCTTCCACGGCTCGCCGCGGAGCTCGCGCGAATACCTGTTCCCCAGCGACGTGACCCGCGGGCGCCGCAAGCTGCGCGCGGCCTTCGAGCACGTGGAGAAGGTGTGCTTCCACGCGCACACCCACGTCCCGGGCGTGATCAAGGAGATCCCCCTGATCTGGCGCTCGGCGGCGGAGCTCGAGGGCTACTACCACTACCGCAAGGGCGAGAAGTCGCTGGTCAACGTGGGCTCGGTCGGCCAGCCCCGCGACGGCGACCCCCGCGCCGGCTACATCGAGATCCGCAAGAACGAGATCTTCTGGCGCCGGGTGGCCTACGACGTGGAGAAGGTGATCGAGCGCATGGAGCAGCTCGAGGTCTTCGGCACCAACTACTCCGCCCGCCTGCGCCAGGGGCGCTAATTTAGGCGTCCAACCCGGGGCGGCGGAACTCGGCTGCCTGGGGGAAGCGGCCGCAGAGCGCGGCCTGCAGCGCGTGGACCCGCTCCAGCTCCGGGGCGACCCCGGCCAGGGGCAGGGCGCGCTCGATCGTCCGCCAGGCCTCGGCCAGCTCGGCGAGGGCGAGGCTCGCCGTGCGCGCCTGACCCAGGGGCTGCTCGACCTCCGCCGGCGGTCCGCCGACGCCCTCGAGCCACAGGGCGCGGAGGATCTTGTCCGAGGCCAGGGGCGGACAGAGGCTGACGGCGTCGAGCGCCCGCACCAGGCCCACCTCGCGCACCGGGGCGAGGATCTGGCACCTCCAGGCCGAGCGCCAGTGGGAGAGCCAGGCCCCCGCGCCGAGGGACACGTCGCGCGCCTGCTCGCAGAGGGGGTCGAAGAGCACCGCCTCCAGCGCGCGCTGGTAGCCCTCCACGTCGGGGCGCGCGCCCCGGGCGAGGTAGGCCTCGCCCACCAGGCGGTCGATCCGGTCCTCGACCTCGAGCTCACGCTGGGTGCGGCGCTCGCTGTAGGCCAGCGGGTCCGGGGGCAGGGGCCCCGCGCCGTCGGTGACGGCGGAGACCTCGCACGTGCGGGCGAGGGGGCAGGCCTCGCAGCGCAGGTCGCAGTAGGCGTAGGGCGGGGTGTAGAGCTGGGTCGTGGTGCGGCGCATGGGTCGTGTCCTCCATGCGCCCCTCACGCAGCCGGCGGGCCGGGGCGGCGTGCGCGCGCAGGCGACTTACCGCGGGAATGCGTGGGGTCGAGGGGCTGGGCGGGCAAGTCTTGCCCACCGACGAGACGAATCGCTACTCCTCGAGGAAGCTCCGGCGCGAGACGCGGGTCACCCGCCCCTCGAGGTCGAAGTGCACGCGGAACTCGCGCACCACCGGGACCTCGACCCGCACCCGCTGGTAGGGGTGCCACACCGCGCGCCAGTAGCCGCTGCGCACGCCGCCGCCGAACCCCAGGCCAAAGCGGAAGCCCCAGGGGTAGGGGAAGGGGTAGGTCGAGTCGACCCGCTGCAGCGAGAAGCCCTGGTGGCGGTAGACCCACACCTCACCGGACGCGTCGGGCTCGATCGCCAGGGGCCAGCCCCAGGCGACCTCCACGTGCTCGCGGCGCATGCCCTTGCGGATCCGTCCGTCGCGGACCGCGTCGCGGACCTCGGGGTCCCAGCCTTCGCCCTCGAGCTCGACCCGCAGCAGGCGGCGCTCGTCGCGGAGGGTCTCGCGGTAGTCGGCGCCCCCGTCCCACACCGGGTCGACCACGTCGAACACGCGCAGGTCGCTGGCCGCGACGTAGCCCGTGCCCTCGCTGCTCTGCACCCGCAGCCGCGGGCCGTCCTCGTCTTCGACCCAGCCGTGGGCGTAGCGCGGGAGGGTCGCGACCTCGGCGCCGTCGGCGTCGTAGAGCGGTGTCGCGCGGCTGGACACCAGGTAGTGCTGGGAATAGCAGCCGGCGGTCCCCAGCAGGGTCAAGAGCACGAGGCGGAGGTATGCCTTCACGACTCCAGCGTAGCCAGCGCCGCACGCGAAGCAACCGACCGGTAGACTGCGCGTGTGCAGGAGCGCACTGAGGTCCGAGCCCAGCTGGGGCGCTGTCCGTATTGCCACGTCGAGGTCGTCGTGAGCGA